>Ga0335081_10017510_pt1 | contig 11597 bp, 8 predicted proteins | sample Lox_Sample_35_FD_206713 | JGI IMG/M metagenome (GOLD analysis project Ga0335081, IMG submission 206713) | Soil microbial communities from Loxahatchee National Wildlife Refuge, Florida, United States - Lox_Sample_3.5 | ecosystem: Environmental > Terrestrial > Soil > Wetlands | place: USA: Florida... | reverse complement strand
CGGCAAGGCGGAGGAGGAGCCGATAGTGGAGCTATCGGCGACGACGACAACGCCGCCGGTCGTCGTTCTGGGCGCCGATCCGCGCCGCCAAAGATCCACGGGCCCTAGCTTGTGGTGGCCACGTCGGCCGGCCGCTCACCGAATAGCGCGCTTCCGATCGTCTGGCTATGCCTGTTGCCTACCAGACCGTGCGCAGGCGTTACCGTGGCGTGGCACTGTGCCGTGCGGACTCATGCCAGGCCTTACGTTGTTTACGTGCATGAGCGGCGCGACATTGAGGTTCGCGCGCGAGGTCAAGGGAAGGCTGTGGTCGCGTTGCCGGATCCAGAAGATCTGTACACGCTTGACGCCGACCTGCCAGAGCTGGCAAGCCCGGTCATGCTGTACAACCTCGACGGCTTCATCGACGCGGGCGCACCCGGAGCCCTCGTGACCGAGCATCTACTCAGCGCGCTCGAGCACCGTGCCCTCGCGACCTTCGACGTGGACCGGCTGATCGACTACAGATCCCGACGGCCCCTAATGATCTTCGTCAAGGATCACTGGGAGAGTTATGATCCTCCCGAACTGGTGCTGTACCTCGTCCAGGACGCAAACGGTACCCCTTTCCTGATGCTGACTGGACCGGAGCCGGACCACGAGTGGGAGCGTTTCCTCGCGGCCGTCCTAGGCCTGGTAAAACGCCTGAAGGTGCGGGCCGCGGTCGGGTTTCACGGCATTCCGATGGCGGTTCCCCACACCCGGCCACTTGGCATAACGGCCCATGCGACCCGGCCCGAGCTCGTCGCCGGTTACAGGCCCTTCCTGAACCGGGTGCAGGTACCCGGCAGCGCCAGCGCCCTGCTCGAACTGCGGCTTGGCGAATCCGGCCACGACGCGATCGGATTTGCAGTGCACGTGCCGCACTACCTGGCGCAGGCACCGTATCCCGCAGCGGCCGTGACCGCGCTCGAGGCGGTCATCGCCGCCACCGGCCTTGCCCTACCTGTCAGCCCGCTGCGCGAGCGGGCCGAGCGCGCGGATGCCGAGATCACCCGGCAGGTCGAAGGTTCCGACGAAATCAGGTCTCTCGTGCGCGCCCTGGAAGAGCAGTACGAGGCCTCTGCGGGCGCCAGCGAACGTGACAGCCTGCTGTCCGACGACTCGGGCCGCCTGCCGACCGCCGAGGAACTTGCCGCACAGTTCGAGCAATTCCTCGCCCAGCAGGACCGGGGGGGCGAGGATCCCGAGATCTAGGCAACCCCGGGGCTCTCCGATCGTCGCGCAGGCCGCCCGGCCTGCCCCTGCGAGCGGCCCGATGGCACACGCCGACGCCGCCGGGCGTAACCCTCGTGCCTTGTAATCGTGGGCCGTGCTCAGGCCATGCCACCACCAAGGAGAGCCGGACGGGCGGTGGCGCGCATTCGCCCGAGCAACCTGTTGGTCACGGGTCCGGCGTTGGGGTGGGTGCCACCGTGCTTCTCGGCGGCTTCCTGCCACGCTCTCGCGCGGGTGGCGTAGGTGTCGGGCTCGGCGAACTCGGCGCAGTCGAGGCGGTCGTGGTTTAGGTCGATTATTATCGTGTCGCCGTCTTGAATGAGAGCGATTGGTCCACCGAGATAAGCTTCCGGCCCGACATGACCGATTACCATACCGACAGAGCCGCCGGAGAAACGGGCGTCGGTCATCAGAGCAATGGTGATACCTTTTTGCCGGCACAAGGCCGTAATGCGGGACGTGGGGTCGAGTAGTTCAGGCATGCCCGGGGCGCCCCGTGGGCCTTCGTATCGGATAACCACCATGTCTTTGTCGGCAAAGATATCGGGCGTTGTCTCGAGCGCGCCGATAAGTTCGCGCTCGCTGTTGAAGGTACGCGCCCGGCCTCTAAAGATGCCGTTGTTTATGCCACCTTCCACACCGGCGACCTTGATGATGGCGCCGCCATCCGGCGCAAGATTGCCGCTCAGCAGCCGTAGCCCCCCGGTTTTCTTGAAAGGCTTGGCGACGGAGAAGATCACCTCGTGGTCGGGCGTCCGGGGTTCAAGCCGGGCGACCTGAGCGGCTAGGGTCTCGCCGGTGCAAGTGATGGCGGTACCGTCGAGCAACTTGGCGTCTAGGAGCTCCTTGACGATGGTTTGGAGCCCGCCTGACTCCTCGATGTCGACCATGGAGTAGACGCCGAAGGGCCGAGCGTTGACGAGTACCGGGACCCGGCGTGAGAGATCATTAAATTCTTCTTGGCTGATGACATCTTTCCAGAGATCAATACCGGCGGCGCGAGCGATTTCGACGCTATGCAGCGCGACGTTGGTTGAGCCGCCCATGGCGATAGCAACGGTGAGAGCATTCTTGAGCGACGTGGGGGTCACGATGTCGCGGGGTTTGATGCCCTTCTTGGTCATGGTGAGCAGGTAGTCGATGAGCTGGTCTGGGAAGTCCCGGAGGCGTCGCTCGTCTTCAGCGGCGGGCGACACCATGTGCAATGGCTCCATACCCGCGACCGCGATGAAGGTTTGCATGGTGTTGTAGGTGAACATGCCACCACAGCTGCCGATACCGCGGCAAGCGTTTAGCGCGATGCGGTTTCTGGCGGCTACGTCGGGGTCGCCGGCGAGCTGAAAACCCGTGACGATATCGATACGCTCATGCGTCTCGGGATCAGCACCCGGGCGGATAGAGCCATCGGAGAGCATAATGGCCGGTTCGTTATGTTCGAGGATGGCTGACAATGTTCCAACCGGTGGTTTGTCACAGGCTACGACTGCAATGAGACCTCTAATGTCGCTACCGTTAAGATGCAGATCGATGCTTTCATTCGTAAGCTCGCGGCCGATAAGCGAATATCGCATGTTGTCGGTGCCATTGAGCTGTCCGTCGGAAACGCCAATGGTATAGGCGGGGTGAATGAGACGAATGGGCAGGTCATTTTGCCGAATGCGCGCCGACAGTGCGGCCTGTACGGCGCGGACCTTTTGCGTGACGCCAAGGTAACACTGGCTGTCACCGAGGCTGCCGGTGACAGCCCACACGGACTGATAGATCTTGTACGGATCCTGCCCGAGGAATCGAGCGGTACCGACGCGCTGGGCGTCGCGGCCAGGGTTGGTCGATGTGAAGCTGGCCTGGGCGGCGCTTTTGGTGTGCCTAGCCTCGGCTTCGCCGTTAGCGCCGCTGCCCCGGTTAGCACCGCTGCCGCCGTTACCGTAATCGCGTGCGTTCATCCCAATTTGTACCTTCCTGCATTTTGCTGTTGCTGGTAAAAATGCGCTAAGTCCAGGGAACCGGCAGGCGGGCTTGACGATCGTTAGCGTACTGGCCTTGGCATCACTTGAACCGGCCGCCTCGGCTCCGCCCTGGCCCGGCCCTGGCCCCGGCACCACTTGAACCGGCGTCAGCGCCGCCCTAGCCGAGCCCTGGCAACGGACGGCGACCGGGTCATGATCTGTTGACCCCGAGGGCCCGCTTTGATGCCGTTTCAGGTGATCCCGGTAACCTTTTGAAAGCATACGCAGAAAAGTTACCGGGATCTTTAGAAGGGGCGCACCGGGCGCGAGACATGTCACATTCAGTAACGCACTGCGCCCACGGACACGCTTCCAGTACGGTCGTGCCGTGCGGCAGCCGAGTCATGCTCTGCTGCCGCCCTGTCACGCGCCCTGCGGCGGCCGCGTCACGCCCTGCGGCGGCCGCGTCACACCGTACGGAAACCGCGTTATGCCGTACGTGCGTCACCGTCCCGTACTGGCCGTCCGCCTGTACGAGCCGCCTCGGCTGTGTTACTCCTGACGCATGACCGGCACCCATGGCAACGACGACGCCCGGCGCGTGCTTGCACAGGCCGAGGCCGATGGACTCTTGCTCGTCCGGTTCCTCTACGCCGACCACGGCGGCATCATCCGCGGAAAGGCGGCGTCCCTTCCGCTGCTCGCCGAGCGACTGCACACCGGCATCGGGCACACGGTCGCGATGATGGCGATGACCATGCTCGACACGCTGCAGCCGGTCGAGGGCATGGGGCCGGTCGGCGAGGTGCGCATTGTGCCCGATCCGGGCACGTATGTGAGGCTCCCCTACGCGCCCGGCGCCGGCGCGATGAATGCCGACCTGGTCCGGCTGGACGGCGAGCCGTGGGAGGCATGCCCGCGCACATTCCTCAAGAAGGCCGTCGCCGAGCTTGCCGCCGACGGATTGGCGATGTCCGCGGCGTTCGAACCCGAGTTCACCCTCGGCCGCCGCGAGCCCGACCCCGCGGGTGGACCTGACCGGCTGGTGCCGATCGATGACAGCCTCTGCTACTCGGCGACCGGCTTCCATGTAGCGCACGACTACGCTATCGAGCTCGTGCGGGCGCTGCAGGCGCAGGGCCTGCAGGTCGAGCACTACTATCCCGAGCTTGGCCACGGCCAGCAGGAGATGGCGATCAGGCACGCCCCGGCTCTGCGCGCGGCCGACAACCATGTGGTATACTGCGAGACCGTCCGGGGAGTAGCGCTGCGCCACGGGCTGTGGGCGAGCCTGGCCCCCAAGCCCATCCCCGATCAGGCCGGCAACGGCACGCACCTACATGCGTCGCTGTGGGATCTGGCGGGGTCACCCGGTTCGCACCCCGGCCAGCCGGGCACCCGCAACCTGTTCCACTCGGCGGGCGACCCATACGGCCTTTCCGACACCGCCTACCACTTCATCGGCGGCCTGCTCGCCCACCTGCCCGCCCTGACCGCACTGACCTGCGCCAGCGTGAACAGCTACCGGCGGCTCGCACCGCAGACCTGGGCCAGCGCCTACACCGTTTACGGCATGGACAACAGGGAGGCGGCGATCCGGATCTGCTCGGCTATGGGCAGCGACCCGGCAGGCTCCGTGAACCTGGAGCTCAAGCCCTCCGACTCCAGCGCCAACCCGTACCTGGCGCTGGGCGCGTACATCCACGCTGGCCTGGACGGGATCCGGAGCAAGCTCGACCCCGGCGAGGCGGTCAACACTGACCCAGCGACAATGACCGATACCGAACGGCTGCGCGCCAGGGCACACCGCCTGCCCGAGTCGCTCAATGCGGCCCTGAACGCCCTTGAGGCTGACGAACTGCTGATGGAGGCCCTCGGCCCGCTGCGCAAGCGTGCGTACCTGGCCGTCAGGCGGGCCGAGGTCAAGGCGTTCGCCGCGCAGAGCGTCGAGTACGAGTGCTTCAACCATTTCACGAAGATTTGACGGTAATCACGTGGCCGAGCTTCGGTATCCTGCGACGCCGCCGCCGGCGTTCCTTTTCGATCTCGACGGCACGCTGATCGACAGCGTCTATCAGCACGTGCTCGCCTGGCGCGCGGCGCTGGCCGCGCTTGGCATCGACCTGTCTGTATGGCGTATCCACCGGCGGATCGGGATGAGCGGCGGCCTTTTCGTGACCGCGCTGCTGCGGGAGACCGGGTGCTCGCTGTCCGCTGCGGAGATCGAGCGGTTGCAGCATTCGCATGCCAGCGAGTACGGAAAGCGCAGCGACTCGGTGCGTCCGCTACCCGGCGCCGCCGACCTGCTCCGGGTACTCACGCAGCAGCATGTTCCGTGGGCGATCGCGACAAGCGGCTACGCCGTGACCGCGCGTGCCGCGCTCGGCATGCTCGGGCTCCCGGCGGACACCCCGATGGTGACCCGCGACATGGTGCACCATGCGAAGCCCGATCCCGATCTGTTCCTCGCCGCCGCGGCCAGGCTCGGCGTCGATCCCACGCACATGATGGTCGTGGGCGACAGTGTGTGGGATCTGCTCGCCGCAAGACGCGCTGGCGCCCTGGGCATCGGCCTGATGTCCGGCGGTTACGGGCGGGAAGAACTCGAACGGGCCGGGGCGTTCCGTGTCTATGCTGACCCGGCGGACCTGCTCAGCCGACTGGACGAACTGGGCGTGCGCCAGGCGGCGCCCTAAAAGGTTCGTGACCGGCATGAGTGACAGGTGAGGGACGGAATGAACGTTACCGTAACCGACGCCGCGGCCCGTCAGCGCTTCGCAGTGGTGATCGACGGCAACCTCGCCGGCTTCGCCACTTAACATCCGCCGCGACGACATGATCCTTTTTACGCACACCGAGGTCAAGCCGGAGTTCGGGGGCCGTGGCGTCGGAAGTGCGCTGGCCCGTGCCGCATTCGACGACGCGGCGGCGCGAGGGAAGCGGGTCCGCGCGCTGTCCGTTCATGGCGGGCTGGATCGCCCGCCACCCGGCGTACCAGCACCTCACCGAGACCAGGACACCGGGCCGGGAGAACCCGGCCTGACCTTGGCCAGGCCACCTGCCGGGACGGGCCCGGCAACCGCCGCGACGCAGCAGCGTCCGGTAGCCGCCGTAGCCTGACCTAGCCAGGCCACCTGCCGGGACGGGCCCGGCAACCGCCGCGACGCAGCAGCGTCCGGTAGCCGCCGTAGCCTGACCTAGCCAGGCCACCTGCCGGGACGGGCCCGGCAACCGCCGCGACACGGCAGCGTCCGGTGGCTGGGAATCCCTTGCTATAAGCGGATGCCGGGCGCCGCCCGGCCGAGCCAGCAAGCCTCGTTGAGCGAGGTGCGCCCGGCGTTGATCCGCCACCTGGCCACGGCCCGGGACACGCTGTCTGATGGCCTATTGAAAATCAGCTTGGTGGCATGAACGCACTCGTACTCCGTGCCGGAGCGGCTCACGCTGGGCAGTCGGACCGCCTCGCCTGAGGCGACGACTACCCGGTTGGCTGGCATCGATAGCTGCCGCTGCGGCCAGGCGACGGCATTCGCCGCCCGCATCGGAATCGCCTGCACGCCCGCCGCAGCGATCCCGAACGTGAGAATTATTCCGGCGGAACGCGGTCCCCAGCGCGCGCTTATCTTCATCATTGTCCCCCGACGCGGGTGCATTCCCTGGCGCGGGCAGGACCAAACCGCACCGCTGGGTCCTTCCCGCAGGTTGCCCGCCGCTCACCCACCTCCTGCCCCCGGGATCAACGGCTCGGAAGAAGCTGCCGGTCTCGGCGTCGCTGCCAAGTAGGAGCTATCGTCGGCTGGGAGTCATCTGAGCGCGGCTCCTGCCGATCGCACGGCTGGATGGCCCGGGAGGGAGGGCATCCGCGTGAGCACTGTAGATGCGGAGCTTGAGATAGGCCAGACGCCTGTCGTGGCTCCTGGTCTTGAAGTAACTGGCGCGCGGGAGGCCACAGTCGGCGACATGACCGTCCGCCGGCTATTACCGCTGCGGCTGCGCCGGACTGTCGGGGCGTGGTGCTTCATCGACCACTACGGGCCGATGTCGGTGGATGGCATGGCCGGGATGCAGGTGCCGCCGCACCCGCACATCGGCCTGCAGACCGTCACCTGGCTGATGACAGGCAACGTGCTGCACCGGGACAGCCTGGGCAGCGAGCAGATGATCAGGCCTGGGCAGCTCAACCTGATGACGGCTGGGCGCGGGATAGCCCATTCCGAGGAGTCGCCGGCCGAGCACGACCCGCACCTGCACGGCGTTCAGCTGTGGGTGGCGCTGCCCGACGCGGCACGGCTGACCGAGCCGGCCTTCGAGCATCATGCGCAGTTGCCGGACGCCAGAATCGGCGGTTTCGAGATCACTGTGTTCGTCGGGTCGCTTGGCGGCGCCCAGTCCCCCGCACGGATGTTTTCCGACATCATCGGCGCCGAGCTTGTTGCCGCCGCTGACGCCCGGGCTCGACTGCCGCTGGAGCCGGCGCACGAGCACGTGATCTTCGTGGCCACCGGGTCGGCTGAGGTGGAAGGGACCGTCCTGCGGCCGGGTCACTTGCTCTACCTGGGCACGGGACGCGATCGGGCCCTGGTGGCGGCTGCGCGCGACAGCCGTTTGTTCTTGCTTGGTGGCATCCCGCTCGGCGAGCGCTTGCTCATGTGGTGGAACTTCGTGGCGCGCACCCCGGAGGAGATAGCGGCGGCGGCCGGTGATTGGCAGCAGGGCAGGTTTGACACGGTCGGCGGGTACCGCGGCGCTCCGCTACCCGCTCCGCCGCTGGATATCACACGGCTGCGACGGCCGACCAGGTAGAGACACGCACCCGTCCGGCTCGCGAGAATCGTCGGATTTCGCGTCAAAGCGCGCCCAGGACTCCCGGTGGGGACTGAAACCTCCGGTTGCCCGCGCATGATCCGTAGCCGTGTTAACTTTCCGGCCGTATGTGCAGGAGAATTAATACAGAAAGGGATCATAACCTGCCGGGGGCGAATCACCGGCGGTAATGCTCGCAGGCTGGGGCGGCGCGACGGTCACGGTCGTCGCAGCGACGCGAGCACGCTCCTAGGGCGTAGTCCCGTGCCCGACGCGACGTCTCGCACCACAGAGGGCAACTCGGCGGGGGGCCGACGCCGAGCTCCCCGCGCCACCCTCACCGAAGGTTGGCGCCGGGGGGTTTCGCACGCACGATATTGGTCCCCGAGGCGTCACCGGGATACGCTAAAGTTCCTGGGCATTGGCCGGCCGACCGTTGATTCGGTAAGTCCAATTAATTCTTCTTACGCTGGGAATATGCTTTCCATGCTGAATTATCCTGCCTGCACCGGGGACACCGGACAGGCGAGATCGCTGAGCAGCCTGGCCCCCCGTGGCCACTGCGGCGGTTGGTCTCCTGGGTGGTCGAGATGATCCTCAGCCGGATCATCATGATGTCCGGGACGTGGACAGATGTGGTCGCGCAGTCAGGCTCGGCATGACAGCGACGACAGGTCCCGCCGCGGCGTGGCAGGGCCCTGTCGCGATGAATGCAGAAACAACCGCGCGGTACACGCGGGCCTTGCGTCCATCCTCCGATGGCACCTACGTCCGGCTGCGGCGCCGCGCGGGAATGCTGCTGATACTGTCCGCAGTGGCGGGTGGCACCACTGCGTGCGCGGGCGCTGCCGCATACTCGGCCGGGACACGGGTTCGCTTTGCCGCCCGTACCCGGCCCCCGGCGTCGGCAGCATCGGTGCTGACCAGCGCCGCAGCCAATGTTGCCGCCGCGGAGGTGGCACGGCAACTGTTCGCCTCCGCTCCGGTTGTCGTGGTCGCCAACCCCGGCCGTCCAGCCGACCTCGCGACCGCCCGCGACCGGGCGCTGCGGGCACATGCGCCGCTGCTGCTCACCGCAGCGCAGGCGGGCCCCGACGCGGGCGCCACGGGAGGCAGCACGTTCGCAGGAGCGGCGGCGAGTGCGGCAACCGACACCGCCGCCAGGACGACAAGGGACACGGCGGCCCGGGCAATAACGCACCCGGCCCGCCGGGCAACAACGCACACCGCCGCCCGGGCAATAACGCACACCGCCCGCCGCACAATAGTGCACACCGCCGCCCGGGCAACAACGCACACCGCCGCCCGGGCAGTATTGACCCAAGCCCACGGCGCAGCTACAAGGGCCGGCGCGGCGCTGCGCGTAGAGATCAACAACCTGCATCCCCGCGCCGTGCTGGCCATCGGGGTGGCCGCGAATGTGCTGTCGTCACAGCTGCCCGGGGTCCGCGTGGTCACCGACCCGGCCGAACTGCCCGCGACGAGCGGGCCCCCGGCACTCAACCACGTCGCCGTGCTCGTGCACCAGGACTCTACCCCCACCACCCTGGCGGCGACCACAACCGCGCAGGTGGCGGGGGCGACGGTGGTCCCCGTCCGCGGTTACGACCCGCGAGCCGGTGCCGCCGCCATCAAGGCGCTGGCGGCGGCGCGGCCCCGGCGGGTGCTCGCGATCGGCGCCCGCTTTGGACCGGCGGGCCGGCTGGCATCCCGGGTCGCAGTCGCGGCCACCGGTGTGCAATTGCCGGGTGGCGGCGAGGTCGTGTTCCCCGGGCGCCGGCTGGTCGCGCTCTACGGTCACCCCGGTGCTCCGGCGCTCGGCGCCCTCGGCCAGCAGGACGTGCGGTCCAGCATCGCGCGGGCGAGAAAGGTTGCGGCGTCGTACCAGCCACTCGGCAAACTACCCGTGGTGCCTACCTTTGAGATGATCGCTACCGTGGCGCAGGGGGCCCCAGGTAAGGACGGCAACTACTCCGCCGAGTCGAGCGTGGCCTCCCTGCTCCCGTGGGTGAAACGGGCGACCGCCGCCGGGATGTATGTCGTCTTGGACCTGCAACCCGGGCGGGCCAATCTGCTCACCCAGGCCAAAATGTACGAGCGGCTGCTGAGGCTGCCCAATGTCGGGCTGGCCCTGGACCCTGAGTGGAAGCTGCAGCCGGGACAGGTGCCGCTGCGGCAGATCGGAAGTGCCGGCATCAGCGAGATCAACAGCGTGGCGGGCTGGCTGGCCCATCTTACCGCCGAACACCATCTGCCGCAGAAGCTGCTGGTCCTGCATCAGTTCAGGCTGTCGATGATCCGCCACGAGCGGGACCTCGACACCAGTCACGACGATCTCGCGATCGTCGTCCACATGGATGGTCAGGGCACGCCGGGCATGAAGCAGAAGACGTGGCACGCCATTACGAAGGCCGCCCCGCCGGGCGTGTTCTTCGGCTGGAAGAACTTCTATGTGGATGACAATCCGACGCTGACCCCGCGGGAAACGATGGCGAAAACGCCGACGCCGGTCATGATCTCGTATCAGTTAGGATTCGATGGCGGGCGAGGTGCGGTGGCGTTTGCGTTGGCTTGTCCTTGTAGACAAAGGCGCGGCGCAGTAGGGCGTACGGCTCGCGCGGGTCGAAGAAGTTCCGCCTCATGCTGGCTAGTTCGGCGCGGCGGTAGGTGCGGAGGGGCTGGACTTTCTCCGCCGCGGTCAGCTGTCGTGCCTTTGCGGCCAGCCGCCCTGCGTAGTGTGGGTTCCAGGCCAGTGCCTGGGCGAGAGTAGCCACCTGAGCGCGGTAGTCGGCCGCGCTGCCCCCGATCACGCGGTCGACCAGGCCGCAGCGCGACGCGGACGCGGGACTGACCGGCAGGCATGCCTGAGTGAGCCGGGCCGCCTGCTGCGCGCCAATACGGCGGGGAAGGGTGTAGGTCCAATACTCCGAACCGTGCAGGCCCATCAGACGGTAGTGCGGATTGAGGACCGCACCCGCCCGGCACCAGACCTCGTCAGCAGCGAGCGCGAGCATCAGGCCCCCGGCCGCGGCGTTACCCGCGAGTGCCGCCACCGTGAGCCGGTCGGTGGTGGTCAGGATCGCCTGCACCAGGTCATTGATGGCGTTGATGTTCCGCCAGGACTCTTCCGCAGGATCATCGGCGGCCTCGATCACATTCAGCCACATTCAGCTGGATGCCGTTGGAGAAGACGTCCCGTGGCGCGCCGAGCACGATCACGCGCACCGGGCGGCGCTGAGCGTGCCGGTAGGCGGCGAGCAGCCGGTGGCATTGATCTGTGTTCATGGCCCCGCCGGGGAAGCAGAACTCCAGGTAGCCGACGCCGGCGGATTCGCTGTAGCTGATCTCCTGGTAGGTGCGCACGCCTGGCGGATTCGCCAGCGGCGCCGGCACCTCCGGCACGCCAGCGAGTGCTCCGCGCAGCGCCAGGGTGGCCGGCTGCTTGAAGCTCGCCGGGCCGCCGGGAACCGGGCGTCGGCGCAGCTGCGGGATCCAGACCGCTCCGTCCACGGTCGCCCGGCAGATCGCCCCGCCCCGCCGCGCCACGATCGCCCCGGCATCACCGCCGCCCCGGCGTCACCGCGCAGGCCG
>Ga0335081_10017509_pt1 | contig 11597 bp, 4 predicted proteins | sample Lox_Sample_35_FD_206713 | JGI IMG/M metagenome (GOLD analysis project Ga0335081, IMG submission 206713) | Soil microbial communities from Loxahatchee National Wildlife Refuge, Florida, United States - Lox_Sample_3.5 | ecosystem: Environmental > Terrestrial > Soil > Wetlands | place: USA: Florida... | reverse complement strand
AGCAGATCTTGAATGAATACGCGGGTTCTAAGCCCACGCAAAAACAGGTCCACGCCATTGCGCACGCGCAGATCAAGCTGACGTCCGCGGCGACTGGGTTGTCGCACGTGCGCCGCGAATTCTCGTTGCCACTGCGAGTTCTGATGGTAGTTGTCGGGCTGGTGCTTCTGATTGCCTGCGCCAATATCGCGAACCTGCTCCTAGCAAGGACTAGCGGCCGCAATCGCGAAATTGCTACTCGCATGGCAATCGGCGCGGGTCGCGGAAGGCTGATGCGCCAATTGCTGACGGAAAGCATGCTGCTGGCTCTGTCAGCGGGGGCGATGGGGGTGGTTTTTGCGTGGTGGGCGAGCCGGCTACTGCTGACCATGGTTTCCACCGGGCCGCAGACCCTGCCACTGGATGTATCCCCGGATATTTCCGTGCTCGTTTTTACCCTGCTGGTATCGCTGACAACTGCGATTCTCTCGGGCACGGTCCCGGCACTGCGAGCAACTCGTCTGGAGTTAACGCCAGCGCTGCGGGAAGGACGGGGAACGGTAGTCGCTCACGGACGAAGTGCGTTTGCGAGATGTCTCATCGTTTCGCAAGTAGCCTTGTCGTTCGCGCTTCTGGTGGGCGCGGGTTTGTTTGTCCGCAGCTTCGTCAAGTTAGCCAGCGTCGATCCCGGATTCAACAAACAAGGCGTACTGCAGTTCGACATGGATTCCAGCAGTTTGCCGTTCAACGTGGAGGATTCTCGTACTACCAGCCTTTATCAGCAGGTTGAGCAACGGGTAAGTGCATTGCCGGGTGTGCAGGCCGCGAGCTTTGCGATGTTCACATTCAATGAAGGCGACTGGATCCAGCCGGCATTCGCGGAGGGGTTTAACCCCAAGTCGAACGGAGACGCCTCCATTCTGAACAACGCCGTGGGTTCTGCGTACTTCGAAGCGATGGGAATGCCGCTGCTGGCAGGCAGGAACTTCGGCCTGCAGGACAACGCGACCGCACCCAAGGTAGCGATTATCAATGAATCGATGGCCCGCCGCTTTTTCCCGAATCAATCCGCAGTTGGCAAGCGGTTCGGGATGGACAAGCCCGAACGCCAAAATGACATTGAAGTCGTAGGAGTAGTAAGAGACGCCAAGTACGACAGTCTGGATGAGAAACCGGTTGCGGCGGCCTACTACCCGTACTCACAAAACCCGCAGCCGTTCGGAGATCTCGTGGTTCGCTACTCAGGCGATCCCGAGGCGGTTGCTTCCGAGGTGCGCGCAGCGATTCGCAGCATAAATCGCGATCTATCGATATTCGAAGTCTCCAGTATGGCCAGAAAGGTTGACGAGTCGTTTGTTGATCAATCGGTGGTAGCGAAGCTGTCGGGCTTCTTCGGGCTGCTGGCGGTTTTCCTGGCGTCAATCGGAATCTACGGAATCCTGTCCTATGCCGTCAGCAGGCGAACCAACGAAATTGGCATTCGCATGGCGCTGGGGGCGGAGCGCGCGGGGGTTCTGTGGCTGGTCATGAGAGAAGCTCTTCTGCTGGTAACTGCGGGATTGTTGGTCGGGCTCATGCTGGCACTGATCGGTGAGCGGCTGATTTCCAGCATGCTGTTCGGCCTTTCCGCGACCGACCCGGTCTCTTTCATTGCTGCGCTTGCGTTGATGGTTGCGGTGGCCGGTCTCGCAGGTTACCTGCCGGCACGGAAGGCCACGATGGTCGATCCGATGGTGGCTTTGAGGTACGAGTAAACATGGGAACTCTACTGCAAGATGTGCGTTACGGTCTGCGAATGCTGGGCAAGAACCCGGGATTCACCGCGGTGGTGATTCTTACGCTCGCGGTCGGCATCGGCGCGAATACGGCTCTGTTCTCCGTGGTTGATGCCATCCTGCTGCGCCCACTGCCGTACCGCGACCCGCAGCAACTGGTCGCGATTCACGACGACATCCCCGGATTGAACATGCGCGACGTGGGTATGTCGGTGCAGGAAATGGACGATTTCCGGGATCGATCTGGAGTCTTCGATCAGGTCTCTCCGGTCTGGCCGATCAACGTTAATGTCACGGGTCGAGAGAAGCCGCAGAGAGTTGAAGGCCTAGCGGTAAGCGAGAATTACTTCAGCCTCCTGGGTGTAAGGGCAGCATTGGGAAGAGTTTTTGCCTCGTCCGATTACCGCCCGGGATTTTTCGAAGGCGCGGTGATCAGCGACAGCCTATGGCGTCGCATGTTTGGCGCCGATGCCAAGGTGCTTGGGCAAGGCATCCGCTTGGATACGGATCTTTACACGATCGTCGGAGTGATGCCTCCGGCATTTCGCCACCCGGGCCGCACCTTGCAATCGGACGTCGATGTCTGGATCACGGCCGGCTACATTGCGCCACCGTTCCCACAACCGCCGAAGCGGGAGATTCGAATGTTCCCCGGAGTGATTGGACGGCTGAAGCCGGGGCAAAATTTGCAGCAGGCGCAATCGCGCCTGAATACGTTTGTCTCGCAACTGACTCAGCAGTACCCGGTGGAATATCCGTCGGCGGCGCGCTGGTCAGTCCGGTTGACTTCGCTGCATCAGGAAGTGGTCGGCAACACCGGAACGATGCTATTCGTGCTTCTGGCCGCCGTGGGCGTGGTGCTGCTAATCGCTTGCGTAAATATCGCCAGTCTATTGCTTGCCCGCTCGTCTGCGCGCAATCGCGAAGTCGCCATCAGGCAAGCCCTCGGCGCCGGAGCAATGCGCGTTGTACGGCAGATGCTCACCGAAAGCGTTCTCCTATCGGTTTGCGGCGGCGTACTCGCTCTTCTGCTTAGCTTCTGGCTGAAAGACGCGTTGTTGCATCTCGTCCCGGCAAGCATTCCCCGGCTCCAGGAAGTCACTGTCAACCTTCGGGTTCTGCTGTTCACTTTCGGCGTTTCGGTGATCGCCGGGGTGGCGTTTGGACTGGCGCCCGCACTGCAATTATCCCGTCCGCGGCTCACGGAAAATCTGGGACAGGGAAATCGCAGCATTGGGCTTGGATACGGTCAACATCGTTTTCTGAGCACGCTGGTGATCTCCGAGTTTGCCATGTCCCTCGTATTACTGGTGGGATCTGGCCTGCTGCTGCGCAGCTTCCGGAAAGTCCTGCAAGTTGACCCCGGCTTCAATACCCAGCATCTGGTTGTGGCGCATCTCTGGCTGCCTGTACCCAATGATCCCAACCTGAATCCTTATCTGAAACAGGATAAGCGAGCGGTTTTTGTGCGCGAAGTGCTCCGTCGAGTGAATACTTTGCCGGGCGTCGACGGGGCGACGATTACCACGGGAAGCACACCGTATGCCGGGCAGCAAGGCCTGATCAATTTCAGTATCGAGGGCACTGCGGTTCGGAGCGGAGAGTCTCCGGCGGCACGAGTGGGATCGCTGACTCCGGATTTCTCCCGCATTCTCGGAATGACTCTGGTGCGGGGAAGAGTGTTCACCGAAGACGATATCGACACCACCGAACGCGTCGCCCTCGTCGATCAGATTGCAGCAGACCGTTACTGGCCGAACCAGGATCCGATTGGCAAGCGTATCCAGCTGACGATCCCCGGCGCGATCAATCCTGTGCCCTGGAGCCGCATTGTTGGGGTAGTTGGAAGAACCAGAAGCGAGGGTCTGGATGCGCCCTACTCTCCGCACATTTTCTTTCCCGCTTACCAGGCAGTGGGAATTGCTATGAGCATCTACGCGCGCACGGCCGTTAGCCCAGATGCCTTACAGGATTCAATTCGTGGCGCCGTGCAATCGGTGGACCCGAATTTGCCGGTTTTTGGCGTGCGGACGATGGACGGCATGGTTTCTGACTCGCTCGCATCGCGAAGGTTTGCGCTGGAACTGATGACGGCTTTTGCCGCCACAGCGCTGTTGCTCGCCGCGATCGGAATCTATGGCGTAACTGCGTATTTCGTGACTCAGCGGGTGCGGGAGATTGGCATTCGCATGGCTCTGGGAGCGCAGCGCGGCGACGTGCTGAGACTGATTGTCTCGCGAGGAATGATGCTGGCTGCCATCGGCGTGGGTCTGGGAATCGTCACTGCTCTCGCGCTGTCTCACCTGATGACGGGTCTGCTGTTTGGGGTGAGCAATCACGATCCGATTACGGTGACAGCGTTTGCCATTGTGCTGGCGGGTGTAGCGCTGCTTGCAAACTATATTCCCGCTCGACGAGCGACGCAGGTCGATCCCATGGTGGCGCTGAGATACGAATGATATGGAAACGATCCTTCAGGATATGCGGTATGGACTGCGCCAGCTCCGCAACACACCGGGGTTCACCGTGGTGGCGGTGCTTACCCTGGCGCTCGGCATCGGCGCCAACAGCGCGATCTTCACGGTGATCGATGCGGCGATGTTTCATGCCCTGCCTTATCAGTCTCCCGAACGGCTGGTGCACTTGTGGGAGACCCGGCCCAGAACCGACTTCGCGCAGATGGAAGCTTCCCTGCCCAACTTCCAATATTTCGCGGAAACGAATCACGTGCTCAGCGGATTGGCCGGCTACACAGGCATCAATTTGTCGTTGCTCGGACGCGGCACTCCCAAGCGCATTTCCGGGGTCAGGGTCACTGCGAATTTCTTCGATGTCCTTGGCGTCAAGCCAATACTCGGGCGCGCATTCCAACCTGGCGAAGATCGTCCGCAGGGCGAACAGGTTGCACTGCTGAGTTATGGCCTGTGGAAGAGCGAATTTGGGGCTGACCCAAACGTTATCGGACGAGCCATCAACCTGAGCAACGAAGCTTACACAATTGTGGGAATTCTGCCACGCGAGTTCCAGTTCGCCAAGCGCGGTGAGGCGCAGTTGTGGATTCCCTTGAATCCAGGCGCAGGGTTCAGCGCGCAAAATCCCGGAGAAGCCGACCGCCGCACCTTTCATTGGATCAACATGGTCGCGCGGCTGGGTCCAGGTGTGACCTTGTCTCAGGCGCAGGCCGAGATGAGCCACCTGGCAAAGCAGCTGGCGGCGCAATTCCCCGCAACCAACGCCGGCGGGGACTTGCGAGTTGTGCCTCTGCAGGAAGAAATTGTCGGTCCGATGCAACCGCTGCTGCTGGCATTGCTCACTGCGGTCGCACTCGTTCTTCTTATCGCCTGTGTGAATGTTGCCAATCTGCTGCTGGCGAGAGCAGGCGCACGCAAGAAAGAGATCGCGGTGAGATTGGCGCTAGGCGCCAGCCGCTGGCGTTTGCTGCGGCAAATGTTAATTGAGTCAGCAATTCTGTCTCTACTTGGCGGTGCTTTGGGCCTGGTCTGGGCAAAGTGGGGCGTTGCTTTGATTGTCGCGCAGGTTCCGGGAAACGTTCTTGCACGAATGCCGTACTTGCGAGGCTTGCCGCTCAACGCGGGTGTCCTCGAATTTACCGTGCTCGTGTCGGTTCTCACAGGTCTTGCCTTCGGAATCCTTCCGGCTTTGCATACTTCGCGATCGAATCCGCAGGAATCCCTGGGAGAGGGAAGCCGAACCATGGGTGGAACCTCGCATCAGCGTTTGCGCAACGCCCTGGTGATTTCTGAAATCGCTTTGTCGTTAATGCTTCTGAGCGGGGCGGGCTTGCTGATGAAGAGTCTGAGCCGCCTGCTTCACGTCGATCCCGGATTCGAAACTGAAAACCTGCTGAGCATGGAACTTTCCGCGCCCCCGGTTCGATATGGAGATCAAAAACTGAACGAGAGTTTGACCCGCCAACTTCTCGATCGAGCTCAAGCTTTGCCCGGAGTGCAAGGCGCAGGGCTGGTCGATGTCACTCCGTTCAAAGGCGGTGGCACGGCCCACTTTACGGTGCAGGGTAGGCCGGAACCCGCGCCCGATCGTTTGCCGGAAGCCAATGTTCGTGACGCCAGCCCAAGTTACTTCCGGGTGATGGGCATTCCTCTGCTGCGCGGACGATTTTTTGCCGAGGGCGACGGGCCAGACGCGCCGCGAGTCATCATCATCAATCAGACTTTGGCCGGCCGGGTTTTCCCCGGTCAGGATCCCGTGGGGCAGCACCTGGTTTTTCGCTTCGGCACGACTGTAGTGGCCGAGATCGCTGGCGTGGTAGGAGATGAAAAGCTTGGTTCGCTTGATCAGCAGGTAACGCCGATCGTGTACAGCTGCACATTCCAAAGCAACGACACCGATCTCACTTTGATGGTTCGTTCATCCTCGGATCCCGGAAGTCTGACGGCCGCGCTCCGGTCCTCAATCAGCCAAATCGACCCGAACTTGCTGGTCAATTCTGCAGTCACCGTGCGCAAGATCATGGCCGATTCACCCTCGGTCTTCATGCGGCGTCTGCCTGCGTTGCTGATTGGAATTTTCGCTGCTTTGGCGCTGGTGCTCTCCGCCATCGGGCTTTACGGCCTGCTTTCTTATCTTGTGACCCGGCGCACACGAGAGATTGGAGTTCGGATGGCGTTGGGTGCGCAGCCTCGCGATGTTTTGCGGCTCTTGTTAGGGGAGGGCATGCGGCTGGCAGCGGCCGGAGTGGGAATCGGTCTGATTGTGGCCGCTGGTGCATCGCGAGTGCTTATGAGATTGCTGTTTGGCGTGCGCCCGACGGACCCCTGGATTCTGCTTAGTGTGACCGCTCTGATTCTTACCGTCGCTGTGGCCGCTTGCAGTCTTCCGGCGAGCCGGGCGGCAGGAGTCGATCCCATGGAAGCTTTGAGGTACGAGTGACATGCAAACTCTTTTTCAGGACATTCGCTACGGAATCCGCCAATTGCGCCAAAGTCCCGGCTTCACTGTCGTCGCGGTGATCACACTGGCCCTGGGCATTGGGGCCAACACCACGATCTTCAGCATGGTGAACTCTTTTCTCTTGCGGCCGCTGCCGGTTCCTGAAGCCAGCCAGTTGGTCGTCCTCGCGTCACAACAGAAAAACGCGCCGCTCAATCCCCTGCTGTCAATTCCGGACTATCGCGACCTTCGCAGTCAGACGAGTGACGTATTTTCGGGCCTGATGACTTACCAGTTCGGCATGGATGGCCTGACCCTGAACGGCAAGACTGATCGCCTTCTGACCAACTATGTGAGCGGCAGCTTCTTCTCGGTCTTGGGAATTAAGCCTGCGCTCGGCCGTTTCATCCTTCCGAGTGAAGGCGAAGTTTGGGGCGCCGATCCGGTCATGGTTCTCAGCTACACGTACTGGAAGACTCATTTTGCCGGCGCCCCGGACGTCGTAGGAAAAACGGTTTCCCTGAATGGCCACCCGGTCACAATTGTCGGCGTCGCGCCGGAGACTTTTCACGGCCTCAATGCCTTGATCACGGCACAAGCTTACCTGCCGCAGGGAATGATCGCCACCGAGGCCATCCCCAATGACATGATGACCAACCGCCGGCAGAAAGTTCTCTTTGTCTTTGGCCGGCTGCGCGACGGTGTAGGACTGAAACAGGCCCAGGCATCGCTCAATGTGATTTCACAAAGACTAGAGCAGCAGAATCCCGACGTAAACAAGGACCTCAGTCTGAAGGTTTATCCCGAGGTGCGATCCCGGCCAAATCCTGATCCAACCAACACCATCCTGATCATTTCTGGTTTGTTTCTCGGTCTCGCCGGTTTAGTGCTGCTGCTGGCCTGCATGAATGTCGCGAATATTCTGCTGGTTCGCGCTGCGGTGCGGACGCGAGAAATGGCGATCCGCACTGCTCTTGGGGCAGCCCGTGGACGTCTGATCCGCCAATTGTTGACCGAAAGCGTCGTGCTCGCGCTGGCCGGCGGATTGGCGGGAATGCTCTTAGGCTGGTGGGGAAGTCAGGCGCTTAGCTCGATTCATATCCAGCTCGACGTTCCCGTTCGCCTTGATTTCAGTTTCGACTGGCGTCTTCTGCTCTATTCCTTCTCGATTGCACTTGCTACGGGGTTGATTGTGGGAGTGGTACCGGCGATTCGAGCTTCCCGCGACGATCTCAGTACCATCCTGCATGAAGGAGGGCGTGGCGTGGTGTCAGGACGCCATGGCTTCCGCAACGTTCTTGTGGTGGCGCAGGTTGCCGGTTCGTTAATGCTGCTCATTATCGCTGGGTTGTTCACTCGCAGCCTGGAAAAAGCGCAGCTGACGCAACTCGGATTCGATCCGCGCAACGTTCTCAACCTTTCAATGGATCCCACCGAGATCGGCTACAACGAAGTGCAGGGGCAGGCATTCTATAAGAACCTGCTGGACAGAGTGCGGGCACTGCCCGGGGTCGAGTCGGCCAGTATCGCGAACTCTGTTCCCATGGGCTACTACGGCAACTTCGAGATCCTCAATGTGCCTGGTTATCAAACTCCTTCGGGACAAGCCGAGGCCACGGTCTCTTACAACGTGGTTTCGCCGCAATACCTCGAGACCATGCGAATTCCACTGTTACGTGGCCGCACGATCGATGAATACGACAGCAAAAACACGCAGTTTGTCGCGGTCGTCAATGAGGCCATGGCGCAGAAATTCTGGCCGAATCAGGATCCGATCGGACGTGAATTCAAGCTTTCCAGCGATTCGCAGCACCCGATTCGGGTGATTGGATTGGCGAAGGATTCGCACTTCCTGGGAATCACCGGCACGATCAATCCGTTTTTTTATATGCCGTACTCGCAGCACTATTTCGGCAACTCGCTGGCCACACTGCAAATCCGCACGGCCGCTCTGCCTGACGCGATGATTCCCAAGGTAGAGCAGTTGATCGATCAACTTGGGCCAACCATGCCGGTGTTCGATGTGAAGAGCATGCCGGAGGCGCTCGACACCTTGAACGGAATGTTGCCATTTCAAATCGCGGCCGTGCTTGCCGCTTCACTGGGACTTTTGGGACTGTTGCTCGCGGTGGTGGGCGTCTATGGAGTTGTTTCTTACGCCGCCAATCAGAAGACGCGCGAAATCGGCATCCGCATGGCATTGGGCGCGCAGCCGCTAGAGGTCCTAAAGATGGTTTTCCGGCAAGGCATGATTATTGTCGTCATCGGCCTGGTGTTGGGGATGGGCGCAGCCTTTGCGAGCGCGCGGCTCATGGGGCGTTTCCTGACTGTGCGCACTACGGATCCACTGACCTACATCGCGGTCGCCACCTGCCTGGCTCTGGTGGCTTTGGCTGCCTGCTACATTCCCGCGCGGCGGGCGATGCGAGTCGATCCTATGGAAGCGCTGCGATATGAGTGAGGAGGCCGCTTGCACACGCTGAGTGAAGATGTTCGTTACGCGGTTCGCATGTTGCGGAAGAGTCCGGGGTTCACCGTGGTGGCGGTGCTGACGCTCGCGCTCGGCATTGGGGCGAATACTGCGCTATTCTCCGTTGTCAGCGGCGTGCTGCTGAATCCGCTGCCCTATCCGCATGCCGATCGACTCGTAACTCTGCACGAAAGCAAGCCGAATTTTCCCGATGGCTCGATTTCCTTTCCGAATTTTCGCGACTGGCAAAAGGACAACCAGACTTTCTCGTCCATGGCCATCTCCTTCGGATGGGATTTCAGTTTTACCGGCAAAGGCGAGGCCGAGCAACTGCGTGGCTCATTCATCTCTTCTGATTTCTTTCGCGTGCTTGGAGTCAATCCGCAAATTGGACGCACACTGGAAAAAGGAGAGGACGAAGTAGGGGCTGCCCCGGTTGCTCTCATCAGCGAAGGACTCTGGCGGCGGCGATTTGATTCTGCGCCTGACGTGTTGGGCAAAAGCATGACCCTGGATGGGCGAGATTACACCATCGTCGGCGTTATCCCTGCGGGCTTCGATCTTCTGACCCGAAGCTTTCGCACGGCTGAAGTGTATGTCGGGGTCGGACAAAGAAAAAACAATCTGCTTCTCGACCGGGGATCAGGCTTAGGGTTTCACGGCATCGGTCGCCTCAAACCAGGCGTGACGCTTGAGCAGGCACGCGCCGACATGGATCGGGTTGCTCACAACCTGGCCGTGGCCTATCCGGACTCCGACAAAGCCATTGGCGCCAATCTCATTCCGCTGAAGACGTACATGGTCGGCAACGTTCAACCGTTGCTGCTAGTGCTGCTGGGGGCGGTGGGATTTGTCTTATTAATCGCATGTGTCAACGTGGCCAATCTTTTACTTGCCCGCTCGACCGGACGCGTGCGTGAGTTCGCCGTGCGCGCAGCTTTGGGAGCGAGCCAGAGCCGAGTAGTTCGCCAACTACTCACTGAAAGCGTTTTGCTTGCGTTCGCTGGGGGCGCGCTGGGCGTGCTCATTGCGGCATGGGGCACTCAGGCTGGGCTTAAAATTTTACCCGCGGCTCTGCCTCGCGCCGCAGAAATCAGGCTCGATGCGCGAGTCCTTTGCTTCACAGTCGCAATTTCATTGCTGGCAGGAATTTTGTTCGGTCTGATTCCTGCGCTTCGAACGGCGAAGGTGAACCTGCAGGAGTCGTTGCAGGAGGGAGGCCGCGGAGCCAGCGGCGCACATCATCGAACCCAACGAGCCTTCATCGTCCTTGAGACAGCAACGGCGCTCGTGCTGTTGATCGGCGCAGGACTCATGATTCGGAGTCTGACCAGACTTTGGAACGTCGACCCTGGCTTTGCTCCGAAAAATGTCCTTACCCTTGGTTTATCGCTTCCTCCTTCGATGGCCACCGCAAGTCCATCTGCAATACGCGCAGCCTTCCGCGATGTAGACCAGAAGTTCCAATCGGTTCCCGGCGTGCAGGCCGTGTCGCAAACCTGGGGCGCGATTCCCATGAGCGGCGACGACGAGATGTTGTTCTGGCTCGAGGGCGAACCGAAGCCTGCCAACCAGAACGACATGCATTGGGCAATCGATTACATCGTCGGTCCCGGCTATCTGAGGACGATGAGCATCTCCTTGCTGCGCGGCCGCTTTCTGACGGAGCACGATGATGAGCACTCGCCCCGAGTGGTCGTGGTGGATGACGTCTTCGCGCACAAGTTCTTTGGCAAGCAGAATCCAATTGGCAAGCGCATCAACTTCGATGGCGATGCAGCTCAGGCCGAGATTGTCGGTGTCGTTGGACATGTGAAGCAGTGGGGCTTGGACCTCGACGACAGCCAATCCCTTCGGGCGCAGTTCTACCTTGCGTGCATGCAGATGCCGGATAGCTTCGTTGCCATGGCGCCGTCGGCTTCTGCGATGGTCATCCGATCCGGCAGCGCTCAGCCTGGATTGTTCGACGCCATCCGCCACAGCAGCGCGCAAATCAGCGGTCAGCAGGTGATCTATGGCGCGCAAAGCATGGACTCAATCGTCGCGTCGTCGCTCGCTACGCAGCGCTTCGCCATGATCCTGCTTGGGGCTTTTGCGGCAGTTGCGCTTGGTCTGGCGGTGGTCGGAATTTACGGCGTGATCTCGTACTTGGTCGGGGAGCGCACGCGGGAGGTGGGAATCCGCATGGCGCTTGGGGCGCAACCGCTCGACATCGTGCGGCTGATTCTCGGTCAAGGGGGAAAGCTCGCGTTGATGGGAGTCGCGCTGGGCTGCGTGGCAGCAGTGGGATTGACACGGCTCATGTCGCGTTTGCTCTACGGAATCAGTGCGACCGACCCCCTGACGTTTGCCGCCGTGGCCACCTTATTAGCGCTGGTGGCTTTGGCGGCCTGTTACATACCAGCGAGGCGGGCGACCAAGGTCGATCCCATGGTTGCGCTGAGGTACGAGTAAATGGATAC
>Ga0335081_10017508_pt1 | contig 11598 bp, 8 predicted proteins | sample Lox_Sample_35_FD_206713 | JGI IMG/M metagenome (GOLD analysis project Ga0335081, IMG submission 206713) | Soil microbial communities from Loxahatchee National Wildlife Refuge, Florida, United States - Lox_Sample_3.5 | ecosystem: Environmental > Terrestrial > Soil > Wetlands | place: USA: Florida... | reverse complement strand
CGCGCCGCAACGGTCGGCCCGGCGGTCCGACCCTACCAACAACCCTTGCGATGTAGGTTGACGGAGCACTAGATGCTTGAGTGAGCTGCACCAGTCTCCTTGACTACTACCCGGAATCGGGTCATTCAGCGCGGCTCGGATGCAGATGAGTTATTTGACCGCAAGGGGTTGAATGATGTTTCGCATCCGCTAATTCACCCCAATCGAGATTGACACTCCGCCAGACAAAGGACTACAAGGGTTCACCCCGTTTGTGTGTTGCTTCGTTGCGAGACGGAAGCAGGAGCTACTGGTTGGCCGCGTAGCCCGGCGAAGGCGACCGGGGCGATCAGCAAAAGCGTCGGCCGCAGATTCGATGATGACTTCTTACCGCACGCTCGCCGATGTCGTACTGATTGCGCATGTTGGTTTCATCAGTTTCGTCATCTGCGGTTTGCTGCTCACGATTATCGGCGGATTGTTGCATTGGTTGTGGGTGCGAAATTTCTGGTTCCGAGTCCTGCATCTCCTCTCTATTGGATTTGTCGTTGTTGAAGTCTGGTGCGGTCAAGTCTGTCCGTTGACGATCTGGGAACAACAATTGCGACAGGCCGCGGGCCAGGCAACCTACAGCGAGAGCTTTATCGAGCATTGGCTGAATCTTCTCTGCTTCTTTCATGCACCGATCTGGGCGTTTTCATGGGCGTACACGCTGTTCGGAGCGATTGTGTTGGTGGTGATGATTGTGATTCCGCCTCGATTGCCGCCTAAAACGTGATCGAGTCCAGTCATTGGGCCGAGGGAAGTCAGTTTGATGCCATGGCGGTGGGACAGATCCCGTAATTCTGCCGAGAATGCTTTGCAGTCTGAAAGGCATCGGCGCTCCAACCTAGGGGAGAATCGGTCAACAAGCCAATAGTCTTGCGATGGGCGGTTCGCTATCCTCACTGCGTTAAGAGAACATGACAACAGGCAATCATATCGCAACGGCGGCGCGGACGGTTGTCCGTGCGCTTCTCCAAATTGTAGCGCAGGCACCCTCGCCTACTCGCACGCTACCCTCACCAAAACACGGACAATCCTCGCGCTGCCGTTGCGATTTCTAAAGGCCTGTTTTGTTGATCCCGTAGGGCCCAAAAGCTCGTCCGCACTACGGTCTCTCGGGTAACCTTGTTCCTCGCGGCGATGCTACCCGAGGAAATTCGGCACGGACGAGTTTTTTGACCACGCGGGGTGCAGCGCCCCACCGAGTCGCTCCTCTCCTCTGCCAACCTGCGACAAGCTCCGCCGATTTTACCCGCCGCCTGATCCAGGTCCCCGTGGCATTTTCGTGGCGCAGAAGTTCCTTATTGTTGCATTTTGATGCATGGTGTTGCCGGGTAGCCACGGGCACAAACTACTGAAATTACGCAGTTTGCTAGCAAATCGTCAGAGTACAAAACGGGCTTCCCCCGTTTTCCCAAACCGCAGGTCGCCCGTTCGAATCGGGCCGGGAGCGCCATTCGCTGTTTGGGTCTTTCCACCGCTGCGGCTATCTGCCGTTGCGAAGCATGGACGAAATGGTTCGATCCCAATGGACAAAATGGAGCGAGTTGGTGGGATAATCTTGCCTACCTAAGCCAATTTCAGTTGTGATGGACGGCGCTGCGCAGGCCAAAACGAGAGAATTTTCCTTGTCTGATAGACGGCACGGTATATGCACGAATCGGGGTGAGGAGGTACGCGAACAAGTCTGGATGAGCAGAAACCCTGCATCGACAGACCTGCGTGAATAACAGTGAACTCTAAGAAGACAGGGATACAGGGTTGCCCCATGTCGAGCAGAAACTCACTCTCCACGGCGTTGGATTTCACTCCTGCAGCCATAGAGACAACTCAGAGGCCGCCCGCGAAAAGCCGTCGCCGTAGATGCCTTACATGGTTGGCGCTCATACTGGTGCTGCTAATGGGTGCAGGGAATGGCCGTGCCGCCGTCCTGGTTTGGACAAATACTACGGGTGGTTACTGGGCGGATTCATTGTCTTGGACAAACTCCGCCACTGGTGCAAATGCGGTTCCGGGGCCAAGCGACGATGCGAATATCCCCGCTACTGCGCCATGCACCATCACGATCACGAACGAGACTTTCGCCAACAGCATTGATTTCAGTAACACTTTCGGTCAGACCCTCACGCTGGACTTAAATGGAAACAATCTTTCGTTGTACAAGAGCGGCACAGGCCAGCCCACGGTCATGGTCCTGGGCGATCCGAACTCCGGCACCTCGACCGTCTATCTCGTTTCTTCTGCTGGGCCATCAACGTTGTTCCTTACGAATTCCGTCGCCGACGGGCGCGTGACGATCGGACGAAGCGGTGTTGGGACTCTCATTGCCACCAATCTCCAAATTGTAGTAAGAGGCCAAACGATTCTCGCCAACAGTGCCGGCCCTCTCTCAATGGGAAAGGTTGTTCTCAGCGGTCCTAATACATACTGGACCAACAGCAGCTTCTTCAACATCGGCAATAATGCAGGAGGATTCAACAACTCCTTGGTCATCTCGAATTCAGCTTCGATGACCATCGTCTCAACATTTGGCGTCGGCGGGTCGGGCTCCAGCAGTAACTCACTTCTGTTGGACACTGACGCCAGATTGTTCACTGGGGGAGGGGGGACTGTTACCATTGGCAACGGCGCTGGTATCGGCAACACGGCGGTCGTGCAAGGAGGCGCGATATGGAACGGTGGCAACCGATTCCTGACGATTGGTGGAACAGGCACCGGCAATTCGCTCACTGTGGGTAGCGGAGGAACTGTTTCCAATATGCCCACGTGCGTGATTAATGCCGGCAACTCACTAATTCTCTCGGACGGCGTGCTCAGTGTTTCAGTCGCCGTCACCAACAATTCGGGCGTGATCAGTGGCTTTGGCGCGATTGCCGGTGATGTGATATTCACCGGGACAGGATCCTTGACGCCCGGTTTAGCCAATGCGGTGGGAACGCTGGCTCTCTCCAACAATCTGGCACTCGTCGCCGGTTCGACAACGACAATGAAATTGGACAAGGATCAGTCCGTCAGCAACGATGTGATCGATGTGGTCAGCAACGTGACTGAAGCAGGAACGTTGACCGTGATCAACGTCGGGAGCGCCCTGGTAGGCGGCGACACATTTAAGCTATTTGCATTTGGCAGCCAATCCGGCCATTTTGGGGTGACGAATTTGCCGTCATTGAGCGGCCAGTTGGTGTGGGATGCCACTTTGTTGGGTGCTCAAGGCGTTATTTCGGTGGCTCTTGCTCCCAGCGTCACCGGCCCAAGTGACCAAGCGATTCTCAGGAATTACGACGCCGTCATCAGCGCGACCGTCACCGGTCTGCCATCGCCTGCATTGCAGTGGCAATTGGGCGGCGTCGATGTGGCCGATGGCCCCACCGGAAATGGTTCCACGATCACCGGCAGCACCAGCGACACACTGACAGTCCTTAACGCGCAAGTTGCTGACAGCGGACAGTATTGCTTGATCGCCAGTAACCACGCCGGAGTTGTGACGAACTGTATGACGTTGACCATTTCGAGCGGGGCGGTGCCGACGATTGCCGGGCCATCGGATCAAAATGTGATCGCCGGCAATGATGCGACCTTCACTGCCTCGGTCGCAGGGATCCCCGCGCCTGCCGTGCAATGGCAAGAAAACGGAGCAGATATTAACGGGGCTACGAACACAACGCTCACGCTGACCAATGTTCAATCCGGGCAGGATGGATACACCTATTCCATCATTGCCACCAATAGCGAGGGGTCTGCAACCAATAGCGCACAGTTGCATATTGTCGTCCCGCCGGAAATTGCCGTTCAGCCGCAAAGTCTTACTGTCACGAATACCCAAAGCGCCTCGTTCTCGGTGACCTATACGAATGCCGTACCTCCACCGACTTACCAATGGAAGAAGAACAACGTGTCAATTCCCGACGCCACGAATGATACCTACATCATTGCCAGCACTTCGCCGGCCGACATGGGTACTTATTCCGTGGTCCTGGTCAACGTCGCGGGTTCGGTAACGAGTAGCGACGCCACCCTCACTGTCAATTCGACAATGATGGCTTCGCTCACGCCTTCGAATGGTGCCACAGACGTCTGTTACGACACGCCGCTCTACATGGTGTTCGGTCAGACGCCAGTCTCGACCGGTACGGGAACCATCAAGATTTTTGACGCCGCGGATGCTGTTACACCGGTGGACATAATTGATACTGGCGCGGGCGCCGTTCAGTCGAGAAGCATCGGCAGCGAGACTTTCAACACCTACCCTGTCATCATCACAAATACTACGGTCGCGATCTATCCGCATTTGGGAGTGTTGGCCTCCAATCAGACGTATTACGTCACTGTGGACGCTGCAACGTTCACCGACACCAATGGCGCTCTGTTTGCAGGCATCTCTGACACGAATGGTTGGCGGTTTACCACCAAGCCAACCGGCCCAGCAAATCCGAACAATGTGATTGTGGCCGCCGACGGCAGTGGCGATTTTTGCACGGTGCAAGGCGCAGTGGATTCTGTAGTGGCAAACAACACCAATTACACGTTGATCAATATTCGCAACGGCACCTACGTGGAAATTGTCGATACGAAGAAGAAGAACAATCTCACGTTTCGTGGACAGGATCGGCACCAGACGATCGTCGGCTATCCTAACAACAACAACCTGAACAGCGGCACTCATATTCGGATGGCATTCAAGGTTTACTCCGATGACATTGCGGTTGAAAACCTTACGATTACCAACATGACCGCCAAAGGTGGCTCGCAAGCCGAGGCGCTCATGCTCGAAACCAATATCAAGCGGTTCATCCTCAACAATGCCGACGTGGACAGTTTCCAAGACACGATCCTCGGCAACACCAGTGGGACCCAAGCGTATTTCAATGATAGCCTGATTCAGGGTGATACCGATTTCATTTGGGGGGCCATGAACGCGTTCTTCACGAACTGTGAACTCCGCTGCCTCTCCGCCCAAAGCCATGTCACCCAGGCGCGAACCGATGCCGGTAGCAACGGAATCGCATTTGTAGATTGCGCCGTCACGAAAGCCAGTGGCACCGTTACCAATTGTGATCTTGGTCGGGCGCTCGGCTACAGCGACGGTAACGTGATCTTCATGCTGAGCCGTATTGACGACCATATTACTGGTTGGTCCGATCTTTCTTTGCGGGACTGGGAGTTTGGCAATAGCAATCTGACGGGCACAGCTTCGGTCACTTATGACGGCATTCAGTTGACGAATGGCGACGTAAACGTGGAAAACGCCGGCAGCGTGACCAGTTGGCTCTACGGATGGGATCCGCAATTGGCGCCCGACATCGTCTCCCCACCCATGAACCTAACGGTGGGCGTCGGCGATGCCGCCACGTTCACCGTCAGCGCTACGGGCATTCCTGACCCGTCTTACCAATGGCTCAAGGACGGCACCAATCTGGTCGGCGCCACCAGCGCCACACTTGTCATACCGAACTCGCAGGCCGGCGACATTGGAGTGTATTCAGTGATCGCCTCGAACAATGCGGGTATTGACGTCAGCGCCAACGCGGTGTTGACCATTCTCTTTCCGCCGCCCGGGACTTCGTTCAGCGCCAGCCCGACGAACGGCGAAGCCCCCTTGGTTGTGACCTTCACAGATGCATCGAGCGGCAATATCACCAATCGATTCTGGGATTTCGGCGATGGCCAAACGACTAACACGATCGCGTCCAGCCTCGAGCATACTTATGGCCTCGCCGGCACGTATACCATCAGTCTGACCGTAAGCGGTCTCGGTGGCAGTAACACTGATACGGAATCCAATTACGTTTCGGCGACCAATCCGCCACCGCCTGTAGCCGCATTCAGTGCCAGCCCAACCTCAGGCGCGGCGGCTCTGCCGGTGACGTTTACCGATGCTTCGACCGGCAACGTCACCAACCACCTCTGGGATTTTGGGGACGGTGCCACGACCAACACGACGGACTCCACCGCAACTCACACCTACACCACTGCTGGCACCTATTCAGCGGGTTTGACGGTTTTCGGTCTGGGCGGATCAGATACCACGAACCGGTTGAGCTATATTTCCGTCACCGCGGACATCACCGCGCCCGAACTCCAAATCGATACTCCTACCGAGTACGAAGTGTTCACGAATGCCAATATTACCGTTACAGGGGTGGCCAGCGATGCCAGCGGCATTGGCAGCGTCACAGTCAACGGTTCCGCTGCCTCTCTGGCTGCGACCAATTGGTCGAAATCTTTCCTGCTTGCCCTGGGCACCAACACGATAACAGTGATCGCCACGGATGGCAGCGCCAACTTGAATACTACTACGCAGACTGTTCACGCGATTTTCGTACGCCCATCCAACAGTGTTCCGCAGATCATTGCAGAGCTTGCCGTGACCAATGCGCTCCTCCAGACCGGAGCTGTCGCTGTCGTAGCTGTTGATGAAACGAATACGTTGGCTGTCACCGCAACGGACGCTGACAGAGATACGCTGACTTACCAGTGGACATTCGGCGACGGCCAAAGCACCAATACGCTGCTCCGAATTGTCGATCACGTGTATACCAACGATTGCGGTCCATACGCGGCCTCCGTGACGGTCAGCGACGGCCAAGACTCAACCAACAGCGCCCTGACGGTCACAATTGCCTGTCAACTACAGGTCGTGAAAATGCGGACCCGCCTATATTTCAAAAAATCAAACGCTGATCATTGCCACTTGATCGGATACATCGACTTGCCAAATGGGTATGACCCGGCGAACAAGTCTTTCACCTTAGACATCGGCGGGAAACAGACCTCGTTCACGTTGAACGCCAAGAGAAGATGGATCACTGGCACAACAGTTTGCCGTCTGCGATTCAATAGAAGCAAACAAGAGTGGAGAGTAAACATCCGGTTACGCAAGACCGATCTGCAAGACTCCTGGGTAGACGAAGGTCTGGTGGATGCCCCAATTCCGAGACCGGGAAATCAGGTTACAATGAGAGTGATAGTGCTGATCGATCACGAGGCCTTTGTCGCAGACAGGAGAATGTATTACACGGCCAAGGCCGGAAAAACCGGTTTGGCAGAATAGATTCTCCGCCGGGTGGGGAAACCGGTCCGCAGATTCGCTGCATCATATACCGCGTGGTCAGCCCCGGTCATTTCTTTCCTTCTGCCCGCGATTTGAGGGAACCGTTGGAGGCCGGCGTGTTGGTCTGGCTATTCATTTTCTCGAAAATGCCGCGGAGCAACCAAAACTTCTTCACGCCTTGGACAAGATTATCCGCATCGATCACCAGTTTGGAAATCGAAGAAAGGATTTGGTCATTCGATTGCACCTGCGCGTTGAGATTACTGGTGATGCTCGCAAGATTGAGCAGTGTATCGTTCAGGCTGCCGGCGACCGCCACCAAATTGGTGTCTGCGGCGATAAGCGTCGCATCCAGCCGCGCAGTGAGGTTGCTCACGGCTGGCCGCGTTTCGCTAACAAGTTGATTGGCGTTTGACGTAAGCGCGGCGCTGTTTGCCAGAACAGAATCAACCTGGTTGGTCAGGCCGAGAACATTCGGCAACGCCTTTTCGACAACGGTCAGGAGCGCCTGCGCTCGTTCGGTGACGGACGGATTTTCTATGGGTTCAAGAAAGATGCCGTTGCGTGCCTGGGCAAATGGGACGCGATTTCCGTCAATCAAGACTTCGTCAATTCGGTCACCCCTTTCATAAACCGTTGGTGCGCCATTGGTACCAGCCGTAACCTCCAATTGCCGGCTGCCGAGAAAACCCGCGGGTGCGATTCGAGCCTTGGAGTCCGACCAGATGTAGCCATAGTAGGGACGACGAACCACGAAACCCACGTACACCTTGTAATAGGAGCCAGGCGGCTGCGCGGTGATAACCGTAATCTCGCCGACATTGAACCCCATGAGCACCACCGGATCGCCGACTTTCAGCCCTTCGCCACTGGCCACATAAGTGTAATACGGACATTTGGGGATAAACCATCCCTTGCGCTCTGCCGTGTGATACAGGTAGTACGCAAAGCCCGCAACCAACACGAGCGCCGCCACAATGACGAACAGACCGACAATTTTTTCCACCCGTCGAAGTCGCGTCCGCAATTGAGGTGTTAAATCTTGCAGTGCCATTTCATCCCTCGGTTGCCAAAAGCTCGCGCACCATGGAATCAGTGCTGGCGGCGAGTTGATTCCGATCGCCGATGATGCGCAAACCGGCATCCTCGATCACTGCAAAATGACTGGCCACGTCCGCCCAAGCACGAAAATCGCCTGCGCAGGCAATGATTGTCATGGTGCCACCTCTCCGCAAATGATTCTCTCGCAATTGCGGCAAAAAGTCCAGCCACCAGCGACAATCACGCCGCGACAACGTCGAAAGCGGATTATCTAGAAATAGAACCTTAGGGTATATGGCGGATCCATCGGTCGCCGTCAAGGCGCGGGCCAGGGCGGCCCGTTGCTGGACAGCCAAACTTACGCGACTGGGCAAGTGTTGAGCATACGCGTGCAAATCCGCCAACGCGAGCAAGTCATTGACCCTCGCGGCGACCGAATTTTCGGGTATTGCCGAGTGATAGCGCAATGGTAATTCAACGTTTTCCGCCACAGTCAGCCGATTAAACAATCGTCCGCCAAATTCAAAAACAAATCCGATTTGGTGTCTCCATGCAACTTGGTCCTTTTCTCTTGCCTCAGCCAAGTCCTTTCCGAAAACCCGCAACGATCCGGCCGCGGGTCGATTTAGACCGGCCGCGGTTAACAATAACGATGACTTCCCGCTGGCAGGGCGACCGCCAACCACCCAAAATTCGCCTGATTGGATGCTCCAGTTCACACCATGTAGCAGGATCTCATCGGATGCATCCACGTCGGATATATCCGCACTCAACAACTCGATCAAACTGGGTGTTTCGTTCACGCTGATCCTTTGGCCTTGAACACATTCCTGATCTCGACCAGAAACAATCGTCGGATCGCGTCATAGCCTCGATCGTTCGGGTCTTCTAAGTTCTCGAAATACCAATAATACGGATCTTTCTTACGATAATGGATATTGCGGTGATCGCGACAATGAATGCCGTGGCCAAGAAATGCTTCGTGCATGTCTACCAGATGCACGTTGGTAAAGTTTTGAGACGTCTCGAAAATCACTCCATTGAAAAGGGGTAACACTTTCAGTCCATCGGGCCACGCGGGAAGACCCAAATGTGCATGCTCGATATCTCCGATGCCATCTGTCGGGTCATAGATGTTCGCCAGAAAGATGTCGCACCCACCCGGAAATTTGCTCATCACACCCTTGAGAATTGCCCGCAGCCGGCCACGGAAGCCTTCTTTCCATTGAACAGCTTGTTCGTAGCGGCAACCGTACATGGCTCCATCGCGCGGCGCCGAGCGCCCATAATCATGGATCAAATCGTTACCGCCGGTGGTGATCACGACAAGACCGTGCACTCCGGCAGCGTAGGATTTGATCCTCGGCACCTGATCTTGCAGATGTTCTTCAGAGGTAGTGTACGAAACAGAAAGATTTTCTGCGCTCAAATGGGGCAGCACGTGCTGTAAATCACGACCCTTCATGTCCGGATAAACAACATCATCGTTCCGCAGTAACAATTCAAAATAACTGTGCCGATCCGAAGCCCCGAAACCCGCCGTGACGCTGTCACCAATGCCAACCAGAACAAACTGATTCGTTGACCAAATCTGCTGAAACGCATCATTCTCGATGCGGGGTCCAGCGGGTCCCGAGCCAACGGGGTGCTTGAATCGACCGATGAGAAAGTACCACGCGGCGCCAAACGCGACGCACAGCAAAAGGCCTGTTCGCCAGCGAAAGGAATACCACCGTAACTTTCGAGTCGCGCTCATCTTATAGAAATACGTAGGCTACGATGAAGATCGCGTCGAGCAACACGCAGCCAACGACGCTTTCCACCACGGCTCGCGATGTCTCCTGCGAGACATCTTCCACTCTCAAAGGACGCGCCAGTCCATGATAGCAGTTGACGACTGCGATAATACCGCCAAAGAGCATGGTCTTGAGAGCCAGCAGGGCGAAATCCTCCCAGTGCAACGCATTGCCAAGCTGGGCGAAATATTGGCCTATTGTGAGCGGAACATCCTGCAAGAACGCAAAGACAAACGCGTACCCGCAAAGAATCGCGATTAGCACCAGATAGGTGGTCAGACAAAACACCGCTAAAGACAAGCCGATGATCCGGGGCACCACCAGATAATGAATTGGATCGATTCCCAACGATTCCAAGGCCTCGATTTCGCCAAACGCCCGCATAGTCCCAAGTTCGACGACATTCGCTGTGCCGGCACGAGCTAGTACGATAATCGCCGTCAGCAACGGCCCAAGCTCGCGTACCAAGACGGTAACCATGATTGTGCCGATGTAATCCTGTGCCCCGAAACGGGCGAGGACTCCCACAGTTTGGCCCACAATGACCAAACCGAGTGCCGCGCCGATGAAACCCACCATTGGCAGCAAGCGCACGCCGGCGTTCCAAATCTGCGTGAGGATCAACGGGTGAACGACTCGGCGAGCCGTATTGAATTTCATCACGGCGACCGTAAGGGTGATCACCATGAAGGCCATCAATTCCCGCAGTTCATCCAGAGAGCGAATAATCCACCGTCCGACCGAGCCCACGCCGTACGTCAAGGTTGTCGCCGTTTTCATGAACGAACCGGAATTTCTCCCGGGATGAAGCCGATGACAAGCCGGATTGTCTGGATTTCAAGTTGCGAGCAGCGCCCCGTAACGCAGGTTGCGGATGCTAATCGTCAATTGCTGTGCCCCAAGCACCTCCATTGCAACGAGAAATACTGCACCACCAGCGACGATGATGTCAGCGCGCTCCGGTGAAAGTCCCGGCACTTTCTTGCGTTCTGGGAGCGACATTGCCCGCAGACGCTCAAGAAGTTTACGAAATGCGTCCTGCGAGAGGGTAGTATGATCGGCCAGCCCGCAAACAATTCGGGCGGCCGTTGTGCCGCTGCCACCCGTGCCAATCAATCGCCGGCCGTGAATCTCGTAATTTTTGAGCGAATCACGAAGTGTCTCACTCAAAAATTCCGTGAGCGCGGTGTAGTTGTCGCGGAACTTTTCCGTCAATCTCACCGCGCCCAGCGGCAGACTTCTGAGTTGCTCGATCCGTGGGCCAGCGCCCTGAATAAACTCCGTGCTGCCTCCGCCCACGTCCACCACCAAAATGGGACGGCCGGACCATTCGGGGTCACTGGATACTCCGCGAAAAATTAGTTCGGCTTCGCGTTCCCCCGTAATCACCTGCACGTTCAGTCCACACCGGGAGCGCACGCCCTCCAGGAAGGCATCACGGTTTTCGGCGTCGCGGACAGCACTGGTGGTCAAAGCGAGTACGTCATGCGCACCGATAGACCGCGCTTCTTTGAGGAAATCGTCGATGGCTTGAATGGTTCGAGCGATGGCGGCGGAGGAAAGTTTAGGCGCTACCGGTATCTCGGCATCGGCCGCGGCTCGTTTCCAATCCGACGGGCCAGAATCTCGTGCCGCCAATCCCTCACCCAAGCGTGTCGTCCGATCTTTCTCAACGATCGGGATAAT
>Ga0335081_10017507_pt1 | contig 11598 bp, 16 predicted proteins | sample Lox_Sample_35_FD_206713 | JGI IMG/M metagenome (GOLD analysis project Ga0335081, IMG submission 206713) | Soil microbial communities from Loxahatchee National Wildlife Refuge, Florida, United States - Lox_Sample_3.5 | ecosystem: Environmental > Terrestrial > Soil > Wetlands | place: USA... | reverse complement strand
CAAGCGGCGCCCCCCACCCCCGACCCCTCCCCGCCACTCGCGGAGTTCACCCTTGGGCTTGCCGAAGGCAAGACCCGAGGGCTCGCGGGGGGAGGGGAGCAGGAAGCGCGGAGCTAGCCGCCATGTGGCGCGCCAGCGTCATCACGATCTTTCCCGAGATGTTTCCGGGCCCGCTCGGCGTGAGCCTTGCCGGCAAGGCGCGCGAGAAAGGCATCTGGGCGCTCGATGCGATCGACCTGCGCGATTTCGCCACCGACAAGCATCGCAGCGTCGACGACACGCCGGCGGGCGGCGGGCCCGGCATGGTGATGAAGGCTGATGTCATCGCGCGCGCGATCGACGCGGTCGCCACCGACGCAAGGCCGCGCCTCCTGATGAGCCCGCGCGGCGTGCCGCTCAGCCAGGCGCGTGTCGCCGCCCTCGCCCAGGGTCAAGGCGTCGTCCTCTTATGCGGCCGCTTCGAGGGCGTCGACGAACGGGTCATCGCAGGCCGCAACCTCGAGGAGGTCTCGATCGGCGACTATGTGCTGTCGGGGGGCGAGCTTGCCGCCATGGCGCTGATCGACGCCTGCGTGCGGCTCCTGCCCGGCGTCATGGGCAAGGAGGGGTCGGCGGCGGAGGAAAGCTTTGCCGATGGCCTGCTGGAGTACCCGCAATACACCCGGCCGCAGATCTTCGAGGGGCTGCCGATCCCGGACGTGCTCGTCTCCGGCGACCACGCCAAGGTAGCGGCCTGGCGGCGGGCCGAGGCCGAGCGGCTGACCCGCGAGCGGCGGGCCGATCTTTGGGCCGCCTACCTTGCGGGAAAGCGTGCGAAGTAGCGGTTTTTACGAGCATTTTGGCAGCACGTGACAAGGGCGCGACTTTAGCGTAGAAGCACGCCCGAAACGCGCGGCGGGACGCCCGATACTAGTGCCCCGCTTCCGAAGTTCGTGATACATCGCGGCACCCTCCGTCACGAACTTCGGAAGCAAAAGGGGCACTAGCAAGTGTCTCATTCTAGTGCCGCTTATCGATTTGAAGTTCCTGAACGAGGGTGCAGCAGGCGGTGCAGGAACTTCAAATCGGCGGCACTAGTCGCAGCCGACGGAGAAAAATCCCATGAACGTGATCCAAGAGCTCGAAAAAGAGCAGGTGGCGAAGCTTTCCGCCGGCAAGAACATTCCCGAATTCGCCCCGGGCGATACGGTGATCGTCAACGTGAAGGTGGTCGAGGGCGAGCGCTCGCGCGTGCAGGCCTATGAGGGCGTGTGCATCGGCCGCGCCGGCCAGGGCCTCAATGAGAACTTCACGGTGCGCAAGATCTCGTACGGCGAGGGCGTCGAGCGCGTCTTCCCGCTGCATTCGCCGATGATCGATTCGATCAAGGTCGTGCGCCGCGGCAAGGTGCGCCGCGCCAAGCTCTATTACCTGCGCGGACGGCGGGGCAAGTCGGCCCGCATCGGCGAGCGGCAGGAGCACACGACGGCCGAGGCTGCGGCCGAATAAGCCCTAGTCGTTCGAATAAGCGGACGGCGGCGGCGTGGCCGCTGAGTCGTCGTTCAAGATCTGATAGCCTTCGTCGCCCGCGCTGATGGTCGGCTGGTTCCAGCCGTAGAGCGTTGCGGCGCGCGGCTCGACACAGGCGTCCGGCGCCGTCGCGACCGCCTCGTCATCGGGCGCCCCGGTGTCGATGCGGTGGCTGCTTTCGATCAGCATCGAGGTGCCTGCCAGCGCGGCTGCAATCAGCAGCGTGTCCCATCTCATGAACATGCAGGAATCATCCAATTGCTGCGACGCAGCATGGTCGCCCAGAATTTGTTGCAGCGCAATGACCGGGGCTGCTGATTGTTTCGGCAAATCGCCGACTTTCGCTGCTGTTCAATCGAGCACACGCCATGCGTCGGCGGATCGGTCGCCGCATCGGCCGCCGCCTTGACGCAAGGCGCATGAGGTCCCAAACACTTTTCCGCTTTCCACCCGAACGACGCCCGACAGGACGATCCGCCATGGCCAAGCCGCGCACCCTCTACGACAAGATCTGGGCCGACCACCTGGTCGACGAGCAGCCGGACGGCACCTGCCTGATCTACATCGACCGCCATCTGGTGCATGAGGTGACGAGCCCGCAGGCATTCGAGGGGCTGCGGCTCGCCGGCCGCAAGGTGCACGCGCCCGACAAGACGCTGTGCGTGGTCGACCACAACGTGCCGACCACCAATCGCAACCTGCCCAATCCGGATCCCGAAAGCGCCGCGCAGATCGAGTATCTGGCCGAGAACGCCAAACTGTTCGGGCTCGAATATTACGACGAGTTCGACCGCCGCCAGGGCATCGTCCACATCATCGGCCCGGAGCAGGGCTTCACGCTGCCCGGCACCACGCTGGTGTGCGGCGACAGCCACACCGCGACGCACGGCGCGTTCGGCGCGCTCGCGTACGGCATCGGCACTTCCGAGGTCGAGCACGTGCTGGCGACGCAGACGCTGATCCAGTCGAAGTCGAAGAACATGCGCGCGATCGTCGACGGCAAATTGCCCGACGGCGTGACCGCGAAGGACATCATCCTCGCCATCATCGGCGAGATCGGCACCGCCGGCGGCACCGGCTATGCGCTCGAATATGCCGGCGAGGCGATCCGCGCGCTGTCGATGGAAGGCCGCATGACGGTGTGCAACATGTCGGTCGAGGGCGGCGCCAAGGCCGGCTTCATCGCGCCCGACGAGAAGGTCTACGAATATCTCAAGGGCCGCCCGAAGTCGCCGAAGGGCGAGGGTTGGGACAAGGCGGTGCGCTACTGGGAGACGCTGCGCTCCGACGAGGGCGCGGCGTTCGACCGCGAGATCAAGCTCGACGCCGCGAACCTGCCGCCGCTGGTCACCTGGGGCACCAGCCCCGAGCAGGTGATCTCGATCACCGGCCGCGTGCCGGTGCCGGCCGAGATCGCCGACGAGAAGAAGCGCGTCGCCGCGGAGAACTCGCTCAAGTACATGGGTCTTCAGGGCGGCGAGAAGATCACCGACATCGCGATCGACCGCGTGTTCATCGGCTCGTGCACCAACGGGCGGCTCGAGGATCTGCGCGCCGCCGCCAAGATGGTCGCGGGCAAGACCCGCAACGCCAATGTCAACGCCATGGTCGTGCCGGGTTCCGGCATCGTGAAGGAGCAGGCCGAGGCCGAAGGGCTCGACAAGATCTTCATTGCCGCCGGCTTCGAGTGGCGCGAGCCGGGCTGCTCCATGTGCCTTGCCATGAACCCGGACAAGCTCAGCCCCGGCGAGCGCTGCGCCTCGACCTCGAACCGCAATTTCGAGGGCCGCCAAGGCTACAAGGGCCGCACCCACCTGGTGTCGCCCGCGATGGCGGCGGCCGCCGCGATCGCCGGCAAGTTCGTCGACGTGCGCAGCTGGAAATAGCTCTCGTCATTGCGAGGCGCGCGCAGCGCGCCGAAGCAATCTCGATCCGCGAATTCATGCGCGTGCGGGCCGGGATTGCTTCGGCGTGCTGCGCACGCCTCGCAATGACGGTGGCGTCTTGATTGATTACCGCAGCGCCCACACGCAGCGCTGCTGCGGCGTGATCACGTTGCCGCTTGGGCGGTGCTCGACCGCGAGCCAGAAGTCGCATTTGCGATAGTAGCGGCTCAGCGGATAGACCGTGACATGCGGACGCTTGCGCGCGGTAGGCGCGGTGCCCTGAGCCGCCGCGGCATCTGCCGCGATCGTTGCCAAGCCTAAGCCCAGCGCCAACAACCAGCCCGCTCGGTTACGTCGACGCATCGATCCCTCTCGTCTCGCGACGCCATGGTACCGGCCCCGGCTCTCGCCTACAACACGCGCATGGCTTTACGAAAATCCGACGACAGCGATCCGCTCGCCTGGCGCCCGCGCAAGGCCCCCTCGCTCGGCGAGCTCGAGGTGCTGGCCGGCGACGTCTTTGCCCGCCTGCCGCAACAGTTCCGCGCGCTGTGCGAGGACCTCGTCATCCGCGTCGACGATTTTCCGACCGACGAGGTGCTCGACCACATGCGGATCGAGAACGAGTTCGACCTGCTCGGCCTCTTTCAGGGCGTCGGCCTGCCGTTCCGCTCCGAGAGCGCGCCGGTGCAGATGCCGAACATGATCTGGCTCTACCGCCGGCCGATCCTCGACTACTGGGCCGAGCACGACGAGACGCTCGGCGCGATCGTCGCCCACGTGCTGGTGCACGAGATCGGCCACCATTTCGGCCTGTCCGACGCCGATATGCACGCGCTCGAGCGCGCGGCCGGTTGAGGAGTAGAAAAAGCACCTGTGTATCAGGGACTTGACGGGAGGACCGGCGGCGTTATCAGGTATCCCGAAACAAGCGCGAGGGATCGCCGGCCATGGACAAGTTCACCGTGCTCGAGGGCGTCGCGGCGCCGCTCAAGCAGATCAACGTCGACACCGACGCGATCATCCCCAAGCAGTATCTCAAGACGATCAAGCGCACCGGTCTCGGCAAGGGTCTCTTTTCCGAGAAGCGCTACCGCGACGACGGCAGCGAAAATCCGGATTTCATCCTCAACAAGCCGGCCTATCGCAAGGCCAAGATCATCGTCGCCGGCGACAATTTCGGCTGCGGCTCCTCGCGCGAGCACGCGCCCTGGGCGCTGCTCGACTACGGCATCCGCGCCGTGATCTCGACCTCGTTCGGCGACATCTTCTACAACAACTGCTTCAAGAACGGGGTGCTGCCGGTCAAGGTGAGCCCCGAGGATCTCGAGAAGCTGTTCGACGATGCCGATCGCGGCGCCAACGCGACGCTCACGATCGACCTGGAAAAGCAGGAAATCCGCGGCCCCGACGGCGGCGTCGTCAAGTTCGAGATCGACGCCCACCGCAAGCACTGCCTGCTCAACGGCCTCGACGACATCGGCCTCACCAAGGTCAAGCAGAAGCAGATCGACGGCTACGAGGCGAAGGTCAAGGCCGAGCGGCCGTGGGTCTGACGGTTGGCGCGTAGGGTGGGCAACGGCGCGTTGCTCCGCCTCTGCGCGTGGGCAAAATCGCTCGAAGCGCCGTTGCCCACGCGGCGACACCGCGTGAGCGATTTTGCCCACCCTACGGCACTGAGCGACGCGCGTTACGCCGCCTGCGTCAGCACCACCTCGTAGAGGCAGGGTTCCACATCCTCGACCAGCTCGCTGAAGCGCGGCCACTTGTCGCGGAACTCCGGCGCCTGATGCGCGGCCGCGAGCTTCTCGCGGCTCGTCCATTGAATGTAATTCACGATATGGCTGCCATCGGCGCTGCGATGCAGGCTCACCGACACGAAGCCGGGCTGCTTCGCCATGAAGCGCGCCCGCTGGATCATCAGCCGCAGCACCTCGGGCTGATGCTCCGGCTCGACCTTCACGGTGGTGATCTGGGTCACGATACCGTTGCCTTCGCGGATTTCCGGCATGGGACGCTCCTGGTTCAGGATTGTGCCTGAACAACGCGCCGCGCCGACGCGGGTTTCCGCCAGGTTCCGCGAGTCAGCGCGCCTTCTCGATCGCGTCCGCGATCGCGACCGTGCGGCGCGCGATGTCCGCATGCATGCGCTCGACCATGCGGCCGTCGATCTGCACCACGCCCTTGCCCTTGTTCTCCGGCAGATCGAACGCCGCGATCATCTTGCGCGCCTGGGCGACTTCTTCGCCTGAGGGCGAGAACGCCGCATTGCACGGCTCGATCTGGCTCGGGTGGATCAGGGTCTTGCCGTCGAAGCCCATGTCGCGGCCTTGCGCGCATTCCGCCGCGAAGCCGTCCATGTCGGCGATATCGTTGTAGACGCCGTCGAGCACGTCGATGCCATAGGCATGGGCGGCGAGCACGCAGTTCGCAAGCCATGGGAACATCGGCGCGCGGCCCGGCACGATGCGCGCGCGCGTCTCCTTGGCGAGATCGTTAGTGCCGATGACGAAGCCGGCGAGCCGGCTTTCCGAATCCTGCGCCTCGGCCGCAATGGCGCGGATGTTGAAGATCGCGGCCGGCGTCTCGATCATCGCCCACAGCCGCACATGATGGTCCGCGTGCGTATCGAGCAGCCGCGTGCCGATCATCTCGATCTGTTCCGGCGTCGAAATCTTCGGCACCAGGATCGCGTCCGGGCGCGCCGCGATCGCGGCCTCGAAATCGTGCGCGAACCACGGCGTGTCGATCGCATTGGTGCGGATCAGCACCTCGCGATGGCCGAAGCCGCCGGCGCGCACCGCCTGCATCACGTGCGCGCGCGCCGTCTCCTTGGCGTCCGGCGCGACCGCATCCTCGAGATCGATGATGACCCCGTCGACCGGCAGCGTCCTCGCCTTCTCGATCGCGCGGGCGTTCGAGCCCGGCATGTAGAGCACGCTGCGGCGCGGACGGATCGTCATGGCAAAGCCCCCTCGAGTGCGAGCAAGCCTATCGGCGCTGCAATCGACATGCCAGCCCGGTTGCCAACCGCAAGCGAGATGTTATTGAGTGATTTCGCCGGCATCCCCAATGTGCGAGGCGTCGTGCCGTTCCCCCGACGATTGATCGAAGGCTACCGGTCGTTCCGCTCCGGCCGGTTGCCGCACGAGCAGGACCGCTATCGCGAGCTTGCCGAGAGCGGGCAATCGCCGGAGGTGATGGTGATCGGCTGCTGCGACTCGCGCGTGTCGCCCGAGGTCATCTTCGACGCGCGTCCGGGCGAGCTGTTCGTGGTGCGCAACGTCGCGAACATCGTGCCGCCCTACGCGCCGGACGGGCAGGCGCACGGCGTCTCGGCGGCGCTCGAGTTCGGCGTCGCCGCCCTCAAGGTCAAGCATATCGTGGTGCTCGGCCATGCCCAGTGCGGCGGCGTCAAGGCCTTCGCCGAGGACGCCGAGCCGCTCTCGCCCGGCGATTTCATCGGCAAATGGATGCGGCTGATGGCGCCGGCCGCGGACAAGATCGGCCCGCGCGGAACGCTGTCGCGCACCGAATATCTGGCGCGCCTCGAGCAGGCCAACATCGCCAACAGCCTCGACAACCTGATGACCTTCCCGCGCCTGCGCAAGCTCATCGAGCGCGGCAGCGTCGCGATCCACGGCGCCTATTTCGCGGTCGCGACCGGCGAGCTTTCGGTGCGCGACGAAGCGACGGGTGCGTTCGCGCCGGCCGCGAGCGACGCGATACCGTTCGGGCGATGAGCGGCGAACCGCCCTGGCTCGCCGGCCTCGATGGCTGTCGTGCGGGGTGGGTCGCGGCCTTCGTCCGCGCCGACGGCGACGAGGCGCATGCCCGCATCGTGCCGAGATTCGCCGATCTGTTCGCGGCACCGCAGGCGCCGGCCGTCGTCGCGGTCGACATGCCGATCGGCCTGCCCGACCGCATCGGCCCCGGCGGGCGCGGGCCCGAGCGCGCGATCCGTCCGCTGCTCGGCGCGCGGCAGTCCTCGGTCTTCGCGGTGCCGCCGCGCGCCGCGATCTATGCTCCCGACTTCGCCGCCGCCTGCGCGGCCGCGCTCGCGGCGTCCGAGCCGCCACGCAAGGTGTCGAAGCAGCTTTTCATGATCGCGCCGAAGATCCGCGAGGTCGACGAATTTCTGCGCGTCAACCCGGCGCTCGCCGGCCGTGTCCACGAAGTGCATCCCGAGCTCGCCTTCTGGCGGCTCAATGGCGAGCGTGCGCTCGCCGAGCCGAAGAAGGTCAAAGGCGTCGGCCACGCGCCCGGCCTCGCGCTGCGCCGGCGGCTGCTGGTCGCGGCCGGAATGCCGGAGCATATCGTCACGGCCACTCCGCCGGAAGGCGCGGGCGCCGACGATCTGCTCGATGCACTCGCCTGTGCGGCGATTGCGCGACGGATGCATCTCGGTGAGGCGAGATCATTCCCCGATCCGCCTGGCCGCGACACGTTCGGATTGCCGGTGGCGATCTGGGCGTGAGGCCGTCGCTCGGTCGGTCGCGCCGGCTTGACCCCTCGCAATGCGAGGCATAGGGTTCCCTGATGGAAGGCGAAATCCTCAAAGGCCACCTCGACATGATCGTGCTCGCCGGACTGGCGGGCGGCCCGGCGCATGGTTACGCGGTCATCCAGGAGATTCGCCGCCGCAGCGGCGGCGCCTTCGACCTGCCGGAAGGGACCGTCTATCCGGCGCTGCATCGTCTCGAGCAGAAGGGCCTGCTCAGCAGCCGGTGGACGACATCGGAGGTCGGGCGGCAGCGCCGGGTCTATTCGCTGACGCGGCGCGGCCGGGGCGCCTTGGCCGACCATCGCTCGGTCTGGGATCGCTTCGCCCACGCGATCGCGGGCCTGTTGGGCGAGTCGACCCATGCGACCGTCCGGCCCGATCGCTGACTTCCTCGCGGCGCTCGCGCGCGAGCTGCGCTTCGATCCGGCGCTGGCGAGTCGCATCGGTCGCGAGGTCGAGGATCATCTTCGCGAGGCGCTTGCCGGGGAGCCCGACGGCGCCGGATCGGAGGCCGAGCGCCGCGTGATCGTCCGTTTCGGCGATGTGCGCGAACTGGCGCGGGCTCTCGCGGTCGACGCGCTCCTCGCGCAGACGCGTCAGGTGGGCCATCTGATGATGATGGCGCTGGCCGGCGTCTTTCTCGCGATGAAGGTCCGCGTCGTCTGGTACGCCCTGACGCACTGGGCCCTGAACGGTGGCCTCAAGGCGATCTACCCCATCGCGCTCGTGGCCGATCGCTACGCCTTTGCGACGGCACTGGCTCTGGCGCTTGGCGCTTTTGCCTTCATGGGCGCGCGCCGGCCGCCGGCGGACTTTCGGCGGCGGCATGCCAGGAAGCTCAGGCGCGGCGCCGCCGTATGCGCCATCGCGGCGGGCGCGCTCATGCTGTCGGTCGGCATCGACGCGGCCATGACCGGCTTGCGCCTCGCCGCCGCGGACCTGACCCTCTCGGCGATCGTCCCGGCGCTCACGCTCGCCGCCGAGATCGGCTTTGCCGGCCTTCTCGGCGTCAACATATTTGCCGCCATCCGGCGCGCCGCGGGTGCGATTTCCCTGCTGGAGAGCTAGTCGCCGGCATCGCGGCAAGCGCTAAGTTCCGCGCAGTTGCTTTTCGAGCCCGGCGAAATCGACGATGTCCCAGTGCTCGGCGAACTTGCCGTCCGCCACCCGCCAGATGTCGATCGTCCGGAACGACACCTTGCGGCCGGTCGGCGCGACGCCGAGGACGGTGCGGCTGTGCGTCGCCATGAAGGTGTTGCGCGCCACCAGCTTGCCGTCGCCGAAGACCCGGTCGTCTACATGCACGACGAGATCGGGCCACCGCGCGAGGATCTGGCGGAAGTTCTCGATTTGCGCCGCAATGCCGGAGGGCGAGCGGCCCGAGTGCTGGATGTAGTCCTCGGCGCACACTTCGCGCATCCGCTCCGGCGCGCGGCTGTTCGCGATGGCGACATAGCGGTCGTGAATCGAAAAGGCGGCCTGCCGCGCCGCTTCGCCGCACGCATCTGCGGCGCGGGCAGCGGACGGCACGAGGCTCGGCGCCGCCATTGCGGCCACCGTCAAGACGGCGGCGCGGCGGGTCGGGCGAAACGGTTCATCGGGATGATGGCCGGACATGGTCGCTCCTCCGATCGATTGCAGCAACAATCACGGTGTTGCTATGCCTTGCCACGCGATGTATCAACTCACAAAGCCGTTACGGCGGCCGGCGACGTTTCGCACCGCCGGCGCGGCATGACGATATCGGATGATGCTGGTGCGAGTGGCCGCGCCGGGGCGCGCGGCGTCTCTTTCTACTTCAAGAAGAAATAATTGGCCGTATAGGGCACCCGCGCCGCTTGGCCCGCATGGGCCTGGTCGCAGCCTTGCGCCGGCGCCGCGCCGCCCTTGGTGTCGACGCGCAGAATTCCCTTGGCGTCGGTGAAGGGTCCGGATCCGTCGCGCGATTTGACGTCGAGCAGGAGCCACGGAACGTTGCCCGCGCCGCCCGGCGCGCTCGCCTTGACGGCGCCGACCACCTTGCCGCCGGCGAGCGCCTCCCAGGTCGGGCCCGCATAGTGCTTGCCGACCTGCTTCTTCTGCGCGTCGAACAGCGAAGCCTCCGGTGCCTTGAAGGTCCAGGTCCAGGCGCCGTTGCTCATGTTGCAGGTGTAGATCTGCACGCCCGTCGCCGACACCTGCAGATAGGGTGCGATGCCGGCCGGTTTGAGCGCGGCCGGCAGGTTCGCCGGAAGCGCCGGTGCTTGCGCATGCGCGTTGAAAGCGACGAGGCAACCGGCCGCGAGGCCGGCAATCATGAAGGTTCGCATTGGGGGTTCTCCGATGTCGGGCGGCCTCACGCTGCCTTCTGCTTGGCGTTGATCAGCTTGCGGTTGATCAGGCATTCGGCGATCTGCACCGCGTTGAGCGCCGCGCCCTTGCGCAGGTTGTCGGACACGCACCAGAACGCGAGCCCGTTCTCGACCGTGGTGTCCTCGCGCACCCGGCTGATATAGGTCGCGTCCTCGCCGGCGCATTCGTAGGGCGTGATGTAGCCGCCCGGCTCGTGCTTGTCGATCACCAGGCAGCCCGGCGCATGCCGCAGGATCTCGTGCGCCTCATCGACCGTGATCGGCTGCTCGAACTCGACATTGACGGCCTCCGAATGGCCGATGAACACCGGCACGCGCACGCAGGTCGCCGTGAGCTTGATCTTGGGATCGAGGATCTTCTTGGTCTCGGCCACCATCTTCCATTCTTCCTTGGTGTAGCCGTCCTCCATGAAGACGTCGATGTGCGGGATGAGGTTGAAGGCAATGCGCTTGGGGAACTTCTCGTTCTCGATCTCGCCGAGCGTGAACACCGCCTTGGTCTGCTCGAACAGCTCGTCCATCGCGTCCTTGCCGGCGCCCGACACCGACTGATAGGTCGCGACCACGACGCGCTTGATCCGCGCCCTGTCGTGCAGCGGCTTCAGCGCCACCACGAGCTGGGCGGTCGAGCAGTTGGGATTGGCGATGATGCCGCGCTTGCGGAAGCCGACCACCGCGTCGGCGTTGACCTCGGGCACGATCAGCGGCACGTCGGCGTCGTAGCGCCAGCACGAGGAGTTGTCGATCACCACCGCGCCCTGCGCGGCGATCTTCGGCGACCACTCCTTCGACACCGCCGATCCGGCCGACATGAGGCAGATGTCGGTGCCGGAGAAGTCGAAGTGCTCGAGCGCCTTCACCTTGAGCGTCTTGTCGCCGAACGAGACCTCGGTCCCCTGGCTCTTGCGCGACGCGATCGCCGTCACCTCGTCGGCGGGAAAAGTCCGCTCGGCGAGGATGTCGAGCATTTCGCGGCCCACGTTGCCGGTGGCGCCAACGACGGCGACCTTGAAACCCATGGCGAAACTCCAAGCGGACAGGCGGCCCGGAGGGCCGGCCTTTGCGTCCGCTTCTAGGCCGTAAAGGTTGACAATTCAACGCCGGGAGGTGCCTGCGGAATCATGAAATTAAGCGGAATTGACGATCAGAGCGGCAGATGGACGGCGGCGTCGCGCGCTCGCTTACCCTCCCCTGCAGGGGGAGGGTCGGATCGCCTTGAGCGAAGCGAAAGGCGATCCGGGGTGGGGTGGCTGCGCGTCCACACCCCACCCCCGGGGGGGGGGCCGGGGCCGGCCGCCCCCCCCCCACCGGGCGGGAGGACACCGCAGACCCCCCCCCCCACAAAAAA
>Ga0335081_10017506_pt1 | contig 11599 bp, 7 predicted proteins | sample Lox_Sample_35_FD_206713 | JGI IMG/M metagenome (GOLD analysis project Ga0335081, IMG submission 206713) | Soil microbial communities from Loxahatchee National Wildlife Refuge, Florida, United States - Lox_Sample_3.5 | ecosystem: Environmental > Terrestrial > Soil > Wetlands | place: USA: Florida... | reverse complement strand
GCGAGAGATTCTAAAAGCACTGAAAAAATAAAGAGGGCGCACACGCTTCTTTATCATGTACAAATCCGCCATTCTCCTCGTCTCCTGTCCCGATCGCAAGGGCATCGTCGCGTCGATCGCCGAATTTATCTTCAAACACAATGGCAATATCCTTTTTAACGACGAGCACGGCGACGAAGAATCGAATCTCTTTCTAACGCGCGTAGAGTTCGACCCTTCTAACTTCGATTTCGATCTCTCAGAGTTCGGTTCGCGCTTTGCCCCGATTGCCCGCGAATTCCACATGAACTGGCGTCTCGCGCATTCCACCGATCGTCCCCGCATCGCTATTTTTGTCTCTAGATACGACCATTGCCTGCAAGACCTTCTCTATCGCCATCAAAGTGGCGAATTGCCGTGCGAAATCCCGCTGATCATCTCGAACCATCCCGATAACCAGCGCATCGCTGACTTCTATCACATCCCTTACTTCACCCTGCCGGTCACAAAGGATAATAAACACCAGGTCGAGCAAAAAGAGCTGGCGCTGGTTCGCGAACACAAATGCAATCTTGTCGTGCTTGCCCGCTACATGCAGGTGCTTTCGAACGAATTCATCGCAACCTGGGGCTCGCAAAATCTGATTAACATCCACCATTCGTTTCTTCCCGCCTTCATTGGCTCCAAGCCCTACCACCAGGCTTTTCAACGGGGAGTCAAACTGATCGGCGCTACTGCCCACTACGTTACTCAGGTGCTCGACGATGGCCCCATTATCGAGCAAGACGTCGTCCGCGTTCATCACCGAGACACGATCGATGATCTGATCCAGAAGGGTCGCGATATCGAAAAAGTCGTGCTCTCCCGCGCCGTCCGCTGGCACGTAGAAAACCGCATCCTCCTTTACGGCAACAAGACGGTCGTCTTCCAGTAAAGTTCTATTGCCGTCGCCCATCTTCGCAGCGGGTTCTGCCCATTGGTCACTGGAGTTATGGGTCCTGTCACTTCCGTAACCAGGTAACTAATTGCGCCGCCATGCACTTTCGGTTCTACTAAAAGGGCAAGTATCTTTGAGCCGCGATCCGCCTTAGGAGCCAACTTGGTTGAAGACCCCAAATGGGAGCTGGCTTTGCTGGCCACCGTCCAGGCCTTTTACCAAAGGCTGCTGAGTCAGCAGCTTGGGGGACAGCTTCCCGCTCCCGCCGACCTAGCTCCGGATGTGATCAGTCACACGAATGACGTGCAGGCCACCCTGCGCGAGATGCATCTCTGGGTTCAGCTTCTCGACATGGCAATTACTCCTGCCATGCTGCGGCTGGCGATGAATTCCGATCTCGATGCCGAGGTGGCCGAGGCGCTGCTCCGTTACTTTGCCCGGCATCGCGACGACTCTGCCTCGAACCGCGATAAGACCGATCTGGTCGCCACTTTTCTCTTTCGCCATCCTCGCGTGCCCGGGCAATGGGAGCGGCGCGGCTATGGGCTCGACGGATCGATTCCTCTTTCGCCTTTCGAAATCGCTCTGCTGGAAATTCTGTCCGAATCTGACGTCCCAGTCCTTTCCGAAGAACACGTGCAGTTGCTGCGGGAATTTGGCCCGCTGCTCGATCAGGCCAATCGCTTTCAGGACTTTGCCACTCTCATGGACTCGGGCATGATTCAGCGCGTCCGCGAACTGAAAGCGTCGCTTGGAGAATCGATCTATCATCCCGGCGTTCTGGCGACGTTGGCTCCGTACAATGCGGGATTCGGCGATCGATTCCATGCGCTGTTTGCGGCGGCCACGCGAGACATCAAGGAGTTTGCGCATCAACTGGAGGAACTCGGCGGCAGCATCCTCAGTACCGTGGATGGAATCGAGATCACGGTCGATCATGTCGCCGCCCTGAACGAGGAAGCATTACTGAAGGTGGATTACGCCGCCGCTCTTGAAAAATTCCGCCGGGTTTCCCGTCTGAAAAAAGAATTGGAGCGGCGGCCACCCATTCGGCGCTCGCAACGCCCGGCTGGCACTGCAGCGCGAGCAGCTCAATCTACAGGAGCAGGGGGCGCTGCCGCTGCGCCCGCGCCTGAAGTCAAATACGCGCCCCCAGCGATCACGCCACAGGCTTTGTCAATGGAGGAAGCCAAGCTGCGTCGCGTCGAAGAATCGATTCGCGTGTTTGTGCGCGTGGCCGATCCGAAATTCCGCCAGATCGTTCCCATGCGCTATTTCAACCTTATGCTTAGCCCGGCCGAGGTTGACGCCTACACCGCGGACTATCTCGAACAGCCGGGCCCGCGCGCCGATGCAGCGCGCATGATGCTCCGCATTGTCGCTGTGACCGCGCGAATGACGACGGAAATGGAAGAACTCAAGCGTAGCCCGCGCGGCAGCACCGTTTGGAGAATGCACGCCGATTCCCTGGTCGCTCTCACGGACCTCGCAAAGCGGATCCCGGAAGCGGTAGACCAGCCCACCTCAGGCCCAAACGAATCCTCAGCAACGCAGGAAAGTAACCAAACCCTTCGCGCTTCTCTCGAAAAATTACTGGCGCGCAAAGGCGAAGTCGACAGTGCCATCGCCGCGGCCACGTAGAAACTAGGTGACCAAAATCACGCCGCTAGTCATACGAAAAAAGAGGGACGAGCATTCCGCCCGTCCCTGATTTTTCCTGACCACCGAACTAGTGAATGTCGAACTGCTCCTGATGAAGAGCCGGATCCGACTTCACGATGATCGTCTTCTTCGCGAGTTCTTCCATTTCATTCAGCAGCCGTGCGTTATTCAGCTTTAATGCTTTCGCGACTTCCGGGTTCACGCGCAGCATCACGTCGTTATGCTCCAGGTGCTGCGAGATCTTCCGCATCTCTACATAGATCTCGTTGCAGACTGTGTTGACTGCCTTTACAAAGCCGGTTGCCTGGCAATAAGGGCAGGGAGACCCGATAGTCCGCTCCAGCGACTGCTTTACGCGTTTGCGAGTGATCGCGACCAGTCCGAAATCATTGAACTGCAACACCTTTGATGGCGCCCGATCCGCGCGCAACGCTTCTTCCAGTGCCTGCATCACTTTCTGCCGGTTGCGCCGCTCATCCATGTCGATGAAGTCGATGATGATGATCCCGCCCAGATCGCGCAACCGTATCTGGCGCACGATCTCGCGGATTGCATCCACATTGGTCTTGACGATCGTGTCTTCCAGCCGTGATGTCTTGCCGACATATTTGCCGGTGTTCACATCGATCGCGACCAGCGCTTCGGTCTGGTTAATTACGATGTATCCGCCGCTCTTGAGCCAGACCTTAGACTTCAGAGCCTTGTTGATTTCGTCGTTGAGCCCAAATTGCTCGAACAAAGGCGTCTCTTTGGTGTAAAGCTTCACGCGCTTCACCAGTGCCGGCTGGAAGCGATTGGCAAAACGCAGGATGCGCTCATACTCCGTTTCGGTGTCAACCCAGATCACGGAGAAATCGGAACTCACCTGATCGCGGAGTACTCTTTCCACGACATTCAGATCGTGATAGATGAGCGCGGGAGATTTGCTGCTCTCCGAGCGCGATTTGATTTCACTCCACAGGTTCTTGAGAAAACGGATATCTGCGCGCAGCTCTTCGTCGGATGCGCCTGCTGCAGCCGTCCGAACGATGAACCCACCCCCGCCATTCTCGCGTTCGCTCTGAATAATGTGTTTCAGGCGCTGCCGCTCTTCCTCGGACGCAATCTTGCGTGATACGCCGGTGTGATTCACCGTTGGCATGAACACCAGGAAGCGTCCCGGCAATGCGATATGGCTGGTTATGCGCGCGCCCTTCTTGCCAATGGGTTCCTTGGCAATCTGGACCAGGATTTCTTGCCCTTCTTTCAGCAATTCGCTGATCTGCGGAACCACTTGATTTTCACGGCTTCGAAAACGCCGCCGTTGGCCGCGGCGTCCACCGCGTCTCTTATCGAAATCTCCTCCGCGGTCGAAACGGCGCTGTGGGCGCTGCAATAATTTCGCTTCCTGCGCCGGGCCGCGAACCTCCGCGCTTGCATCCGCTGTCCCCTCCCCGATCGCCTCCGCCTCGAGCAGAGCCTCGGCCTCGGCTTGCGCTTCTTCGAGTTCCATCTCCTCGGCTTCCCGTTCCTCCGCCTCCAGCGCAGCTTCCGACACTTCACCATTTTCTGGCGATTCACTCGCCTCGCCGTTTTCTCTCAACGGGGTGCTCAAATCGCCATTCGATGCGCCCGCAACCACCTCGCCAGTCGAGGACCGTATTTCTTCTTCCACTTCCTCGAAGTCGTCATCTTCTTCCAGATCCTCGCCGTAAGCTACGAGATCCGCTTCTTCTTCTTCGATCTCTTGCTCCTCGACCGGACCTCCCGCCTGGGGACGAATGTCCGATGCTCTCTCCTCAGGCGTGCCCAGAACCGCCGCAAAATCGGATTCATGCGGAATCGTCAGTTCCGCCGTTTCTTCTTCATCGAGTGCCCCAATCGTCGACTCCATCTTTGTTTGCTCAACTTCGGCCCGGAATTCTGCCACAGCGGGAGCGGCCTCGACTGAGGCATTGGAAGCATCCGCATATACTTCTGTTTCCGTTACATGATCATGTTCTTCGTGCCGGGGCTCCGAGGCTGCGGCAGCAAACATCGGCTCGTCTCCAGGGAAACTTGCCGCGATTGCGTTTCGCGCTTCTGCGTCAATAGCAGGAGCCTCGCTTGCAGGAGCTCTATTCGCCGTCTGCTGCTGATATTTCGAAATCGACTCGCCCGGCAAAATGATCGGTTGATACCCAGGCGGCGGTCCGTAGTCATAATCACGTCCGGGACGGGTAGTCGACGCTGGACGTTGAAAACGCGAACTCGATGATCCGCGGTCGAATCGCCCGGAGCGTTCGCCGCGCTGTTCATCCGGACGCCCCTCTGCCCGATCGAAGCCCGAACGCTCGTTATCGCCACGACGTCCCCGACGTCTGCGACGCCCACGGAAATCCCGCCCCTCTCGCGCCGGTTCGGCAACGTTCCCGGGCTCGGACACCGTCGAACTCGACCCGTTAATCTCGCCAGTTCGATTCCCGAGATCGGCCTCTGCGGTCTCCCCCGCAATTGCCGGCATCTCGGTACGCCGATTTTGTCCGCCGTTCCCAGGACGATTGGTAGGAATCGATTCCGATAGATCTTCGTCCTGCTGTTCCAGATCCATGAAGTCGGAAACATATAGGAATGCGTCGCGTTCCAGTCCGATATCCACAAAAGCCGATTGCATGCCTGGCAGCACGCGCGTTACACGGCCCTTATAAATTGAGCCCGCTAAGGTGTATTCGTTTTCTCGTTCGAGGTAAATCTCAGCTAATTGATCATCTTCCGCAATCCCCACTTTGGTTTCGTGAGGTGTGGACGTCACAAACAATTCTTTATTCATTGATACTCCGGTTCTTCTTCACCGGGCGAAGCGCTAGGCGCAGGAAGGATCGATAGCGGTCAGCACCGCTCCAAGGAGGAGAGGCTCCGGTCCCTAAACTTGCGCGGGGACCTGTGTTGCAGGAAATGTTTCCTAATCTTCTGCACTGATCGCGTTGAGCCGCTTTGTCAGGCTTGTGACCGCACTCTCGAGGCCCCCAGCAAGCCCGCTTTCGGCTTGAGGGGGTAAGTTGTCGAGGGGGCCGTTCCCCGCCTGACCGGCTTCAATCCTGTCCGGCTTCCATCTCTTTGCCGGTAATCTGCCCTCCTTTTTCGCGAGGGCCTTCGTAATCTTGTACTTGCTAATCCCTTTTTTGCTGGTGCCTTCCGTGGCACCACCCCGCCGACCGTCTCAATTCACAAAACGGCGCATCCGGACGTTCATCACCATCCCCAGCGCCAAAAACATGAAAAGAACGGAGGACCCACCGTAACTCATGAGCGGCAAAGGTATTCCGGTGACGGGCATAAACCCGACCACCATGCCGACGTTGACCAGAATGTGGAAGCTAAGCACAGCCACCACACCCATCACCAGAAATGCACCGGCCCGATCAGGCGCCGTTTGCGCATTCTGCGTCAAACGCATCAGCACAATAAAGTATAACAGCAGGAGACCAAGGGCTCCAACGAACCCATGCTCCTCTGCAAATGCGGCGAAAATAAAGTCCGTTTGCGGAACTGGAAGAAACGACAAATGAGTCTGTGATCCTTGCGCGCTTCCCCAAATCCCTCCCGAACCTACCGCGATTAGAGATTGATTTACCTGATACCCGGAGCCCTGACGATCTGCATCCGGGTCTCGGAAACTCGCTAAGCGCTCCTTTTGATACGGCTTCAGTATCTTGATCCATGCCACGGGAAGCAACAGGGCTAGAATCAGGATTACAACCATCGCCTGCTTCCAGCGCAGTCCTCCCAAGAACAACCCCATGATCGCTACCGGCAGGTAGGTCAGCGCTGTTCCAAGATCAGGTTGCGCCAATACTAGAAGCATCGGAAACCCCACAATCGCGGCCGCTTTCATGAAATCGGACCACGACAGTTCCCGCTGCTGCAGGTCAGCAAAGTACTTTGCCACCGCCAGAATTAGAATCAGCTTCACCCATTCCGACGGCTGAAAGTGCGCGCCGCCGGGAATCTTGATCCAGCGTCTTGCACCCAGATACTTCTGCCCGAACAAACGAACCGCGATCAGCGACGCCAGCGCTACGACATACATCCAGTGCACCTGCTCCAGCAAAGCCTGATAGTTGATCAGGCTCATCAGAAACATGGCGCCGAGTCCACCCACAATCCAATAGATTTGTTTGATCTGGGAGCCGGCAAATTTGGTGTGCTCGGTTGCGCTATGAATCTGCACCACGCCCAGCGCGCAGATCGCCAGCACGAAGCCCATCAACAGCCAGTCGAAATCTCGGTAGGAAACGTAGCGACTCATGGATTTAGTCGCCTACCCTGGAACTCATCGGGAGAAAACTCACTGACACGGATTCGTGGGACAAGCAGCGCTCACCGGCGGCTCTGAATCATGTAGCCATATGATCAAACCTGCGGCGCCAATCGCACCCAACCCGCCGTAGACCGCCGCGTTCGAGCTCATGATCCCGCCCTGAGCGGCTGGTGGCGCATAACCACTCCGGCGACGTTTCTTCTTCTTTTTTTCCGCCTCGCTGGTATCGTCCCGAGTGGTCTGCTGGCCCTGTGCCACGGTTGTCGTTCCCTGATCATCCTGCACCGTGACATCTCCTTTGTTGGCCGCAATCTGCACTCGACCATCCACATCGACAACCTGAAATTCGGTCCAGGAATTTGCAGCTGGCTTCACCGTCACATCCCCGGCCCGCGCAGCCATACCGCGTGAAGAAGTCACGCGCACGCCGCCATGCTCGATCTCAACCGCTGGGCCTTCAAATTTCACCAGCGAATCGGCCATCACGGTTACGTTCGATCCATTGCTCTGGATACTCGCCGTAGAACCAGCTCGGGTCTGGAGCAAATCACCCGCAAACATCGCCACGGTCTTCGGCACTTCCGTTCCGTTCACCCATGCCGATCCGATCGTGTACAACATCGCCGACGCAGTTTCGCCCCCAAACATTTGCAGTGGGAATGTGACTGCGAGAAGACAACACATCGCGCACGTTAGGGCCGATCTTGCCATGGGTAGAAATCTCGCAATTGGAATTTCAGCTATCCTAAGCTTGCAAGTAGTTGCCGGTCAATGCGTTTGTTCTGGTTGTGCACTCGCGAGTAACTTGCGCCCACAGAGGCCCAAGTCCACCTGACCACTGAGAGCAGGAGAAAGCTTCTCAATCGGCAAGCCGGTCATTATCTCTCGCTGAACGCTTTGGATGTTCAATCTCACCCAACGGTTGGCGCCAATGTGGCCTTCAACTCTTACTTTCAAATAATTTTCCGTCAGCGCCTCCGTAAAATCCGTCCCGCCAGTTTGCAGCGTGATCGCCTCCACTTCCCTACCAACCAGCGATTCCATAAAGGCTTTCTTCTTGGCCGATGCAATCTGCCTTAAGATCGCGTTCCGATCCTTTGCTACGGCCACCGCAACCTGGTTCTTCTGCTGCGCTGCTGGGGTCCCCGGACGCGCAGAATAGGTGAACACATGCAGGTACGTGAAAGGGAGTTCCTCGACCATTCGCCGCGTTTCTTCAAATTCCGCCACCGTCTCGCCTGGAAACCCGACCATCACGTCGGCGCCAATCGCGGCATACGGCATCGCATTGCGGATCTTCCAGATCTTCTCGCGATAATGCCACGGCCGATATTTGCGGTGCATCCGCCGTAAGACCGCATCGCTTCCCGACTGCATCGGCACATGCGCGTGCTTAGCAATTCGCGGCGACAACGCCACCAACTCAATCAGTTCATCGCTCCAGTCCATCGGCTCAACTGAACTGATGCGGAGTTTCTCCAGACAAGTCCGTTCCAGGATTGCTCGAATCAGATCAATCAATCCCCGGCTTGCCTGCGAGGAACCGCTGTTCGCTATAGGTTGTTCGCTGTCTGGTTGGAGTCCGGTTTTGCGAGTAGCGAAAAGCGAGGAGCGAACAGCGGAAAGATCCCTTCCCCACCTGCCGAGATTGATTCCCGAGATCACCACCTCGCGATAGCCGGCCTCGACCAACGTTTCCACTTCCGCAATCACCCGCCCCTCTGGCAACGAACGGCTCTGCCCCCTCACATAGGGAATCACGCAGAATGAGCATCGGTTGTCGCATCCATCCTGCACTTTGAGGTTTGGCCGCGTACGCTCGTTCGCTGCCTCGAATACCGGGGCCGCCATTAACTCCGTATGGGCGAAAATATCTCCTACGTGAAAGGCGGCCACTGAACCCCGATTGGAGCCAGCTAGTTGTTCGATCGGAATAAAACCACTAGTTGCGGAAAACGGCGAAAGCGAACCAAGCGCAATCTCGGCCGCGGTGTGTTTGTGGGAATTTCCCACCACCCAAGTGACACCCGGCAAGCCGGCCAACTCCTCGGGAGCGCGCTGCGCGTAGCAGCCTGTGACCAAAATCCGGCACCCGGGATTTTCTCTCCGCGCGCGCCGGATGGCGGCCCGCGCATCTTTATCGGCGCCCTCGGTCACCGTGCACGTGTTGAGCACCACGATTTCCGCGTCTCGCGACGCGCTTGCCCGCTCCAGACCTCGCTCAAGAAACTGCCGCTCCAGCGCCGCTCCGTCCGCTTGCGTCGCGCGACAGCCAAAATTTTCTACGTAGAATCGGGGCACGTTCCTATACTAACCGAGGGGATGGCACGTGGAACGGTTCCAGCCCGCGTCCTTCCAGTCGGCTAGACACAACCGACCTTAGCGGCAGATCGAGGCTCTGCTGATCCATCCATCAGCCGTTGCGGCGGTCGTGGCGTTCAGGCAGAGCTTCAGCGCCGCTCCGCTGGCTGAGCTTTCGCTGCCCGGTTTAAATTTCCAGGGAATAAACTTCAGGCGCTCGCAACGTGTCGAGCCTGCTGGAAGCATTCGCGGCACAGCACCGGCCGTCCCTGCGTGGGACGGAAAGGCACTGTCGTCTCCTTGCCACACTGCGAGCAATTCGTCCGCGTTTCTGTCTTCGCGTACGTATGCCCGTGGGTTCCTGCGCCCAGCACGGCGACCCGCTTGCTTTTGCAGCCCTTACAGCGTTTCGGTTCGTTCTTGAATTGCTTGTCGTGGAAAAACAACTGTTCACCAGCTGTAAACACAAACTCCGTACCACAATCCACGCACTTCAATACTTTGTCCTGGAATTCCATTGGAAGAGGCGCTCCCATTCCCCATGCCTGCGCAACCACGGGAGACCCGAATAGGGAAGGATCCGGTTCACTTCGTGGGCAGGAGGTATACATCCCCCTCGTACTGACTGTGGACTCGGCCCGCCATGCGATGTGCACCGCATGGATTACTGATTTGACGCCCTGCCAGACAACATCGATTGAACTTTTCGTTTGAGAGGAAGGGCCGCCCCCTCACACAACGGCCCTGTCTTGCTCTTTAGTCTTGTTCCTTACGAGCTTTCTTGCGGCTTCGCTTGCGCGCCAGCGCTTCTTTCACTCGCTTTCTTTCACCGGGCTTGAGGTAGAACGAGTGTCGCTTTACTTCCTTAATGATGTCCTCGGTCTGTACCTTCCTTTTGAACCGGCGAAGTGCGTTTTCAAGCGATTCACCTTCTTGAAGTCGAACTTCAGCCAACGAGACTGCACCCCCCTACCTGTCCTGGCGGGACTCGTTCAGTTATGTCAAGCCTCCCCATCCCAAGTCAAGGGGAAATGTGCAGGAATTTACCTCGCTTTTAAAAATTCAATCGCATCGAAACTTGCACTTGACGCGGGGCGTATGCGCTGGTTGCTTTCATGAAGTATGCAGGTCGCTGAAAATAAGCGGGATAGTAGACACCATGGACCGACTGCGAATACTCTACAAACTGGCCCGCCGAATTGTAGAAACCATTGTCACTGATTCCATACCTCTTATTGTCACGATTGAAAAGGTTGAAGGCCTCACCCGTTAACTCGAGCCGAAGATGGCCACCCAGCCTAACCTTTCTGCCTAACCGAAGATCCATCGTGGCGTAATTGGGACCCAGAAACGCATTCCTTCCATAACCCGCAAGCCGGTCGTTCGCTGTATTCCCATCCTGGTTCGGGTCGCCGGAAACGGTCGCGTTGGCGGGGCGCCCCGATCCATAAGTCATCACGCCAGATATCTTCCAATGATTGAACATCGCCGCCATCACTCCGTGCTGGGAATCGAACGGATTCGGCTCTTCGATGGCGGCAATCGTCAGCCGGTTTCGCTGGTCGGTCACGCTCGGCCCGCGTTCGCTATTTGCCGAGTAAGCATTCTGCACCGTTGCCGGTTGGCCCGCGACGAGCGCGTCCTGCCCATCATCGATCGCGTGCGCCCATGTATAGCTCATGCGGAAATACATACCCCGCGACATTCTCCTCTGTAGTGACAACGTCATCCCGTGATAAATGCTCGAGGCCGCGCTCTCTAACTGATCAATGGCTCCCAGTTGCGCGACGGGTCGAACCAGCGGATTGATGCAGGGAGGATAAGGACAACTCAGGCTGTAGGTGTTTTGCCAAGTCGCGAATGATTCCACGGGATAAAACGCATTCTCAAAGTTCGTATCAGTGGGGTCGAAGATCGGATAACTGTAATACGTGGGTGGCGGCAAGTTGATATCCCTTGCCCGGATCATGTCTACCCCGTGCACGTACAGGTATGATGCTTCGCCTGTAAATCCCGCCCCGAACTCCCGCTCCAATCGCAGGCTTCCCTGCTCTGCTCGCGGTGTCTTGAACCCGGGACCGAAGGCTGACACCTCGGCGCTCGCATAGGGCTGCCACGCAACCGGCAGAGAACATGGAACCGGTCCGCGGGGACAATTGACCGCCGGATTCGGATACAACGGAAATACGGGCTGTTGCGAGGAGTTGGTGTTATCGAGCGAGAGAAACTGGTCTGTGACTCCGTTGTCATTCATTACAGCCGATTGGTAAATCTGCGGAATGCGGGCGTAGAAGACTCCAAATCCTGCTCTCGCCACAACGGGGCGGTGATCTCCGAAGGCGTAGGCGAGCCCGACTCTCGGTGCAAAGTTCTTATTCGGCTCCGGCATATGGCCGGCGAGCGGCCATAGCGAATTCTTCACCATTTCCCCCTGCGCAAAG
>Ga0335081_10017504_pt1 | contig 11600 bp, 7 predicted proteins | sample Lox_Sample_35_FD_206713 | JGI IMG/M metagenome (GOLD analysis project Ga0335081, IMG submission 206713) | Soil microbial communities from Loxahatchee National Wildlife Refuge, Florida, United States - Lox_Sample_3.5 | ecosystem: Environmental > Terrestrial > Soil > Wetlands | place: USA: Florida... | reverse complement strand
GCTCGAGGCGCAGGCGCACGGGGTGCCGGTGGCCGATCTCGCGGCGCTGGCGGAGAAGACGCTGGTCGCGACGCAGGCGGTGGGGGCGCGGGCGGCGGCCGAGGCGTCGACGCGCAATCTCGGCGTCACGCTCGATCGCCTGCGGCGGGCCGACCTGCCGCGGCTGGTGCGGGAGGCGGCGGCCGACCCGCAGTTCCCGCCCGGCCACGCGTGGCCCGCGGCGCTCGACGCCTTCACACGTCTCGGTTTCGCGCTGCCGCAGCAACTGTTGGTCGACGCGGAGCCATCGCCGTCGAAGGGCGCCCGGCCGCTCGCGCTGCTGATCGATCCACCCGCCGCGGTGCGCCTCTCGCTGCGCCCCGCCGGCGGCATCGAGGAGCAGCGCGCGACCTTGCACGAGGGCGCGCGCGCCATGGGTGGCGCACTCACGCAGCAGAAGCGGTGGGAGCTGGCGCAGCTCGGCGACGGCGCCGCGGCGGAAGGAGCGGCGCAGCTCTTCGAGGCGCTGTGCGGCGATCCCGGATGGCTGCGCGCCGCCACCCAGCTTCGCGGCGAGCCGCTCGACGAGCTGGTGCACACCGAGGCGGCGCGCCGGCTGCTCGCGGCGCGGCGCGCGGCGGCGCTGGTGCTGTTCGAGATACAGCGGCGGACCGCGCCGCACACCGCCGAGGCGCAGGCTGCGCTCTACCGCGGCCTGCTGCAGCGGGCCACCTACGCCATCCTCACCGACGACGACACCGCGCGCTGGGCGCTCGAGTCGGACGCGTGGATCCGCGCGGCGCCGCAGCTCGAGGGTGCGCTGCTGGCCGCGCAGCTCGAGCAGCTGCCGGCGGTGCAGAAGGCAGAAGAGGTGGCGCGCATCTGGTCCGGCGGGCGATCGCTCACCGCCGGCCCGCTCGATCCTTCCGCGCTCGTCGCGGTGGCCGAGATGCGCCTCGCCTACAAGGCGCCGGACCCTGCGCCGCCCGCCCCGAAGCCCGACTACAAGTACATGCAGGGCGACAAGAAGCGCCGCCGCCACCGCCGGCGCTAGAACGGCGTGGGCGGATAGTTTCCCGACGGATACTGGCCGAGCGGCGTCACTACGATGAACCGCGAGTCGCTGAACACCACGTCGGCCGGGGAATAGGTGCACCACCCGTCCGGTGAACGACGCGCTCGCGGAGACGGTGACCGCGCCGATGTGCAGGCCCGCACCGGCGGGTGGAACGATCTGGTGGAAGATCGTGCTCACCTGCGTGCAGCCCGCAGGCTCGTCGCAGTACGGCACCATGGATCCGTCGGGGCAGAAGAGCTGGCACTCCGGCTGCGCGGGCGGACAGTAGTCGATCGGAATGGATGCCAAGTCGGCCTGCATCGCGACCGGCCTGACATCGAACGTCACGGCGAACGTGAAGCTGACAATCGCCTGTTGCGCCGCCTGCGGCGTTCGCGACTCCCACCCACGGGCCGGGGCCGATCCACGCGCCGCTCGGCACTTCGCGGTAGCGCGGCAGGCCGGGCAGCGTCGGGATCAAGCAGGTGCGATCGAGGTGCGGCAGGACGCCTTCACCGAGCGTGCGCGCGGCATCCGCCGGCACCGCCAGGAACGCTGCAGAGAGCGCGAGCACAATCGTCCGTCGAATCATGGGGTCCCCTCCCGGGCGACCCTCTGCGTCGGCAGGCGCGATCAGGCGATGCGCGCCTCGTCACGCGCGCGGCAACGACAGCGCGAACACCGAGCCGCTCGGCGAGCTCTCGCGCAGCTCGGCCTTCCCGCCGTGCAGCTCGGCCACGGCGCGGACGATGGCGAGGCCGAGGCCGGTGCCGCCCTCGCCGTGGCGGGTGGTGGCGAAGCGCTGGAACAGTCGATCGCGGATCGCCGGATCGACGCCGGCGCCGCGATCGCGCACCAACGCGGTGAAGCCGCGCGCGTCGGGCGTGACGTCGACCACCACCGGCGCGTCCGCCGGCGAGTGCTGCAGCGCGTTTCCGATCAGATTCTCCAGCGCGCGCCGCAGCCAGGCCGGATCGCCGCGCACCGGCGCGATGCCGCCCGCCCGTAATTCCACGCGTGGGGAATTCGTGGCGTGAACCGCCTCGCGCGCCAGCTGGCAGAGATCGACCTCCTCGCGCGCCTCGATGCCGCGGGCCTCGAGCCGCGCCAGCGACAGGAGGTCCTGCGTCAGCGCCTGCAGCTTGTCGGCGCTCTCGCGGATGCGCAGCGCGAATCGCGTCGCCGTCTCCGGGTCGTCGGCAGCGCCCTCGGTGAGCACCTCGGCCGACGCGCGGATGGCCGCCACCGGGTTCTTCAGCTCGTGCGAAAGATCGGCGACGAAGTTCTCCAGCGCGTGCCGCTCCTCCAGCTCGCTGCGCATCGATTCGAGCGCGCGAGTGAGCGCGCGCACCTCGCGGCCGCGCGGCTCCGGCAGCGGCGCCTGCCGCTCTCCCGCGGCGACGCGCTCCGCGGCGCGCGTCAGCCGCTCGATCGGCACCGCCACCGCGCCGCCGATCAGCATCGCCAGCGCCGCCGAGGCCACCGCGAACATGAGCGCGAGCAGCGCTACCTTCGGCGCCACATCGCTCATCAGCTGCACCATGCCGAACGTCGCCTTGCGCACCCGCACCTCGCCGCCGCCGGCGATCGGGGCCTCGACCGAGATGCGCGCCACGCCGGGCTCCGCCTCGCCGGATTCGAGCAGCACCCTTCCCTGCGCGTCGAGCACGGCGACGTCGGTGTCGATGGCGCTGCGCGTGAACGCCAGCAGCACCGGCCGCAGCGAATCGGGCGGCGTACGCGCGGCCAGCTCGGCGATGACGCGCGCCTCGTCCTCCGCGGCGCGGGTGGCGAAGAGCGACGCGCGCGCGGTGAAGCGATCGATCACGATCACCGCGAACATGGCCGAGAGGATGAGCGTAGTGGAGGCGAGCGGGATGAATACCTGCAAACGCAAAGAAAGCCCGGTGCGGCGGCCGGCGAGCACGCGCCACGCGGTGGCGCCGACGCCGAGCATGAAGAGCAGCACCAGCGCGAGGAACAGCTCGAGGCGGCTCATTGCCTAATCCTCGCGCAGCCGGTAGCCGACGCCGCGCACCGTCTCGAGCACGCGCGGGTCGCCGCCGGCCTCCTCGATCTTGCGGCGCAGCGCCTTGATGTGCACGTCGACGGTGCGGTCGCCCACCACCACGTCGCTGCCCCACACCGCGTCGAGCAGCTGGCTGCGCTCGAAGACGCGGCCGGGGCTGCGCAGGAATACCGCCAGCAGGTTGAACTCGGTGCGCGAGAGGGCCAGCTCGGCATCGCCCGCGGCCGCCTTCCGCGTGCGCGGATCGACCTGCAGCCGGCCCACGCGCAGCGGCTTCTCGTCGTCGGACAGCGGCTGCGGCCGCGCCGCCGACCGCCGCAGCACCGCACGCACGCGCGCGGCCACCTCGCGCGGGGAGAAGGGCTTGAGCACGTAGTCGTCCGCGCCGATCTCCAGGCCCAGCACGCGATCGGTCTCCTCGTCGCGGCTGGTGAGCACGATGACCGGGAGGTCGCTCTGCGCGCGCAGCCCGCGCAGAAAATCGAGCCCGTTGCCGTCGGGCAGGACGAGATCGAGCAGGATCAGATCGACGTCGGCCAGCGAGCGCGCCGCCTTCAGCGTGGAGGCCTCGCGCACCTCGAATCCGTCGCGCTTGAGCGCAAAGGCGAGGCTCTCGCGGATGGCCGGCTCGTCGTCGACGATGAGCACCACGCTCATGGGGGCGCGCCGAACGGAGCGGTCGGCTTCTCCTCGACGGGCTTCTGCAGCGAGGGCGGCGGCTTCTCGTCCGACTTCTCCAGCACCGCCAGCACGAACTTGTTGTTGCGCGCTTCGACCACGCGCAGCTTCGCCATTCCGCCCAACGCCGAACGCAGCGGCCCGAGCCGCGCCTGCTCGACCAGCACCCACTTGCGCGCGCCTGGCCCGTTGACGAACTCGGGCAGCGTGCACGATGGCGCGGCCCGCCCCACCTGCCGCACCGTGTTCTTCGAGTAGAACGTCTCGCCGCGCCAGTTCATCTGGTACGCGCCGATGGGCTCGTCGGGCTGGCTCTGGTGGTCGTAGACCCAGAACAAGTCGCGCTGGCTCCAGTGCGGCGACAGCTTCCGCCAGAAGAACCAGCCGTTGAACACGGCGAACGCCACCGCCAGCGCGACCAGCGCGAGCACCGCCACGGTGCGATCCTGCGGCGCCTCCGGCGACTCGAGCGGCTTGCCCGCGAATCGCTCGTGGTACGCCGCGCGCAGCGCCGCACGCGATTGCTTTGACCTCAAAGCTTTCAGCCAGCGGAGCCATTGCGCCAGCCGATCGAACAGCCAGGGAGACAGCGCCACCGCCGGCGCGGCATAGAAGAGGAGGGTGAAGATCTGCCGCGGGTCCGTCTCGCGATCCGGGTACGGCCGGTCGTAGTTGTAGACGAACATGTCGGTCAGGTGCTTCGGCGTCATCGCCAGGTCGTGCGCGACCAGCGCGTAGATGACGCCGCCGGCGAAGACGCTGCCCGCCTGAGCGCGCAATCCGGTCGCGATCAGCTCCTCGATCCACATCGCGGCGAAGAGGAGCAGCGGCGCGAGGATGGGGAACGCGTAGTGGTGGAACTTGGTCGCCGAGAAGGCGAACACCGAGAAGCCGATGAGGATCCACAGCAGCAGGAAGAGCATCGCGCGGTCGCGCTGCGTCTGCGGCCGCAGGCGGATGCGCGCCAGCACCGTGGCCGCGCCCGGAAACGCGAAGACCCACGGGAAGCAGTCGAAGCCGATCTGCTCGATGAAGTAGGTGAACGTCCCGCCGGGCGTGGTGGTGTGCACGCCGAGCGCGAGCCGCTTGAAGTGGTCGTGCACGATGAAGCGCTCGAAGAACGTCTTGCCCTCGTCGTCGCGGCCGTCGAACGCGAACATGGTGCCGTACCACGGGGCACAGATGACCAGCACGATCAGCGCGCCCGCAGCCAGGTGCAGCCGCTTCAGCCGGTGCCACTCGCCGGTGGCGATGCAGTAGACGAGCGCGACCGCGCCGGGCAGCGCGAAGCCGAGCAGGCCCTTGCTCAGCGTGGCGAGGCCGACGAAGCAATAGAACGCCGCCGCCCAGCCGTGCTCTTCGCGCTCCGAGAACATCACGATCGCGAGGCACGCCATCGCGCCTTCGAGCAGACCGACGAACACCGGATCGGGCACCGCCTGCCGCGCGAGGAAGACGAAGAGCGGGCTGGTGAGGATGGCCGCGGTGCCGATGATCGCCGTCCGCCGGCTGAGCAGGCGATTGGCCATGACGAAGATCAGGATCGCGCCGAGGGCAGAGATCGCTGCGTACGGAAATCGCACGCACCACTCGGTGTAGACGCCCGTCCAGCGCTCGGGCCCGTTGGTGCCCGCGACCTTCATGCCCATTGCCATCAGCCAGAGATCGAGCGCCGGCTTGCTGAAGAACCAGGCCGATTCCCACCAGGGGTGGATGTAGTCGCCGCGCGCGATCATCTCGCGCGCGACCTCGCCGTAGTGGGGCTCCCACGGGTCCCAGAAGCCCGTCGCGCCCAGCCACGGGATGAAGAGCAGCGCGGCGAAGAAAGCGAAGCCGACGATGACCCGGCGCTCGGCCGGCAGCGGCTCGAGCCAGCGCAGCCAGCCCACCTGGCGGACGAACGCGGGCAGCGCGTCGCCCCAGTCGCGCGCCGGCGCAGCGGGCTGGTCTTCGTCGAGCTTTTTCTGCGGGCGCGCCATCGGCCGAAATGCGCCGTAGCACGGGGTCTGACGGGCGGCAAGCTTGACGGTCGCGGGTGTGCACCGCGAGCATCTGTTCGTGCTCTTCTTGATCGGTCTGTTGCTGGCGGCGCCGCCGCCGGGCGCGCATCGTGCGCGAGCCGAGCGCGCCGAGGCGCTCGGGCACATGCAGGAGGCGACGCGCGAGTACGAGGCGGCGTACGACGAGGAGCAGGCGCCCGACCTGCTCTACCGGCTCGGCGTGACGCGGCGGAAGCTGAAGCAGTACGCGAAGGCGCGCGAGGCGTTTCGCGCATATTTGCGGGTGGCGCCCGACGGCGGGCTGCGCGAGGAGGTGGAGCGGCAGCTGGCGAAGCTCGAGGTGCTGATCGAGGCGCAGGCGGAGGATTTCTCCGAGGGGGAAAAGCCGCGAAAGCCGCCTGCCCCCGTGGCCGCTGCCCCGGTTCCGCCACCCGCTCCGGTGATCTCTGCCCAGCCCGCGCCAGCGATCCCTGCCCCGCCGCCGCCGGTGATCTCTGCCCCCGCCGAGCCGGCGATCTCTGCCCCACCGGAAGCGGTGGTGGTTCCGCGCGCGGCCCTCGCCGCGGCGCCGGACACGGTGGTCGCCGCGCCGGCGCGATCGCGCGTCGCACCGTTGCTCGCGGGCGGCGCGGCCGTCATCGCCGGCGCCGGCGCGTACTTCTGGTGGGACGGGGCGCGTATCTCGGACGCGCTCGACTCGCGCTACGCCAGGGGCGACCTGGTCGCGGGAGATCGGCCGCTCTACGGCCGCGCGCACGCCGCGTCGGTGACCGGACGCGTGCTGGTGGCGGCGGGCGTAGCCCTCGGCGCTGCGGCGGTGGTGCTGTGGTGAAGCGCGCGTGCCTACTTGCGCTGCTCTGCGCGGCGTGTCCGGCGGACCCGCGCGGGCTTTGCTCGATCGATGCCGACTGCGCGTCGGGCGCGGCCGGATCGTTCTGTGCCGACGGCATCTGCCAGGGCCCGCCGCGCGGCAACGTCGAGCCGCTTTCCCGCGCCTACGCCCGCGGCGAGACGCTCCACGTGCGGGCGCACGTCGATCGCGCGCACGGCACCGCCACCGCGCGGGTGGTGTTCGGTGGAGTCGCCGTCGAGGCCGCGCCGGATCCCGATGGAGCGCTCGGCGCGGACGTGCCGCTCTCGCTCGCGCCCGCGAGCGTCGAAGGCCCGGTGCCGTTTTCGGTGGAGCTGCGCGACGACCTCGGGCACGTGACGGCGCTGCCGGCGTCGGTGGTGGTGGACGATCTCGCGCCGCGGCTTTCGGTGGATCCGTCGACGGTGCCGGCGAGCCCGATCCTGCGCGGGACGAAGCTGACGGTGCGCGTGACGGCGCAGGATCTCGGCGCAGTGACCATCGAGGGCGCGACGAAGAACGCCGACCGGTCGTTCGCGGTCCCGATCGACACCCGCTCGGCGCCGCCGGCCGCGACGACGTGGGACGTGGCGATCAAGGCGACCGACGCGGTGGGAAATTCGTCGACGACGCACGCCGCAGTATCCATCACACGCCTGAGGTTCAGAGCACTGACTGATCCGGTTGCGTCGCTCGTGCTCTCCAATGACGAAATTTATGCACTCGTTACCGCCAATGAACTCTGGGCCGGCGATCGCAACGGCTACGAGATCAATCGCACCACCGCGGGCGGCACCGTGTTTCCGCAACTCGCGACGGATGGAATCGTTGTGTTCTTTGCGAGGACGGACAATGCGATTTGCCGTCTCGATACGCAAGCGTGCAAAGGACCGTACGCAACATTGAGTGGAGGCCCCATCCTTCTAGAGTCCGTGCCGGTCGTGGCGACTACTGGAACAGGCATCTATTCGTCCCGCTTTCTTGCATGGAATGATGCGGGCGTTCAGCCCACGAGTGTCCTTGCTGACTTTGGAGCGACCTCGCCAGCCATCGCCCCCGACGGAACCATCTACGCCGGCGCTGTCCAAAACGTCGCTGCCGATTTCTTTGACGGCATCGTCTGGCAGCCACCGCAAGTGACGACCGAGACCCCGCACTATGTTGGCGCACCGGCATTCCGTGGAAACACCATGCTTCTGAGCACCACGTCGGCCACGCTCGATACGTTTGCAATTCCGATTCAGGGAGCGCCCAGCACGATAACGGTCGCAGGAACGGGAACGACGATCACCGCCCCCACCGTCGCCGCCGACGGTACCGCCGTCGTCGCCACCGACGACCGCCACCTCGTCGCCCTCCGTCCCGACAACAGCATCCGCTGGACCGTCTCGCTTCCCGACCAGGCCACCGCACCGCCGACGCAAGGCGCGAACGACCTCGTCTACCTCGGCACCGCCGGCGGCGACATCCTCGCCATCAGCCTCGACGACGGCAGCACCGTCTGGTCCTTCAGTGCCGGCGCTCCGGTCCGCGGCCCGCTCGCGCCCGGCTGCGATCAGACGCTCTACGCCGCCACCGACAGCGGCATCGTCGCGCTGGCCATCGACGCGCCCGGCCTCGCCGACTCGCTCTGGCCCATGGCCGCGCACGACGTCCGCGGCACCGGCGACTCGCGCCGCCCGCTGAAGTCAGCGACCGGCGGCTGCCTGGAGTGATCGTCCCGGCCACGAAAGCGTCACCGCCATCCGCTCGACCAGCGACGCGCTCCCGCCCGGCGGCTGCAGCACGATCAGCGCCACCAGCGAATCGCCGCGCTCGGCGCACACCGCGCTGAGCTGCGCCTGTCCCTCGTCGCCCTGCACGAGCCCATCGACGCGCCGCGCCCCGGCGACGTCGAGGCGCCGCAGCGCGCCGACGTCGGCCAGCCGCCACAGGTCCTCGTCGATGGCCGCGCGCACCACCCGCTCGCACGAGCAGGCTCGCCCGCCGCACGGCGGCGCCTGCACCACGCTGGCCGAGCTGCGAAAGCCCGCCGACAGCCCGTTCGAGTACGACACGCGATCCGCCGCGAACGTGCCCTTGCGCCAGCCGAGCGGAATCTTCACCTCGGTCTCCGCCGGCCCCTCGCGCAAAGGGCCCAGCGCGGGGAGCGCCGGCGCCGCGATGATGCCGAGCGCGATGGTGCCCAGCACCGCTCCCGCCGCCGCGGCCAGGCGCCGCGCGGCCGCCTCGCCCGGCCAGCTCCGCGGCGACAGGAAGCAGCCCAGCACCGCGCCCACCAGCAGCCCGCCGCCGTGGCCCCAGTTGTCCACGCCCTGCGAGCCCAGCCCCGCCGCGAACAACGCCAGGAGCCACGGCACGATGCGCAGCCCGAAGTACGACCGCAGCGGCCCGCGCACGCCGCGCCTCCAGCCGAACGTGGCCGCCGCTCCCAGGAGCCCGAACGCCATGCCGGATGCGCCGAGCGAAATCGAGTCGGCCCCCACCGCCGACGCCAGCGTGGTGCCGAGCGCGGTGAAGACCAGCAGCGCGAGGTAGTCGGCCGGCCGCACCGCCCGCTCCAGCGCCCCGCCCACGTTCCACACCGCGAAGGCATTGAACGCCAGGTGCAGCGGGTCCTTGTGCAGCAGGTTGGCGGCAAAAAGCCGCCACGTCTCGCCGCGGTCGAGGATGAGCGCGGTGGACTTCGCCCCGTAGCTCAAGAGCCCGGCCAGCCCCAGCCCCGCCCGCATCCCGCCGGCCGCGAGCAGCACCCAGACACACGACAAGAGCAGCGTGATTGTCACCCACGGAACACCGGCGATCGAAACCCCGGCCGCGGCCGGCTCCGGCGCGGGTGGGTAACTCGCTTCTTCCGTCCATACCGGCATTTGCTCTAGGATGGGCATTCCGGGGCCAAGGCGGCAGGCCCCTGCCCTACCGAGGAGAGCAATGAAGCTCATCATCGAGGACGACGAGGGTCGAAAGACAGTCGTCCCACTGGTTCGTGAAGAGATCACCATCGGCCGGCAGGACGGCAACACCATCCGCCTGACCGAGCGCAACGTCTCGCGGCGCCACGCGCGGCTGGTGAAGGAGAACGGGAACCTCCTCATCGAGGACCTCGGCTCCTACAACGGCGTGCGCGTCAACGGCGAGAAGATCACCGAGAAGACGAAGATCAAGGAAGGCGATCTCGTCGAAATCGGCGACTACGACCTCGGCATCCAGGGCAAGATCGAGGCCTCGACGACGCCCACGGCCGTGCCCAAGCAGCAGACGGTGCCGCCGGGCCAGGTGAAGGTGCCAGCCAAGCCGGCCGCGCAGGCCGCGCCCCCGCCGGCCGCGCCTCCGCCGCAGGCCCAGGCCGCCGCGGCCGAACCCGAGCCGCCGCCGGCGCCAGCGCCCCAGGCCGCCGCGCCTGCGCCGAGCGCGGGCGGGGCCACGGCCATCATCCGCGTCTCGGACATCATGAAGCAGGCGCCGCAGGTGGAGGTGCGCGACCTGCAGCGCAACGAGATGCCGCGGCTGGTGGGCCTGTCGGGCCCGGCGCGCGGCAAGGAGATGTACCTCCAGAAGACGGAGGTGAAGTTCGGCCGCACCGACGAGAACGACCTCAGCTTCGACCACCAGTCGGTCTCGCGGCAGCACGCGCGCTTCGTGCTCGACCAGGGCCAGTGGAAGGTCATCGACAACAAGAGCGCCAACGGCGTGCGCATCAACGGCGAGGACTACGCCGTCTCCAACATCAAGCCGGGCGACACCATCGAGCTCGGGCACCTGAAGTTCCGCTTCTGCGCGCCGGGCGAGAAGTTCGTGCCGCCGCCGGACACGTCGGGCGAGCATCAGAAGGCCACCGGGCCGCGGCCGACGACCGCCGAGCTCATCGCCGGCGCGTCGCAGCCGGGGCGCATGGCGACCTCGCCGGGCGTGCCGTCGAAGAAGAAGGGCGCGCCGGTGGGGCTCATCGCCGGCATCGTCGGCGCCATCGTCGTCATCGGGGTGGTCGCGTTCCTCGTCATCGGCAAGAGGGGCGGCGAGGCGGGCACCGGCGAGGACGCGGTCAAGCAGGCCGACGCGCTCGCCAAGCAGCACAAGTACATCGCCGCCATGGACATGTTCGAGAAAGCGGGCGACGCGCCGACGCCGACGAAGAAGAAGATCTCCGAGGAATCGCACGGCGAGGAGACGTACAACGCGATGAAGGAAGCGGTCGACTCGGGCGACGGCGACAAGGCGAGAGCGCAGTTCGAGAAGTGCGCCGCCGAGACGACGTACTGGTGCGGCAAGGCCGGCGAGATGAAGGAGCAGGTCGGCGCCGCCTACGCCAAGAAGCACCTGGCGATCGCGAGTGCGGCCAGGAGCTCCGGCGACAACGCCAAGTGCCAGAGCGAGGCCGGCCTGGTCCTCGCTTTCGACTCCGCCAACGCCGAGGCGCAGTCGCTGCAGTCGTCGTGCGCGCCGCAGCAGAAGGAAGAGACCACGGCCAAACCGCCGCCGCAGAAGCACGAGGCGAGCGGCGCCGAGAAGGAAGCCAGGGCCGCCAAGCTGACGCAGGACTGCACCGCCAAGCTGAACCCGGCGGTGAAGGACTTCAACGGCTCGGTCAAGTCGGCCCAGGCCGCGCTGGCGCTCAACCCCGGCGACAAGGCCACGCAGGCGGCCGCCTACCGGTGCCTGGGCTACAGCTATGCCTACCTCGGCGACATGGCGTCGGCGAAGAAGTGGCTGGAAAAATACCTGCCGTACTGCACCAACGATTGCCCCCAGGTGCACGCGTACACCGGCAAGTGACCCAAGGCCTCGGGATGCGGTAGATTCGCCTCCCGCATCCCGAGGCCTTCTCCATGAAGCTCATCATCGAAGACGACGAGGGTCGGCGCACGGTCATCCCCATCGTGCGCGACGAGATCACCATCGGCCGGAACGACCAGAACATGGTCCGGCTGGAGGAGAAGAACGTCTCGCGCAAGCACGGCCGGCTCGTGCGCGAAGACGGGCACTTCTACGTCGAGGACCTCGGCAGCT
>Ga0335081_10017503_pt1 | contig 11600 bp, 8 predicted proteins | sample Lox_Sample_35_FD_206713 | JGI IMG/M metagenome (GOLD analysis project Ga0335081, IMG submission 206713) | Soil microbial communities from Loxahatchee National Wildlife Refuge, Florida, United States - Lox_Sample_3.5 | ecosystem: Environmental > Terrestrial > Soil > Wetlands | place: USA: Florida... | reverse complement strand
GGATAACCGCAGCGCGAGCTCGCGCTCACCGGCGAGCAAACCGAGCCCGCGGAGCGCCTCGAGGCCGAGCGAGTGCGCGAAGCTCCCCGCCGGGAAGGCCGAATCCGCGAGCTGGTAGAGAAGCTGTTGCATCAGAACAGGAAGTAGCGCTGCGCGAGCGGTAGCGTGCCGGCGGGTGCGCACGTCAGGAGCTGGCCGTCCGCGCGCACCTCGTACGTCTCGGGATCGACTTCGATCCGAGGCAACGCATCGTTGAGCTTCATGTCGCGCTTGGTGAGGCCGCGGCAGCCATGCACCGCGACGACCGCGCGCGACAGGCCGTAGCTCGACGCGATCCCGGCGGCTTCCGCCGCACTCGACACGAATGCCAGGCTCGTCGCGGCCGCAACGCGACCGAGCGCGCCGAACATCGGCCGCATGCGCACCGGCTGCGGCGTCGGGATCGATGCGTTCGCGTCGCCCATCTGCGCCCACGCGATCATCCCGCCCTTGACGACGAGCGCCGGCTTCGCACCGAACCATGCCGGATGCCACAGCACGAGGTCCGCGAGCTTGCCCACCTCGACCGAGCCGACGTGGTCGGCGATGCCGTGCGCGATCGCCGGATTGATCGTGTACTTCGCGATGTAGCGGCGAATGCGCGCGTTGTCACCCGCTCCGTCGCCACCGCGCTGCTCCTTCATCTTGTGCGCGGTCTGCCAGGTCCGCATCACGACCTCGCCGATGCGACCCATCGCCTGGCTATCGCTCGACATCATGCTGATCGCGCCGAGGTCGTGCAGGATGTCCTCGGCCGCGATCGTCTCCCCGCGGATCCGGCTCTCCGCAAACGCGACGTCCTCCGGCAGCCTCGGATCGAGGTGATGGCAGACCATCAACATGTCGAGGTGCTCGTCGAGCGTGTTGACGGTGAACGGGCGCGTCGGATTCGTCGAGCTCGGCAACACGTGCGGCACCGAGCACACCTTGATGATGTCGGGCGCGTGGCCGCCGCCCGCGCCCTCGGAATGGTAGGTGTGGATCGTGCGGCCCTTGAACGCCGCGATCGAGTCGTCGACGAATCCCGACTCGTTCAGGGTGTCCGTGTGGATCGTGACCTGAACGTCGTGGGCCTCGGCGACCGCGAGGCAGCAGTCGATCGCCGGCGGCGTCGTCCCCCAGTCCTCGTGCAGCTTCAGGCCGAGCGCGCCGGCCGCGAGCTGCTCGGCGAGCCCCTCGGGCCGCGACGAGTTGCCCTTGCCGGTGAGGCCGATATTGATCGGAAGCGTGTCGGTCGCCTGGAGCATCGCGCGGATCTGCGCCGGCGCCGGCGTGCACGTCGTCGCGTTCGTCCCGGTCGCGGGCCCGGTGCCGCCGCCGATCAACGTGGTGATGCCGCTCGCCAGGGCGACGTCGGCGAGCTGCGGGCAGATGAAGTGAACGTGCGCGTCGATCGCGCCGGCGGTGACGATCATGCCCTCTGCTGCGATCACCTCGGTCGTGACGCCGACGATCATGCCCGGTGTCACGCCGCGCATCACGGCTGGGTTTCCGGCCTTGCCGATACCGGCGATCCGGCCGTCCTTGATGCCGAGATCGGCCTTGTAGATCCCGGTCCAATCGATGACGACCGCGTTCGTGATCACGACGTCCAGCGCGTCGGCCGCGGCGATGCCTGCCGCCTGGCCCATGCGATCGCGTAGCACCTTGCCACCGCCGAACTTGCATTCGTCGCCGTAGACGGTGTGATCGCGCTCCAGGCGTGCGACGAGCGCCGTATCGCCGAGCCGGATCGTGTCGCCCGTCGTCGGCCCGTAGATATTCGCGTACGCGGCGCGACCGATGCGCGCGCTCACGGGGCAGCCACCAGTGTGACGGTCTTGCTCTCGCCGGGCTCGAATCGGACCGCGGTGCCGGCCGGCACATCGAGCCGCTTGCCTGCCGCCGCCGCGCGGTCGAACGCGAGCGCCGCGTTGGTCTCGGCGAATGGATAGTGACTGCCGACCTGGATCGGCCGATCGCCGGTGTTGGTCACCGCGAGCTCGACCGTCGTGCGGCCGGCGTTGAGCTCGAGCTCGCCAGGCTGCACGCGGATCTCGCCGGGCACGAGCTCGACCGGCTCGCCGAACACGTCGAGCGCGGGGACCGGCAGAAAGCTGCCGTGCAGCGCGAGCCGGAGGTCACCGTCATCGCGCGCGATCGGTGCGTGCACCGTCACGAGCTTGCTGCCGTCGGCGAACGTGCCCTCGACCTGGACCTCGTCGATCATGTCGGCCACGCCATCCATGACCTGGCGCCGACCGAGCAGGCGCTTGCCGAGATCCATCAGCTCCGAGACCGAGCGGCCGTCGCGGATCAGCTCCAGCAGCACGGTCGCGATCAGCGCGACCGCCTCGGGATGGTTGAGCCGCGTGCCGCGCGCGAGCCGTTTCTGCGCGAGAAATCCAGCCTGGTGAAGGATCAGCTTGTCGAGCTCTTGCGGGGACAGGAACACGCGGCACCTTTACCACTTCCGCGCCCACGGATCGGCGCCGAGCAGCCCGATCACGTCCGATCTCAGCAGATCGTACGACGCGCGCGCGAGCGGCTCGCCGGCCGCGGCTCCGACCCGGATCACGAGGCCCCATGGCCAGCGGCTCGCGGTGATCAGCGGCCAACCGAGCGCACGCGTCGCGACCCGCGCCGCGAGTCGATCGCACGCCTCGACAAGCCGCGGGCCTGCGAGCACGATCGTGGCAAACGCGCCGAGCTCGCCGAACCGCGTGCCGAGCTCGCCGTGCGCGCCCGATACGAGCGTCGCGTCGTGGAGTACCGATTCGCCGCCGATCGCGAGCGCGAGCCGCGTCGAAAGTCGCTCGAACGTCCAGCGCTCGCCGCGCGCGATGCGTCCCGCGGTCCACGCGTCGACGGCGACGAGGTTCGCCGTCGGCTCGAGCGCGAACCGCTGCACCTGATCGAAGGCGGCCCCCGCAAAGCACACGACCGGATCGGGCCACGATACGAGTGTCGCAGCTTCGCCCACGGTCACGTCGAGCGTGAACGCCGACCGGGCGCCGCGATACACCTTGCTCGACGCCTGGGAGGACAGGAACAGCGACGCACCGGCGGTCACGTCGATGCGCAGCGCGACATCGTCGCCACCGACGAAGCCGCCCCCGAGGCTCGACTGGTACACCCACGCCGCATGACCATCGCCGGATGGCGACAGCAGCCGGAGCGGTGTTGCCGAACGCGCGCTGGTGACGACCGAGCGGTTTCGCACGCGCGCGATCTCGAGGCTCGAAGCGCTGGCCGCCATGTCGCGTCCGACATAGCACGCGAACGGACGCGCGAGCGTCAGCGCGTGTGCGCGGAATCGCCGCCGGTGGCCGGGCCCACCTGGCAGCGCCCGCCAACGCAATGGCGCGTGCCGTTGCACTGGCAATCGTTCGCGCACGCACCTGCGCCGCCGCCGTTCCAATCCTCGTTCCATTTGTAGTCGGGCGAGTCGCACGCCGCGAGATCCGTGGGATCGGGCCGCGCCGGGCCGGTGCACGTGCCGTCCGTGCAAGAACGCACGCCGTCGCAGTCGCAGTCGGTGGTGCACTTGCCGGGGCCTTGCACGTTGACCGACTCGTCGTGGTGGTAGTTCACGAAATCGCACTGCAGCTGCAGCGGCGGCAGCTTCGCGGTTTCGGGGCGCGCGCTCGACGAGCTGCATGCCGTCAACGCGAGGGCGAGTCCGAGCATCAGGAGGCGCATGCGACGAAGCTAGACGACGCCGCCGCGGATGATCTCAAGGTGGCATCAAGGTCGCATCAGAGCGGCGTGAAGACGGGCTGGTCCGGTCTTTACGCCGCCCCGACGACCCTGCTGTAGTCGCGTGATGCTCGCTCCACGCCCGCTCGATCTGCGCGCACCGCGCGACATCAATCTGTGGCGCACGCCGCTCGCGCTCTCGCTCGGCGCGATCGTGTTGTTCGGCGTCACGATGATCCCCGACGTGCTCGACAAGTACGCGATCATCCACATCCCGTCGTGGCTGACCATGGGCTCGATCGACGACGCGCGCGCGATCTTGTCCGCGACCATGGGCGCGGTCGCGACGGTGCTCGCGCTGATCTTCTCGGTCGCGCTGCTGGTTCTGTCGATGGTCGCGACGCTGTTCGGGCCACGCCTGCTCTACCGGTTCATGCAGGATCGTGTGACGCAGCGAACGGTGGGCCTGTTCATGGGCACGTTCATCTACATCGGCCTGTGCTTCCTCGTGACGCACGAGGATCCCGAGTCGCGGTTTGTCCCTCAGATCTCGCTGATCACGAGCTGGATCCTCGTGATCGCGAGCTTCGCGTCGCTCGTCTACTACAGCCACCGGATCGCGACCTCGATCCAGAACCCCGACATGATCGCGAGGATCGCGCGCGACATCTACCCGGCCGTCGTGCGCTCGCACGCGCGCACTTCGGTCGAGGGCGAAGGCGCATTGCCCGACGACGCCGCGGTCCTGGCGCGCGCGGCGACCGGGGCGATCGTCGCTTGCCCGACGAGCGGGTACCTGCAGCATTTCGATCACGCAGCGCTCGTCGCGGCCGCGCGCGACCAGAGCGCGATGATCGTGCTGCGGTTCCGGCCCGGTCAGTTCGTGTTACGTGGCGAGCCACTCGCATCGATCGTTCCCGCCTCGGCGGCTTCGGTACTCGAGAAGCAGGTCGACCGCTGCGTCGCGTTCGGAGATCACCGCACGCTCGTGCAGGACAGCGAGTTCGGGATCGCCCAGATCGTCGAGATCGCGATCCGCGCGCTGAGTCCGGCGGTCAACGACACGTTCACCGGCGTCGCGTGCGTCGACTGGCTCGCGGACGCGCTGCTCGCGCTCGCCGAGAATCCACCGCTCGAAGGAAACTGGTACGACGCGTCGGGGGTGCTGCGCGTGTGGACCCCGGCGGTCCGGCTCGAACGGCTCGTCAAGCTCGCGTTCGATCAGATCCGGCAAGCTTCGACCACCACACCGGCGGTCCTGATCCGCCAGCTCGACGCGATCCGCAGATTGTCGGCGCGCATGTCGCCGGCCGCACGCATGGCGCTGCGCGATCAGGCCGAGGCGATTCGCGAATGTGCGGCGGCCGGCGCCGTCGCGCTCGATCGCCGCGACCTCGACGCCGCGTTCGAGCGGGCGCGCGCGGAGCTCGACGCACTCGCAGCGGCGGCCTGAGCGACCCGATCCGTACGACCAGGTGCACGGATCGTGTCAAGATGTGCTCCGACCTTCGATGACTCACAGCGATGACGAAGCGCTGTCCGAGCTCGAGCGCCTGCTCGCGCTCTGCGAGGTCCAGTCCGTTCGCTCCGGCGTCCCGCTGCCGCTCGGTGCCCATCGCCGCGGCAACGGGGTCAACTTCGCCCTGCTCAGTCGCAACGCGACCGGCGTCCGCCTCGATCTGTTCGCGCACCGCGACGACGCCGCGCCGAACCGGACGATCATCCTGGATCCCGCGCGCAACAAGACGGGCGACATCTGGCACGTCTGGCTCGAGGACATCCCGGCCGGCCAGCTCTACGGCTACCGCGTCGCCGGCCCGTACGTGCCCGAACAAGGCCACCGCTTCGATCCGAACAAGCTGCTCGTCGATCCGTACGCGACGGCGATCGCGCTCGCGCCCGGGCGCAACTTCGACGCCGCGCGCGAGTACGACGTCGACGACGCGACGACCGCGCCGAGGTGCGTCGTCACGCACGACGATTTCGATTGGAGTGGTGACCAGCCCCTGCGCCGCCCGTGGACCTCGACGGTCCTCTACGAGCTGCACGTTCGCGGCGCCACGATCCATCCCAGTTCCGGCGTCGCGTGCCCGGGCACGTACCGCGGCCTCGTCGAGAAGATCGGGTATCTGCAGGACCTCGGCGTCACCGCAGTCGAACTGATGCCGATCCTCGAGTTCAACGAGCACGAGTGCACACGCGTCGATCCTCACACCGGCGAGCGCCTGCGTAACTACTGGGGCTACGACCCGATCGGCTTCTTCGCGCCGAAAGCTAGCTACGCGAGCACGCGCGATCCGGGCGCTGCACTGCTCGAGCTCAAGCAGATGGTGCGCGCGTTTCACCAGGCCGGGATCGAGGTCCTCCTCGACCTGGTCCTCAACCACACCGCCGAAGGCGACGAGCGCGGCCCGACGATCGGTTTCCGTGGCATCGACAACGCGCTCTATTACTGGCTCGCAGAGGACCCGCGGCGCTATCGCGACTTCACCGGCACAGGTCACACGATCCGCGCGTCGCACCCGATCGTGCGCGACCTCGTGCTCGACGTGTTGCGCTACTGGGTCACCGAGGTCCATGTCGATGGATTTCGCATCGACCTCGCGTCGGTGCTCGGTCGGGATCGCGAGGGTCGCGTCGTCGCGGACGCGCCATTGCTCGAGCGCATCGCCGAAGATCCCATCCTGCGCGACACCAAGCTCGTCGCCGAGGCATGGGACGTCGCCGGGGCGTATCAGGTCGGGAGCTTCTCGCAGCGCCGATGGGCCGAGTGGAACGGCCGCTTCCGCGACGACGTGCGCCGGTTCTGGCGCGGCGACGCTGGGATGCTTGGTCGGTTCGCGAGCCGGCTTGCGGGCAGCGCCGATCTCTACGAGGGTTCCGGTAAGGGACCGGAGTGCAGCGTCAACCTCGTGACCTGTCATGACGGCTTCACGCTCGCGGATCTCGTCGGTTATGCACACAAGCACAACGAGGCCAACGGCGAGGGCAACCGGGACGGCATCGATGACAACTGCAGCGCGAACTACGGGATCGAGGGGCCCTCCGATGACCCCGCGCTCGCCGCGGTGCGCGTGCGCCAGATCAAGAACTTCTTGCTCACGCTCGCGGTGTCGCGCGGCGTGCCGATGCTGCTGGCCGGCGACGAGCTCGGCCGCACGCAGCGCGGCAACAACAACGCGTATTGCCAGGACAACGAGACCAGCTGGATCGATTGGTCGCCGCTCGCACGCGACGCGGACGTGCATCGCTTCGCGCGCGCCGCGCTCGCGTTGCGCCGCGCGCATCCAGTGCTGCGGCGCGAGGCGTTCTACAGCGATCGCGACATCACTTGGCTGGCACCGGATGGGGGCGGGCCGAGGTGGAGCGATCCCGAAGCGCGGCAGCTCGCCGTGACCGTGCGCGAGCCGGGGGCACCGTCGCTCTGCCTGCTGTTCAACGCAGCTGCCGCGCCGTGCACGTTCGCGTTGCCCGGCGGGACACGCTGGCAGGTCGCGCTCGACACTGCCGGCGGTACGACCGTGGTCGATGCGCATGTTCGGCTGATCGCACGCTCGTCGGCCGTGCTCGTCGCGTGATCAGCCGATGCCGGCGATCCCGCGCACGTTCGTGCTCGCGGGCAAGGCGGCGCCCGGTTACGTCTTCGCGAAGTCGGTGAACGTCACGCGGCAACCGGAGCGAACGCGCGGACTGCCGCCTCGCGTGTCGGCTGGATGTCGAAGATGCGGTGCATCCGGACGAGCTCGAACACCGCGCGGACGGATTTCGAGAGACCACACAGCTTCAACTCTCCGCCCCGCGCGTTGACCTTGCGCAAACACGAGAGAAATGCCCCGAGGCCGGAGCTGTCCACGAACCGCAGCCGGGTGAGGTCGAAGACGAGCCTGGTCTCGCTGCCGACGAGGGACGCGGCATCGCGCTTGAAATCGCTGGCGTTGCTCGCGTCGAGCTCGTCATACGGAAGCTCCGCGATCGTGACGCCCTGGACCCGCTCGGTCATGATCTCCATGGCCGTGCGGAGTGCATGCACCGTGCCCGGGCGCCGCTGCGTCAGGTGCGCAGCGCTTGCGCCCGATCCGTCGGCGATGCAGGCACATTTCATGCGTCGGCGAGATGTGTGGCCACTACCATCGAACCAGCTCGCCCGCCTGGCGTGCGCGAGACTCTGCGCCGCCCGGTCGTCGGCTACGCCATCGCGGTGCTTGGGGTCTCGCTCGTCACCGCCGTGGCGGGGCCCTTTGCAGGCCGCCTCAGCGACACGACGGTCGCGCTCGTCTATCTGCTCGTCGTACTGCTCGTCGCGGCGCAGTGGGGTAGCCGACCGGCGTTCGTCGCATCGGTCGTCGCGACGCTCGCGTTCAACTTCTTCTTCCTGCCGCCACTGTATGAGCTCACGATTGCCGATCCGCGGAACTGGGTCGCGCTCGTGGCGTTCCTCGTGACGGCGGTGATCGCCGGTCAGCTCTCGCAGCGTGCTCGCCGGCGGACTGCCGAGGCCGAGGCCGCACGCGAGGCCGCGCGGCGAGCAGAAGCTTACGATCGCAGCCTCCTCGAGGCGAGCCTCGACGCGATGGTCGCGATTGGCCATGACGGTCGCATCACCGACGTCAACGCCGCAGCGCAGCGGCTCACCGGCCGGTCGCGCGCGGAGCTGATCGGAAGCGAGTTCGCGAGCTGCTTCACGGATCCGCGCCGCGCGAGCGCCGATCACCACCAGGCCCTCTACGACGAGGTCGTACGCAATTCCACCCTCGCGATCCACCACCGCGACGGGCGCGCGATTCCGGTGCTCTCGAACGCATCGGCCTATCGCGACGAGCGCGGCGAGATCGGCGGCGTGTTTGTCGTCGCGCGCGAGCTAGAGACGCCCGCGGCGCACGTGCCTCATCGCGTGGTCGAGCGCGAATCCTCGGGCTCGCTCCACCTCGAGCACCCCGCCGTGCGCGTCGAGCGCGCTGCCGGTGCCGCGAGCGAGCCCGCAGTCGGCCGCCTCCTGCTCGCTCTGCTTCCGCCCATCGCGATCGCAGCGATCCAGTACGCGGTGTGGCCGTTCCTTCGCCCGTTCGCGTGGTTCTTCTTCTTGCCGGGGATCTACGTCAGCACGCGAATCGGCCGGCTGCGCGGCGGCGTGATCGCGACGATGCTCTCCGGGGCCCTCGCGTGGTGGCTGTTCGTCCCACCCGAGCAGCTGTGGCTCAAGGGGGAGCCGCGCTACGTGTTTTCGGGTCTCGCGTTCGCAGTCGCGGGTGTACTGCTGAGCGTGCTGCAAGATCGCGCTTACCGGGCGACGCGCGCCGCCGACGCGGCGCTCGCCGAGAGCCGCGCCGGTGCCGAGCGGATGCGCCGGGCGAGTGAGGAGATCGCGAAGCTCGTCGAGCAAGCCTCCGACGGGATCTTCGTCGCCGATCGCGACGGCCGGATCTCCGAGGTCAACCTCGCCGGCAGCCAGCTCGTCGGCTACGCGCGCGAGCAGCTGGTCGGACAACCGATCGGCGACCTGCTCGCGCCCGACGACGCCGCGCGATTCCGCCGAGCGAGCGAGGAGCTTCGCGGCGGCGGCGTGCAGATCGCGGAATACCGCCTGCGCCGCAAGGAAGCGCCGGATCTGCCGGTGGAGGTCAGCGCGAAGATCCTCCCCGACGGGCGCTGGCAGGCGTTCGTCCGCGACATCACCGAGCGCAAGCACGCCGAGCTCGCGTTGCGCGAGAGCGAGGCCAAGCTCCATCGCGCGCAGGAGATCGCACAGGTCGGCAGCTGGTATCTCGATGTCGTGCGCGATCGGCTCGCGTGGTCGGACGAGGTGTATCGAATCTTCGAGATCCCGATCGGAATGCCGATGACGTACGAGCTGTTCCTCGCTCGTGTCCACCCCGACGATCGGTCGAAGGTGGAACGCGCATGGACGGCCGCGCTAGGCGGTGCCCCGTACGATCTCGAGCATCGGATCGTCGTGGATGGCTCGTACAAGTGGGTGCACGAACGCGCGGAGGTCGAGCGTCACCGTGGTGCCGTTATCGCTGGCATCGGCACCGTCCAGGACATCACGGCGCGCAAGCGCGGCGAGCTCGAGCTCGCCCGGCTCAATCGCGCCTACCACGCCCTGTCGCGATCCAATCAGGCACTCGTGCGTGCGAACGACCCGGCCGACCTCCTCACCGAGATCTGCCGCACCGCCGTCGAGGAGGCCGGCTATCGGTTCTGCTGGGTGGGTCGCGCCGAGCACGACGACGCCAAGACGGTCCGGCCGATCGCACGCTACGGACACGAGGACGGCTACCTCGACCGCGCGCACATCACGTGGGCCGATACCGAGCGCGGCCGTGGCCCGACTGGCACAGCCATCCGGGAGCACCGCGTCGTGTCGTCGAAGGACATCGCGAACGATCCGGCCCTGGCACCGTGGCGCGCCGACGCGCTCCGGCGCGGTTACCTGTCGAGCATCACGATCCCGCTCGACCTCGATCCGTCGACGGCCGGCGCGCTCACGATCTATGCCGGCGAAGTGGACGCGTTCGGCGACGAGGCGGTCGCACTGCTGGACGAGTTCGCGCGCGACTTGTCATTTGGCCTCGCCGCCTTGCACACACGCGGCGAGCTGCGCGTGCTGAACGCGGAGCTCGAGCAGCGCGTCGCGACACGGACCGCCGAGCTGCGCGCCGCGCGCGAGCGCGAAGCCGAGATCGGCGGCCGCATCCAGCGCGAGCTGCTGCTCGACCGGCCGCCGCGGGAGGTCCGCGGCCTCGAGGTCGCGGCGGTCACGATTCCGTCGGCTCGGATCGCCGGCGACTTCTACGGCTTCTTCCATCACGAGGCAAACGACTGCCTCGACGCGATCATCGCCGATGTCATGGGCAAGGACGTGCCGGCGGCGCTGCTCGCTGCGGCCACCAAGGGCAACTTCCCCGAGGCGCTGTGGCACCTGATGGCCGGATCGGCCGGATACGAGCTACCTGAGCCCAAGGACATCGTGACGCTCGCGCATCGCCGCATGGCGTCGCACCTGATCGGGCTCGAGAGCTTCGTCACCGCGTGCTACGCACGGTTCGACGTCGGACACCGCGCGATCACGCTCGTGGATTGCGGCCACACCGGACTGGTGGTGGCGCGCGCCGGCTCGGACACGTGCGAGATCGTTCACGGTCAGGATCTCCCGCTCGGCGTCCGCGAGGGCGAGATCTACGACCAGCTGGTCGTTCCGTTCTCCATCGGCGATGTCGCCGTGCTGTTTTCCGACGGCGTGACCGATGCGCGCGACGACCAGGGCGAGTTCTTCGGCATCGAGCGCCTGGTCGCATGCGTGCGCCAGCACGTGGCGAGCGGCCCCGCCGCTGTGGTCGAAGGCGTGCGCGCCGCCGTGACGATGTTCGCGGGATCGCGCGCACTCGCCGATGACATGACGTGCGTCGTGGTGCGGATGATCCCGCACGAGCTGCCGCGCGCACACGCCACGCTCGAGCTTCGCAGCGAGCTGTGCGAGCTGAGGCGCGCGCGTGAGGCGGTCACCACGTTCTGCTCGACGCTGTCGCCGCCGCCTACCGAAGAGACGACGGCCGCGCTCGCGCTCGCCATCGACGAGGCAGCGAGCAACGTGATCAAGCACGCCTACGGCGGGCGCGAGGATCAACAGATCCAGCTTCGGCTCGAGGCGTTCGAGGACCGCGTCGCCGCTCGGCTGCGCTACCTGGGCGCGCCGTTCGATCCGTCCCTCGTCCCCGCGCCGGCCCTCGACGGTTCGCGAGAGTCGGGTTTCGGCGTCTACCTGATCGCGCACAGCGTCGATCGTGTCCGCTACTACCGGGACGATCTCGAGCGCAGTTGTATCCACTTCGAGAAGCACCGGTGAACGTGCGCAAGCGCCGCGCGTGCAACGCGCGCTGGCGATG
>Ga0335081_10017501_pt1 | contig 11601 bp, 9 predicted proteins | sample Lox_Sample_35_FD_206713 | JGI IMG/M metagenome (GOLD analysis project Ga0335081, IMG submission 206713) | Soil microbial communities from Loxahatchee National Wildlife Refuge, Florida, United States - Lox_Sample_3.5 | ecosystem: Environmental > Terrestrial > Soil > Wetlands | place: USA: Florida... | reverse complement strand
GGTCGTCAGGCAGTTCATCGCGCGGGTCAAGGAGCGGGCCGGCGGCGAGGAAGTCTCCGCCGCGCTGAACCCGGCGCAGCAGGTCATCAAGATCGTGAACGAGGAGCTGATCGGCATCCTCGGCGGCGAGGCCAGGCGGCTGCGGTTCGCCAAGGTACCGCCGACCGTGATCATGCTGGCCGGCCTGCAGGGCACCGGTAAGACCACGGTGGCGGCCAAGCTCGCGCTGTGGCTGAAGGAGCAGGGCAACACCCCGCTGATGGTCGCGGCCGACCTGCAGCGGCCCAACGCCGTGCAGCAGCTCCAGGTGCTCGGCGAGCGCGTCGGGGTCGCGGTGTACGCCCCGGAGCCGGGCAACGGCGTCGGCGACCCCGTGCAGGTCGCGCGGCAGTCGCTGGACGAGGCCAGGCGGCGCCAGCACAACATGGTCATCATCGACACCGCCGGCCGGCTGGGCGTCGATGAGAACATGATGGCCCAGGCCCGCGCGATCCGGGACGCCACCGAGCCGGACGAGATCTTGTTCGTGGTCGACGCCATGATCGGCCAGGACGCGGTGGCCACCGCGCAGGCCTTCCTGGACGGGGTCGGTTACGACGGCGTCGTGCTGACCAAGCTCGACGGCGACGCCCGCGGCGGCGCCGCGCTGTCCATCGTGCAGCTGACCGGCCGGCCGATCATGTTCGCCTCGGCGGGGGAGAAGCTCGAGGACTTCGACCTGTTCCACCCCGACCGGATGGCCTCGCGCATCCTCGACCTCGGTGACATCCTCACCCTGATCGAGCAGGCCGAGAAGGCCTTCGACGCCGAGCAGACGGCCGACCTGGCCGGCCGGATCGCCTCGGGCGAGGGCTTCACGCTCGAGGACTTCGTCGAGCAGCTGTCCATGGTCCGCAAGCTCGGGCCGATCGGGAACCTGCTCGGCATGCTGCCCGGCGCGGCCAAGAACCGGGAGCTGCTGTCCCAGGTCAACGACAAGGACCTGGACCGGGCCGAGGCCATCGTCCGGTCCATGACCCCGGAGGAGCGGCGCAACCCGAAGATCATCAACGGCTCGCGCCGGGCCCGCATCGCCAAGGGCTCAGGCGTCGCCGTCGGCGAGGTCTCCCAGCTGGTCACGAACTTCTTCGAGGGCCAGAAGCAGATGAGGGCCATGTTCAGCGGCGGCATCCCGGGCATGCCGCCCGGGATGAACGCGATGGCCCGCCGGGCCGCGGCCAAGGGATCCGCCCGCGGCAAGAAGGGCAAGAAGAAGCCGGCCCGCAGCGGCGACCCCCGGCGCGCCGCCGAGACCGCGCGCGGCGCCGGCCCCCAGGGCCAGGGCGGCAGCCCGCAAGGCTTGCCAGCCGGCCTCGGCGCCCTGCCCGAAGGCTTCCCGGAGAACCTGGCCGACGGCCTGGCGGGCCTGCAGCCCGGCCTGAACTTCCCGCCCCAGCAGCAGGGCAACATCCCCGCCGCCTTCCGCGGCGGCGACAAGCGCCGCGACAAGAAGAAGTAACGCCCGGCCCCGGGCCTATCGGCCTGGCGCGAGGTTGGCGTGGCAGGCGTGCAGGCTGCGGCGCAGGCCGGAGATCTCGGCCTTGGTGAGGCCGGCCAGCATTTGTGCCTCCAGCGCGCTGACCTGGTCACGGTAGCGGTCGAGCAGTCCCCGGCCCTTGGCGGTCAGCGCGACAACCAGGCGGCGGCGATCGGCCCGGTCACGGTGCCGCTCGATCAGGCCGCGCCCCTGCAGGGCAGCGATCATGTCGGCCATGGACTGGGCGGCGACGAAGGAGTTGCGGGCGAGTTGGGCCGAGGACAGGTCGGGGTGGCGTTCCAGCACGGTGAGCGCCGTGTACTGCAGCGCGGTGAGTCCGTCGGGCCGCAGCAGGTCGTCCAGGTGCGACCGGACAGCCAGTTCGACCTGCTTGACGAGATACATCAGCATCGGCTCGGATCCGGCGGACGCAGCCGCGCTCCGGGGCAGCATACGCCGAGATTACCGGGTGCCGTCCAGGTTCAGCTCCGGCCCGGCCCGCCCGGATACGGACCGGTGGCGCCGGTCAGCGGTCCCGGGTAATAGTCGGTGAACCGGGCCGGGCCCAGGTCGAGGCTGCTGGCCACCTGGGTGTGAATCCTGTCACAGTCATGGTGAGATGTACAGGATTCCTGATGAATGTTTCTCAGGAAACCTGATCATAAGACAGGTCGGCCGCGGCTCGGCGGAAAGGGTTCATGCTCATGACACACAGGCGTTTCCGGGGCCCTGCGCTGCTCGTCACGGCCGCGGCGCTCGCGCTGGCCGCCGGGTGCTCCGGCGGATCCGCCGCCCGCCCCGGCCTGGAGCAGCAGGATCTGACCGTAGCGGTGGTCCCCGCGGTTGACTCGGCGGGCTTCTTCGTCGCCCTGCATGACGGCCTGTTCGAGAAGGCGGGGCTGCACGTGAGGTTCGTCCCCGCCATCAGCAGCGAAACCGTGATCGACCAGCAGGAGCTGAGCAAGCCGGGCGCGCCGGGCGAAGTGGACATCAGCTGCGGGAACTACGTCTCGTACGTCCAGGCCCAGCAAGCCTGGGATCACGGGCAGCGACCGCGTGCGGGCGATGCCGGGATCCTCGCGGCGAACCTGGACATCTTCGCCGAAGGATCGGTGATGGAGCCGGGCACGGTGGCCATCTACACCCTGCCCGGCTCGCGGATCAGGACGCTCGCGGATCTGAAGGGCAAGACGATCGCCATCAACGCGCCGGGTAACATCCTGTACCTGCTGGTCGCGTCCGTGCTGGCCGAGCACGGGATCGCCCCTTCGCAGGTGCGCTTCGTCACCAGCTACGCGTTCCCGGCCATGGCCGGGGCCCTCGAGGCCGGGAAGGTCGATGCGGCGGTGCTGCCCGAGCCGTTCGCCAGCGCCGCCGAGCTGCAGGACGGAGCAACGCCCCTGGCCGACCTCGACCAGGGTGCCACGACCCAGTTCCCGATCGAGGGCTACGCCGTGACCAAGGCCTGGGCGAAGGCCCATCCGAAGACGCTCGCGGCGTTCTACCAGGCGCTGGAGGAAGGCCAGGAGATCGCGGACACCGACAGGTCCGCGCTCCAGAGCGCCATGGAGAACCTGCCGCCCGGCCTGTCTGTCCCCGCCCAGGCGGCGGCCGTCATGGCCATTCCCGAATTCCCCGTCAGCGGAGCCCCGGTCGGCTCCATAAACGAGGTCCAGCTGCAGCGCGTCGCTGACGTGATGGAGCAGTTCCTGGCCTTCCCGGCCTTCAACGTCAAGTCGCTCGCGATGAGCGGCTGAGGGCTTACTGCGGGGACAGGGCGCGGACCATGTCGATGGTGTCGGCCTCGGCGGCGGGCTTGTCCTCGCGGTAGCGCAGCACCCGGGCGAAGCGCAGCGCCAGGCCGCCGGGGTAGCGGGGGCTGCGCTGCACGCCGTCGAAGGCGATCTCCACCACGAGCTCGGGCCGGACGTACACCGTATAAGCGTCCCGCCGGGTTTCCAGCGCCAGCAGGCGCGAGGTCTGCCAGGTCAGCAGCTCGTCGGTCAGGCCCTTGAACGTCTTGCCCAGCATGACGAAACCGCCGGTGGCCGGGTCGCGCGCGCCCAGGTGCAGGTTAGACAGCCAGCCGCGCCGCCGCCCGTGCCCCCACTCGACGGCCAGCACCACCAGGTCCAGCGTGTGCCGCGGCTTGACCTTGATCCACCCGGCGCCCCGTCGGCCCGCCGCGTACGGCGTGTCCAGCGACTTGACCACCACGCCCTCGTGCCCGCGGGCCACCGCGTCACTGAAAAACGACGTCGCCTCGACCGCCGAGTCGGTCACCAGGCGCGGCATGAGCAGCTCGGGCGGCACCGCCCAGGCCAGCTCGGCGTGCCGCTTCCAGTCCGGCAGGTCGATCAGGTCCGCGCCCTCCAGATGCAGCGCGTCGAACAGGAACACCGACAGCGGCGGGCCCTCGGCGCTGGCCGCCCGTGACGCGGTGTCCTGGAACGGCAGCGGCCGGCCGTCCGAGCGCAGCGCGATCAGCTCGCCGTCCAGCACCGCCGCCCGCACGGGCAGCTTGGCCAGCGCCGCCACCACCTCGGGCAGCCGCCCGGTGATCTCGTCCAGGGTCCGGGTGAACAGCCGCACCGAGCCGTCGGACAGGTGAGCCTGGATCCGGATCCCGTCCAGCTTCCACTCCACCGCGGCCTGCACGCCCGGGCCGATCTTGTCCAGCGCCTCGGAAATGCTGTTCGCGCTGGCCGCCAGCATCGGCCGCACCGGGCGCCCGACCTCCAGGCCGAAAGCCGCCAGCGCCTCGCGTCCGCCCGCTAGCGCCGCGGCCGCCACCGCGCCCAGCGAGCCGCGCAGCATCATGGCCCGGCGGACCTCCGCGACCGGCACCGACGCGGCCCGCGCCACCGCGTCGGTCATCACCCCCTCCAGCGCGCCCTGCCGCAGCTCGCCGGACAGCAGCCCGAACAGGAACTGCTGCTCAGCCGGGGTGGCCCGGCCGAACAGTTCCCCGACCAGGACGCGCCGCGCGGCCGCCGAACCCTTCCCGGCCACCGCCCCGATCGCCGAAAACGCCGCGTCCACCTCGGCCAGGCCCAGCGTGGCGACGGCCGCGGCCGGGAACCCCTCGCGCTCTGCTTGCCCGGGGGGACGACCCCCCGAGACCCCCCGCAGCGCCGCCCAGCCCACCCCGATCTGCCGCTGCGGCAGTTCCCCGGACAGGTACGCCACCGCGATCGGCACCTCCAGCGGCCCGGCCTCGCGCAGCGCGCCGGCGAGCAGGTCGATCTTGGCCAGCCGGGCGCTGGTCGCGCCCACGGCCCGCGACACCTCGGCGATCCGAACCAGCAGCACCCGGCCCAGCTTAGCTAACCGGGCCCAGCCAACCGGGCCTAGCTGTGCCGGCCGCCCCGGCCCCGCCCGAAACCCCGCGAGCGCCCGGGCGCGGCCGGGTCCCACAGCCAGTACCCGACCGGGAACAGCCGGACGTGCAGGTGCTCGTCGACCAGGCCCCACAGCCCGCGCCGCGCGAAGATCGCGACCACCATCGCCACCAGGCCCAAGATGATCAGGTACCAGGCGTTATACGAGGCCAGCGTCTGCTGCAGGATCATGTACACGATCGTGCCCAGGATCGGCCCCTCGATCGTGCCCAGGCCGCCGATGATCACCGCGAACGCCATCTCGGCCGTCCACTGCACGCTGAACACCGCGGTGGGCTGCACGATGAGCTGGCTGACGGCCAGCAGCCCGCCGGCCGCGCCGCACCCGATCCCGGCCACCACGAAGACCAGCATCCGGGCCAGGCCCACCCGCGCTCCCGAGCTGCGGGCGGCCACCTCGTCGTCGCGGACGGCGGTGAGCACCAGCCCCAGCCTGCTGCGCAGCACCAGGTAGACGGCGAGCAGCGCGAGCACGGTGACGGCCAGCCCGATCCAGTACGTGTACGCCTCGAGCACCGCCGTGCCGAGGTTGGGCGTGTGCGGCAGGGACATGCCGGTCCCGCCGCCGATGGAGGGGAACTTCTCGATGATCAGCAGGACGGTCGTGGCCAGCACCCAGGTGGCGATCGCGAAGTACCCGCTGCGCAGCCTGGAGACCAGCCACCACATCGGCAGCGCGGCCACGCCGCAGCCCACGGCCGCGACCGGCAGCGCGGTGAACATCGAGAAGCTGTGGATGTTGAGGATCAGCACGAAGTACGCACCGAGCCCCACGAACGCCTGCTGCCCCACCGACACCAGGCCCGCGTAGCCGGCCAGCAGGTTCCACATGCTGGCCAGGGTGAGGATGATGAACGCCTGGACCAGGATGGTCTCGGTGCCGGCCCCCACCAGGTAGGGGAACATCGCGAGCACCACCACGACCACCAGGGCGCCGACGCCAGTCCAGGCCACGTTCCGGCGTGACCGTGTCACGCGGTATTTTTCGGCCGAACGGGCCGTGGTTTCAGCGACCGCGGTCACGATGTGCTCCTCCGCGCGATGAGGCCCTGCGGGCGCAGGACCAGCACGGCCAGGAACACGATGTACCCGGCCAGGAACTCATCCGACCCGCTGATCTGCGCGCCGATGGCCTGGGAGACGCCGAGGATCACGCCGCCGAGCAGGGTGCCCCACAGCGAGCCGAGCCCGCCGATCACCACCGCGGCGAACGCGAACAGCAGGATCGTGTCGGTTCCGGTGGTGGGCGCGAACTGGGAGTACATGCCGTACGCGATGCCGGCCAGCGCCACCGTGCCGAACGCGATGGCCGCCGCGATGCCGAATACGTGCCGGTAGTCGATGCCGGACAGCTGGGCCGCCTCCTGGTCGTCGGCTACCGCGCGGATCAGCCGGCCGTACCTCGACCTGGACAGGAAGAACTGCAGGCCGGTCAGCACCACCACGGCCACCACGAAGATAAGCAGCAGCAGGTAGGCGATGGTGATCTGCGAGCCGATCGAGAACGAGCTGGTGATGATCGCGTTGTCGACCCCGAGCGAGTGGCTGTTGGCGCTGAAGAACTGCAGCAGCCCGTTCTCGATCACCACCGACAGCCCGAACGTGACCAGCAGCGTGGTCAGGATGCTCCGGTCCAGCGCGGCCTGGATCACGGTCCGCTGCAGCACGTAGCCCAGCACCGCCATCAGCGGCACCACGATCACGAACGACCACAGCACCGGGATGTGGGTGACCGTGATGACGCCGACCGCGACGTAGCCGCCGATGACCGCCAGGTCGCCGTGGGCCAGGTTGACCACCTTCATGACCCCGAACATCAGCGAGAGGCCGCAGGCGAACAGGGCGTACAGGCCGCCGACCAAGATCCCCTGGATGATGTCGTTGACCCAGACCATTACGCTTCCTCGCCCTCTGTCGCCCCGGGGGGGACGACCCCCACAGAACCCCCCCGGTACGGCGGGGAGCCGGCCGGCGCGGATCGAAGGCCGAAGTAGGCGGCCTCGACCTGTTCCGCGGTCACGTCCGACGGCTTGCCTTCCAGCGTGGTCCGCCCCTCGAGCAGGCACTGCAGGTGCGAGGCCACGCGCAGCGCCTGGCTCACGTCCTGCTCGACCAGCAGCACGGTCAGCCCGGTGGCCAGGACCTGTGGCAGCATGCCGTAGATCCGCTGCACGACCACCGGCGCCAGGCCGAGCGACAGCTCGTCGAGCAGCAGCACCCGCGGATTGGCCACCAGCGCCCGGCCGATGGCCACCGACTGCTGCTCACCACCGGAAAGCTGCGCGGTCTGCTGGCCGCGCCGGTCCTTCATCCAGGCGAACAGCTCGTAGACCCGCTCGATCGTCCACGGGCCCTTCCGCGCGTAGGTGGCGCCGACCTGCAGGTTCTCCTCGACCGTGAGGGACGGGAACAGCCGCCGGCCCTCCGGCACCATGGCGATCCCGCTGATCGCCCGGCGCTCGGGCCGGATCTTGGTCACGTCTTTGCCGTCGAACCGGATCGACCCCTCGGTGGGGTGGTGCAGGCCGGCGATGGTGCGCAGCAGCGTCGACTTGCCCGCCCCGTTGGCGCCGATGATCGCGTAGACCTCGCCCGGGAACACCCGCAGCGAGATGTGATCCAGCGCCCGCAGCTGGCCGTGGTGCACGGTCAGGTCCCTGACCTCCAGGATGGGCTCGGTCCCTGCTGCCCGGCCTTCGCTCACTCTGGTTCTCCCGGGCTGATGCCTTCGCTCAGCGTGCCGCCGGACAGCGAGGCGGTGACCTCGGAGCCGAGGAAGACCTCGCGGACCGCCGGGTTGGCCAGCACCTGCGCCGGGTCGCCGTCGCCCACGAAATTCCCGCCGGCCAGGCAGATCAGCCTGGTCACCACGGCCACCAGCGCGCGGACCACGTGCTCGATCCAGATCACGGTGATGCCCTCGGCGTTCACCGCGCGGACGATCTCCACCAGCTGCGCGACCTCGGGGTCGGTCAGCCCGCCGGCCACCTCGTCGAGCAGCAGCAGCTTCGGCCCCGACGCGAGCGCGCGGGCCAGTTCCAGCCGCTTGCGCTGCTGCAGGCCGAGCCGCTCGGCGGGCAGGTTCGCCTCGCCGGTCATGCCGGTCCGCTCCAGCGCCTCGCCGGCCGCGGTGTAGCTGGCCCGGCGCCTCAGCCCGGCGCCCTGCTGGGCGGCGACCAGAACGTTCTCGAACACGGTCATGTCCGTGAACGGCCGCGGCACCTGATAGGTGCGGCCGATGCCCAGCCGGCACCGGGCCGCCGCGTCCAGCTTGGTGACCGTGCGCCCGCCGAAGGCGACGCGCCCGGCACCCGGGGACAGGTCGCCGGAAATGAGGCCGAACAGGCTGGTCTTGCCGGCTCCGTTCGGCCCCACGATCCCGACCGTGTCCCCGGCTGCGACCGTGAACGACAGGTCTTCGGCGATGACGACCCGGCCGAACCGTTTCGTCACGTGGTCCAGTTCAAGCAGCGGTTCGGTCATCCGGTCATTTGTTCGTCGGCTCGAGCGTCGAGGTCAGGGGTACCTCCGGCATCAGCGTATTGTCGACGACCTCCATTGACCAGCCGTACTTGGAGTTCGGCTTCCACTGCACGCCGACGCACGGCGTGTCGACGACACCGGGTGCCGGGTTCTTGGTCGAGGTCCAGTTGAGCTGCCCGGCGATGCCCTCGATGTTCACGTTGAACAGGGCCGCGGCCACCGAAGCCTTGTCGTGCGGGTTGTCCACCGAGGTCATGGCCGCGTAGGCGACCTCGAACAGGCTGTAGTTGGACAGCGACTGCACCCACTGCGCCCCGGTGGCGGCGGTGAACGCGGCGGCGAGCTCCGCGCAGGTCTGCCCGGTGAGCGAGGACTTCCACGGCATGTTCGGCGTCCACCACGCGTCGGTGGCGATGTTGTTGACCAGCGAGCCGAGCGCGGCCACGTCGGACGGGAACAGCAGCACCTTGGCCACCGTGGCCAGCTTCGGCTTGTAGCCCTGCTGCGCGGCCTGCTTCCAGAACACGTTGAAGTCCGGCGGCAGCGGCACGTTGGTGAAGAACTCGCAGTTGTGCGTCTTGAACGTGGTGATGAACGAGGTGTAGTCGGTCGTCCCGTCGGTGTACGGCGGCGGGTCGACCAGCGTGTAGCCGGCCGGGCCGGCGAACAGCGGCCAGGCGGCGCGGAAGGCGTTGCCGTCGTCGTCGTTGGGGAACATGCAGCCCGCGACCTTGTCCGTGCTCAGCTCGGCGTGGATCCGGTTCCACATCGGGATGAAGGAGTTGCACAGGTCGTTGACGCCGAGGAAGTACATCGTGGTCCAGGTCGGCTTGAACGTCGACTTCCCGGGTGTCGGGTTGCCGCCCAGGTTGGAGTACCAGGCCTGCCACGGGACGTTGCCGCAGATGGTCGGGGTGCCCAGCTTCTCGGCCACGGTCGCGACCGGGTTGACCGTCTCCGGCGTGGACGAGGTGACGATCAGGTCGACCTTGTCGGTGAGGATGGCCTGGTTGGCCAGCTGGCCCGCCCGGGTGGCGTCGGACTGGGTGTCGTAGGACTTGATCGTGACCGGGTAGGTCTTCCCGCCCACCTTGAACCCGTTCTTGTACTGCGACGTGGCCAGGATCGTGCTGACGATCCAGTTGTCCGACGTGCCGAAGTCGCCCAGGTCGCCGGTGAGCGGGTGGATGAAGCCGATCACGATTTCCTGGGTGCTCGAGCCCGTGGTGGACGAAGCCGAGGACGAGGACGAGGTTGAGGCGCCCTTGATACTGGAACTGCATGCCTCCAGCAGTCCGCCGCCCCCCACGACGGCCGCACCGGCGCCGGCCGCGCGCAGCAGGCCGCGTCGGCTGATGCCGCCGACGGTGTCGCCCAGACTCCCCCGCGAGGGTGTCGTGCTGTCGGTATGCGCAGTCTGGTCACTCATGTGCAATATCTCCTTTGAGGTCGCGCCGAGGCGCGGGACCGCGTATGAAGTGGCACCGTGACCCCGCGGGCCTGGACCCGGGATTGCGGCGCCACGAGGCTAACATCACCCAGATTCCATGAGGGGGCAGTGGATCGTTACCGCGAGCCTGCGGCCTCGTGGAGGCTGGGGATCCCGGATGCCTGATGTGCGGGCTCCTTCGTTACGTGGAGTGCGTTGTATGTGGTGCTGGACGCCCGGCCGCGGCACGGCTGGCTCTGAGTACCAGCTTCGTGCGCTCTGCGAACGAGCGTACATATATAGAACAGTATGGCAACGCTAGGATGCGTGTTTGCGGATAGTCAACGCACGTTATGTAACTGTTTCAATCCGTGAGACACCCGAGGTCCGTGGCGTGTTTGCCCCCCTCGCTCCGTTGTCCCGCTCGCCTCTTGACCCGCCGCCTTCCCTCCTCGCTCGTTCCTCGCTCGTCAGTCCAGGCGGCGGCGGCGCGCTTTGGCTCGCGGGGGGGACAGAGACCGGCGATTACTATCCGGCCCGGATTGTCTGGCACAATGTGATGCTGACCGTCAGGCCATGCGACGCCCTCTCCTCGTTCGCCCGGCCTGGCTCATCTAGGTGGTCCTGTCGGAGCTTCCCCGGCTGGCGCGGGTCCGCCGCCTCGCATCTATCGCTGGGAGAAGACCACAGCCGTGGCTGTCAAGATCAAGCTGAAGCGCCTGGGCAAGATCCGGGAGCCCTACTACCGGATCGTCGTCGCCGATGCGCGCACCAAGCGCGACGGGCGCGCCATCGAGGAGATCGGCAAGTACCACCCGAAGGCCGACCCCTCGCTCATCGAAGTGAACTCCGAGCGGGTCCAGCACTGGCTGTCGGTGGGCGCCCAGCCCACTGACCCGGTCCGCGTCCTGCTCAAGGTCACCGGGGACTGGCAGAAGTTCACCGGAGAGGCGGGGACCGAAGGCACCCTGCGTACCGCCGCGCCGCGCGAGGACAAGAAGGAGCGCTTCGCCGTCGCGGCCAAGGCGAGCCAGGCCGCCAAGGACAAGGACGACAAGGCCAGCTCGGGCAAGGCCGGGACCCAGTCCCGGCCCTCCCAGGACGGCAGGGCCCAGGACGGCAGGGCCAAGTCCGCCCAGGGCGGCCGGGGCAAGGCCGCCCCGGCCAAGGCCGAGGACGCACCGGCCAAGGCCGAGGACGCACCGGCCAAGGCCGAGGACGCACCGGCAGAGGCGGTGTCCGCTGAGGCAGGCGCCGACAGCGCCGCCGTCGAGGCCCCCGAGGCCTGACGTGCTCGAGGAAGCCCTCGAGCACCTGGTGCGGGGCATCGTCCAGTACCCGGATGAGGTCCGCGTCCGTAGCCGGGCGCTGCGCCGGGGCAACGTTCTCGAGGTGCGGGTACATCCCGACGACCTCGGCAAGGTCATCGGCCGGGGCGGGCGCACCGCCCGCGCGCTGCGGACGGTGATCGGCGCCCTGGCCGCGGGCCGCTACGTGCGCATCGACCTGCTGGACGCGAACGAGGTCCGCTTACCCCGTGCGGGTTATCGTCGGCCGCATCGGCCGCCCGCACGGGATCCGCGGCGAGGTCGTGGTCGGGGTCAGGACCGACGAGCCTGACCTCCGTTTTACCGTGGGCGCCACGATCGACGCCGGGCCCACCCCCGACGACGACGCTGCCACGGGCCGCACCCCGCTGCGCGTGGCGTCGGTTCGCTGGCACTCCGGGCAACTGCTGGTGGGCTTCGCCGGGATCACCGACCGGACCGCGG
>Ga0335081_10017500_pt1 | contig 11601 bp, 10 predicted proteins | sample Lox_Sample_35_FD_206713 | JGI IMG/M metagenome (GOLD analysis project Ga0335081, IMG submission 206713) | Soil microbial communities from Loxahatchee National Wildlife Refuge, Florida, United States - Lox_Sample_3.5 | ecosystem: Environmental > Terrestrial > Soil > Wetlands | place: USA... | reverse complement strand
CCCCTCTACGCGCTCGGTTACTGGTTCTGGGAGGGGACGTCGTCGACCCTGCCGCCGATCTCGATCATCCAGGCGGCGCTTCATACCGCGGCCTACAGCGCGGCCGCCGCCGCGCTCGCCACTGCCGCAGCGGTTCCGATCGCACTTCTGGTCGAGCGGCACCGCAGCGCCACCACCTTGGCGATGGAGCGGTCGACCTACATCGTCCAGGCCCTGCCGGGGATCGTGGTCGGGTTCTCGCTCGTCTACTTCACGGTGCGCTACGCGCCGGGGGTCTACCTCACGAGCAGCGAGCTCGTCTTTGCGTACGCGGCGATGTTCTTCCCGCTCGCGCTGGTCGCCGTCCGCGCAGGTGTGGCGCAGGCGCCGGCGGGGCTGGAGGAGGTGGCGCGCTCCCTCGGTCACGGCCGGCTGTCCGTGCTCGCGCGGGTCACCCTCCCGATCCTCGCGCCGGCACTCGCCGCCGGTTTCTGCCTCGTCTTCATCAGCGCGTCCACCGAGCTCACGGCCACGCTCATCCTCCGGCCGACGGGCGTCGAGACGCTCGCGACCGGCTTCTGGGCCTTCACGAGGGACTTCTCATACGGCGCCGCGGCGCCCTACGCACTGGCACTGCTGCTGGTGGCGACGGCTCCGGCGCTCCTCCTCGGGCGCTGGTTCGAGCGCATCGCCGGAGCCGCCCAGTGAACAGGCACGTGACCGCGCATTCGGTCTCGATCTCGGGGCTCTGCAAGTCGTTCGGCGAGCGCACGGTGCTCGACGGAGTCGGGGTCGCTGCGGAGGCGGGCTCGCTGACGGCGATCCTCGGCGCCTCCGGGAGCGGTAAGACGACGCTCCTGCGGCTGATCGCCGGATTCGAGCGCGCCGACGCCGGCACGATCGAGCTCGGCGGCGAGGTCGTCGAGGGCGCCCGCTACGTGCCGCCCGAGAAGCGCCGGATCGGCTACGTGCCGCAGGACGGCGCTCTCTTCCCCCATCTGACCGTCGCCGGGAACGTCGGCTTCGGGCTCCGCGGTGGCGCGGCTCGCCGGGCGGGAACGGACATCGACCGCCGCGTCGCCGAGCTCCTCGCGCTCGTCGGGCTCGAGGGCTTCGAGCGCCGCCTACCGCACCAGCTGTCCGGCGGAGAGCGGCAGCGGGTGGCGCTTGCACGTGCGCTCGCCGCCGATCCGGCCCTCGTCCTCCTCGACGAGCCATTCTCGTCGCTCGACGTCGAGTTCCGCACGAGCATGCGCCGCGACGTCGTCGAGGTGCTCCACTCGGCGGGCGTGACGGCGGTGCTCGTGACCCACGACCAGGACGAGGCTCTGTCGATCGCCGACCGTGTTGCCGTGCTTCAGCGCGGGGCGATCGTGCAGTGCGACGTACCCGCCGTTCTCTACACGCGCCCGGTCAACGGTGAGGTGGCACGCTTCGTCGGCCACGGCAACCTCCTGCTCGGTCGCCTCGAGAACGGCGTCGTGCAGTCCGTCCTCGGCGAGATCGCGGTCGAGCTCGGCGTTCCGGCTCCGGAGCCGTGCGCGGTCGGAGTCCTCGTCCGGCCGGAGCAGATCGACCTGGCCGACGGCGCTGCCCCGACGGGCGGCATCAGGGTGCCGCGTGGCGTCGTCGTCAGCCGCGAGTTCCACGGGCACGACGTGCTCGTCGCGGTTCGTCTCGACGAGCCGGCGTGGGGGCCCGATCCGGCAGGTCGCCGCGGCTTCGAGGTGCTCGTCCGCCTGGCCGGCCCCGGGGCGCCCGAGCCGGGGAGCCGCGTGTCGCTCCGCGTCCGCGGAACCGCCGCGGCGTGGCTCAGTAGCCCGCAGGACTGACGTTCTCGGCCGGCTGGGCGCGGGGCGAGAGCTGGATCAGCCTGTCGAACGAGGAGCGATTCGCAGAACGGCGTCCGAGCCGTCGCCGCCGAACACGTAGATCGCCCGACCGATCGCGACGGCGCCCGCGTTCGCGAGTGGCTGCGGCAGGCGGCCGGCGAGGGTCACGCGACCTCCGGGAGTGATACGCCAGATCGCGTCGCTGCCGTCACCGCCGATCAGGTACAGGGCCCCGTCCAAAGCGACGAGCGGTCCGTGCGCCACCGCCCGTGGCAGCGTCGCGACCCGCACGACCGAGCCGGCGGCAGGGTCGAAGCGATAGACCGCGGCGCTCGTGCCCGAGGTCGTGACACCGCCGGCCACGTACAGGCGGCCGTTGAGAGACGCGACGCCTGCGTAGCGAAGGCCGACCGTCAGCCGGGTTGCGAGTGAGGGAGCGCGGCCGCGGAAGGCGAGGATCGCCGTCGCGTAGCGGGTGCCCGTATAGCCGCCCGCGATGAAGGCTGTCTTCCCGACCACGGCGGCCCCCAGGTCGGAGAGCGGCTCGCCCAGGCTGCCGATGGTTCTCGCCCGACCGTTGCTCGAGACCGCCACGACCGCGTCACTCGAGGTTGCCTGCCCGCCGCCGAGGAGGTACACGGTGCCGTGGAGCACCACGGCCGCGTCGTCGTGGGTCGGAGTCGGCAGAGAGCCGATCCGCCGGAGCCGGGCCGGTGGGCCGGCGAGGATCTCGGTCGACGACGAGCCTCCCACGAGTCCGCCCAGCACCATCACGCGGCTGCCGCTGGTTGCGACGACGGCGATCCGGGAAGCTGCGGTCGGGAGATGCCCGATCGTCGCGACGTTCAGCCTGGCCGTTGCTGCGGTTCCGAGCGGAGCCCGGGGGGCAGGACGCCCCACGACCTTCGCCGGCAGGAAGTCGATTCCGTCGGGCTTCGACAGGTACCCGGGCGCGGAGGAGGCGACTCCCGTGTGACCGTACTGCCAGACGATCTGCTTCGTCCTCGGGTCGATCAGGATCACCCGGTCGCCGTAGTCGTCGTTGGCGGCGATCAGTCCATTCGGGAGCCGAACCGCGAGCGACGGCTTGTCGAGCAGGTCGGGACCGGAGGTCGACCCGAACGACCACGTCACCCTTCCCGACGGCGTCAGCTCGACGATCTTTCCGGGGTAGGTGAACGACGAGACGAGGATGCGGCCGTCCGGAAGCAGCTGCGCGTCGGAGGGGTAGTAGACCGGCGAGCGGACCGACCACACGAGGTGCCCGTGCCCGTCCAGCCGGTCGATCCAGCCCCCGATCTCGGTCACGAGCAGCCCGCCGTCGGGAAGTGGCGTATCGCCGTTCGGGCTCGAGAAGCCGGCCGGTGGATCGTGGGCGCAGCTGCCGCCGAGGATGCGCCTCACACTGGCCCTCGGGGAGAGCTCGACGATGCGGCAGTTGCGGATGTCCGCCGCCGTGGTGTCGCCGTTCGGCAGCCTGTAGGCGTCGTCGGGCGTGTTCAGGTAGCCGGGTGCCGAGCCGGCGAGCCCGGCGTGGCCGTACTGCCAGACGACGTGCTTCGGTCGCAGGGCCACCTGGGCGAGCGTGTCGTTGAACTCCTCGTTGGTGATGATCGAGCGCCAGCCGGGGGTGAAGAAGGCGTCGTCGGGACCGCGGAGGTTGTCGTAGCTCCAGACGACCTTCCCGGCCGGCGAGACGACCAGCGCGCGGTTGTTGTTGCGGTCGGCGATCAGCAGATACCCCGGCAGAGGGCCGGGGTGGACCGGCGGCAGCCTCAGCGCGAGCCAGGCCGGGTCGGTGCGAGGCCTCACGACCACGCGTGTCGCCGCCGTCTGGATCGCACTGCTGCCCCCGGCTCCCGCTCCGTCGAAGTGCTCCCGGAAGTGGAACCACGGGCTCGCGAGCGGATAGGTGGCGAGCGCGACGGCGATCCCTCCCCCGACCGCAAGGCCGGCGACGACGATCCGCGCCCATCTGCCCTTCGAGCCGGGGCTCATGAGATCGTCGAGAACGTGTCGCCCCGCGCGAAGCGCGTGGGCGAGCACATGGATCGTCATCGCACCGAACCAGACGATGAAGCTCGCCTTGTGGAGCCCGAGCACCGCGCCGCGATGGGGAACAGCGAGCAGTGCCACTCCCGTGCCGAACAGGGTCAGCGTCGAGACGACCAGGACCGGCGCAACGAGGACACGCATGAGCGGCGCCGGCGGTCCCTCGCGGACGTATTCGATCCCGCCTGTGTAGTAGCGCACGAACCGGTACCCCGTGCTCGCGAGCTTCAGAGCGACCGGGCCGAGCAGCAGCATGCCGACGAAGACGTGCACGGAGAGGAGCCGGTGAATCGCCGGGATCGTGGCTCCCTCCACGGCCAGCAGGACGAGCAGCACGATGCCGGCGAGGGAGGTGAGCCGGCCGTTCCCGACTGCGCCGCCGAGCACCCGCCGCGCCGTCTGCTCACGGCGCGACGGCCTCGACACCGGCCGGGGTGCTTGCGTGTCCGCGGCCATCGCCCTCCAGTTGACCAGGGCCCGATGAGAGCCCGGTGAGGCGGCTTTTCATCCGGCGCTCATCTCGGCCGGCGAAGATGAGAGACGATGAGGATCCTGGTCGTCGAGGACGAGCCGAAGCTGGGTCGGCTGTTGGTCCGCGGCCTGGGAGAGGAAGGCCACCCGGCCGACCTCGCGGCCAGCGGCGAGGAGGCGCTCTGGATGTCGAGGGCGGCGCCGTACGACGCGATCGTGCTCGACGTGATGCTCCCGGGCATGGACGGCTTCGCGACGTGTCGGGAGCTCCGCTCCCGCGAGGTCTGGACGCCGGTGCTGATGCTGACGGCTCGCGATGCGATCGAGGACCGGATCGCCGGGCTCGACACCGGGGCCGACGACTATCTGGTCAAGCCGTTCGCCTTCAGCGAGCTGCTCGCCCGCCTGCGGGCGCTGACCCGACGCGCTCCGGCCGAGCGCCCGACCGAGCTGCGGGTGGGCGATCTCCGGCTCGATCCCGCCACGCACCGCGCCTGGCGGGGCGATTCCGAGCTCGGGCTCACGGCGAAGGAGTTCGTGCTGCTGGAAGTGTTCATGCGGCGGCCGGGGGAGGCCCTGTCGCGCGTCCAGCTACTCGACGCGGCCTGGGACATCGCGTTCGAGAGCCACTCGAACGTCGTCGATGTGTACGTGCGCTACCTGCGCGAGAAGATCGACCGGCCGTTCGACCGTCATTCGCTCGAGACGGTGCGCGGCGTCGGCTACCGCCTGCGCGAGATCTGAGCAGGCACTCTCCCTGGTGAGATGAAACGGCCGGCGCTCAGTCGAGTACCGATCAGGATCCGGCTCACGCTGCCGTTTGCACTTGCGATGGCCGTGGTGCTGGCCGCGCTCGGCGCGTTCGTCTACCTGCGGGTCGGCTCGACGCTTCTGCACACGACCGATCAGAACCTGCTCGCCCAGGCCACCGAGGCGACGCTCCGGCTCGACAAGGGTCGTCCGCCGCTCGATCGCGACAACGCGAGCGGTGTGAGCTTCGCTCAGGTCCTCTCCCGGGAGGGAACGGTGGTGACGTCGGAACCGGTGGGTCTCGCCGCGCTCATCGACCCGGCCCGTGCCGCCCGCGTCGCTGCGGGAAGTCCGATGCGGGCAAGTGTCTCGCTCGCCGATCGTTCGGGCCGCTGGCGGTTGCTGGCGATCCCGATTCAGTCCGGGGGCGACAGGAGCGCGCTCGTCCTCGCGAGCTCCCTCGATGCGCGTGACGAGTCGCTGGAGCGCCTGCGGAAGGAACTCCTCGTCGCCTCGCCGCTCGCGCTTCTGCTCGCGACCCTCGCCGGCTACGCACTGGCGGGCGCGGCCCTACGCCCGGTGGAGGCGATGCGGCGCGAGGCGGCGAAGATCTCGGCCGCGACTCCGGGGAGCCGGCTGCCGGTCCCGGAGGCGAAAGACGAGGTGCAGCGGCTCGCCGAGACGCTCAACGACATGCTTGCCCGGCTGGAGACGGCCTTCGAGCACGAGCGCCGGTTCGTGGCCGATGCGAGTCACGAGCTCCGCACGCCGCTTGCGCTGCTGAAGACCGAGCTCGAGCTCGCTTTGCGCCATCCTCGGTCGCGCGTGGAGCTCGAGGACGCTCTTCGCTCTGCCGCCGAGGAGACCGAGCGGCTGAGCGCACTCGCCTCCGATCTGCTGCTCATCGCGCGCTCGGACCAGCGGGGCCTGCCGATCGATCCCGCGCCGGTGTCGTCGGGCGAGCTCTTCGCCGATGTCGCGGAGCGCTTCTCGTCGCGCGCCGAGGAGCTCGGGCGCTCTCTGGTGGTCGAGGAGGGGGACGACTTCGCCTTCGAGGCGGATCCGAAACGAATCGAGCAGGCGCTCGGCAATCTGGTGGACAACGCGCTCGTCCACGGTTCGGGTGCGGTGACGCTCCGGGCCCGCCGGAAGGGCGAGTCGATCGAGCTGCACGTCACGGACGAAGGCGCCGGCTTCCCGGCCGGCTTCGAAGCGCGCGCGTTCGACCGCTTCAGCCGCGCCGACGAGGCCCGAAGCCGCAGCGGCAGCGGTCTCGGGCTCGCGATCGTCCAGACGATCGCCGACGCCCACGGCGGTACCGCCTGCGTCTCGCCGGGTGAGGGAGCAGACATCTGGCTCTCGCTCCCGATCGGATCGCCTCCGTCGCGGGTGCGCCCTGTGCGCGGGGCGGCGCTTCGACGCTCGGGGTGAGCGACTACTTGCCGAGCTTCGCGAGCGCCGACTGGAGCGACTGCTCGAACGCCATGCTCGTGTAGGTCGCTCCCGAGACCATCTGGATGTTCGAGCTCTGGGCGCTCAGGAACTCCTGTCGCAGGTAGGGCAGCGACTGCGACATGATGTACTGCGAGCGGTCGGTGTGGTAGGTGTAGCTGCCGCCGAGATCGGTATAGCGGATCGTCTTCTTGCCGCCCGAGGTCGTGATCTTGGCTGTGACGACGACCTGGACGGTGCCCCAGCGGTTCGCCTGAGCCTGGACTCCGGACACCTTCTGGGTCACCGTCTTCTTCGAGGCGGTCTTCGCCTGCGAGCGCGTCGCAGCGACCGCCTGGCCGACGGGGACCGTGATGGCCATGGCACCGAGGAGGGCAGCCAGCTTCGCTCTCATGCACTCGATTCTGGTCTCCCTGGATGAGAGCCCCATGTGAGCTTTCTTAGAGTTCTCTTAGAGCCGAAGTCCCAGGGCTGCTTGGCTCTGTGGACCCCAGACGCCGTTCGGCTTGAGCCCTTTTGCCGCCTGGAAGCGCTTGACGGCGGCCGTGGTGAGCGGCCCATAGAACCCGGTGATCGGGCCGTGGAAGTACCCGAGCCTCGTCAGGTCGGCCTGAAGCTTGCGTACCTCGGTCGTCGTGAGGGTGGTCGGCATGCCGCCCGAGGAAGCCGACGGAGCGAGCGCCGCAGCAAGCGCCGAGGCTGTCATCGGACCCCAGACTCCGTCGGCGGTGAGCCCTGCAGCCTGCTGGAACGCCTTGACGGCGGCGGTCGTTAGCGGGCCGTAGAACCCGGTCACGGGGCCCCTGAAATACCCGAGTCGGGTGAGGTCGGTCTGAATCCGCCGCACCGACCGTTTGCTGAGGTGGTTGACCGCCGCAGCGGCGGGCGGCGAGGCCGGAGCGGGCGGCGAGGAGGTGCCGCCTCCCGTCGAGGATGCCACCCACGCCGCCAGTGCCTGGATGTCGCTTGCCGAGAGCGAGCTTCCGAAGGCGGGCATCCCGCCTCCGCCGTAGGTCACCTGGGCCGCTACGACCGCGCTCGAGGGGCGGAGGTCGTCCAGGTTCGGCCCGGCGTTGCCGGTCGATCCCGCGGCCTGGAGGGTGTGGCAGCCTCCGCAACCTGCCTGGGCCCAGACCTGCGCTCCGGTCGCGGCGCCCGCGATCGAGGGGACCGAGAACGTTGCGGCGGCGGATGCAAGGACGAGGAAGCTCTTCGATCTCATGCGTCCACGGTAGGACCGCAAGATGAGCCTCGGGTGAGAGCTCAGTCGTTCTTGCGCGGAAGTCGGACTCGGAAGGTCGTTCCCCGGTCGGGCAGCGAGTCGGCCTCGACCGTGCCGCCGTGCGCCTCGACCACCGCAGCGACGATGGCGAGGCCGAGCCCCGCTCCGCCGCTCGAGCGGGCCCGTGAGGGATCGGCGCGGTAGAAGCGCTCGAACAGGCGCTCGAGGTGCTCGGCGTCCATTCCGGGCCCCGAATCGGCGATGGTGAGCGTCACGGCGCCATCGCGCGAGTCGAGGGCGACCCGGAGCGCGGCGTCCGGGGGCGTGTGCGACCGGACGTTCGAGAGCAGGTTGTCGACGACCTGGCGGAGCCGGTCGCGATCGCCGGAGACGACGCACGGCGTCAGCGATACCTCGAGCGGCCGGTCTGGCTCGAGCGTCCGCTCGGTCTCGAGGGCTTCCGCGACGACTTCGTCCAGCGCGACGGGCTCACGCTCGAGCGGTCGTCCCTCGTCGAGATGGGCGAGGAGGAGCAGGTCGTCGACGAGGAGGCTCATCCGCTCCGACTCGCGGCTGATCCCCGTCATCGACCGCTCGAGGTCATCCGGGCGGCTTGCAGCCCCTCGTGTGAAGAGCTCCGCGTAAGCACGAACGGCGGCGAGGGGGGTGCGGAGCTCGTGACTTGCGTCCGCCACGAATCGCCTCAGCCTGCGCTCGGAAGCCTCCAGTGCCCGCAGCGACCTGTCTCTGGCCGCGACTGCCTCCTCGATGTGCGCCAGCATCGAGTTGAGAGCGAGCCCGAGACGGCCGACCTCCGTCCGCGGCTCCGCACGCTCGACGCGCTGCGAGAGATCGCCGGCGGCGATCGCGTCAGCCGTCTTCGCCATCGCATCGAGCGGTCGCAGGCCGAGACGGACGATCCAGAGGCCGAGGGCCGTCATCGCCGCGAGGACGACTGCCGTGACGAGGAGCTCGATCAGGAGCAGGCGATGAAGCGTGCTGTTGACGTCCGCAAGCGGCGCCGCGATCAGCAGGATCCGGTTCGGCGCCCGGCCCTCGATCGAGGCCCGCACTCGGTAGCTCCCGCCGCCGCTGATCGCCGGGACGGTGAGAAAGGTCACGCGGTCGCCCTCGCTGGTGTTGGCATGCGACGGAAGCTCGATCCTCGCCGGGAGCTTCGGCCCCGGTGCCGGCTTCGTCTGACCGAACCGGGGGATGCATCCCTCGGTCAGGATCGCCTGGCCGAGCCGCCGGACCTGGATGCAATCACCCGGGATCGAGTTGAAGAGCTCCTGGAGGTTCCCGCCGGGCCCGGGGCCCGGGCCCGAGGGGCCGCTGGGCGGGAAGAGCGCGTTCTCGACCCCCGGATGGACGGAGTTGAGCGTGCTGTCGATCCGGTCGAAAAGGAACGCGCGCAGCGCGCTGTAGGTGGCGATGTCGGCAGCGACGAGCCCGACCGCTGCGACGGCGATCACGCCGAGCAGCAGCCGGGCGCGGAGCGAGAGCCGCCGGAGCAAGGCCTACCGCCGCTCGGCTTCCAGCATGTACCCGGCCTGGCGGACCGTCTTGATCAGCGGGGGACCGAACGCGTCGAGCTTCCGCCGGAGGTAGCTGACGTAGGTCTCGACGACGTTCGTGTTCCCGCCGAAGTCGTACCGCCAGACGTGCTGGAGGATCTGTCCCTTCGACAGCACGCGGCGCGGGTTGAGCAGGAAGAATCGCAGCAGGTTGAACTCGGTGGCGGTGAGGTCGATCCGGTTGTCCGAGCGGAAGACCTCGTGACGTCCCTCGTCGAGGACGAGGTCGTCGAAACGCAGGACGTCGCCGGGGAGGTCGCCGGCGGTGCGGCGGAGGATCGCGTGCACCCGGGCGACGATCTCGGCAAGGCTGAACGGTTTGGTCACGTAGTCGTCGCCGCCGGCGCGGAGCGCCTCGACCTTGTTCTCGACACCGCTCTTGGCGGTCAGGAACAGGATCGCGGTCTTGAAGCCGCGCTCGCGCAGGCGCCGCCCGACCTCGATCCCGTCGATGTCGGGCAGCATCCAGTCGAGGACGATCAGGTCGGGTTCGAACTCCATCGTGGTCGAGATCGCGTCGCGGCCGTTGGCGGCCTCGGCTATCTCGAACCCCTCGTAGCGCAGGGCGGTCGCGACCGCGTCGACGATCCCGGGTTCGTCGTCCACGACGAGGATCTTGGCTCCGACGGCCGGGTTCACGGCTCCATTCAGCGGGCTCATGGGGTTCATCGTCTCACCGGGAGCTGTGGGTTTTCTGAGAAACGGGAGGCGAAGACTGTGAGGTTGCTGTGAATCGAGGCATGCATTGGTCGCCGTTCTAGAGGGCGCCAGGCGGGCTCGAGCCGGCCGATGTTCGCTTCCAGATGACCGAGAACCCGGTGCCGCCCGGGGCGAGCGCGCCGGGGGCGGCCTCGACGCCGCTCGACTCGGCTGCGAAGGGCCCGAACGGCCCTGGGCCGGAGGAGGCGCCGGATTCGAGCCGGATGCGCGTCGCCGTCCACGCCGAGTCCGAGATCGACCCGGTGTGGCCCGTCGACGAGGTCGCCCTCGCGCTCTTGAAGCGCACCGTGCCGAAGTCGGTCAGCGGCAGGATGCTCTCGCCGCCCGGCGTGACCGTCGACGGGGCCTCGGCGATCCATTCGGCCGAGGACGTGTCGGGCGCCGCCATCCGAAGCGTCTTCGCGAAGGTCTTGCCGGTCGTCACGTTGGCCAGTCGGACGGTGACCGTCGAGCCGCTGACGCGAACCGAGGCGGAGATGGTGTCGCCTGCCGACACCCCCAGGCTCACCCTGACCGACGCGGCGGGCACCAGCTCGTACCACGCCGAGTAGCGGACGGTGCCGTTCGCGAGGCAGTCGGCCTCGGTGCCCGTCTGCTCGAGCGCGCCGGCGGCGTCGGACTCTCCGCCGAGGCCCACCCAGAAGGCAGACGCCGTCACGCTCGTCGTGCTCGAGGAGCAGCTCGCGGTCGGCTCGACCCAGGTGCCGCTCACGGAGCTGAAGGTGGTGCCGGTGACGGCGTAGCCCGACCAGTTGGAGCTGACGGCGGTTGCAGCCGACGCCGTTCCCGCACCTGTCGTCGCGACGGCGAGGGCGGCGAGGGCCGTCGCGAGCAGGTTGCGCCTCATCGCGCCACCGCCTCGATGAGGGCGCCGCCCCGCGATCTGAGGACGGCAGCGGCGAGGGCGACGAGCGAGCCTTCGACGAACAGCGACGCGAGTCCGAGCGGCTCCGTCCAGTTGCCGATGTCGTCTGCTCCGCCTGGAAGGCCGACCGTGCGCGAGATCACGTAGCCGCTGATCGCGCCGAGGGGGAGCAGAGTGGCGGCGAGCCAGGCCCGCGTGTCGCCGTCGCGGATAAGGGCGGCGGCGGCGAGCAGGCAGCCGCCGATCAGGCCGAGGTAGAGCCAGCCCTTGTAGGGCTGCTCTCCGAATGTGCCGGGGAGGTCGAGGAGGTGGATGAGGGCGACGCCGGCGAGGGCGGTCACCGCCGTCGCCCTCGCGACTCCGTCGCGAACGGCGGCTGTGAGCGACGGGTCGAGGTGGGCGGGGGGGCCTGAGGACGCGGACATGGGGTTCTCCCTTCGCTGTGATTGACACAGCAAGGATCCGCCCGCGCCCTTGGAGCCCCCTGTGAGCGGCCTGTGGCTCCTCGTAGTGTCCGAACGCCCGATCTGAACAGTCCGCGGACGTGGCCTGCGCGGCCACGTCCGGAGGTCGGGTGTGAAGCGCTAGGAGCTCGAGCCGGGGCTGGAGGAGCCGGGGCTCGAGTGCCCTGCGAAAGCCATGTGAGCTGTGGGTCGTCTCCTCTACGATGGTCCCGCAGTG
>Ga0335081_10017499_pt1 | contig 11602 bp, 12 predicted proteins | sample Lox_Sample_35_FD_206713 | JGI IMG/M metagenome (GOLD analysis project Ga0335081, IMG submission 206713) | Soil microbial communities from Loxahatchee National Wildlife Refuge, Florida, United States - Lox_Sample_3.5 | ecosystem: Environmental > Terrestrial > Soil > Wetlands | place: USA... | reverse complement strand
GGAGATCCGCCCGACGTTTACATTAACGCGCGGCTCGGCAAGGTCGGCCTCTTCGATTTTCACCGTGCTGATGAGCTTATCGCGATCGGCCGCGAGGCGACCCGCCGAACTCTGCCTGAGATTGTCACCGACATCGCCGCGACCCCTACGGAGAACAGCGCTTTCGCGCGCTGAATTCTGCAAAAGAGCCAAGCTTATGCGGTCGCGATATATTCTCGCATGGCCCGATGCTCATGTTCCAACTGCTCGAGCCTGTATTTGACCACATCACCGATCGACACGATGCCAGTCAGCCTCTCGTCGACAAGGACGGGCAGATGGCGGCAACGGCGAACGGTCATTTTCTCCATGGTACTATTAATGGATTCATCCTCATGCGTCGTGACAACGGGCGTCATGTGTTTTGACACGACATCATTAAGCGTTGCCGGGCCATCCCTGCCGATCGCGTGAACGATATCGCGCTCCGACAATATTCCAAGAACACGGCCTTGTGGATCGGTGACAACCGCCGCGCCAATATTCCGCGCCATCAAGATGGCAGCGGCTTCGGCCAGGGTACGGTGAGGCTGCGTGGTGACGACGTCCCTTCCTTTCGCCGCAAGGATATGTGCAACGGTCATTCTCTCCTCCCTGAAGCTCTTGACTTTTTTTTGCGGTTTTCTGCATCTCCCAATCACGAGTAACGTTTGAGGGCCGTCTCCGAGCTGCAGCGGCAAATTGTCGCAGGTCCCATGCACGACATGGCTTCGTTACATGCGCCCAAGCCATGCCTTCGATATCGCCTGGAAATTTCCATAAGAACAGCCGAACCGGCCATTCTCACTGTGATTATCTTACGCTGCTGGGTGACGCGGCGTATTGCTCAGGCATGCCCAGCATCCGAGGACAAATGCCCAAGATCGATGCCCGCCAAGCGAAGCGCCCGCTCATATTTCGAACTCAAGGCCGTATCGAAGATCAGCGAGGGATCCGCGGGGCAGTTGAGCCATCCGTTGCGCTGCATCTCGGCCTCGAGCTGACCCGCCGACCACCCAGCATAGCCCAAGGCGAGGAGGGCTCGCCCGGGCCCGGATCCGCGCGCAATCGCCCGCAAAATATCGATTGTCGCGGTCAGGGAGACGCCCCCACCAATCGGCAAGGTGGAATTGTCGATCGAAAAATCGTTGGAATGCAAGACAAAGCCGCGGCTCGTGTCCACGGGACCGCCGTTCAGCACCAGCATGGAGCTCGCCTCGGCCGGCAAGCGGATTGCCTCGTCCGGGCCGATCACTTTAAGTTGTACCAGAAGCTGCGGAAAATCGACCTTTTCGGCGGGACGATTGACGATAATCCCCATCGCACCTTCTTCGGAATGGGCGCACACGTAAACAACCGCGCGGGCAAAGCGATCGTCCGCCATCCCCGGCATCGCGATCAGCAACTGCCCGTCGAGAAAGCCTCCCTCACCCTGCTGGAGACTGGTTGGAGCCTTTATTGATCCCATATCACGCGCCTCTCAGGAGCCAAATGAATTTGGAACAACCACGGTTGCGGCTTTTTCGAATGAAACATAAATTCAAGGCCTCGCCCGCCAATGATCGGCCTATCTCCTTGCATCGCGATCTTCCCTTGCAAATCTCCGTCCAGCCTCCGATGCTCGGCTGGAGAGCAGTCATCCTTTTTCTGTGCGCGAACCTTTCGCTGGTTCCATTTCCTACTAGTGTATCCTGTGGTCCTTACGCCAGCACTTGGGCCTTGGGTCCGAAATCATCGCTGCGGCTGATTGCCGCCGGTGGCCCGCCGCAAGGCTTTTATCGCGCCGGGATTGAAATCCGCCTCGATCCGGGCGCTCTTACCTATTGGCGCACACCGGGTGCCGCCGGCATCCCACCGGTATTTTCCTTCGAAGGCTCGGTCAATGCCGCCGATATCACGGTTTCCTATCCGGCTCCGACGCGGATCGAGGAAGACGGAATCGACGCCTTCGGCTACCGCGACCGCGTGACTTTTCCCCTTCATATCACGCCAAAGGATGCAGCGCGCCCCGTCTTTCTGGCCGTCCATCTCTCCTATGCGGTCTGCGCTCGGATATGCCTTCCCTCCAAGGCCGACGCTACGCTTACTCTCGATCCAAGGGAGGCAACAGCCAACGGCCCGGAAGCCGTCACCATCGCCGCTGCCGAAGCCGAGGTGCCCATACGCCTGACGCCTCAACAACGCGATGCCAAGGTGACGATTGATCGAGACAAGGCGGCGATCCCCCCGACTTGGCGGTTGTCGCAAAATGGCGGTGCCCAGGATCTTTTCGTGGAAGCCCCGCCTGGATGGTATTTCGAGACGCGAAAGTCGAGCCGCCCGGATGAGTTCTTGATCGTCGCAGTCGAAACGCCCACAGGAGACCGCGACGCGCACGTTCCAGTGACCTTGACGGTGAAGAACGAACGGCAAAGCTACGAATTCGCGATTGACCTTGACGTGGCATCATTGCGCTGAGATCAAAGCCTCAACGGAGCGGCATCATTCCACGGAGCGTTTCCGACGGGCGGCTTTTTTTTGACGACGGAAGGGGCAAAGATGGCGATCAAGATCGGAGATCCGATTCCGCAAGCAAACTTCACGGTCATGACCCAAAGCGGCCCGGAACTGCGAAGTACGGATCAGATCTTCAAGGGCCGAAAAGTGGTTCTTTTCGGCGTCCCCGGCGCATTCACGCCCGCATGCGACAAAGATCATCTACCGGGCTTCCTCAGCAAAGTTGGTGAATTCAGCGCCCACGGAATCGGCGCCGTCGCTGTAACCAGCGTCAATGACGTCTTTGTCATGAATGCTTGGGCAAAACAGGCCGGAGCCGAAGGCAAGATCATTTTTCTTGCCGATGGCAGTGGAGATTTCGCGCGCACGCTTGGACTTTCACTCGATCTCTCGGCGCACGGGCTCGGGCTAAGGTCACAACGCTATTCAATGATCGTCGATGACGGCATCGTCCGCAAACTCAACGTCGAAGCAGCACCAGGCAAAGTCGAGACTTCAAGCGCGGAAAGCCTCTTGAAGCAACTCTAAGTTCTGGCCGCTTACTATGAACTCTCTGCGCCACGATCTACGAGCGTGCTCACGGCGGGGTGTGCCGCCCTGCGTACCGCCCTAGCCACGTGACCGAAGTGAAAGCGCCGAGCCATGAGCCCGCTGCCGCAAACAGAACGTAAACGGCGTTTTCCGTGTAGCTGATGACCGCGAAAGCGGACAAGAGATACCAGAATGCACTCCAGTTTGCGGCCCAAATCCGGCGGCGGCTGGCGACGGCGGCATTGAAGAACACATAAGCAGCATCAGTCACCGCAGTCGAGGCGAGCACGCCCATCGCGATAAGCGGATTGAAAGGAAGACTCATCGGGCCAAGGTCCTTGTCGCTGCTTCACATGGGTGACGCGGAAGCGCTGCTAAATCCTTCGGCCCTATTTAAAGGCCGCCATGCCTTTGCGCGCGAGTGCATCTGCACGTTCATTCATGGCGTCCTCGGCGTGACCCTTCACCCAACGCCAATCGATCGTGTGCGCAGCGGCCGCGGTGTCGAGTCTCTTCCATAGCTCGACATTTTTGACCGGCTTCTTATCGGCCGTGCGCCAGCCGTTGCGTTTCCAAACAAGAATCCAGGTCGTGATGCCGCCCTTGAGATAATTCGAATCCGTGTGGAGGTGGACGAGGCACGGCTTCGTGAGAGCCTCCAGCGCTTCGATCGCGGCCGTCAATTCCATCCGGTTGTTGGTGGTCTCGGATTGGCCGCCAAAAAGCTCTCTTTCGTGAGTGTCGCAGATGAGGATCGCGCCCCAACCGCCCGGACCCGGATTGCCGGAACATGCGCCATCGGTCCAGATTGAAACCTCGCCCTTCACCGCAGCAAACCAAGTTCGCGCGTGCTGGCAATTTTTTGATGAAAGCACAATTTGCGGAAATATTCGAGCGGGTCCTTGGGGTGCACCAGCGCATCCGCCGGGACATTCAGCCAATCGACCAGGCGGGTCAGGGTGAAACGAAGCGCAGCCCCACGCAGCAGGACCGGAAGCGCTTCGATTTCGCTGCCATTCAATTTGCGCACGCCCTCGTAAGCGCTAAAAAACGCCAATCCTTTGCTAATGTTGAACGAACCATCCGGCTCGAAGCACCAAGCGTTGACACAAATCGCAACATCGTAAGCAAGTGCGTCCACGCAGGCGAAGTAGAAATCGATGAGCCCGGAGAGCTCATCGCCGACAAACAACACATTGTCAGGAAAAAGATCAGCATGGATCACACCTCGCGGCAAATGACGCGGCCAGTTTCCTTTGAGAAAGGCGAGTTCCTTTTCTATTTCCTCTCCAAGGGACGGCCGCACTTCACCAACGCGCGCCCGAGCCTCCTCGAAGAGCGCCGGCCATGCTTCAATCCCCAGGGCATTCGAGCGGCAGCCCGCAAAATCGGCGCCAGACCGATGAAGCTTGCCGAGCGCTTCGCCGACCGCGGCGCAGCGGCGGACGCTTGGGCGGGGATGCCACATGCCTTCGAGAAAGGTCACGATCGCCGCCGGACGCCCCGCGATGCGGCCGAGCGCAGTGCCATGCCTATTGTGCACCGGCTGCGGACAATTCAGTCCGTGACCGGCCAAATGCTCCATAAGCCCAAGAAAAAATGGGAGGTCCTTTTCATCAACCCTCTTTTCATAGAGGGTCAGGATGAAATATCCGGCCTCGACGTGCAAAAGAAAATTGGAATTTTCAACTCCCTCCGCAATTCCTTTCAACGCCAGAACATGGCCAAGATCGTAGTCGGCAAGAAAAGCGGCGAGCTCCGTTTCATTGACTTCCGTGTAGACAGCCATAGAGCATCCGCGCGATCGAACAAACGCGCCGCAACCTGCGGCGGGCCTTCCTGTTAGCCACCTCGGGGCAGGAGGTCAAACGGAGCCCGGAACACAAAGGACTACAGCGGACCGACCTGCTTTTCCGGAAAAAACGCGATCGGAAAGCGGTCCCGGCTAGGAAAAAAAGCGTTCGAAGATCTGTTTCATTTTATTGAACAAGCGCATAACGCCTGCCCGCGAGCGATGCCTTTGCGCATGGGCACTTTTATAAATCTAGGTGTTTTGCGCTGCAAAAAAATGAGCGGCCCGAAATCTCAGCTTCACCGAAGATATTTTCACATTTGTGCTCCTCAAGAGACATTCTGCCTAATTGTGCGTGACATTGCCTGCGACGTGAGCTACGTTCCAAATGTAAGCCGTTCAAGGCCGAAGCCGTTATAAGTTCGGCGCAGTAGTCCAAGTCTTGGGAGGACGCTTGTTCTCTCGCCCAATCACCACAAGCTGGTGTAGTCTTCGTGGAGAAGGCAAGTCGAGAGCGCAAGTTATGGACGGGACTCGAAGGGGCGAGGATATTCATTATCTTCGCCCCTTTTTTCTGCCGTTGAGCCGCAGCAAGGCACCCTTACCTAGCCCACTTTTAGTATTCCCCAGTTGAACGCTTAACTCATATGTTACGTTTATTGATTATTATCATACGTAACTTAACTGATTGCTACTTCTGCTACTTGCCCAAACCCGGCGCAAGCGGAGTTCCTTCGGGTGCCGGAAGAGCTTCGGTTGCGGGCGGCGTGGGGGGCAGCGCGGTAGGCGGCGGCAAGTTGCCCAAAGGTTCGGTCGGATTCGGGTTGGACAGCTCGTCGCTGGAGGTCCGGGGTTTTGTGCGGGCCGTACCGTCCGGATTATAAAGAGTGCCGGCCTCTTCACTCATTTCAAGGCACGTCAAGATTTCCACATAGCTTGGCATCGGGAAGGCGCCTTGCGCGACGCAGTCCCTGCGGTCTTCGGGTTTGAAATGCGCCCATTTTCGAGTCAGCTCGGCACGCGCGTCATTCTCATCCTTGATGCAGCCTTGATAGGTCAGATTCCTGTTATCGCCGGCATACTCCCGTGCTTCCAGGCACGAAGGGGCGACATTGAGGACAGGCACGGAATCTCCCTTCGCCTCTGCCAGGCTGGGCAAGGCCAGAACAGCGATCCAAACGAGCCCGGCGACCGGTCTAGGCATGCGACTCTCCTCTTAACGAACTAGTTTGAGCGGCGGCAGCAGAGCCAGTCTTAATCACCCGGCTGCGGTCTCCCACGCATTCATCGCCTTTGCGCTACCAGCGGGTATCAGCATGCGCCAACGTTGCCGCGAGCAGGGTCGCGGCAACGATTATCGTAATCTTCATGGCTGTTTCTCTTCGCCCTTCAGAATCCCGCCAAGCAACTCAATTTTTGCCTCACCTGAAACATTTTCGTTAGGCTCCATCAAGAAACCGCGCCACAGCGGGGTTTGCACGCAACAGAGCGAATTCCTCCACATTCGGCAAGCAAGGTTTGTCCCGTGCGCTATTGACGAGACATAAGAATCCGAGAGGCTCCGCCGCAGACGCTCGAAATTGATGCCAGGTCCAGGGTTCTATCATCACAAGATCGTGCGGGTTCAGGGTGTGCACCGCCATGCCAATCAGACATTGGCCACAGCCGCGCAGGATCATGACGCCATGCATATGCGCGTGCCGCTCGAGGGTCGAGAAGCCGCCGGGTTCGATTTCGAAATAGCGCAATTCGCCGTCGAGCCGTGGATCCGAAAACAAAATCTGCCGTGAGATCGCCCGGAATGGCCCCGCCTCCGCATCCTTATAAGGGTGGCGCGCGACGCCTTCCCAGGCAAAGTCCGCAGCTGCCTTGCGTAAGGACATAAACTCAGCCGTTTCACTGGTCATGATGTTCTCACTTATAGCTGTGCTCGGAAACCGCACGGACAAAGGCGGCCGTTTCCTTGACGAGCGTCTCGGGAGGAGCCGACAAAAGCGCGCCTCCGATCAAAAGCATCGCCCTACGCCCATAATAATCGAGCAGTTCCGGAACCCTTTGCAACGTCATTCCGCCGGCCGGCACCGGTAGGCTAGCGCGCAGGCCATCCAAAGGGCCGCAAAGCGCCTCCACGATTCGTCCGCAACACGCCTGACTGAAGCCGAAGCGGCCACCCGGATTGGGAAAGATAGAAGCATCGGCGCCAAACAGACGGTAGAGCCTGGCAAAGAGATAGGGCGAGACCCGTGCGGCGCCAGTCATCGCAGGATGCGCAATGAATGCAAATTCCGGATGCGCCTGCCGAAGCGCCTGAAGGGTTGAAACACCAGCAATCATGGGTGCGATCATTGCCGTATCGACGCCCTCGGAGCGGGCCACGCCGATCTGCCGCTCGATTTGCCCGAGGTCTCCACAAAGATTGGGGACATAGCGTATCCGCCGTCCGGTGAGCGCTGCCGCCTTCCGAACCGCGGCGGCACAGGCGCGCACCCGATCCTCGAACGGACTGAAGGATTGATTGGCGAGCCCATGATCATCCTTGATGTAATCAAGGCCGCCCAGCGCCAGTTTGAAGGCAAGGTCCGCAAGCTGTTCAACAGGCAGGCCTTGTGGTTTGAGCGCCGAACATGTCAGTGCCCGGCCTTCCGCTTGCGCGCGCGCGAAGAGCCCTTCGGCGCCGTGACGAGGGCCGCCGAAAGCCCGAAGGAGCGCCGCTGGCAAAACCGCATCATCGAGCACCACATCGTCATAGAGCGAAGAATTGCCAAACAGCATGTTCAGAAGCTGACCGGCGTCCTCGCCAACTGTCGCAGACGCAAGATCGATGCGCACACCAAACCAGCCGCCGCCTTGATCTTCGATCGCGGCCACTTCACCGACGATGTCGGACAGAACGCGGGGATCGCGGATTGCCGCTAGCGGTGCCTCGATGCTCTGCTCGATCGCGATGCCCCGCGCGCGCTCTTCGATCGAAGAGGCATCGCTCCGGATCTTATAATAAACTTGCAGCCTTTCAGTCATGCAATTGCTCATGCTGGCTGTTTGACTCGCTGCTTGGCCACATACGCTCCACCAGTTGTCAAACCCGGCAGTCGACAAGCCCGACGTCTAGAGCAGGCCGAGGATCAGCATGGCCTTTTGCCTCTCTCATCCCTCGTAATAATCGGCGACGAGTTGGTTGAGCAGGCGCACGCCGAACCCAGAGCCCCAGCTTTGATTGATCTCGCTCATCGGCGAGCCCATGCCGGTGCCGGCAATATCAAGATGCGCCCAAGGCGTGCCATTGACGAAACGCTGAAGGAATTGCGCGGCGGTGATCGAACCCGCATGACGGCCACCGGTGTTTTTCATATCGGCGAATTTCGAATCGATCATTTTGTCGTAGGCCGTGCCAAGCGGCAGCCGCCAGAGTTTCTCTCCCGTGACCTTGCCCGCGGCGATGAGCCTCTCGCCCAATTCGTCATTATTGGTGAAAAGGCCCGCATGCTCCTGACCAAGTGCGACAAGGATCGCGCCTGTCAGGGTCGCAAGATCCACGATGAATTTCGGCTTGAATTTGTCCTGAACATACCAAAGGAGATCGGCGAGAACGAGACGGCCCTCGGCATCCGTGTTGATGACTTCGATCGTTTGACCGGACATGGACTTCACAATGTCGCCTGGCCGCTGGGCTTGCGGACCCGGCATGTTCTCGACGAGTCCGATGACCCCGACCGCATCCACGTTGGCCTTGCGTTCCGCGAGGGCCTGCATAAGCCCGACGACACAGGCGGCTCCGGCCATGTCACCTTTCATATCCTCCATCCCTGCGGCCGGCTTGATCGATATGCCGCCGGTATCGAAGCAAACGCCTTTGCCGACGAAGGCGACCGGCTTCGATTTGGACTTGGCGCTCTCTTTGACCCCCTCCTTGGGAGCCTTTCCGCCGCGCCAGCGCATAATGACGGCGCGGCTCGCGCGCGCCGAACCCTGGCCGACCCCGAGAAGCGCACCCATGCCGAGTTCGCGCATGGCAGCATCGTCGAGGACCGTAACCTCGACGCCGTGCTTCTTGAGAGCCATGGCTCGGTTGGCGAACTCTTCCGGGTAGAGGACATTCGGGGGCTCGTTGACAAGGGAACGGGCGGTCAAAACCCCAGCCGTCACCGCTTCAGCCGCCTTGACGTGCAGGCGAACAGCGGCAGGCTTTTCGACGGCAATGGTGATTTCGGTGCGGCCTTTTGCATCCGAATCTTTCTTCTTGGTTTTGTAGTTATCAAAACTATAGTCTCGCAAGCGCATCCCAAGGGCAAAGTCGGCGGCCGCGCGCGCCGGATCCTTGGGCGGCTGCGGCGGATCGAAGGCGACGATCGCCCTTGCCGCGTGACCTAGCTTGCCCATAGCGAAGCCGCCGAGCTTCGCGAAATCCTCTAGTTCTTCTGGCTTTGGCGATACGGTGCCACCAGTTTTGCCGGCTTCATGCTCGTCTCCCCTGCCATCCCCCCCGGTGCCAATCACGAAAAGTCGTTCGGTGGCAAGCCCCGCCGGTGCGACAAGATCGAGCGCAGAGAGCGTCTTTCCCTTGAATTTAACAGCGCTCGCCGCCTTTTTGATCAGGGCTTCGCCTTGATCCCCAATAAGACGGAGGGTCGCTGCGCCGAAAGCGAAATCCTTGCCCATGAAAATGACAAGGGTTCGCTCCCTCCCGGTTTTCCCGCTCACCTCATCCGGCAAAGGCTGGTCAGGCAATTGTGACGGCAAAGCCGCAAGCGCGACAAAATCAATTTTGGTTGTTTCGGTCATCAGTTCCTCTGCCGGCGCGGGAGCACTCCTGCTATGCGCGGGTTAGTAAAGCATCATTTGCGGTAAAATTATCTTGTAAGACGAGATCATACGGCAAAACAAGGAGATAAAGACCGAGAGCGACCGCAGCAATTATGGTCTGGATCTCCGAGCTGGGGGTACCCGGCCGCGCCAAAAAACCGCCATGTCTTATTGTTTGGGTTGCTCTCTAAATAGGCAAAATCGTGGAACGAAGTTTCCCAAAGCGTATCCGTAACCATTATGTCACGCACCCGGTGCTTGAGGGTTTTCCAAGATCGCGCCATTCCATGCGGCCTGCAAACGGCGTAGATCATGACCGGTTCAATTGCACAGCCGGGTTCTGGCGAGATGGCGGACATGTCCTTTCTTGGAGACTCTCGCGAGAGACGACATCAGGCGTGCCGCCGGGCCATAGCCATTAAGACAAGGGCGCCCCACGCTGCCGGGGCGGGCTCGATCAATTCTCTCCGTTACTCGCTTTCCTGTCGAGGCGCTCGCCCGGCGGAAATCTCCGCAGGGGTGGTCGCGCTATGATCGGTCGGACACTCACCCTTTATTTCTCGGCACGCTTCCTTCAGACGATCGTGGCGGTCTTTCTCATGATTTCCGGCATGGTCTATGTCGTCGATTTTGTCGAGCTGCTGCGCCGCACAGGGGACATGCCAGGCATCTCCGTCGGATTTGTCGCTTATTTCTCCCTCCTGCGGGTCCCTTCGGTCTCCGAGCAGATCATGCCCTTTTGCGTGCTGTTTGGCACGATGGCGACTTTCCTAAACCTGACCCGCTCATTGGAGCTCCTCGTGGCGAGAGCCGTGGGCGTCTCGGTCTGGGGTTTCCTTGTTCCTCCACTCGCCATTGCGGCCGTCGGCGGTATTGCGTCCGTGGCGCTGTTCAATCCGGTCTCCGCAGCCATGAAGCATCGCGCCGACGGGATCGAAGCGCAGCTATTCGGCCTCAACGGGAAACAAAACGACGACACGAGCTTGTGGATCAGACAGCGAACTGTCGACGGTGAAGCCTTCATCAAGGCCGCTAAGGCATCGGCAGACGGCACCAGGCTCACCGCGGCCACAGCCTTTGCTTTCGATCACAGCGGAACGTTCGAACAAAGGATCGAAGCCCCCACGAGCAAACTTTTGCCGGGTGTGTGGCAATTTGATCATGCCCTGGTCGTGGCGCCAGGGGAAGAGAGTTTTGCCTCAAATATATATCTTCTCGCTGCCGGGGTTTCGCCGGACAAAATTTCCCAAGGCGCGACCGCGCCGGACGCCGTTTCCCTATGGGACTTGCCGTCTTTTCGCACAGCCGCAGAAGCGGAGGGCCTCGATGGAACCGCTTACCAGCTTCAATTTCACACCCTGCTCGCGAGGCCGCTTCTGTTTGTCGCCATGGTCTTAATCGCGGCTGCATTTTCCTTAAGGTTTTTCCGGTTTGGTGGCATTGGAAAAATGATTTTCGGTGGCGTGAGCGCAGGGTTCGTGCTTTATGTGGCGACAAAATTCGTCGGTGATCTTGGCGGCGCCGGGTTGCTCAATCCCTTTGTCGCCGGATGGGCCCCGGCGGTCGTCGCAAGTCTGCTTGGTGCGTTCGCCTTACTGAACCAGGAGGACGGTTAATGGGGCGGCGTTTTTGCCCCGTCGGTACCATCTTCCCCAAGCTTTGCGCGATCGGCGGCAAATTGGGGACGAGACCGCTTTCCCGGCTGCGCGGCTGTCACCGCCGCGGATTGCGCCTCACGACCATGGACGACGCCCCACCGGTCCGAAACGCTGGGATGTGGCGGCTCATCCCGCTTTGGCTCGCGTTCGCAGGAGCCGTTCTGACGACTGCCTTCCCGGCAGCGGCACAGGCTCCGGCTGCCAACCCCGCGGAAAAGTCTTCGGCCGAGACAGGAAAGATGCTCGTCGAGGCGGACGAGCTTCGCTATGACACGGATAAGGACATTGTTTCAGCGGAGGGCAATGC
>Ga0335081_10017497_pt1 | contig 11602 bp, 7 predicted proteins | sample Lox_Sample_35_FD_206713 | JGI IMG/M metagenome (GOLD analysis project Ga0335081, IMG submission 206713) | Soil microbial communities from Loxahatchee National Wildlife Refuge, Florida, United States - Lox_Sample_3.5 | ecosystem: Environmental > Terrestrial > Soil > Wetlands | place: USA: Florida... | reverse complement strand
CGAAATAGAGCCGCTTGGCCGCCTTCGGCTCGCGATACATGAACAGCGACAGGCTCTCCGGCGAGGCATAGCGCAGCCATTCCTCGATGGTGAGCCCGTTGCCCTTCGACTTGGAAATCTTCTGGCCGTGCTCGTCGAGGAACAGCTCGTAATTGAAGCCTTCCGGCGGCGCCCCGCCGAGTGCGCGACAGATTTCGCCGGAAAGCTTGACCGAATCGATCAGGTCCTTGCCGGCCATCTCGTAGTCGACGCCGAGCGCCAGCCAGCGCATGGCCCAATCCGGCTTCCATTGCAGCTTGCAGCGCCCGCCGGTGACCGGCGTCGTGATCGGCTGCTTGGTGTCGGGATCTTCGTAGGTGATGGTGCCGGCCTTGGCGTCGTGCGCGGTGACCGGCACCTGCAGCACGATGCCGGTCTTTTCGTCGATCGGCAGGAACGGCGAATAGGTGGCGGCGCGCTCCTCGCGCAAAGACGGCAGCATGATCGCCATCACCCGCTCGAAGTGCGCGAGCACCTTGCGCAGCGCGTCGTCGAAGCGGCCGGACTTGTAGCAGTCGGTCGACGACATGAATTCGTACTCGAAGCCGAAATGATCGAGGAAGGCGCGCAGCCGCGCGTTGTTGTGCTCGCCGAAACTCGCATGCGTGCCGAACGGATCGGGCACCTGCGTGAGCGGCTTGCCGAGATGCTTTTCCAGCATGTCCTTGTTCGGCACGTTGTCCGGCACCTTGCGCAGGCCGTCCATGTCGTCGGAGAAGGCGATCAACCGCGTCTTCACCTTGTCGTCGGTCAGCACGCGGAAGGCGTGCCGCACCATCGAGGTGCGCGCGACCTCGCCGAAGGTGCCGATATGCGGCAGGCCGGAGGGGCCGTAGCCGGTCTCGAAAATCACCTCGTCCTGCTGCTGCTGTTGTTGCTTCTTCAGCCGCGCGACGATTTTGCGCGCCTCCTCGAACGGCCAGGCGCCGGACTGCTCGGCCAGTTCGCGCAAAGGTACGGCGGTGTCGGCGACGGACATCTCTTTCTCCTTACCTCCCCTTGAAAAGGGGAAGTCGGCGAGCCAACGGGTCCGCGCGAAGCGCGGCCCGATGATAAACTCCACGAGCCGGGTGGGGATCATCCGTGGGCAGATCGGCTTCACGTATCAAGCCGATCCCCACCCTGTCCCTCCCCTTTTCAAGGGGAGGGGACGCCGTTGCGCCGCCCGTGCCTATCGCAACGCTCGTTGCGTCACAACTGCCGCCCGCTCAGAACGGGCTGATCGGGAAATAGCGCAGCCACAAGTCGGTGAAGCGGCCCTTCTCCCACAGCTGGAACAGCGCCCAGTTGAAGGCCCGCCGCAACAGCTCGTTGTCCTTCTTGACGGCGATGCCGACGCCTTCGCCGAAATAGCGGCTCTCGAGGAACGGCCCGCCGCGGAACACGCAGCAATTGGCCGAATCGGTGCCGTTGAGCCAGAAGGCGAGCGAGATGCCGTCGCCGAACAGCAGATCGACCTCGCCCTTCTTGAGCGCGAAGCGGGCGGCATCCGCGGTCGGATAGGGCTGCACCACGGCCTCGGTGAACAGAGCCTTGAGGTAGGCCTCGTGCGCGGTGCCGGCGACCACGGCGATCTTGCGGCCTTCCAGCGCCTGCGGCCGCACGTCGTCGATCTGCACGTCCTTGCGCGAGACGAAGCGCGCCGGCGTGCGGTAATAGGGATCGCTGAAGTCGACCTGCTTGCGCATCGCCGGCGTCTCGGACAGCGAGGCGATGATGGCGTCGCCCTCGTTCTTGTTGAGCGCCGGAATCAGCGTGTCGAAGCGGCGCTGCTGCATTGTGCAGGGCACCTTCATTTCCTCGCACAGCATGCGGGCGAGATCGACGTTGAAGCCGGCCGGCGTGCCGTCGGGACCGATGAAGTCGAAGGGCGGATAGTCGGCCTCGGTGAGAAAGCGGATGACGTTGATGCGGGTGAGGTCGGGGCGCTCGGGTCGATGGCGCGGGTCCCAGAAGCCGGGCACCGCCATCGGATCCTGCGCCGTCAGTTTGCCGACCGGCTCGGGTGGCTCGGCCGGGACCTTGGCCGGCGGATTGCCCAGCTTGTCGGGCACCTGCGGCTTGGTTTGCTGAGCGGCGGGAACCCGGGGCTTGGTCTGCTGAGCGGCGGCCGGCGCGGCCAGCGCCGCGGTCAGCAGCGCGACCAGGGCGCCGCTGCGCGCCCATTTACCCACATGCAAGCTCATTGGCCGGCCTTGCGCGCCCACTATCCTTGAATCGCGGCGGACCATAGCACCGCAATTGCGGCGGACCAGCCATATTCCGGCAAGGGCAGGCGAGAGGGGTCAGCCGCCGCTCAGGCGCTTCTCGATCTCGGGCACCGGCATCTTGACCAGGTCCTTGTCGACCTCGGCGCGCACGGCGCCCTTGAGCGCGTGCGAATAGGCCGGCCGCAGCATGCCCAGCGCGCGCGGCGGCGCCACCACGATCAGCGACTTGGTCTTGCCCGCGGTCAGGGCCGCGTCGAGATGTTTGGCAAGCCGGGTCAAGAAAGCCTGCTCGGACTGGTCGTGCCAGTCGGTCTGCGCGAAGGCACTGCGGGCGCGGCCGACCGAGGCGTTGCTGCGGCCCGGCACGTCGGCGCCCAACTCATGGGTCGGGAGGTCCGGCTGCTCGAACATCTCGATGGTCTTGAGGTTCGGAGACTGGATATCGCCGACGTTCTGCAGCACCAGGGCCTTGGCGCCGTCGCACACGACCACCCACTCGCCGTTGCGGATCATCAGATTGGACATGGCTCGATCTCCTCACACGCACCCTAGGACAGCCGCGGCAGCCGCCTTTTGCTTTGGATCAAACGCGCAGGCCGCGCAATGGGTTCGCGCTTCGGGTCGTTCCGGGGCGCGAGCACCCGGATCGGCGCTTCGCGCCGTCGCGGAATGGCAGCCGTCAGTTCGAGCCATCCAGCAGCCGGCGGGCGATGACCTGGGCCTGGATTTCGGCGGCACCCTCGAAAATATTCAGGATGCGCGCGTCGCAGAGAATGCGCGACACCGGAAATTCCAGCGCGAAGCCGTTGCCGCCGTGGATCTGCACGGCATTGTCGGCATTGGCCCAGGCCACGCGCGCGGCGAGCAGCTTAGCCATGCCGGCTTCCAGGTCGCAGCGGCGGCCGGAGTCTTTCTGGCGCGCGGCGAAATAAGTGAGCTGGCGCGCGACCAGGATCTCGGCCGCCATCATGGCGATCTTGTCGGCCACGCGCGGGAACGAGACGATCGGGACGCCGAACTGCATGCGGTTCTGCGCGTAGTCGAGGCCGAGCTCCATGGCCGCTTGCGCGACGCCGATGGCGCGCGCGGCGGTCTGGATGCGCGCGGACTCGAAGGTCTGCATGAGCTGCTTGAAGCCGAGGCCCTCGACGCCGCCCAATAGATTTTCCGCCTTCACTTCGAATCCGTCGAAGGCGATCTCGTATTCCTTCATGCCGCGATAGCCGAGCACCTCGATCTCGGTGCCGCTCATGCCCTTGGCCGGAAACGGCTTTAAGTCGTCGCCGCGCGGTTTTTCGGCGAGCAGCATGGACAGGCCGCGATGGCCGGTTTCCTTCGGATTGGTGCGCACCAGCAGCGTCATCAGATCGGCGCGCACCGGGTGCGTGATCCAGGTCTTGTTGCCGTAGACCCTGTAGACGTCGCCCTCGCGCACCGCGCGCGTCTTGATCGAGGCGAGATCGGAGCCGGTGTTCGGCTCGGTGAACACGGCGGTCGGCAGCACCTCGCCGGCGGCAATCTTGGGCAACCACTTCTGCTTCTGCTCGGACGTGCCGCTTCCGAGGATCAGCTCGGCGGCGATTTCCGAGCGGGTGCCGAGCGAGCCGACGCCGATATAGCCGCGCGACAGCTCCTCCGAGACCACGCACATGGACTCCTTGCCGAGCCCCATGCCGCCGAACTCTTCCGGGATGGTCAGCCCGAACACGCCGAGCTCCGACATCTGCGCGATGACGTCGAGCGGAATATAGCTGTTGGTGCGGTGCCAGGTCTGCGCGTGGCCGATCACCTCGCTGTCGGCGAATTTGCGCATCTCGTCGCGGATCGATTCGAGCGTCTCGTCGAGGCCCCCGGTGCCGACCGTGGCTTGGTGGCTTGCGCGGATCAGCTCGATCAGGCGGGCGCGCCGCTCGGCGGAATTGCCACTGGCGATCAGGCCTTCGACCAGCGGATTGATGCGCGCGGCGACCTGCGCCGCCGTCAGGCCGAGGTCGCTCGGCCGCACCACTTCGCTCTGGCTCATGGCGATGCCGCCGACCATCTGGGCGAGATATTCGCCGAGCGCGATGCGGACCAGATGCTCCTCGATTTCGCCCAGCGTACCGCCGCGTGTCATGCGCTCGGCATAGGCGGCGAGCTGGCGGATGGCTTCCACATAGGTGGCGAACCAGGCAAGGCCGTGGGTGGCGCGCTGCTCGCGTTCGAACAGCCGCGCCACCGAATGGCCCTCCACGAACACGCGCTCGCGTACCCGCGCCACGGCATCGGCCAGCAGGGCATCGGCCGCGGCGGCGGCCTCGCGGGCAAGCTCGACCAGTTCGTGGTCGGCCTGGGGACGGGAAGCGGCAATCGGCATGGGGCTCCTTGCGTCGGGCGCGCTTTCGGGGCGGCGAAGGACACTACGTTTGCAGTGCACAAAAGAAAAGTGGCACGGAATCCGCCTGACTTGCCAATGGGCTTAGAGCTACTGTCATACCAAAATTGCTACAAAATTAACCATTTCACGCTTCTATCGCGCCGTACGCGGCGCACCCCGGCCATTGGCGAAACCGAAGGATTTCCATGCGCTGGCACTACTCCCTGCCGTCTTTGCCCCAGCTGTGGACCCGGCCGAGCCGCCTGCTCGCCTCCGTTTCGGTACGCACCCGCATCGTGGTGCTGGCGCTGATCCCGGTGATCGGCTTCGTCGCCAACGGCTGGACCTATCTTTCCGGCGAACGCGACGTCGGGCGGACGTTCCAGACGGTCAGCAATGCGCGCGGCCTGGCCGACGCCAGCCGCGACTTCAAAATCGCCATCGCGGCCATGCGGATCGCGGCCAAGGACTTTGTGGTGCAGCCGCGCACGCTGGTCGACTCGTTCGGGCAGTCGCTCATGCTCGCCGGCAAGAGTCTCGACTCGATCGAGGCCTCGATCGGCGGCGCGCATGCCGACGAGATCAAGGCGCTGCGCCAGCAGCTCGGCAAGCTAAAGAGCAATTTCGACAACCTGGCGGCCGAGCAGCGCAAGCTCGGCTATTCGGACGGCGAAGGCTTGCGCAAACAACTGCGCGACTCCGGCAATACCATCGAACGCGCCATCAACGAGAATATGACGTGGCTGGCCGACGAGTCGGCCAAGCAGTTGCTGATCTCGCTGCTGACGATGCGCAATTACGAGGCGGAGTACCGGCTCGTTCCGAGCGAGGTCACGCGCCAGCAGTTCCTCGCCGGCTACAAGCAGTTCACCCACATCTTCGCCAACATCGACGGCACGCCGGAGATGAAGAGCAAGCTCGAGCGCGACGTCAACGAATACGCCGAGACCTTCGCGCGCTGGATCGAGGTTTCCGACCGCATCAATCCGATGCGCGCGCTCATCGACATCGACAGCCAGGACATGCTGCCGCAGGCGGATGCTATCATCGCCTCCGCCAACCAGGCGGCCGCGCAGGCCGCGGCGGCGCTCGCCCAATCGCAGCGGCAGACCCGCACCGGCATCATCGCGGTGGGCATCGCCATGGTGATCCTGGGCCTGGCGTTTTCCTGGCTGATCGGGCGCAGCATCACGCGTCCGCTCAACGGGCTGGCCGAGGTCATGAAACGGCTGGCCAACGGCGATACCGGCGCCCGCATCCCGGCCACCCACGCGCGCGACGAGATCGGCGAGATGGCGCGCACGGTGATCGTGTTCCGCGACAACATGGTCGAACGGGAAAACCTCGCCACCATCCAGTCCGAGGCCAGCCAGGCGCAGGAGCAGCGCAGCTCCGCGATCTCGCTGACCATCGCGCAGTTCAAGCATTCGGTCGAAAGCGTGCTGGGCAAGCTGCGCGCGGCTTCCATGAAGCTCGAAATGAGCTCGGCCGACCTCAACCGCGCGGCCGACACCATGTCGGCGGAAGCGCGCACCGCCGAGCAGCGCGTCGGCAATGCCTCCGACAACGTCACCACGGCGGCGAGCTCGGTCGAGGAACTGGCGGCCTCGATCGCCGAAATCGCCTCGCAGGCGGCGAAGTCGACCGAGGTGGCCGGCCGCGCCTTATCGGAAGCCCAACGCACCGTCACCACCATGGAGGAACTGGGCCACGCCGCTACCCGCATCGGCGAGGTGGTGGGGCTCATTCAGGCGATCGCCGGGCAGACCAATCTGCTGGCGCTCAACGCCACCATCGAGGCGGCGCGCGCGGGCGAATCCGGCAAGGGCTTCGCCGTGGTGGCAGCCGAGGTGAAGTCGCTCGCCGGGCAGACCGCGAAGGCCACCGAAGAGATCGCCGAACAGATCGGCGCCATCCAGTCGGCGGCGGCCGACAGCGCGCAGGCGATCGAGCAGGTCAACGCCATCATCCGTGACATGTCGGCCATCGCCACCATGGTGGCGGCCACCGTCGATCAGCAGAACTCGGCGGTCGCATCGATCGCCGAAGGCGTCGGGCGCGCTTCCGGCGAGGCGCGCGTCGGCGCCGAGGCCATGAGCCGGGTGGCCGGCGTCACCAGCGATGCCCGCAGCACGGCCGGCGACGTCAAGGCCCTGGCGGACGCGGTCGCAATCGAGGCCGAGGGCCTGGATGCCGAAGTGCGGCAGTTCCTCAGCAACGTGCAGGCGGCGTAATTTCCCCGACCTCTGTCGTCCCCGCGGAAGTGGGGACCCAGTATCCACCGCGAGCGCGGTGAGTACTGGATTGCCCGCCGGAGCCTGAACGCGCGCAGGCGGGTGGGGGGCAATGACACCAGCATGCTGGGCGCGACCCTTGCAAACCGGCCGCCGATGGCTGATCTGAGAGACGAGCGCCTTTGCGGAGCAAGCCATTGCGCATACTCAAATCGTCATTGCGAGTCACTATCGATGCATTTTATGCCTTTCTAGCCGACGACGGCTGGGCGATCGCCAGCCACATCGCGTTGTCCACGCTGATGGCGCTGTTTCCGTTCCTGATCGTGGTCACGGCGCTCGCCGGTTTCTTCTTCGGCTCCAAGCAGCTCGCCGACGAGGCCGCGCACCTGCTGCTGGAGGCCTGGCCGCAGCAGGTCGCCGGCCCGATCGCGCAAGACGTCACCGGCGTGCTGACCGGCACGCGTGGCGATGTGTTGACGTTCGGCGTGCTGTTTGCCCTCTACTTCGCCTCGAGCGGCGTCGAGAGCCTGCGCATCGGCCTCAACCGCGCTTATGACATGACCGAGCCGCGGCCGTGGTGGCTGCTGCGCTTCGAGTCGATCGTCTATGTGCTGGTGGGCGCCATCGCTATCCTGGCCTTCTCGTTCCTGGTGGTGCTGGCGCCGCTGATTTGGGACAAACTCGTCTACTACGTACCGGCGCTGGCGCCGTTCTATGGAACGGTGACGTTTGCGCGCTATGCGATTGCCGGCTGCGTGCTGATCATCGCGCTCGTGATTCTGCACCGCTGGCTGCCGGCGGGGCGCCGCTCGTTTCTCGACATCGCGCCGGGCATCGTGGCCACGCTGCTGCTGTGGATGGTCGGCGGCGCGGTGTTCGGGCGCTATCTCGCCAGCTACGCCTTCAATTACGTCTCGATGTATGCCGGCCTCGCCTCGGCCATGATCGCGCTGGTGTTTCTCTATCTGTGCGCGGCGATCTTCATTTACGGCGGCGAGCTCAATTCCTGCATCGAACAGATACGCGGAGAAAAGCGCAGTAAAAGCTGATTTGCGGCGTCGTCTGTCCGTTCGAGCATGGACGGCTTACAGCTACTATTTCCCTAACTTCCGCCCTGCCAGCCATACGATTCCTTTAGAATTTTGGCTTACTAAAGATTGTAGGCGCGGCAGAGCGCGCGAATTTTTTTGGCAGGCTGGGCATCTTCGCGGCGTCTCAGTCACGACGCTACGACAGCATTAGCACGCGGTAGGATCAAGAACGCAAGTGGGATCGTCTCTTCGCTACAACCCGGCCTTTGATGGACTGCGAGCGATCGCAGCAATGCTGGTCATTGGATGTCATTGCCGCGTTCCCGGATTCGGCGCCGGTTATTTTGGCGTCGATCTTTTCTTCGTTCTCAGCGGATTTCTCATTACCCAGCTTCTTGTCGGCGAACTCGACGCGCGCGGCACGCTCGACCTGAGCGGGTTCTACCTGCGGCGCTTCCTGCGGCTCGCACCGCCGCTTTGTTTGCTGCTCGCCGCCTATGTGGCGGTAGGACCCTGGGCTTGGCCGCAATTCAAACTCTGGCAGCACTTTCGCGACGCCGGGCTGACGGGATTTTATCTTTCCGACTACGCGCGCGCTTTTTGGAACGACCCGCGAGTGTTGATGCATACATGGTCGCTCTCGGTCGAAGAGCACTTCTACCTGATCTGGCCATTTGCGATCCTGCTGCTGGCACGGATCGCACCGCGTTGGCGCCTGGCCGGGTTAGCCGGCATCTATCTGCTCGCCACAGGTTGGAGGATATTCGAGTACGAACACTTGAACTGGGCGGAGACTTATTTTCGTTTCGACACCCACATGAGCGGGCTGATTTCAGGCGCCCTTCTTGCGCTATGCGTCTCGCAGATCGGACGCATTTCCGAAGAGAGAGCGAACGCCATCGGCCTCTTGGCGTGCGCTGCGCTTGTTTCGTGTCTCGCCACGTCCTTCTGGCATGCGCCGTGGGCGCTGGTTTGGATGATGACCCTGGCCGAGACCGCTGCCGTGGGCTTACTGGTCGCGGCCTCGGTGCAGGGTACGTGGGTGAACATGGTCCTGTCAGTACGCCCGCTCGTCGCCGCCGGCATGGTTTCCTACGGTCTCTATCTTTGGCACTATCCCGTTGCCGTCTTCTTCCGCGACCTGCTTCCTTGGTACCAGACCGTTCCGATCGTGCTCGTTATTGCTTTCGCCGCGGCTGCGGTGAGCTATCTTGCTGTGGAACGGCCGCTGCAACGATACCGCCGGAATCTTGGCGATCGCCGCCGCCAGGTTGATGCGACGGCTAAACCGGCAACGATCGCATAAGGACGGGCGGCCGCGCGTCAGACCGGGCCCGTCGCTTCCAGCACATCCTCGAAGCTGCGCAGCCCCTGCGCCGGCGCGTTGACCATCACCGCCATGTTGCCGGGCGGGTGCTGGTTCTTCCACATCTTCATGTGCGCGAGCGGGATCTTGTCGAAGGGAAACACCTCGCTCATGCAAGGGTCGATGCGCTGCTCGAGCACGAAGCGGTTGGCGGATGAGGCCTGCTTCAGATGCGCGAAGTGCGAACCCTGGATGCGCTTCTGCCGCATCCAGACATAGCGCGCGTCGAAGGTGATGTTGTAGCCGGTGGTGCCGGCACAGAACACGACCATGCCGCCGCGCTTCACCACCAGGCAGGAGACCGGGAAGGTCTGCTCGCCGGGATGCTCGAACACGATGTCGACGTCGCGTTTGCCGGTGATGTCCCAGATCGCCTTGCCGAATCTACGCGCCTCCTTGGTCCATTCGCCGAACTCGGCCGAGTTGACCGCCGGCATCTGGCCCCAGCATTTGAAGTCCTTGCGGTTGATCACGCCCTTGGCGCCGAGATTGAGCACGTATTCGGCTTTCGATTCGTCCGAGACGATGCCGATGGCGTTGGCGCCGGAGGCGGCGACCAGCTGCACGCCGAAAACGCCGAGCCCGCCCGAGGCGCCCCAGACCAGCACGTTGTCGCCCGGCTTGAGCGTGTGCGGCGAATGGCCGAACAGCATGCGGTAGGCGGTAGCGAGGGTGAGCGTGTAGCAGGCCGACTCTTCCCAGGTGAGGTGCTTGGGCTTGTGCATCAATTGCCGCGACTGCACGCGGCAGAACTGCGCGAACGAGCCGTCCGGAGTCTCGTAGCCCCAGATGCGCTGCGACGGCGACAGCAGCGGATCGCCGCCGTTGCAGTCCTCGTCGTCGCCGTCATCCTGATTGCAGTGGACGATCACCTCGTCGCCGACCCTCCAGCGCTTCACCTTGGAGCCGACCGCCCACACGATGCCGGAGGCGTCGGAGCCGGCGATGTGATAGGGCTGCTTGTGCACATCGAGGGTGGAGATCGGCTGGCCGAGGCCTGCCCAGACGCCGTTGTAGTTGACGCCGCCCGCCATCACCAAAAGCAGCACCTCGTCCTCGCCGATCGGCCAGGTCGGCACCACTTCGAGCTGGAAGGACTTGTCCGGCGGGCCGTGCCGCTCCTTGCGGATCACCCAGGCGTGCATCTTTTCGGGAACGTGGCCGAGCGGCGGAACCTCGCCAATCGCATAGAGGTCTTTGAGCGGTGCAATAGTCCGTTTGGGGGCGGCGGCCGGCATCGAAAATCTCCTTGAATATTAAGTCTGCCGAAATTCTTGTTGCGGCGCAACATCGGCTTTTGGCCGGTCCCCTGAGCATCATCAGTTCCAGCAAATTGCGGCTATTTCGATAATGCCCAGCTAACCATGGCCGTTTCTGCGGCGTTAAGCGACAGCACGATACGGTCCCCGCAAAAGTTGCGTAACGGGACCGGATCATGGGGCAGCCCGAGGCGTTGGCGGCCTGGCGGCTTTACTGCTGCAATTGGCTGGTGGTCGGCGTCATGGCGGCGGCGCTCATCGCCGGCATGGCGCTAGCCGGCTTTACATTCGCGCCGGCGAGCACGGTGGCGCCATTCGCCATCGCCGGCGCTTATGTCGGTTACAGCTTCTACAATTATGGGCACCCGCGGAAACGTGACCCGCTGGTCGTTTTCATTCTCGGCTCGACCGGGCAGATCCTCCTCATCCCGATCTTGATGACGCCGATGACCTATGTCGCGGCCGCGGCGAACCTGCCGATGCAGGACGTGGCACTGCATGCGATCGACCGCGCGCTCGGCCTGCACTGGACGGCCTACTACAATTTCGTCACCGCGCATCACATCCTGCTGGTCCTGTCCGTCTGGTGCTATTCGATCATCGGCTGGCCCGTATTCGGCGTGCCGATTGCCTTGGGCTGGACCGGCCGCTATTCGCGCCTGCAAATCTTCACGCTCGCCTTCGCCATAGCGCTCGTGGTCACCACCGCCATCTCGGCAATCGTGCCGGCCATGGGTACATACGATCTGCTGAAATTTCTACCCGATTCCGACCTGTTCACGCCCGGCGCCTACATCGAGCAACTGCGCGACCTGCCTTTGGTGCGCGACGGCTCGCTCCGCCATCTCCACTTGAGCGGCCTCACCGGAATCGTCACCTTCCCCAGCTTCCACGCGGCCGCGGCGGTGCTTTACATCTGGGCCTTCTGGCCGGTCCGCTGGATCGGCCCGCTCGCCGCCGTCGTCAATGTCGCCATGTTGCTGGCGACGCCGGTCGTCGGCGGCCACTATTTCATCGACCTCTTTGCCGGCGGCGCGATTGCCGTAGGGTCGATCATGAGCGCGCAGTTCATCGCGCAGCGGATCAAACATCCGCATGCAGCAG
>Ga0335081_10017495_pt1 | contig 11603 bp, 17 predicted proteins | sample Lox_Sample_35_FD_206713 | JGI IMG/M metagenome (GOLD analysis project Ga0335081, IMG submission 206713) | Soil microbial communities from Loxahatchee National Wildlife Refuge, Florida, United States - Lox_Sample_3.5 | ecosystem: Environmental > Terrestrial > Soil > Wetlands | place: USA... | reverse complement strand
ATAGTCAACGCCTCCTCCGACAACTGAGCATGATAACTCCAACTCAATCGAAAGTACGTTCATAAAACCATGACATCCGCACCCCAAGTGCAATCCCAACAACTCGTGACACCCACACTCGCCGCGCGGCAATTCAAGCAGGCGCGCCCAGACTATTTCGCATGCGAGGAAAATCTCGATCGCATGATTCAAGTCATGGCGCACAACTTTCTTCCCGCTCACGAACGCGATGGCGACCGAGATGAACTCATTGAACGCCTCATCGCTGCAGGCGCCTGGAACGTTCCGCATCTCTCCGCCGCTTACGACGCGCTGAGCGCGGAGGGCCTGCTAGAAACGAAGACCGGTGAGCCTCGCGAGCTCACCGAGCGAGAGCATCTACGAGTTGCGCGCTTGGCGCAGGCCGGGCGTCTCGACAGAGCGATTCGCGAGTACCTTCGCTGCGCACTCAACGGCGAGGAACCTTCACGAGAACTGCTTTATGACCCGAAGTATCGTCAGCTTTGCGACGATGCCGCCTATACCGTGTTCGAAGAATCGCAGTTCGATTACGTCCCAACCGCATCGCGGAAAGCGCACTTGTTACATTTCGCCGGGAAGCGACCGCTCACCATTCCACTGTTGCGCGAAGCGTGGCGAAGTTGCAAGGCGAGCGAGCAGCAGAACAAACACGCGGATGTGAAGTGAATCGAAAGGAATTGAAATTTAAGTGTTAACGCCTGCTTACGCCAATAATCAAATCAAATGACACGCTGTAGTTTCCGGACTTTTTTGTTCATGGTCTGCGCTTCTGCTTCGCGTCCAACATCGGACAGGAAAGCAGCATAAGACTCGTACCTCTCGCTGTTCTTGGGCTTGAGCCTTATCCCTTCGAGATGAACGTTCTCGGCCTCCACGACCTTCCCTTGCGAAAGGAATGCAAGTGCCAAAGCGATGCGAGTTAAGTGCGATTCCTTGACTCCGAGCGATTCTGTAAGGATGACCTCCGCCTTCTTGAAGTGCCCTTTTTTGAGATAAACGTTCCCCAAACCCCATTTGCAGGTCGGGTTTTCTGGTGCGAGCCGTGCGGCTCGAATCATATGCCTTCGAGCAGTATCGAATTTGTCGAGTTTGAAATAGCACCAACCGAGATTCCAAGAGAACCGCCAATTAGTTTGGAGAGCAGCCCCTTCGCGCTTCAAGAGCTTGATTGCGGCAAGCCACTGTTCTTTCTTCATTTCAGACAAGGCTCGTTTATAAACCCGCTCGGCATTCTCGGTCATTCAGCGTTGCACCTTGGTGGCCCCAGATGGAGCGACCAGTGCGATTGTACGACCTTCCCCAAGATTTGCTGGCTGGCTGTGAAGGGTAGTTGTCGTTAAATCGCCTTAACGCTCAGAATCCACTTTGCAGTTCAACGCCTGCTTACAACATTTGATTACAACATTTGACTCCTACCGTTGCGGTTCGCGCTTCTGAATTTGCTTGATGGCCTCGGCTGCCGATTTGCGGATCGAGTGACCGTCGACTTCGGGCGAGGAATCGTTAGCAGCAACCTCCTTGAGTGCAGGAACCATGTCCATTCCGCCGAACTTGCCCAATGCATCCACCGTCAAAGATCGTACTCCGGCATCCGGGTCCTGAAGATCACGCAATATGATCTGTCTAGCTGACAGGGCTGTTGTTGCGTCAAGAGTACCGCGTGCTTTCTGGACGGCTTCGACCAGCATCGGCCCTGCGATTGCCCGGTCAATCGCTACCTCACTCTTAGACCTTTTCAGAAGGCACGGAATCGCAGCTCTCGCGTGGGCTGTGGCCTGCTGCGCCGATGGGGGATAGTCATCTGATCCTGCATAAACCAATATGCAGGCCTGACGCGGATCATTCCAATCGGCAAATGAATTAACCACTCCACGTAGTGAAGCAAAGTATTCCGCAAATTCTTCCCCTCCGCCTTCCTCGCCGCCCGTGCCCTTGCCTTGATTTTCCTGATCTAGGAGATCAATGAGCGCCGCTTGCACTCTTCTGGAGTGAAGTGCGACTTCATCAGAATGTATTTCATCAAGCGCGTCACTTCGATCTGACCAGTGTCTCGAATGCAGCTTGGCCAGTAAATCGGCCACACTTGGCTCGTCATTCCCTTCTTGCGGGGTCACCCAGCCGTTGGGTATCACAATGCAGAGCAGAGCTGCGAAAAGGAATGCATCCCGCACAGAGTAGCGCTTCATGGAGTCCAAACTAGACGAGGGAGGCCGACCGTTCAAGGTAACGACGGTTTACGGGGTCCGACTGATTAGATAATGCAAGGTCACTGGGTTGGCGTAACATCCTAATATCACTCGCCGTCCGAACGTGCGGATGTGAAGCTGATCGAAAGAACTCGGAATTTGAGCGCCAACGCCTGGTTTCGCCAATCGGCGAACCGCACCGGTCGGTGACTGCTTGCAGTTTCAATGCACGGTTGGATATCGTGGTCCATTGCTATTGGGCATTGTCTTCATGCCTAGCGCGTCGAATCAAGTCGGTTCTGCAGTGTTGACGACAAATCCTCGTCCCCATCCTGTATGAACGGTGGCCGTTGACACCAGCTCGCAGTTTGACCTCCAAGGTATTGTTCAAAGCCGGACGTCCTGATCGTAGCGAAAGGCGTCCACTCAGCCTTGCCTTCTCGTTGCTGCGGCAGAAATTCACCGCATAACATGTACTGCTTTGCTCCAGCCGGAGTCATGACGTGCCCAAAGCGAACATTGCGAAAGCGTTCAACGACGGGTGGGCGGTGGGCATGAAAATCAGTCGCCGCTGATCTGAGCAGAAACTCCATAGGTGAATCTGTCGCTGCTTTAGGCTCCCCCGAAGCGGCTCCCTGACCGGGACTCGTCGCCTGAGATTGACTCTTAGAAACCGGACTCGTGCTACAGGCTGCAAACACTAGTGTCAGTAAGACAATGACAAACCGCATTGAGTTCTCCCTTGGCCGCGAGGAAAGGGTCGCATAGCGGATGTATTGCGGGCAATACGAAAGGGGGCCAGAGTTGGCGACAAATCTCGATTGCACTCATCAATCCGGGTTATGCGGGTCTCGGAATATCTTTGGTGGACCTTCGGAATCGGGCTGCTCTAAGAACAGGCGCTCGCGTCGCGCCCACTGGAGAAGCACGATTCCCAACATGACAGACACTGCCGCAGTTACGCGAAGGGCGGCGTCGAGCCTGCTGGATAGGCGGAGTTTTCCAGCGACTGCAACTAGGACAAGACCAATGCCCACGAGGCTCAGTGCAAGTCGGAACCGCCTTCGATTGGTTTGCAATAGGTCAGCATCGACACCTTCCCGAAGCTCGCGTTGACGCCGCCGCCACCTTTCGAAATAACCGGCCATACAACTCCAAACGGGACGGAAAAGCAAACGTATGTTAACTCAGGCAGGTGGTTGGCGTAAGATCGCCGTTTCACTCAAATTCCCCCAGTAGTTGGGAGGATGAGCGTAACGGAGTTCGCCAGACAACTGGATAGCATCGCCTTATCCGGATAGAATGTGCTTCCACAGGAGCGGCGGCGATATGAGGAAACGTTGGGCAATCTACGCTCTCGTCATTTTGGGCGTATGTCTTGTCATCGGATTATTCGTCTTCCCCTACTTTGCAACACGTCCCTTGTCAAAAAGTGAATTGCTTCATCAGGCCCAGAAGCACTGATCTTGAGATTGACGTAATATCGCCATTGCACTCATCCTCGGGGATGAGTGTTAGGGCCTGTTTACAACACTTTACTTTCAAAACAGTTGAAGTACATGTTAAATCTTCGGCGATGAGAGCTGCGAAAACAAACTGGCTCCTAGCGACGTTAGTAATCATCTCCTGATCGCCCCGGAGGGGCTATATGCGTTTCACGATGTTCTTGGTTTTTTTCTCGTCCTTGGTGTTCGCTCAGACTCCGCGGCAGGCCCCATTGCAACCATGCAGCGCAGTGAGATTTGATTCCGGGAAATTGCAGCGGCCCAGTCCTCCCGGTTGTGTGGATATGAAGTTCTCTGATGGCTCCATGATCGTCATTCAGTACAGCAGGCCAAGGCTTCGGAATCCTGATAACGGTGGCCCGCGGGAAGTTTTTGGATTCAGAGTTCCTTACGGTCAAGTCTGGCGCGCCGGTGCAAACGAAGCAACGTCCTTTGTCACCAACACGAATCTGAAAATTGGTAACACGAATGTTCCGTCAGGTGCTTACACGTTGTACGTCCTGCCTGAACGCCAGAAACCGTGGAAGTTGATCCTGAACAAGAAGACTGGACAATGGGGAATGCCTTATCCCGGCGAGTCGAGTGAACTGGCTCGGATCGACATGGATTCTGGGATACAGCGAAAAACCGTGGATCAATTCACGATCGCATTTGATTCGCAGAACGATGGCACAGCAATGCTGACTCTCGAATGGGAAGGCTGGAGGGCAGCGGTCAAGATCGTCCAGCAACGGTGAGGTGCTCTGTTAGTCAGTTGACGAAACATCCCCGTTACACTCAGAATCCCCATCAGCACTTCACACGTTTAACCGCGCTGGGCGACTCTACGTTCTAGCTTGAAGAAAACCACAAGGAGAAGCAGTGACTCGATGAAGGCGACGGGAACGACATACAACGTCCCAAGGATCAAGCGCGGCAATACTTGGCCGAAGATCAGCCACATTGCGGCCACATGTAGAACAAAACATGTCGCCCAAAAAGCCCAGAACAGCCATGATCCGCGCTTACTACGACCGAATACCAGAAACCCAAATAGCGCAACGAAGGTCCACATGATTGCCGCGTGCCATTTGTGAGGCGGGCTGTTTCTGTCGAGGATAATTACAGCAATCAGTCCGAGGGCTAGACCGATCCAGCCGATAACGTCATCGCTGAGCGAAGTCCGTTTCTTCGAGGCTGTCGGCCTCTGCGCCACGCATACACGTTAATCCAAGTCCCCGCAAAGAAACAATGAAACTGTTGTGATTTGGCGAAAAATCCCCATTTCACTTAAGTTCCCCTGCTAGTGGGAGGATGAGCGAAAACGCCTGGTTTCGTCAGTCAATCAGTATTCTGGAACAACACAGCACGGCGTCAGTGGGTGGCCAGTGTGTAGATGTTGTAAACGACTCCAAGCATGGCGCAGAGCCCAAATAGAATCGTCCCAATAACGCGAGGATTTCTAAAATACGATGTCATGCTTTCACCTTGTCGTCGATCAACACCGAGTAGGAACATTAGGCCCAAGCAGAGAACTGGTGCCCATTCGAACACTCCCTTCCGCATGTTCGCGATCGCACTCAGAAACAAAAGACCAACCAGACTGATTCGCATCCATCTCGGCGTCGTCATAGTAATCCTTGTCAAGCGCTGAAACTCAAGGGGTATTCTGCGCCCTGTACCGCTTCTCAGATGTGAGCAGCGTCACTGACCAAGGTAGCCGGGAGGATGAGCGTAACCGCCTGATTGCGACAGTTAAGACTGGACACAAGGCCAAGCGATTGGCCTCACTGTCACGTGAGAAGAAGAATCGACTTTGGAAGCTGGAAGCACCGGGTGCAGAGTGCAAGCGTCTTTCGGAATGGCTGGAAACTGGAATTGATACGTAACCGCGTGCTGGAACGTGTCGCCAGAACATGACCCGCAGAGAAATTCAGACTGCTTCGCGGCATCGATTGCCATTAAAGCGAAACCTTTCCCCCAACCGTCTGGTTTGGCGTTCACCACATCAACCGAGACCACCTTCCCCGTTTTATTCACAGTCAGGCGAAGCGTCACTTCACCGCTGATGCCAGCCTGCTGTGCCAAAGGAAGATAACGCGGAATTTCTATTCGTTTGGCTTCGACTTGCGTTGCAGGGCTAGTCTGTTGCCCTCTGCACGGCAGGACGAACAAGCTCACAAAGAGAATTGCCATTAACGGAATCTGCTGGCCCGGCGTCTGCATTCTTCGATTCTACGGCTGGCTCGCGTACTAAAGGACGTGACTGTTGTAACATCCTCATTTCACTCATCATCCCCTTCGGTCCGGGTTGCACGACGGCAGCCCACTTCAAGGCAAGCCATGTCGCGCAATTAAAATACAAAGATGATCGGGGAGTTGGTTATTCGGAGACCACGAGCCAGCGAATACGGCACGGTACAGGCACTGATAGAGACGGTAGCGAATGAAACATTCAAGGACCTTTTTGCTCCGAATCCCGTGCCTCTGAAGTTCAAAGATGAGGATTGGCCCTTGGCGTGGGTGGCAGTTTCTGATGAAAAGATTGTGGGCGTGATCATAACGAATCAAGAGTGGGTGGATGACCTGTGGGTGTTACGGGAGGAACGCAGGCAAGGTGTTGGAAGCAGATTACTGGCGAGGGGCGAAGCTGAGATCGCAACTCGTGGTCACAGGAAGTGCCGCCTTCGCGTCGTTAAGTCGAATGCGGTTGCCGTGCAGTTCTACCTTCACCAAGGCTGGCAGATTGCACGTGAGTTCGCCCACGAAAAGTATCACCATCCGATGCTGGAGTTGACCAAATCCTGTCCGGGCCGTTGAATGGATCATGAGCAGCTCGGGAAAGAACGTTCGTCTGTAGCTGGCGTAATATCCTCGTTACACTCATCCACAGTTCAATGAGGGCTATCGTCTTGGTTTCGCAAAAATCCTGCCGTATCATATTTCGTAACGAGGAAGCAGGTCCCCATGAGTATTGCCTATCTGGTGACTACAATCGTCCTCGCGGCGATCGTGACGTTTTCCGCTATTGGGAAGATTCGCCACGATCCGCATATAGTACAGGTCATTCACGAACTCATCGGGGTACCGTTGAAGTATTTCCCACTTCTGGCAGCTTGTGAGTTTGCCGGGGCCTTAGGCGTCGTTCTTGGTATCTGGTGGCCTCTTCTCGGTGTGGCAGCGGGTGTCGGCCTCGTCATCTACTTTGTGGGCGCATCTGTGTCGCATTTGCGTGTGCGCGATGCCAAAGGCATTGGGCCCGCCGCATTCATTTTGGTGCTCGCGGCGGCAGCACTTGCCCTACGGGTCATCCTGATGTACAGGCTGCATCCGGCTGGATAGTTGGCGACAAATCTCTATTTCACTCAAACTCCTCAAGAAACGCGATCGTCAGCTACCAGCAATTGGCTGGGTGACCGCTTTCCGGGTAAATTGACGACATGGGCTTGCTTCATGCCGTGCTGACCGTGCTGGTTTTCTGGGCCTGTCTCCCACTGGAAGGCCAAAAAACGATTCCTGAGAGATGCCACGTACCTCATGATCCCTATGACAATCAACCAATGCCGGAGCAGTTCAACATTCCGGACGCTCCGAGAACGGCGAGGCAGGTTAGTTGCTTTAGGTCCTTCAAGAAAGACTCCACAATGCTCGATGTTGTGAGGAAATGCGGCATACCCGACAGACACGCTGGAAGCGGCATCTACATCTTTGGCTACATCATGGCAGACTGTTCGACAGTTTCGGTCGGTACCCCGGACTTGAAGCGACTAAGGATCAGTCATGTGAAAGAGAAAAAGACCACAGTCCTATTCGACAACTGGTGAAAAATCCCCATATCACTCAGAATCGGCTTTGCGGCTCAAAGCGTGATAAGGCCTGTTTGCGACAGTTATCATTAGCTGGAGGTTGATCTATGAACTTGATCCGGCTTATTTTCGTGGCCGTCACGATCTTATTTTGCGTCACTCCCTACCAGTCACAAGCGCGACTGATGGAGGTGCTCACCTACCAAGAAATGGTTGAGAAATCCGATCTCGTAGTGATTGCTACCCCAAAGAGCAAAACAATTGATACAGCGGAGCAGGCGTTCATTCCAAACGTCGTGCAGCAGGACAAGGACGGTCGGCTAAGCAAGGTAAGGTCTATAGGCGTCGAAACTGTTTTCGTAGTTTCTACCGTTCTCAAGGGAGATAAGACGACCAAGAAATTCACGCTGCACCACTACCGTGAGCGCGACAGTGGTATGTCGATGAACGGGCCAATGTTGGTTTTTTTTGACCCGTCAGACGCAAGCAATCGCCATTCGTACCTGCTTTTTCTTGTGCGCGAACCAGATGGCCGCTTTGCCCCAACGGGTGGCCAGACTGATCCCGGCTACAAGGCAATCAACCCGCTTCCACTTGACTGATGACCCTTCATCCTGCCGCATGGTTGGCGAAATATTCGATTTCACTCAAGATGGCGCGGTCGGGGTTTTTTGAGCGTTAAGGCCTTTCCGACAGTAATCTACCGAATCGCCCCCATCTCGAACATAATTTAGCCATGAGAACCTATTAACAGAAACTAGCCCGAATGCGAAGGCATCAATCGCGGCCGTTCTCGATCGAGATGGTCGTTTCTCGCCCTCTTCTTCGGCCCATTCGCATTGGCGGCGGTTTTGCTTCTTCCGCGCATGAGGGTTTTGAGTTCCTGAGAGCCACAAGCAGGAGTGCGCGCGGCATCACCGCTTGAGTTGTTGGAAGCGCCTGAACAGACTTTGGTGACGCTTATTGTTTGGCACTGCCTCCAGGTTCGAGCCCCTCATTAGCATCATTGTGAAGCCCCGTCGTCTGACACCAATTTCGTAGCGCCCCGGCGCAAACACGAACTCCTGAACGACCCAGTTGAAACCATCGATGTTCCGGACAATCACAGCACCCAGATACATCGATATACCGCGCTCGAATACATCACGCGTCAATCCAACGGACTCGAAGCCTCCACTCTGGATAAGCTCAAAATACCATCGCTCCAAGATCTTCAGACTGTTCCCAGACTCGTCCAACTGAACCCCTGCTGACACTGCGGCGTGCTTGAGTTTGTCTAATAAGGAGTCGCGCACCCGCATGAGTTCGGGTTCCGCTTCCGACAAGTTGTCGAATCTCGGTAACTGCTCGCCGAAAGTTCGCGCGATCTCCATTCCTTTTCTACTCATACGCGAAAAGATCCTACACTCCCCACTATCAGTTTCTCCACTTTCCCTGGCCATGCTCGAACGCGCAATGTGCCTGGGGGGGCGGCACGGTCATCACCTTAGACGCCCTACGCGCGCCGTGCCGTAAATCTTCCGGTTGAACCAGACCGGACGCGGGCTCTCGCTCATCACACCCGCGACAACGGGAGCCGTCATCCCGCAGGTACAGCGGCTCCCAAGAAATCTTCATTACTTCACGAGGTAATCATGCTCGATCCACATACGAAACAACGTGTCCTTGCCGAAGAGACTGCCCGCTTCATGGACGGTGCCTTCGGCCAACTCGATTTGTCTGGCTCGCCAGACCTCACCAATCCTGTGACAGAGCGGTTCGAACTACAGGATCGCCACGGCTTCAACCGTGTCGATGAATCCGGCCTTGCAGGAATTAACCAACTCAAACAGCTGCTCGCCAATCCTCCGAGGGAAGTAGTCGAGGAACTTGTACGCGAGACTCGCAACCCAGCACTCGCCGAAGAACTCGCAGACGAACGTGCAACCGACATTGCAAATGAGTTCCGCCGTCGCAATCCTGGCTACCTGAAATGCGATGCGAATTGGCGCGCTATCGTTCAGAAGATGGCAAGCGATTTGCTTTATGAGAACGACATGCCTGCTGACGAGGCACACGACCGACTTGTCAGCGAGGGGCACTGGACACTTGCCAACCTTGAGGCTGCGTACAAAGCGCTTGATCGGGACGGAGCGCTCGCATATCCAGCCAATCAGCCTCGACCCCTGAGAGCTTCACAGCGTCTCCGTGCTGAACAGCTTGCAGCGAACGGCGATGTGCTTGGAGGTATCGTCGAGTACATCAAAGGGCGTATCAGTGAGGAAGCGGGCTACGAAGTCGCCTTTACGCTCGCAGACCCCCTCGCCTTCACGACTGATCCAACGATGCGTCCCATACTGGAAGAGGCGTGTTGGTTCTGCTGGGAAGCTTACAGAAAAGACTATTCGCCATCACCAGAGCGAAGGCAGTTCATCCGGGATTACTGTGCCGGTCGATTTGTCACCGTCAGCCTGCTCGATGCTGCGTGGGAAGAATGCAAGCGCGCGGAGCAGGACGCACTGCGATCATCACTATTCGCCTATGCAGACGAGCCCCGAGAAACGTTCGAGCAGACGCCGGTCTCTCTCGATCGGTTGGAGGATTCGGACATCGATGATCTATACCACAGAACGCTCCGCGAATACGCACGTCAAGCTAGGCACCAATCCCTTGTGCTTGCCTAAGAACCTATGCCCAAATTCATGTTGCCCGAAACCGCTCTCGCTCGCGTCGTGGAAGACGATCAAGCACCCATCCGCGCACGCGTCAAAGCATTGGAGCAAATAGCGCATCCTTCTTTATGCCTGCTGCGTCGCCTGCTTGTTAATTCCGCCAAGCGCAAGAAACGCGTGCCATCAAAGGTTCGTGCCTTGGCGGCATTGAAGTATGCGCGCGAGGTTCAACTCCGGAAGATCAATGCGGCGAAGAAGGCGCCTATTGTGTCGGACAATCCGCTCGGAATATAGCGCTGCGCGCGGGTTTGCAATGCTCAAAATAGGGCAGAAGACCTCCTTGGCCACTGGCTGTTTTCTGCGCGCATCCGACTTCATATTGACGTACGGTGCCAGCGCCTATAATTCTTTGGAATTAGCGGTTTGTTCGCTACCTCATTATGAAGCTGGGCCATCTCCGGCAGACCTTCAGAAACCTGTGGACGTACAGATCCTTCTCTGCATCGGTCGCCATCACGCTTGCGCTCGGTATTGGAGGAACGGTATCGGTCTTCAGCATCATTTACGCCGTGCTCCTCCGGCCTCTGCCTTACCGAAATCCGCAGGAGTTGGTCAGTGTATTTCAGAGCAAGCTGCCGAACGACGAAGCTGATGAGTCCAATTTCTCGCCGGCGAACTTCGTAGATTTTCGACAGAAGAATCTCGCGTTCGCAGATCTGGCAGCCTATTGTGGTTTCCATTACAACTTGATTATCGGGTCAGAACCTGAGCAAGTGGAAGGAGCGGCAGTTTCGGCTAGCTTTTTCGATATCCTCGGGGCTCAACCCGCCCTCGGGCGCAATTTTCTTCGGAGTGAAGACAGCTATTCGTCTCCTCGCGTCGTCATCTTGAGCGACCGCTTGTGGTCTGAGGAGTTTCATCGCGACGCGAAAATAATCGGGAAAAGCATCCTGCTGGACGGCGATCCTTTTTACGTGATCGGAGTCATGCCCCGAAAATTCCGCCCTTTAGATGATGACCGAACATCCTTATGGGTTCCCTTGCAGCAGCAGATTCGCCCCGATCGGATGCTCTGGCGCGATCAGCAGTTCTTGGGAGTTGTGGCCAGGCTGCGTCCACATACCCAGATGGATCAGGCTCGGGCCGACATGAACCGTATCGCAGCTCAGCTGCATACAGCGTATCCCAGTGCGGACATGGGGACGGGTGCAGTCGTCATGCCCTTGCAACAGGCGTTAGTCGGTGGAATGCAAAAATCTCTGTTCTTATCGCTCGGCATTGTTGTATTCGTTCTGCTAATTGCCGGTAGCAATGTCGCGATTCTGATGCTCGCTCGGGTTAACAGTCGGACCCGTGAATTGGGGATACGACTCGCTTTGGGGGCGACTCTGCCGCGCATGCTTATTGATGTTCTGACGGAGAGCGTGATTCTCGGATTGGTCTCGGGGAGCCTCG
>Ga0335081_10017494_pt1 | contig 11604 bp, 7 predicted proteins | sample Lox_Sample_35_FD_206713 | JGI IMG/M metagenome (GOLD analysis project Ga0335081, IMG submission 206713) | Soil microbial communities from Loxahatchee National Wildlife Refuge, Florida, United States - Lox_Sample_3.5 | ecosystem: Environmental > Terrestrial > Soil > Wetlands | place: USA: Florida... | reverse complement strand
GATCTAAATCTGCCCGGCCAAGCCTACGGCGCGGCGCTGCGCTCACCGCATGCGCACGCCCGCATCCGCTCCGTCGACGCGACAGCGGCGCGCGCCATGCCGGGTGTCATCGAAGTGCTGACGGCCTCCGAGATGCTCGCCGATGGCCTGCACCCCATTCCGCATCACGCCAATCCCGGCACCCCGCCGGACATCGTGCTGAAGAACCGCGACGGTTCCACGGTGCCGATGGCGCCCCATACCGTGCTGCCGCACGATCGCGTACGCCACGTCGGCGCCACCGTCGCCTTCGTCATCGCCGAAAGCGTGGCGGCCGCGAAGGACGCCGCCGAAGCAATCGTGGTCGACTACGAGCCGCTGCCGGTGGTGACCGAAGCGCGCGCCGCCGCCGCCGCCAATGCACCGCGGCTCTATGATGACTTCGCCAACGTATTGATCGATGCCGAAGTCGGCGACGCCGCCAAGGTCGACGAGATATTCCGCCGTGCCGCTCACGTCACCCGGCTCGACACCTGGCTCAATCGCGTAACAGGCGTGCCGATGGAGCCGCGTGCCGCGGTCGGCGTCTACGACCCGCAGACCAGCCGCTATACGCTCTGCGCCGGCTCTGGCGGCGTGGTCCGCCAGAAACGCGAGCTTGCCGGCATTTTTGGCGTCTCGCCCGAAATGGTGCGGGTCATTGCCCGCGAAACCGGCGGCAATTTCGGCACCAAGAATAGCTTCTTTCCCGAGTTCGCTCTGGTCACCTGGGGTTCGAAGCGGATCGGGCGACCGGTCAAATGGACCTGCGAACGCAACGAAGCCTTTGTCAGTGACTATATGGGCCGCGATCTCACCGTCTCAGCGGAGCTTGCCCTCGACGCCGACGGCAGATTCCTCGCGCTGCGAAGCTCGAACCTCAGCAATGTCGGCGCCCATAGCGTCGCCTTCGTGCCGCTGGTCAAGGGTGTCGGCCTGATGACCGCCGGCTACCGCACACCGGTGTCGCACATCAATGCCCGCGCCGTGCTCAGCAACACCATGCCGACGACGCCCTATCGCAGTGCCGGGCGGCCGGAAGTCATCTTCGTCATGGAGCGCCTGATTGACAAGGCAGCCCAGGAGCACGGCTTCGACCGTGTCGCGCTACGGCGCAAGAACCTCATCCCGCCGTCGGCTTTTCCCTACACCAACCCGGCGGGCATCACTTACGACAACGGCACTTATCGCGCGGTGATGGAACGTGCGATGGAGCTCGGCGACTGGAAAGGTTTCAAGAAGCGCCGCGCCGAGGCCCGCAAGCGCAAGCGTCTGCGCGGCATCGGGCTCTGCAACTATCTCGAAACCACCGGTGGCTATCCGCGCGAGCGCGCCGATATCACGGTGCGTCCGGAGGGGCGCGTCGACGTCGTCGTCGGCACGCTCTCGAGCGGCCAGAGTCACGAGACAACGTTTGCGCAGTGCGTCTCGGATTGGCTCGGCGTGCCATTCGACGACGTGCATATTTTCGAAGGCGACACTGACATCGTCCACGAAGGTGGCGGTTCGCATTCGGCACGCTCGATGCGGCTTGCCGGCATCGTCATGGGCAACGCGTCCGACGCCATCATCGAGAAGGGCAAGAAGATCGCGGCCCATATGCTCGAGACCGCCGAAGAGGACATCGCCTTCAATTCCGGTCGCTTCACGGTGAAAGGAACTGACCGTTCGCTCGGGCTGTTCGAAGTCGCTGCGGCGGCCGGGGGCAAGGCTGTGCCGGACGATCTTAGAGGCCCGCTGGCCGCGACCAGCGACGAGACTTCCCGCCAACTCGGCTTCCCGTACGGCGCCCATGTCTGCGAGGTCGAGATCGACCCACAGACCGGCAAGCTCGATCTCGTGCGCTACACGGCGGTCGATGATGTCGGCCAAGCCATCAATCCGATGGTGGTGGATGGCCAAACCCACGGCGGCGCTGCGCAAGGCATCGGCCAGGCGCTGTGGGAACTTTGCGCCTACGATCAGCAAGGCCAGCTGCTGTCAGCCTCGTTCATGGATTACGCCATGCCGCGCGCCGACGTCCTGCCTTCCTTTACCACCGACATCAGTGAGGTGCTGACGCCCACCAACCGGCTCGGGGTACGCGGTGCCGGTGAAGGCGGCACCACCGGCTCGCTCGGCGCCGTTGTCAATGCCGTGGTCGATGCGCTGTCGGAATTCGGTGTCACCCACATCGAAATGCCGGTGACACCCGAGCGCATCTGGCGCGCGATCCATTCGGCAAAGCAATGAGATTTTCCGGCCCGCCAGGCAGGCGCCAGCCGCCCAGGCGATGGCACTCCCAAAGCGACTTTCCTCTTCTCAATCGGAGCGAGCATGCCTGACATCCTGACCAAGCAAGACGGAGCGATCCTGCGCGTTACCCTGAACCAGCCGGAGCGCGGCAATGCGGTGAGCGACGAGATGGTTGCGGAATTGACCAGGATCATCGACGGCGCGGAAAAATCATCGAGCGTGGTCGTGCTGCGCGGCGCCGGCAAGGATTTCTGCGTCGGTCGGGCGCAGATGGGTTCGACGCCAACGACGGACCCCGATGCACTCGAACGCCGCACCTTCAGCGACATCGTCTTCAACTGCTACGGCGCGATGCGAAACACCAAAGTGCCGATTATCGCGGTCGTGCATGGCCGCGCGCTTGGCTTCGGCTGCGCCATCGCCGCAGCCTGCGACATCACGCTCGCCGGAGATCAGGCCCGTTTCCAGGTGCCGGAAATGGCGCACAACATCCTGCCGACGATGGTGATGTCGTCCTTCGTCGACCGTGTGCCGCGCAAGGCGATGAGCTATCTAGTCTACTCGACTGCGGAGATCAGTCCCGAGCGCGCCCTGAGCTTCGGTATCGTCAGCGACGTCGTACCGGCCGCCAAGCTCGACGAAGCCGTAGAGACGCTCTGCGCTGCGATCCTCAAAGCGCCGCGGCCGGCGATCCTTGGCGTCAAGGAATACGTCAAGACCGCCCCCGACATGGCGGTTTTCGGCGCCGTCGAATTCGCTCGCAACCTGCACGCCACGGTCAATTCATCGCGCGAGATGCGGCGCAAGCATTAGAGCATGATCCGGAAAAGTGGGAACCGGTTTTCCGAAAAGATCATGCTCCATCAAGATGCTCGAGCAAGAATCGATTCAATCTGAAGCGATTTTGCTCTAGCCCCCTGCGCCGCAACGCAAGTTACAGCTTGCCGGCAAAGGCGTCGGCGAGAAACTGCTGCGTCATCGCGTATGTGTACCGGGTCGCCGGCTCGTCCCAGCCGGCGACGCCGGGGACGTCGGAGCCCTGGTCGGTATAGGCATGGTAGACGCCGCTGAAGACCAGCATCTGCCACTTGGCGCCAGCGGCATCCATCTCGGCTTCGAAGGCATCGCGATCGGCCTTGGGCACGACCGGATCGGGCGCGCCGTGGGTCACCAGCAGCTTGGCCTTGACCATGCCCTTTTTCGCCGCCTGCGCGGTCTTGAGGTCGCCGTGGATCGAGACTGCAGCGGCGATGTCGGCACCGTCGCGGGCCAGTTCCAGAACGTTGCCGCCACCGAAACAAAAGCCGATCGCGGCGTGGCGATTGTCGATGAGGTTGCGGCGACGGCCCTCGGCGATCATCGTGTCGTAGGCGGCGCGGATGCGACGGCGCTGTTCGACCGCATTTTCGCGCAGCGGATTGGCAAGCGCCGCCGCCTCGCCGAAATCGGCCGGACGCGTGCCCTGCCCGTACATGTCGGCGACGAACACGAAATAACGATCGCCGGCCACCAGCTTGCCGCGCTCGATCGCCGCATCGGTCATACCCAACCAGTTCGGCGCCACCAGGACCGCCGGGCGTTTCCTGGAGCTCCGCTCGTCGTGGACGATCGCGCCCTCGGCGGTCAGTTTGCCCATAGCATATTTGACTTTTTCAGCCCTCATTCTTCTCCCCTTCGCGCAGAAAGCCATGCACAATTTCCCATCCTAGCGGAATGTTGTGTTCTTCGCGAAAACTTATAGTCTGCGCGCCGTGACGGCGTACCGGGCAATCACTCCAGTTGCGTTCGAGCCAGCTTCCCGCAGGGAGCGGCGATGATCGTCGTTGCCATCGACATCGGCGGCACCTTCACGGACCTCGTCGGCTTCGACGCCAAGGCCGGCCGCTTCATCGAGGCCAAGAGCCTCACCACACCGGCCGAGCTGACGCAGGGCATTCTCGATTGCATCCGCAAAAGCGGCCTCGACCCCGCGGCAATCGAGGAGCTTATTCACGGCTCGACCATCGCCATCAATACGCTGATCGAGCGCAAGGGTGCCAAGACCGGATTGATCGTCACGCGTGGCACCCGCGACGTCTACGTCATCGGTCGCGGCAACCGGCCGGAATCCTACAATCTGTTCTTCCATCGCCACGAGCCGTTGGTGCCGCGCCACCTGACGCGCGAAGTCGAAGAGCGCGTGATGGGATCGGGCGAGGTTTATAGGCCACTCAACAAGGCAAGCATCACCGAAGCCTGCCGGGCGCTTGCCGCTGAAGGCGTCGAGGCTGTCGCCGTGTGCCTGCTGCACTCCTACGCCAATCCGGACCACGAGCGCATTGCCGGCGCCATGGCGAGTGAGGCGCTGCCGGACGCCTATTTGTCGCTGTCGCACGAAATCCTCCGCGAATATCGCGAGTTCGAGCGAACATCGACAACGGTGGTCAACGCTTATATCGGACCGAAAGTAGGCGGCTACGTCAAAAGCCTGAAATCGAGCCTCGGCAAGGTCGGCTTCGACGGCGAACTATCGATCATGCGCTCGAATGGCGGCGTGATGACGCCGGAGGTCGCGACCGAGCGGCCGGTGGCGATGATGGAATCTGGTCCGGTCGGCGGAATCATCGCGTCGGCACGGGTTGGCGAGAAACTCGGCTTCGCCAATGTGATCTCTTTCGACATGGGCGGCACGACCGCCAAGACCAGCCTGGTGCGCGATGGCGAGCCGACGCTGGCACCCGGCTATTACGTCGGCGGCTATGCCAGCGGCCATCCGGTGATGTTGCCGATGATCGACGTCGTCGAGGTCGGCGCCGGCGGCGGCAGCATCGCCTGGACCGACGACGTCGGCGCGCTCAAGGTCGGCCCGCACAGCGCCGGCGCCGATCCCGGACCGATCTGCTACCGCGGCGGCGGCACCGAGCCGACCATCACCGACGCCAACGTGGTGCTCGGCCGACTCGACCCGCGCAATTTTCTCGGCGGGCAGATGGTGCTCGACGCCGACGGCGCGCGCGCCGGGATCGAAGCGAAGATTGCCCGGCCGCTGCGCATGGACACCGTCGCGGCGGCGCAAGCGATCGTGGAAATTGCCATTTCAAAAATGTCGCTCGCAGTTCGCGAGGTGTCGGTCGAGAAGGGCTACGACCCGCGGGATTTCGTGCTCGTCGCCTCCGGCGGCGCCGGCCCGCTGCATGTCTGCGCCATTGCCCGCGAGCTGCACATTCCAAAGGTGATCGTGCCGTTATTTCCTTCGCACTTTTCCGCCCTGGGCATGCTGCTCGCCGACGAGCGGCACGATTACATCCGCACGTTCTATTGCGATCTCGCCAGCGTCGATTTCGCCGCGCTGAAAAGCGTGCACGACGAGATGGCAAACGAAGCCAAAAAGAGCCTGCGGCATGCCGCGAAGGCCGAATGGCAGATCGAGCTCGATCTGCGCTATGTCGGGCAGGAATTCACGCTGGCGGTGCCGGTATCCCTCGACCTCATCAAGCGCGGCGACCGGCACAAGATCCGCAGTGCTTTTGATGCTCTCTACGAGCATCGCTATGCGCATCATTCGCCCGACGAACCGGTCGAGATGGTCAATATCCGTCTCGCCGCCATCGGCAAGCGACCGAAACTCAAGTTTCCGAGGCTCGCACCGCACCGCACGGCCAAGGCTTCGCGGCGGCGCGATGTCTATCTGGCAGACCCGTATCGGCCGGTGTCCTGTCCGATCTATCAGCGCGGCGAGCTCGGCGCCGGATCGCGCATCAAAGGCCCGGCGCTGATCGAAGAGCATGGCACGACCACCGTGCTGTTCGAGCAGGACAAGTGCGTGGTTGTCCCTTCCGGCGAGCTTCTCATCGATATCGGGGGCGCGAAATGAAGAGGAAAATCAACACCGCGAAAAAGGCCAAGCGCGCCAAAAAGCCACTCGATGCAGTGACCCTCGAGGTGATCCGCAACGCGCTGCCCGCGATCGCCAACGAGATGGCTGCCGACCTGCAACGAACCTCCTACAATATGATGATCTATGAGGTGCGCGATTTCTGCACGTCGCTGGTCAACACCCAAGGCGAGTTGATCTCACAGAATGTCGGCGGCGTATCGCACTTCGTCGCCGATCTCGGCATCATTATTGTCGATGCGATGAAGCGCTATGGCAAAGATGGTTTCAAGCCAGGCGATGTGATCATCACCAATCACCAGGCGGTCGCCGGCCAGCACCTGAACAACATCGTCATCTACACGCCGTATTTCTTCAAAGGCGAGTTGCTGATGTTCGCCATGGTGCGGGCGCACTGGATCGATGTCGGCGGCATGAGCACCGGCTTCGGCGCGGGACCGACCGTGGTCGATCCGTGGCAGGAGGGATTGCAGCTCGACCAGTTGAAAATCTACGAGGCCGGCAAGCTCAACGAGACGCTCTATCGCGTACTCAAGGACAACATCCGGTTCCCCGAATCCTCGCTGGGCGACATGAAATCGCAGATGGCGGCTTGCCGCCTCGCGGTGCGGCGGATGCACGAGCTGTTCGAGAAATACGGCCGCGACACCATCCTTGACGCGATCGAGCAAATTTTCGACGAGACCGAGCGCAAATGCCGCAACGTCGTGGAGAAGCTTGCCGACGGCGCCTACGAGGCGGAGTCCTTCATTGACGATGACGGCGTCAAACGCGGCGAGCGTCTGCCGATCCACGCCAAGGTGACGATCGATCGCGGCACCATGACCATCGACCTGTCGAAAACGTCGGGTGAACGCAAGTCGGCGGTGAACTCGCGTACTTACGCAGGTGCCCGCGTCGCCTACAAGGCGCTGACCGGCCCGCTCGAGCCGGTGAACGAGGGTTCGTTCCGGGCGCTCAAGGTTGTCATTCCCGAAGGCAACGTCATGATGGCGAAGTATCCGGCGCCAATGTCGAGCTGGAGCACCATCGTGCCGACCGTCGTCGACACCATCATCAAGGCGCTCGCCAAGGCGATGCCGGACCGCGTTCCGGCCGGACACCACGGCCTGCTCGGTGGCTCCATCGTGTTCTTCGGCGTCCATCCGAAGACGCAGCGTCGCTTCGTCGTGCAGAGCATCGAGGGCGGCGGCTGGGGTGGCCGGCCCTCCGAAGACGGCGTTTCCGGCACAGTGTCGGTCTGCCAGGGCGACGTGCGCAATGGCTCGATTGAAGGCATCGAGCTCAAATGCCCCGTCTTGGTCGAAGGCCGCGTGCTGCGCACGGATTCCGGTGGCGCCGGCCAGCATCGCGGCGGCCTCGGCCTCGATACCAGCGTGCGCAATCTGGTCGAGGGCCGCTGGAATTTCGACCATCCCAAGCGCGCCCAGTGCCCACCCTGGGGGCTGTGGGGCGGCAAGCCCGGCAGTCACGCTGATTTCCTGCTGCGGCGCCCCGGCGAGAACGACTTCCGCTCCATGGATGCGATCCACTACCCGGTGCCGATCGACTCCGAAGTGATCGTGCGCACTGGCGGTGGCGGCGGCTGGGGCGATCCACTCGAACGCGACGCCGAAGCCGTGAGGCGTGACGTGATCGAGGAGATGGTGTCGCGCCGTGCCGCCGAGGAACAATACGGCGTCGTGCTCAGAGACGATTTGACGCTCGACCGTGATGCGACCAGCGCGCGCAGAAATGCGCTAAGATCGAACCAAAGCTAAGCTCAAACGGCCTGTGCGGCGTTCGTCCGGCCGGCCATGCGGCACCACTGCCGCGTGGATAACGTTGCCGCAGGTCGGCGTCGATCGGGGGAAGCCATGGGGATGGCATCGAGGGCAATCGCATCTGCGCTGCTCACGCTGATGCTGCAATCCGTCGGATCAGCCGCCGAGCTCGTCCGCATCGGCAATGCCGGCCGCGAGTCGTTCTCCTTTACGCCGGCAAATATCGGCAAGGAGGTCGGGATTTTCGCCAAGCACGGCGTCGATCTCGACATTGCGGGCTTTGGTGGCGACGCCAAGCTGCAGCAGGCGATGGCGGCCGATGCTGTCGACGTCGGCCTTGGCTCCGGCCCGGGAATGGCCTTCATCGCCAAGGGCGCGCCAGTCAAAGGCATCGCGGCGATGGCGGGACCTCCGCTCATCTTCGCCATGGTGGTGCGCGCCGACGGCTCGGTGAAGAGCGTTGACGACCTCAAGGGCCGCAAGGTCGCCATTTCCACTGTCGGTTCGGCGACGAACTGGTTGATGAATGAAGCATCGCGCCAGCACGGCTGGGGTTACGACGGCTTCACGCAAATTCCGATCGGCGAGAACGCAGCGCGCATTGCCGCTCTCAAAGCCGGCGTCGTCGACGCTTGCGTCGTCGACATTGGCTCAGCACTCAACTTCGTCCAACGCGGCGACGGCCGTATCCTCATGCGGTTCGGCGACGTGGCGAAGAATTTCATCATGCATGTCATCTTTGCGACCGACAAAGCGATCGCCCAGCGTCCCGCCGCGCTCAAAGGTTTCCTCGCCGGCTGGTTCGAGACCATCGCCTTCATGCGGCAGAACGAGAAGAAATCGGTCGCCGTCGCCATGACGGTGATGGGCACCGATGAGAGCACCACGCGCGCCATCTATGACGAACTGATGCCGATGTTCACCGACAAAGGCCAATTCGACCCGAAGGCGCTTGCCGTGCTGAGCCGTTCCTTCGTCGAGATGAAAACGCTGCCCAGCGAACCGGATATGAGCAAGCTTTACACCGAGGCGTTTCTGCCCAAAAACTAAGAACGAGGGATTGGGGAAATCATGGGCGTTGGTCGGACCGCATCGCTGCTTGCCGCGGTTGGCTTGGTGCTCTGGACGGCGCCGGCACCGGCCGCGGAGACGCTTCGCGTCGGCAAGGCCGTTCCCGAAGCCTTTTCCTTCGTTCCGCTCGACGTCGGCATGCGCAAGGGCATCTTCAAGCAACAGGGCATCGAAATCGACGAGATCGCTTTTGCGGGTGACGCCAAATTGCAGCAGGCGATGGCGGCGGACAGTCTCGACATCTCGCTCGGCTCTGGACCGGCGATGGCTTTCATCGCCAAGGGGGCGCCGATCAAGGCCATCGCGGCCATGGCGGGCCCACCGCTCGATCTCACGATCGTGGTGCGGCCCGATGGCCCCAAGGCCGTTGCCGAGCTCAAGGACAAGAAGGTCAGTGTCTCGACGGTCGGCGGCCTGACTTATTGGCTCGTCAGCGAAACTTCACGCCAGCAGGGGTGGGGCCCGCTCGGCATCAGCATCGCCCCGATGGGCGCCATGGCTCCGCAGATCGCGGCACTAGATCGCGGCGATATCGACGGCGTCGTCACCGACATATCGACTGCCCTTGAATTGGAGAAAAAGGGTAAAGCCCGCATTCTCACGCGCTTCGGTCAGATCGTGAAGGATTTCCATGTTCACGTGATCTACGCGACCGACAAGCTGATCGCCAGCCGACCGGAGGCGATCCGCGCATTCCTCAAGGGCTGGTTTGAGGCGATCACATTCATGCGCCGCAACAAGGCCGAAACCGTCGCTATTGCCACCCAGGTCATCGGCAAGGACGACGATATCAATGGCAAGGCCTATGACGAGTTGATGCCGATGTTCTCCGATGATGGTCGTTTCAATCAAAAGGCACTCGATACGCTCGCCAAATCCTATGTCGAGTTGAAAGCGCTGCCGAGCGAGCCCGATATGAGCAAGCTTTATACCGAAGCCTTTCTGCCGACGAAGTGAGTGAGCATGCGGTCGATGCCAACGCGGCGATTGACGTTCCCGACAATCGGCAGGCTCGCCGCTGCCGCTTTGTTCGGCGCCATCTGCGCCGTATCGACCGCTCAAGCGCAGAGCATCATCCGCCTAGGCAAAGCGCAGGCCAACCAATTCGCCTTCGTGCCTGCCGATGTCGGCAGCGACGCCGGCATATTCAAAAAACACGGCGTCGCGGTCGAGATCAGCGCCTTCGGCGGCGATGCGAAAATGATCCAGGCCTTGACCGCTGGCAGCATCGACATCGCGCTCGGCGGCGGACCGGCATTTGCCACCATCGTCAAAGGCGCGCCGATGAAGGCGGTGGCCGCCGAGGCTGATGCGCCAAACACCATCATGATGGTTGTGCTCAAGGACGGACCGATCAAGACAATCGGCGATCTCAAGGGCCGCGTGGTCAGCGTTTCGACTGCCGGCTCGCTGACCTATTGGCTGACCCAGCAACTGTCGCGCGGCCAGGGCTGGGGCGACGCCGGCATCAAGATTACGCCTCTCGGCTCGTCGGAAGCCCAAATTGCCGCGCTGAAGACACATCAGATCGACGGCGTCACAACGGACAGCGTTACCGTCTATAAATTCGTCGAAACCGGCGAGGGACGAATCCTCGTGAAGTTCGGCGAGCGGATCAAGGATTTCCACGTTCACGTCATCTATGCGAGCGATAAGCTGATCGCCGAGCATCCGGATGCGCTGCGTGCCTTCCTGGCGGGCTGGCTTGAAACTATTGCCTACATGCGCGATCACCGGCAGGAGACCATTGCCATCGCCGCCAAGCATACCGGCGTATCCGAGGCGGTGGCCGGGGCGGGCTACGACGACACGATGCCGATCCTGAATCCGACCGGCCATTTTGATCCGAAGGCTCTGGACGTGCTCGCAACCTCATTCGTCGAAACCAACGCATTGCCGTCGCAGCCCGACATGTCAAAGCTCCTTACGGAAGCGTTCCTGCCGAAATGACCGCGGGCGAAGTCGCAGTCCGCATCAAGAACGTCTCGCACCAGTTCGGCGAGGCGGGCGAGGCACAATTCGTCCGCGCGCTGCTCGACACGTCGCTCGACATCGCGCGCGGCGAGCTGCTTTGCCTGATCGGCCCGAGTGGCTGCGGCAAGTCTACGCTGCTCAATGTCATCGGCGGCCTGATGACGCCGACCAGCGGCGCCGTCGAAGTCGCCGGCAAACCGGTGCGCGGACCGCTGCCGCGCGACATCGCCTTCGTGTTTCAGGAAAGCGCGCTGTTTCCCTGGAACACGGTCATCGAAAATGTACGGCTCGGCATGCTGTTCCAGGGCGTGCCGAAGAGCGAGCACGGGCCACGCGCGAAGCGGTCGCTCGAAGCGGTCGGCCTCGCCGATTTCGCGCATCATTACCCGAGCCAGCTGTCCGGCGGCATGCGCCAGCGCGCGGCATTGGCGCGCGCGCTGTCGCTGCAAACCGGCATCCTGCTGATGGACGAACCGTTCGGCGCCCTCGACGAGCAGACCCGCATGATCCTCGGCGAGGACCTTTCCGTGCTTTTGGCGCGCACCGAGAAGACTATTGTGTTCGTCACCCACAGCCTAGGCGAGGCGGTGTTTCTCGCCGACCGCGTCGCGGTCTTCTCGGCGCGGCCCGGCACCATCAAGAAGATAATCCGGGTCGACGAACCGCATC
>Ga0335081_10017493_pt1 | contig 11604 bp, 9 predicted proteins | sample Lox_Sample_35_FD_206713 | JGI IMG/M metagenome (GOLD analysis project Ga0335081, IMG submission 206713) | Soil microbial communities from Loxahatchee National Wildlife Refuge, Florida, United States - Lox_Sample_3.5 | ecosystem: Environmental > Terrestrial > Soil > Wetlands | place: USA: Florida... | reverse complement strand
TTCCGGCGGCAGCATGATCTCGAAGGCATTGTCGCTCATCTGCGTGCGCGGCGGCGTGGAGGTGTTCTTTACCGCCCAGAGTTCCGTCACCTGCAAATTCCCGCCTTCCGTCTGAGCGCGCAGCATATCAACCGTCAGGCCGATCCCGGTGACCTTCGCAGCAGCGTCATATACCGTGACCTCGGCGGTGGTGGTTCCGGGCGGGATGATGCCGCCCTGCGGAAAGTAGTTCACGCCCTGATGCAGCACGCGCACCATGTGCGGCCCGCCCGTCTCCTCGTACTTGAAGCTGAACTGGCCCTGTGCGTCGGACTTGGTGCGGGCAGCCTCATTCATCCCCTGCGACATGTCGAGCAGCACCACGTCATCGCCGGCCGCGGGCTTGCCGGTGGTGCCGTTTTTCACTGTGCCTTTCAGGTTCGTGGCCGTGGAGAGCGCACTCAGGGCCAGCAAGGCCGTGAGGACGCGCAGTATTTTCTGGATCTTCAACTTCTGGCTCCTTTATGGGTGGGTGCGGGCTTAACCAAGATGGCCAGATTTTCAAGTTGTTCGATCTCGGCCAGCACCTGCGCCGCTTCGGCCTCGAGCGTAGAACGCATGGCCTGGAAGTCGGTGTCCGGAAACTTTCCCGCTTTGTATTCGAAATTCAGATCGCGCAGGTTGTCGTAGATAACATCCTTGCGCTCGTAGAGGTAGCCCAGCCGAGTCTTTTCCTCGCCGACCCAGACTTCTTCCTCCGTGTAGAAAACGTAGAAGAAGAGAATCATGGTGAAAAGAGCGCAAAGGATGATGACCAGGACGCTCATAGCTCGGTTTCCTTGCGGGCGCGTTCGCGGAAAGCGTCGATCCCGGCGGCACCGCCTGCAGGCGCGCTGGGAGGCGGAGTTGAATGACCGGATTTCCAGCGCCGGACCACCCAGCCTACGGCGAAGATGCCGGCGCCCAGCGCGGCAAACGGCGTGATCCAAGCGACGCGGTTGAAGCCGGTGGCGGGAGGAGCAGCCAGCACAACACCCCCATATTCCTGCACGAAGCGCTGCAGGACCAGATCATCGCTGTCCGGCCCCTGCAAGCCGGCCGTCAACTCCTGGCGCATCTTCTCGGAGTAAGCGCAGCCCACGTGGTTGCACTCGAGCAGGATCTGGCTGCAACCGCACCGGCACATGAGCTTGTGGCCCAGGTTCTCAAAGCGCGCGCCGCTGGGATCGGCGCCGAGAAGGAAGGTGGCGGCGAGAACGACGATGACAATTTGGAGCGTGCGGAGCAGGGTAGGGGTCCCTCGGCTCGTACTCGGGCGCTTCGCTCCCGCGTGCTTCGCTCGGGATGACAAGCAAATGTGTCGGAGCACCATTTAATCCCCCGCCTCGGCGGCAGCCGCGGCCGGCGCGTGCGCCGGCTGGCGCAAGCTGACGGCAGCCGCGTTCGGCACCAGCGCCACCAGCGTGCCGAGAATCACCACGTAAATGCCCAGCCACAACCACATCACCAGCGGATTCAGGTGAGCGCGGATGATCGGCGGGCCGTTCTCGTCGTTGCGGCCGGCATAAACAAGGTAGAGGTCTTCCTTCAGCGTGGAGCGATTGGCCACAATGGTCGCGGTCTGGCCGCTGGCCTTGAACATCCGCCGCTCGGGATACATGGTGGCGACCATGTTATTGCCCTTGTAGACGTCAACAATGGCAGACTCGCTGCTGTAGTTGGGATTATCGTCCTGGGTATAACTGCGGCCGACGAGAGTGTAGGGGCCAATGCTCATGCGGTCGCCCACGCCCAGCGGCGCCTCGTTCTGCTTGTTGAAAGCCGCGCCGGCAATGCCGATAATGCTTACCACAATTCCGACGTGAACCAGGTATCCGCCGTAACGGCGCGTATTGCGGCGCGTCAACTGCATCATGGAGACCAGCAGGTTCTGCCCCGTCTTTTCCGCAATCACGCGCCCGCCGCGGATGAACTCCGACGCCACCGTCGCCACCACCAGCACCGAGAGCGCAATGGCCATCAGCGAATAGAAAACAGACATGTCCTGCCACGGACGCATTCCGCCGACGATCAGCAGCACAGCGGCAGCGATCGCGGCCACCGTCGGCCACAGGAAGTTCCGCTTCAGGCTCTCGAGCGACGTCTTGCGCCAGGCCAGCAACGGACCAACGGCTGTGAGCACGAGCAGCAGCATCGTAATCGGCAGCATCACGCGGTTGAAAAACGGCGGCCCCACCGTAATCTTCGTGCCCGTCACCCACTCGGAGAGCACAGGGAAGAGCGTTCCCCACAGCACCGCGAAGCAGGCGGCCAGCAGCACCAGGTTGTTAAAGAGGAAGCTGGACTCGCGCGAGACCAGCGATTCCAATTTGTTCTCGCTCTTCAGTTCGCCGCGGTTGCGCACGAAGAAATAACAGCAGGTTGCAAAGGTCAGCGACAGGAAGATCAGGAACCAGGTGCCGATCGAGGATTGCGCGAAGGCGTGCACTGAGCTGACCACACCCGAGCGGGTCAGGAACGTTCCCAAGATCGAAAGCATGAAGGTGGCGAAGATCAGCCACATGTTCCACATCTTCAGCATGCCGCGCTTTTCCTGCATCATGACGGAATGCAGGAAGGCGGTGCCGGTCAGCCACGGGATGAACGAAGCATTTTCCACCGGGTCCCATCCCCAGTACCCACCCCAGCCCAGCACCGAGTAGGCCCAGTGCGCGCCCAGCGCAACGCCGCAACTCAGGAACAGCCACGTGACCATGGTCCACCGGCGCGTGATGTGGATCCACTTCTCGCCGGGATACTTCATGATCAACGCGCCCAGGGCGAAGGCGAACGGAATGCAGAAGCCGACGTAGCCGAGGTAGAGCATCGGAGGATGGATCACCATCTCCGGATACTGCAGCAGCGGATTGAGGCCGTTGCCGTCGGGCGGGATGTCGCCAATCATCATGGCGAAGGGATTGGCGGCAAAATTAATGAGCAGGGTGAAGAACACCTGCACCGCGGCCACGATCACCGAGGCGTAAGCGACCAGGCGCGTATCCACCTTGTGCCGCCAGCGCAGCACGAACCCGTAGGCCGAGAGCAGCCATGCCCAGAACAGCAGCGAGCCTTCCTGTCCCGACCACAAGACTGAAAACTTGTACGGGATAGCCAGATCGCGATTGCTGTGATGGAAAATGTAGGCGACCGAGAAGTCGTCGGTGAATGCCGCCGCTACCAGGGCAACGGCAGCGGCGGTGAGCGCGATAAATACCGCCATCCCGGCCCGGCGGGCAGTGTCGCCAAGGCGGTCGGCGCCGACGCCTCGCCGCAACAGCGCCACGGCGCCGGCAACCAGAGAATAGACACTCAGAGCGAGCGCCAGTAAAAGCGCATAGCTACCAAAAATGGGCATCAGTCCACACCGCCGATTCTAATCATTCTCTCAGAGAGGAAAAGGTTGCGCAACGCGCGGCTAGCAAAGGATGCGCCACTAGTCGAAGCGGCTCATTGTCCGAATGTACAACGCTGTGGATGACCGCTTCCCCAATTGAAACGCGCGGTGCAGCTTCTTCCAGATTGGCAACCTGCGGGTTCATTTCTGTGCGCGGCCGGACGCCGTACGGCCTATCCAACTTCATACTGTGGCGGAAAAGCTGCTCCAAATTTGTTCGCTGATCGCCGATGCGGTTCAGAAACCAACCCTGCTTACTTGCACTCGCAATAAAACAGTGTATGGGGCCGAATCTTGATAATGAAAACCATCCTGATTGCCGATGACGAAGAAAGCCTCAGAACCTTGATCGAGACGACGCTGGAGGCGCCGGGATTGCGGCTCCTCCAGGCCGCTGATGGTGATCAGGCGGTGGCGCTGGCGCGCCATGAGCATCCCGATCTCATCCTGCTGGACTGGATGATGCCGGGCAAGACGGGCATCGAAGTGGCGGAGGTGTTGCGCCGCGAACCGAGTACGGCCGATATCGCCATTCTCATGCTCACCGCCATGGATCACGAGCAGGACCGGAAACGCGGGCTTGCGCTCGGCATCCGGGCGTATCTGGTGAAGCCCTTCAGCCCGCTGCAGCTGCTGGAATGCGTGCAAGGGGCGTTGGCGAGCCAGAGAAGGAACCTCATTCATGAGCCGATCCAAAAGAGATGATTCGCCCGAGGGGCGTCCGCGCTTGCCCGATCCGAACCGGCAGCTTCAGCTCTATGCCCGCGATCTGAAGCGTGTGCTGGCCGAGCAGGAAGAGCGCACCAGGCAACTGCAGATGGCTAACCGCCAGCTGCAAGCCTATGCCCATGACCTGAAATCAGCTCTGCTGGCCGAACGCCAGCAGTCCCGGGAACTGGAACGCTCCTACCACGATTCTGTCATGCGGTTATTGACCGCCACCCGCTGGCGCGACCACGAAACCGGTCAGCACGTTGAGCGGATTGCCCATCTTGCGCGCCGGCTCGCGCTGTGCACCGGCTGGGTTACTGACGATGCAGAACTCCTGTTCGAGGCTGCACCCATGCACGATGTGGGCAAGATTGGAGTGCCGGACACTGTTCTCCATAAGCCGGGTCCCCTCACCGAGTCGGAATGGGGACTGCTCAAGCGGCACACCACGATCGGCGCCGAGCTGCTCTCCGGTTCCAGGTCGCCCCTGATCGAGATGGCGCGGCAGATTGCGCTGACCCACCACGAGCGCTGGGACGGTGGCGGCTATCCCCAGGGGCTTGAGGGGTCGGAGATTCCGCTGGTGGGCCGCATCGTCATGCTCGTGGACCAATATGATGCCCTGCGCACCGAACGGCCTTACAAGCGCGCGCTCAACCATCGCGCCGCGTGCCGGGTAATGCTGGAAGGAGATGGCAGAACCCTGCCTCAGCACTTCGACCCGGCGCTGTTGGCCGCTTTTCGGGAGATCCATTCCGAGTTCGACCAGATACACGCTCGTTATACTGATGCAGCCCGGCCCTTCGCTCCTGCGCCGGCGGAAACACCTGCCGACAAGCCAGATTTGCGCAGTGATTGGACGCGCGAAAGAGCCTAATGTGAGGCGCCGGCCAGGCACGAGCGAACCAGCGCAATCAGTTCTTCGGGCGGGCAGGGTTTTTGCCGGAAGGTTACGCCAGCGCCCCGATAGTCGCTTTCGGCCTCCGCCAGTCCGGTGATCACGATAACCGGCACGCCCGGTTTGGCAGTGCGCAGGGCGCGCACGAAGTCCGCTCCACTGCTGCCCGGCATGATGTGATCAGTGATGATCGCGCCCACCCCGCCAGCCGCTTTGCTGCTCAGCAGGGCCAGAGCGCTCTCCTGGGTGGTAGCAACGTAGGTTTCCAATCCGGCATTGCGCAACACGGCTTCGCGCGCGCGCAACTGCACTGGGTTGTCGTCGATGAGCAGAACCGCCGTCAATCCAGAACTAACTCCTGTGCAGGCCGCGCCGCCCCAGGAGCTCGGACTCGGCGCGGAGCCAGTATTCTTCGTCACGGCCTTCCTGCCGTCCTTCTTGCTCGTAGAGCAGATAGGCGCGGATGCGGATTTCTTCTTCTAGGGTGGCGGGAGCGGAAATCAACGTTACCGTTGCTCCGGTGTCATCGCTGGTGGTGAATACTTTCTTGCTCTTCAGGGCAGTAGCTCTGGGCATTTACAAGCGCTCCTTCGATTCAATCCTGGATGTCGGCAATGTCACCCAAGCGCAGTATAGAACAATTTTTTTCCGCTGCATCCCGGTCAAGCAACAGTTACTTAAATTTTTTGTGGAATTTCTTGATGCCTGTTTTTTCCATAGCGGGAAGAACCGGCCTGCCCCGGCTACTCAGTGGAAGTCGTGCGAATGGGTGGCGGCGCGCGTGATGTCGAGCGGCAACACGCGTTCCGCCTTCACCGAAACCACGTTGTCCAGATTCTGCAGCACGCCTTCCACCATCAGGAACTGTTCGCCCACCAGCAAGAGGCGGTTCTGCTCGAACAGGTCGGGAGTGATGATGGCGTTGGCGATGCCGGTTTCGTCCTCGAGGCTGAGGAAGACGAAGCCGCGAGCGGTGCCGGGCCTCTGGCGCGCGATCACGCAGCCGGCCGCGCGCACCCATTTGCCATTGGGAAGGTCGGGCAGTTCGCGAGCTTGACGAACGCCCAGCGCATCCATCTGCGCGCGGCGATAGGCCATGGGATGCGGCCCGAGCGTGAGCCCGGTGCCGCGAAAGTCGGCGACCAGGCGCTCTTCGTGACTCATCATGGCGAGTGGAGAAGTGGCATCGGGCTCGGCAATCTCTTCCAGCAACGGCCCTCGCGGGCGCGCGGCCTTCTCGATCTGCCAGAGGGCGTCGCGACGGTGGAATTTCAGTGGAAAGTGGTCAGTGGAAAGTGAAAAGTGATCACTTACCACTTCCCACTTGCCACTTCCCACTGAGTTCAGCGCTCCCACTTCCGCCAGCGCCACCAGTTCGTTTTTGCGCAGCTCGGGCACGCGGCGCGCCAGGTCGTCGATGGAAGCAAACGGCTGCCGCTCGCGCTCGCGCACCAGCGCCCGCGCCGCCTCCTCGCGCAGGCCCTTGACGTAGCGCAGGCCGAGACGAACGCAAAACTGCTCTTCACCACGGAGACACGGTAACGCAGAGAATCGGGTGATCGGGTGATCAGGTGACCGGCTCATTGAATCAGTCGCCGCCCGATGACCCGATGACTCGATCTCCCGATTCTCCGTGGCTCTGTGTCTCCGTGGTAGGTGTTGCGGTTCCAGAGTGCAGAGCCACTCCGACCTCATCACATCCGCCGGCCTGAACTTCAGCCCGTGCCGCTGCGCGTCTTTGACGATCGTCGAAGGGTGATAAAAGCCCATCGGCTGATTGTTGAGCAGCGCGGCGGTGAATGCCGCCAGGTAGTGGCACTTGAGCCAGGCGCTGGCGTAGGCGATCAGCGCGAAGCTGGCGGCGTGCGATTCGGGGAAGCCGTAGAGCGCAAACGACGTGATCGATTGCACGATCTGGTCTTGCGCCTCCGGCACGATGCCGTTGCGCTCCATGCCTGCGCGCAGCTTCACTTCAATGTCGCGCATGCGGCGCTCCGAGCGCTTGAAACCGAAGGCGCGGCGCAGTTCTTCCGCTTCCCCGCCGCTGAAGCCGGCCGCGATCATCGCTATACGCAGCAACTGCTCCTGAAAGAGCGGGACGCCCAGGGTGCGCGCCAGCACCGGCTCGAGCGACGGGTGCGGATACGTGACCGCCTCGCGTCCCTGGCGGCGCTTGAGATACGGATTCACCATCTGCCCGACGATCGGCCCCGGCCGGATGATGGCCACCTCGACCACGATGTCATAAAAACATTTTGGCTTGAGGCGCGGCAGGCAGGACATCTGCGCCCGGCTCTCCACCTGGAACATGCCCACGGTGTCTGCCTTCTCGAGCGCGGCGTAGACCTCTGGATCGTCCGGCGGAAGATGCGCCAGGTCTGCTTCTTCGCCATAATCGCGGCGAATCATGGCGATCGAATCCTCGAGCACGGCCATCATCCCGAGTCCGAGCAGATCGACTTTGATGATGCCCATGTCCGCGCAATCTTCCTTGTCCCACTGCACCACCACGCGCCCGGGCATGGTGGCGGGCTCGAGCGGCACCACGGAATCGAGCTGCCCCTGGCAGACCACCATGCCGCCCGAGTGCTGCCCGAGATGCCGTGGCAGGTCCTGCACGGCGAGCGCCAGCTCGAGGAATTTGCGCAGGTGCGGCTGCGCCAGGTCGAAACCGGCGTCGCGGAACTGGCGCGCGAGCGTTTCATCGGGGTCGCGGTACTCCCACGAGCCGACGAGCTTCGAGAGCCGGTCGAGCATCTCGGGATCGAAGCCCAGCACTTTGCCAATCTCGCGCGCCGCCGAGCGCCCGCGATAGGTGATGACGTTGGCAGTCATGGCGGCGCCGAAACCGGGGCCCCCGGCACGCCTGCTGTTGGCGTGTTGGGGTGGAAGGGTTCCATAGCGCTGGTAGACGTATTGGATGGCGCGCTCGCGCTGCCCGCCCGAAGGCAGATCGAGATCGATGTCCGGCCACTCCCCGCGTTCTTCCGAAAGAAACCGCTCGAAGAGCAGGTCCATCTGGATGGGATCGACGGCGGTGATGCCCAGCGAGTAGCAGACGGCCGAGTTGGCGGCCGAGCCGCGTCCCTGGACGAGAATGTTCTGCTCGCGGCAGAAGCGCACGATGTCCCACACGATGAGAAAGTAGCCGGCGAGCTCGAGCTTTTCGATCAGCGCCAGCTCGCGCTCGATCTGCCGCCGGGCGCGCTGGCGGATGGTGCGCGAAGCGCGGCCATAGCGGTCACGCGCGCCCTCTTCCGTACGCCTGCGCAGAAATGAGTTCATGCTTTCGCCTTCGGGCACCGGGTACGGCGGAAATTTATAGCCGAGATCGGCGAGCGTGAACTGCAATCGCGACGAGAGCTGCACCGTTTCAGCAATGGCTTCCGGCAGATCCGCGAACAGGCGCGCCATCTCCGCAGGCGTTTTCACGTAGCGCTCGGAGTTGCGCGCCAACAGGCGTCCAGCGGTTTCGAGCGTGCGATGATGACGGATAGCGGTAAAGGCGTCGAGAATTTCGCGCTGCTCAGCCCGCGCATAGCGCACGCCGTTGGTCGCAACGATGGGCAGGCCCAGCGAACGCGCGATCTCAAGTGCAGCCCGGTTGCGCGCTTCCTCCTCGCGCAAAAAATGCCGCTGCAGCTCGACGTAAACATTTTCGTGGCCGAAGATCGAGATCAGGCGCTCGACGGTGCGGCGTGCTTCTTCTCTTCCGCCTTCCGCGAGCGCGGCGGCGAGCGGGCCGTCATCGCCGCCAGTAAGACAAATCAGACCGCTGGCGTGCTCGCGCAGATCATCTTCGCGCGCGGCAATCACCTCCGGCGGTGCATCTTTCGGGCCACGCATCTTCATGCGCGTGATCAGGCGGCAGAGGTTCTGGTAGCCGGTGCGATTTTGCGCCAACACAGGGATTTGACACCTACCACAGAGACACGGAGACACAGAGAATCGGGTGATCGGGCGATCGGGTGATCGGGTCATTGAATTACTCGGGGGAGAACACGCGAGCTCCGCTCCGATGTGCGCTTTCACCCCCGTTTTCTTTGCCGCCAGATGAAAACGCGGCGCGCCATAAACGCCGTCGCGATCAAGCAGCGCCATAGAGGGCATCCCGGCCGCGGCACACCGGTCCACAAGTTCCTCGGGCGCGGAGGCGCCGTCGAGAAAGCTGAAAGCGGAGGCGGAGTGAAGCTCGATATACATTGCAACATCGGGTGATCGGGTCATCGGGTCATCGGGTGATCTGTTGCAAATGACCCGATGAGCCGATCTCCCGATCACCTGATTCCCTCAGTCATAACTCCCTTCCACGAACCACGCGCCGGAATCGAGCCGGCGATAAATCCGATAGAGCGCGATGCCTTGTTTGCCGGGCACGGCGATGTCCCACTCGTCTCGTGCCCAACCCGATCCGTGATCATCCGTGTGAATCCGTGGCGTTCTTTCTTTTCCTCTCCACCCATCGCCCGAACTTCGCCACGGACCAGAAACGGACGCCACCTCGCCGCGAATCTCTCCGGCCGTGATGCGCACGGGCTCACCCTCGCGTACTTCTACTTCAGCCACCAGCGGCGGACGAAAACGTCGCAGAACCATTGCGGGAGGGCACGGCTTCAGCCGTGCCATATAGCGATCTTTAGAAGAGGGCTTCAGCCCCTGGGGCGTCGCAGGCGCAAAGCGCCGCATCTCGAACGCATCCGGGCGATGCGTGTCCAGCACTTCCGCTGCGCCTATCTTCTGCCCGCCGACAATCGCCGCCAGCCGCGCCAGCGTCAGCTCCAGTCGGTCGGGCGCGGGCGTGGCGGGAAGAAAAAGCCCTTCCTGTCCGGGACGCGGCTTCGCCGGCTCGGCCGCCAGCGCAACCTTCACCACCGGCGCCCCCGGCGGATGCGCGCGCAGCTCCAGTTGCAGCAGCTTGAGGAAGAGCCGCGCATCGAGCATGGGAAGAGGGAAACGAAGAGATCGCGTGATCGGGAGATCGGGTGATCGGGTCATTGAATTGGAATCGGAATCAATCACCCGATGACCCGATCTCCCGATGACCCGATCCAGGACGAGGGTCAGCCGCAGCTCGTTGGTCGCCAGCGCCCGCGCTTCCAGGCGGGCGCAGAGCTGTTCCAGCAGGCGACCGAGGACGAACGCCAGCGGCTCCAGCAGCGCCACCGGATATTCCATTTCCATCGTCTCTTCGAAGGTGAGCGGCGGCTCGGCCGGGACCAGCGGGCGCTCGACGGCGCCGCGCGCCAGCTTCTCGAGGCGCAATCCTTCCTGTCCCAGGCGCTCGACCAGAGCGACCTCCGGCAGCGCCGCCAGAGCGCGCAGATTGCGAACGCCCCAGCGGTCGAGCGTTTCGAGAATTTCCGGCGCGACCTGCAGCACATCGATAGGCAATGGTCCCAGACGCTCGGCCTGCTTGCCCGGCGGGATAACGGTGATGCCCGCAAAGCCACGAGCGGCGAGGATTGCGGCGTCAGGATTGGCGGCCATCGCGACATTTGCTTCGAGTCCCATCTCTTGCGCGCGCCGCGCTAAATCCTGGGCCAGCTTGGCCGGTGGACCGAACAGGCGATCGAGGCCGGCAGCGTCGAGCACCACGGTATCGGCGGCGGTCGCTTCCGCGCGCGGCGAGAAAGCCTGCGCGCAATCGAGCAGCGCGGCGGCCTGCTCCGGAGCGCACGCTGGAACGTAGATGGCAGCAAAAAGCATTCAGCACTCAGCACTCAGCCACACCAGGCGGCGCGCGATTCGAACGAAGCCGTGGCCGAGCGGGCCGGTTTGCGTTGCCAGACCCGTGAATTCAGAACCTCAACTTCTAATTGCATTCCCTGCAGCAGCCGCGCATGCGCCGGCTTCGCTCCGGCAGCCTTAGCTGATTGCTGAGTGCTGACTGCTGAGTGCTTCAACACCAGCGACGCGCAGCTCTTCGCCGAAACTTCCTGCTCGATCACCACTAGTGCCGTCTCCGTGTTTTCCACCGCGCGGCGGAAGCGGAACCACGAGGCGAGCGGCACGCGGCGCGCGATCGCCGGCGGGATGTCGCCCAGGTCCATCACCAGCAGCCCGAATCCTCCGGCCTGCAACAGCAGGTCAAGAGCACGCAGGGCCTGCTCGACACAGGATCGGGTGATCGACTGATCGGGTGATCGGGCGATTGAATCATTCACCCGATGACCCGATGTGCTGATCTCCCGATTCTCCGTGCCTCTGTGTCTCTGTGGTGGGATTCCTCCGCATCGCACCCACAGCAGGCGCTCTAGATTCACGCCGGCTGCGGCGGCGGAGGGGGGATCGAAGGCGTCGCTGGCATCCACCAGGGCGCAGACCTCCTCCCGCGCCGTCATCTGTGCCATGAGCGCGAGCAACAGGCTGGTGCGGCCCGACGAGGCCGGCCCGAATATTTCCGTCAGGCCGCCGCGCGGAATGCCTCCGGTGAGTTCGTCGACCGACGGAATGCCGGTGAGGATGGTCCGCGGCTGCGGGCGCACGCCCAGGCGCGAGGCCGGGAGCACGCCCTCGATCCCGGTCAAGACGCCTGGGTTGCGGGTGGGAGCGGGAACGGCACAAAGCGCGGCTGACATGCAGA
>Ga0335081_10017492_pt1 | contig 11604 bp, 10 predicted proteins | sample Lox_Sample_35_FD_206713 | JGI IMG/M metagenome (GOLD analysis project Ga0335081, IMG submission 206713) | Soil microbial communities from Loxahatchee National Wildlife Refuge, Florida, United States - Lox_Sample_3.5 | ecosystem: Environmental > Terrestrial > Soil > Wetlands | place: USA... | reverse complement strand
GAGTATACGCTCTTTGCGCGCATTGTGCTGAGAGGAGCCAATCACGCTGCTTGCCAATTGTCCATTCCGCGTGTACGATACCTCTGTGCGTTAGACCGACTCGGTCGTGAGCAGTTCTCGCCTCAACAGCAAGCAACCTGCACAGATTTTCTTCCGAATCCCTCCAGCGTAACTATCAAAAAAGGAACAAGAGTACAACAAATGGAACAAGGAACAGTAAAGTGGTTCAACGACGCCAAAGGCTACGGCTTTATTAGCCGTCAAAATGGCGAAGACGTCTTCGTGCATTTTTCGGCGATTCAGGCGGGCGGTTTCAAAAGCCTTCAGGAAGGCCAGACCGTGCAGTTCGACGTGACCAAGGGCCCCAAGGGCTGGCAAGCGGAAAACGTGCAGGCGATCTAAGCTGCCGACTACTGCGAAGAGGCGATCGAGAAAAGATCGCCTCTTTTTGTTTTTGTAAGCGCAGGACCGAAATTTGGGACAAACAAATTGTGATAAACATCTTTGCGCGAAATCTCGATCCCACAACCACCGAAGCGCAATTGAAGGAGATGTTCGCGGCTTACGGCTCGGTTGAAACAGTCACAATCGTTAAGGACCGTGACACCAAGCAACCTCGCGGCTTCGCTTTCGTTGAAATGACCAACAATGCTGAAGCCCAGGCGGCCATCAAATCCTTAAATGGATTCCGCTTGAATGATCGCGTGATCAGAGTAAATGAAGCTCGCCCCAAGGCGGAGCATGACCCTGCTCGCGACTCATCGCGTGAGCACAGGCGCCATAAGATTTAGCACGCAAGCGCCGCGCTCCCCCCCAGCATGACCCACAGAAGATTAGCGTCCAAAGACGGGACGCGGAACCTGGCCACATCTGATTTTCGCGAGAATTGGTAGGATGTTCTACCCGGGTTCGAGGAAATGAAAACCGCACTTCTCATGATCAGCACGGTCCTCTATGGGCCGGTTCTGGCCGCCCAACAGATTTCCTTGCAATCACTAGTCACGCCATCAACAGTCATCGAGAAAGACGGCCACCCCGTCACCTTCGCCGTTCACGGCTTCATTGAGTTCAAGTCTCTCGCCGAGCTATTTCCTTACATCACCAGCCAAACCGGGCGCTGGAAGCTCGATGGCGCCCAGAAACAAGCGTTGTCGCGCGATCTTCTGCGCCGCGGCATCGAAAGCCGCGTCATCTCGATGAGCGACGAACGTCCGCTCGAGACCTTGATCACCCACACCACGGACGAACTCCGGCGTGCTCTGGCCCAAGTTAGTGAACCGACCCCGCCCGGTTACTCAGACAGTTTTCTTGCCCTGCAGAACAAATGGAAGCTAGCTCTGAACTGCTGGAGCGCATCGCCGTCCATTCCCGGACGCGTGCTCTCCAATTGGTATCCAATCAGCGAAGGCATCCAGCTTTACGGCGTCACTTACGATTCGACCGAGCATTTCTGGCAAGCCGTGAAATATCATCCGCAGGTCACCGTCGCCAGTCTCAAGGATCTCCTGACCCGTTTCGAGAATAAAGACTGGACGCCCTGGCTCACGCGTCTCGATACTGATCCGACGATCTACCTACCGAACGCTTATGCGGTGGAATTCCTGCGGCACAATCTTGCGCACGAGCGGCTGCGCTGGTTCGAGGACGAACTGAGCCGGCAGCGCGTTAAACCTGAAGATCACGCGCGGCTGGTGCAACAACGGCGCGGGCCGCCAAACCGCTTCACTGCTTTTGAAGAGAAAGTTCTCTGGGGCGACCTGGCCGATGTCTTTCACCTGGTTTATGTGTTCTCGGCGGCCGACGATCCGCTGCGGCCTATCTTGGCCGAAAGCCACTTTGATGGAATCTATGTGAACGACCGCAAGATGGGCTTTATCAGCGACGAATTCCGCTCGCTAATGCTGGAGATCTGGCGTGTAAAGTACCTGCAGATACCGCGCTTTGGCGAAGTCATTCGCTCAATTCCGATCGAAATTCGCCTCGAGCATTTTCTCAACGACGGCGATTCGCCTGATATTCCGATCCCTGTGTACGTTGACTACCTCAACCAGATTCGCGACCTCGCTCGCGCTCAGCGATAACGGCAGGGACAGCTGTCATTGGAGGACTGTTTGTCTGGTTTTTGCGATAGCCGCCATCCTCCTTTCGTTTGTCATTCGCTACGCGCTCTTGTTTTCGTCCAACACGCCTTGTTTGACGGCTTCAACCGCAGATTCGGCAGCACGCCGCCCGACGCTCGCACCAATATCGCCGGCTCTTTTCTCCGCCGCTTCGGCAATCTCTTCCGCTTTTCTCTCAGGAACACGTTGCCAGTCCCGAGCTCTTTGTAGAAGCCTGCGGCGAGTCTCCTGGCCAGGAGCGGGCGCGAAGAGAACGGCTCCAGCAAATCCGATTGCAAAACCAAGTAAGAACTTCATGGCAAACCTCCAACTCTTAACCTTACGCCACTCTCTGCAAAACTGCTTTCGGAGTGAACCCATGGCCCTGCTTACTTTGCACTACTCGGCGCAGCAACTCAAATCCTGCTGCACCCAGAGCAGCGGCCAACCAGTACACGTGAGTCTCAAGCCAGAGTTCCGAACTGCGGGAACGGGCTCGGCTATCAAAGCATCCGTGCGCCCCGTGATCGCCTGGCACCGGCTCCAAAAGATTATTGGGGCGATTGGGATCTTCACGCCCGTCGTGTTGCTGCGACTGATAGCCAGTTCGGGCCAAGTAGCGATCGGCGAATGAAGGTGCCACCTTATTTCCGAAGATCGCTTTCACGGAAGACCATGCCGGATAGTACTCTCGCCTTTGCGGATGGTAGGCGGCGTAATAGATGGCGCGCGCCGCGACCTCTGGCTGATAGATCGGCGGGACAGGCTGTGCTTTTCGCGGTAAGCGACTCTTCACCCAGCCAAACTGCGGTGTGTTAAGCGCTGGCATCTGGACCATCGTCGTGTGCACATGGCTTCGGTCGTGCATGAGCTCCGTGCGCAGAGCAGCATGAAAGCCAAGCACGGCGTGTTTCGAGGCGCAATAAGCAGCTTGCAACGGGATACTCCGATAGGCAAGTGCAGAACCCACGTGGACGATGGTACCGCGATCCCGCGGCAACATGCGTTTCAGAGCGGCAAGACTCCCGTAGACATAGCCGAGATACGTCACTTCTGTAACTCGCTGGAACTCTTCGGCCGTCATCTGCTTGATCGGCGAGAAGACAGAGGTCATTGCATTGTTGACCCAGACGTCGATAGGTCCCAGTCTCCTCTCCACTTCGGCCGCTGCTTCTTCGACTTGGCTGGCATGCGCAACATCGACCGGCAGTACCAAAGCTTTGCCACCCAGAGCTTCAACCTCACGTCGAGCGCCCTCAAGTCCATCATGGCCTCTGGCGACCAGGCCTATCGACGCGCCGCGGCGGGCAAATTCCCGCACCGTCGCGCGCCCCACTCCCGCCGAGGCACCGGTGATGACAACTACGTTGTGCCTACGCATTTTTCACCTCAATTGAGAACCACGCAATTTGGATGTCTGGCCGCGCGGAGGTGTTTTCCAGAAAGGCGAATAGACGCAAATCCGACTCGGGTATCGTTCTTCTACAGCAGGATCATCAGGCAGCGCTTTTGTTGTGATCGCAGTTGCGAAGCCGGAGTTTTTCCGCCTGGAGCGCGGCGCTGGCAGCGCGATTGGTAATCGAGAATAGAAGATTCCAATCCGCTTCGCCGAGCGCTGTTCTTAGTCGTTCTTGTGCCCTTTTTCAATAGGGGCGGGCTTCGGTGAGGATTACCTTGCCCTCCTCAGTGAGGCTATAAATTTGCTCCCCATGACGTGTACCCGTTCGAACCTTAACCAGACCTTTGCGGCGTAGGGCGCCAAGGCGGCGCGAGAGTGTTTCCACGGCAACAGCATACTGTCGTGCGAATTGGTATTGCGCGATCTCTCCCGCTTCAGCGATTGCGCGCAGCGAAATAAACTGAGTACATTTCAGCCCGCAAGGCGCAAGCACGAGGTCATAAAGTTGCGTCACACACCGTGAGGCGCGCCTCAGGGCCGCGCACGCGCACCCCGCGTCAATTCCGGCCAGAATATGCTCTGCAATTAATGGCTGGATATTTGTTTGTACCAACGTGGAATTGCTGATCGAATGGCCGTTTTGTGTAAGCTCGCGTTCGGTAACAGCAACATTTTCTTGCATGTCTTTCGGTCCTCAACCAGGTACGGACGGGCTAGTCTTCTGGAAGCCCCTCGCGTGCGGCTCCGAGCTGGCCGCAGCTAATGAAGATTCAAATTAGGGTGCTGGTGGTTTTCTGTTCGAGAAGCGCCAAGATGCGCCCACAGGACGGGCTGCCGGCGCCAGACAGTTGCCGGCGCCGCCCCGAATCTTCCTGAAACTACGCAGCCGGGCGGATATCGCGAACGTTGTCCGCGGGTCTTGCCGCCGATTTCACTGCGTGTACTGCACCGCCCATGGCGCCGAGCCATCCGAGCAGCAAAGCGATAAAGCCTGCCCATCCGAGATCTGCAAATACGGTGAGCATGTAAGGACTATGCGCGCCGGCCTGGACTCCGGTGTCGCCGCTCAGCGCTGTTCCGCCCATTACGACCACAAGGATTGTAGCGATAACGGCCAGGCCAAACATGGCAGTGCCATAAATCGCGCCCTGCCCACGTGCGCTTACACCGGCAAGGTCGCCGGTAATGCGTCCGCCGACGTACATGGCAATGATCGTCAGGATGATCGCCCAGATTGCCAGCCCAACACTCATTCCAGTCACTGGGTGAGCAGCATTCGGACTCGCGGAGCTGGCAAAGATCGCTTCTCCTAAAAGACCGAACACTGACCAGATCGCCACAGAGGCAAACAATCCTGCCCAGATCGCGCCCCAATTCGTACGTGGCTGCGCAACCAGCAAAGCTTCATTTCTATATGTACTACTTGCCATTTGAATTCACCTCTCTTTGTGCATTTCTTCTTCCCTTATGATGCGTATTGGTGATGATGCCGATGTCACACGTGCACGGGATTTCCCATGTAGAGCTGGGCTGAAGTAGGCTTACAATGTGCAGCTCGGCGGTGTATTAGCGGAAGTCGGGCAGTTGCGTTCTAGAAGAAAAATACTAGGGAGTTCAGGGTTGGCTGCAATTACATCGTGGCACGATACTTATCCGTGTAGCTCCACGAATCGCTTATCTGCCGCATCACGAACTCGGAAGAACGCCTTCGGTAGCGCTGTAATCAGGTCGGTCGCAATCAGTGAATGTTCGCCTAGAGTATCTCGCGCCACATCGCCGGCCAGCCCGTGGAGATGGACGGCAGCGCATACGGCTTCTAGGATCCGGTTTGGGTTTTGTGCGATGAACCCAGCCACCATGCCGGTAAGAATGTCGCCGGTACCACCGGTCGCCATTCCGGGGTTCCCAGTGGTGTTGACCCAGACCTCGCCATCAGGAGAGGCCACCAGTGTCCGATGTCCTTTCAGCACCAATACCAGCCCGTGCTCTCCCGCGTAGCTACGGGCGACATTGATCCGGTCGCGCTGTATGGCAGCTATGCCGAGGCCTGTCAGACGCGCCATTTCGCCGGGATGAGGCGTGAGGACGAGTGGTCCTGAACTCCCGTTCAGTTCGTCGCGGTGATCTGCGAAGGCATTGAGTCCATCGGCATCCAGCACCAGAGGAACGTTACGTTTACGGACTAATTCGCGAACCAGTTCGCTGGTCTCGGAATCCCGCGAGACGCCCGGCCCGATGGCCACGACACTTTTGCCTGCCGCGAGGTTGCTGATGCAAGGCAGCGCGGTTTTTGCCATGGTGCCGTGCACAGTCTCAGGCAGCGGTTCGGTCATGACTTCGGGATGAAATCCTGCAACTGTGGACAGGATGGATTTTGGCGTTGCGATTGTGGACAATCCTGCTCCCACCCGCAACGCTGAGATCCCGGCCATCGCTGCCGCTCCCGCTTTGCCCAGCGAACCGCCCACGATCAGCGCATGCCCGAAGTTTCCCTTGTTTGCTGCAGGGGTTCGCGGCGTGATCAGCGGAGCAATCTCGCGAGCGGTGATCAGATTGAGGTGGAGCGATGAGCGGATTGCCTCTTCTGGTGAACCGATCGGAGCAATCCAAGTCACCCCATGGGTCAGGCCTCCAAAAACGTGCGCCGGCCGAGGAGCGGTGAAGCTCACGATCCCCTCTGCGTGAGCGACTGCCCCGGTCTGCTCACCCACAACGTCCGCGTCCGCTCCGGAAGGAATATCGACCGCGAATACGGGAGAAGAGCGTTTATTCAGATGTTGGATTGCAGCGGCATATAATCCGCTCACCGGCGGACGAAACCCGGTGCCCAGAATCGCATCGATCAAAATGTCGCAATCAAAGACCTGCTGGGCAGGATCGCCGTTAAGTTCTACATTCGATGTTGCGATTACCGGCTGAACCCTCAATCTGCTGAGCATCTGTGCTGCATCCCCCCGCAGCTCCGAGGGTTGAGCGAGCAACAGAACTTGAACTTCGCGTCCGGATTCTTCCAACTTGCGCGCCGCTACAAAGCCATCGCCGCCGTTGTTTCCTTTACCGCAAATCACCCCGATACGCTTGGCTGTTGGCCATTGCGCCGCAACAAAATCAGCCACCGCAGTTCCAGCGTTTTCCATTAGCGTGAGGGAAGGCACGCCGAATTGCTCGCTGGTTACGCGATCAATATCGCGCATCTCCGATGCGGTGACGATCTTCATGGTCGTGCCGCCGCCATCTGCTCGAGTTGGCGGAGTTGAGAAGGCTCGCCCATGGCGATCAGGCAGTCGCCGGGTTCGATACGGTCTTCGGGCGCAGGATTGAAGCGCATGCCATGCTCACGTTTAACGGCCAAGATGATAATGCCGCAATCCTGACGAATGCGCGAGGTTTCTACTGTCTTCCCGGAGAAGACCGACCCGCGCGGGATTTGGACTTCCCCAATCTCCAGATCAATTCCCAGATGTGTGGTAGCCGTATCTAGAAAGCTCACCGCGTGGGGGCGAAGGAGAGACTGCGCGATACGCTGACCTGCGAAGTGGTAGGGAGACACTACGGAGTCGGCCCCCGCTGTCAACAAATGTTTCTCTGCGTCATCTTCACTGGCCCTGGCTATAATTCGCAGGCGTGGATTCAGACCACGCGCGGTGAGAACGATGTAGAGGTTAGTAGCATCGGTTGTGGTAGCCGCGACGAGTCCACGCGCGCGCTCGATGTGCGCCTGGCTCAGCATCTGCTCCTGGGTCGCATCTCCGACCATAACCAGCCATTCGCCGGCATAACGTGCAGCTTTGGTTTCATTCTGCTCTACGATCACGAACTTCGCCGGCATGCGAGCCAGTTCCCGCGCCGCACTTCGGCCTACGCGTCCCGCGCCACAGATGATGTAATGATCCGCGAGCCGTTCAATTTCGCGCTGCATTCTGCGTTTGCCGAAAAAATCTCGAAGCTCGAATTCTAGCAAAGCCTGGGTAAGTGAACCGATTCCTAAAAACACTAACGAAACACCGGTGAGAATGAGAGCTGAGTTAAAGATGCGTCCTGCGTGAGAAAGTGGATGGGTTTCCTGGTATCCGATGGTGGTGAAAGTTGTAATCACCATATAGAAGCCATCGAACCATGACCATCCCTCAATGAAATGAAATCCTGCCATGCCGATCATGGTAAGGACCGCCAGCGCTATGCCAATCAGCCGCAGATTGCGAAGGGCCTTCATTTATGCCTCGTCATGCTCTACGTCCAGCTGCCAAAACGACCAAGGAAGGACTATGACGAGTAACGACTTCTGACTATAAAACAAAAAGCCCGGCGCGTACGCGCGGGGCCTTAAGAAGCCTGAGTGGCTTAATCCGCCATCGAAGGTTCGCCTGCACCCTCAGGAGCCTGTTCCCTGGCCAGTTGCACGCGGCTATGGTGGCGAGCATAGCCGAAATAGATCACCAGCCCGATCGCCAGCCAGATGATCAATCGCGCCCAAGTCTGCCAGGCGAGACTGAACATCATCAGCAAGGAAACGATGATACCCATGATCGGTGTAAACGGAATCCAGGGTGCAACAAAGGCCCGCGGAACCTCAGTTCTGCGCTTGCGCAGGACCCAGACTCCGCTGCAGACGATCACGAAAGCCAGCAACGTCCCAATCGACACCAGCTCGCCGAGTACGTTAATCGGCGTGAGAGCCGCTACCGTCGCTACGCACACTCCCACCAGGATGGTGCAGATATAAGGAGTTCGAAACCGGGTATGTACCTGGCTGGCCCACTTCGGTAACAAGCCGTCCTTGGACATCGAAAAAAATACCCGCGTTTGACCGAGCAACATCACCACCATGGTGCTACTGAGGCCGCAGATCGCCCCCAGTTTCACCAGTCGGCTACCCCAGGCCACGCCGGTCATATCGATGCCGATGGCGATTGGATCGGGTACATCGAGGGTCGTGTACTTCACTAGTCCGGTAAGGACGCCCGCGACGAGGATGTACAAGATCGTGCAGATCACGAGGGAGCCAAGGATGCCGATGGGCATGTCGCGTTTGGGATTTTTGGCTTCCTGTGCTGCCGTAGATACAGCATCAAAGCCGATGTAGGCGAAGAAAATAATTCCGCCGGCTGTTGCGATTCCGGACCATCCAAAATCACCGTAATGGCCGGTATTCGGCGGCAGAAAAGGAGTCCAATTCGCCATCGCTTCGGCGTGATGGCCCATGATGTAGTTAATTCCCAACCCGATGAACACGATCAGTACGCATACCTTGACAATCACAATAAAGGAATTGAAATTGGCCGATTCCTTGATCCCGATCACCAACACGGCCGTGACCAGCGCAATACCAATGAAGCCGAACAGATTGAAAGAAGAATATTGGTGCGGCAGAATAGCGGGATCGATGTGATTCTGGTCGAGAAGCTTTTGAAATTGCGCCGTTAGTCGCTCCCAGTGACCGTTATAAAAAAGGAAAACGGTTCCGGGCGCGCCCGCCCACTTGGGGGACAGCCGAACGCCGAAGTCTCCCAGGAAGCTGAGCACATATCCGCTCCAGCCACTTGCGACCGTTGCCGCACCGAGCGCGTACTCCAGGATGAGGTCCCAGCCAATGATCCAGGCGATAAATTCACCGAGTGTGGCGTAGCCATAGGTGTAAGCCGAACCGGCAACCGGAATCATCGAAGCGAATTCGGCGTAGCACAGGCCGGCAAACACGCAGGCGACCGCAGCGAGCGTAAAGGCGAGAATAATGGCTGGCCCGGCATGGTTGGCCGATGCCGTTCCAGTCAAAACGAAAATGCCGGTTCCGATAATGGCGCCAATGCCTAGCGAGATGAGGTTAGTCGGGCCCAGCGCTCGCCTGAGGCTGTGCTCGCCGGTTTCGGAAGCTTCCGCCAGAATGGTATTGATTGATTTTCTAGCCCAAAGATTAGGCATTCACTTCTCCTCGATGGTTTCCAACATTCACGGTAGTTGCTTCACCTTGCTTCCGCCAAACGTAGTAGACCGGTATTCCAAGTAGGACGATGATCAGGCCGGGCCACGTGTACTGGGGCTTGTAACGCAATAGTACGACATCAATAAAAAGGGCCATGACAATATACAGAGCCGGCAACACCGGATAACCCACCGCACGGTAGGGTCTCTCGGCGTCTGCATGCGTGCGTCTCAGCACAAATAGTCCAATGATCGTCAGAATATAGAAAACGAGCACTGCGAAAATGATGTACTCGAGCAATTGGTTATAAGTCCCCGAAACACACAGTACGCAAGTCCACACCATTTGCACCATGAGAGATACCGTGGGCGTCTTATATTTGGGATGCAGGCGGGCCACTTTTCGAAAGAACAAGCCATCCTTGGCCATCGCGTAATACACCCGTGCGCCGGCAAGAATTAGCCCGTTGGCGCAGCCAAAACCGGAAATCGTGATGGCGGCTGCCATCAGCAAACCACCGGCTGAGCCGAACATCTGTGCCATCACCGCGGTCGCAACACGCTCCTCGGTTGCGTACTTGATGCCGCGCTCCAGAATTGTGGCGCCCCCGGGGACACCATTCATAGGCAAGACGCTCAGGTAAACAAAGTTGCATGCGATGTAAAGGACGATGACAATGCCGGTTCCGAGTGCGAGTGAGAGTGGCAAATTGCGACTGGGGTTTTTTACCTCGGCGGCGGTGAACGTCACGTTGTTCCAGGCATCCGCCGAGAAAAGCGAACCGACTTGAGCGACGGCGACTACTGTGAGCGTGCCGACCAAGGCGCCGCCAATGTCGTGCACCGCCCCGAGTCCCCCGTCGTGCCAGAAATTACCATGGAAGTTTGCGGCGATCGCCAGCGGGTTGCGCCCAATCCAGAAGCCGAGCAGCACCAGACCGAACAGTGCTGCAACTTTCGCTGTAGTAAAGATATTTTGGATAGCCGCACCGGTCTTGATCCCGCGAATGTTGATCAACGAGAGTGCTACCACGATAAGAATGGCAACCAGATTCTGCGTATTTAAGCCTACATCCATATTTCCCAACTCCATGGGACCGATATGGATGGGAGGAGCCTTCCAAAAATGCAGAATCCAGTGTGTCGAGGAAATCCATGGGAGAAATACGCCTAAGAACTTGCCGAACGCAACCCCCACGGCAGCAATGGTTCCGGTCTGGATGACCAGAAATAACGTCCAGCCATATAGGAATCCCCACAAAGGGCCGAGCGCTTCTCGCAAGAAGACGTATTGTCCGCCGGCGCGCGGCATCATGGCGGCGAGTTCCCCATAGCTGAGAGCACCTACGATGGTCAGGAAACCGGTCACCACCCAGGCTGCAATCAGCAACGCCGGCGAATCCACCTCCCGCGCAATCTCCGCCGAGACAATAAAGATTCCCGACCCGATCATCGACCCCATAACCAGCATGGTGGCGCTGGTCAAGCCGAGGCCCTTGACCAGTTCCTGATCTTGATGGGTATGAATTTCCCAGTCGCTTGCCGCTGCGGGAATTGGAGGTTTAGTTTCGGTACTCATCAATGGTCGGAGGCTCTTGCCTCGGGCTCGCTCCCGCGGCCGGCCGAAACTCGTGGCCTGCTCGGTGGATGCTCTGCTGTGAGACTCTACCCTAAGATACGCAAAAATTCCTCTGCTGATTTTCGCGGTTCCCGTACCAGATCGGATATTACCGCGACAGAGTCAGCGCCAGCCTCGATGACGGCATGGCAATTTCGGCGGGTGATCCCGCCAATGGCCACCAAAGGCTTATTGGTCAGCTGCCTCGCCCCACGTACGCCTTCCAAGCCTACCACCGGATCGGGTTGCTGTTTGCTGGAAGTTGTAAACACAGGTCCAATCGCAAGGTAATCTGCCGAAGTTTGAGCGGCTTCCGTTATCTGTTCGGAATTGTGGGTGGAAACGCCAAGATACAGGTTCTTACCAATGATCTTCCGGGCCGCTTCGGGCGACAGATCATCTTGGCCCATGTGCACGCCGTCAAAGCCCGTGGCCACCGCGAGATCTGCCCGGTCGTCCATGATTAGCCGAACCGTCTTTCCCAGCCGTTGTCTCAGTTCTCGCGCCTGTTCAAGCATTTCCCGCGCATTGCCCGATTTATTCCGATACTGCAGCAGTGAGACGCCAGC
>Ga0335081_10017491_pt1 | contig 11605 bp, 10 predicted proteins | sample Lox_Sample_35_FD_206713 | JGI IMG/M metagenome (GOLD analysis project Ga0335081, IMG submission 206713) | Soil microbial communities from Loxahatchee National Wildlife Refuge, Florida, United States - Lox_Sample_3.5 | ecosystem: Environmental > Terrestrial > Soil > Wetlands | place: USA... | reverse complement strand
CTTGTTCGCAGTTCTGTTCTTCTCCAATACCATCCTAATTGCTGTAAGCGTTTTCTTATTGTCTTCCGTGGGGAAGAGATCGTATGCCTTGGTGTAGTTTGCTTCAGCATCCATCATATTACCAAGCTCCTGATGGAGGTAACCAAGGAGCGCATATCCGTAGTAGAAGTTTGGATGTTTCTTAATGAGTCTCTGCAGCATCTCCTGCGCTCTTTGGTACTCCCCTTGATCCAGAAGGGTTCTCGCTTCTTGCCAGGAATCTGTTTGTTGAGAAGGCGTCTTCGAACCATACAGCATGCGCTGTATGGATGGAGTCAAGGCTATAAGAACTGCAATCACGGCTAAAAAGATACGGAGGACTGCTATGTTTATCCTGTTGGCCTTTCTGAATATGGCAGTTTGATCTCGAAGTTCATCTAGAATCTCTTGCTGCATGTCTCCTGCCATATTCAACTCTCCTTTCCTGCGAACATTATTTTTATGTTCATTCTATTCTTTATGGGAAGATGATTGACCGGACTTCTCTTTCGCTTTTAAAAAGGAGCATTTGATGCTGTCCCTTTCCAAAAAACATCGACCTAGACAATATTATACCAAATTTGCTTAATTTAAGAATGAATTATCCAAGGAGGAACTTTCCCTTGGGGCAAAACTAGTTGCGATCGGCCGTACCAATTTGTGGGGTTTGATAGCAGATGGCTCGGCAGGGGTTAGTCGGACTTTAGATTTGCTGAGGGGGAGAAATGGCTGTTCCGACAGCCCTTAGTGTACAGACAAATGTACGTAACATCACCCCAAATTTGATCTGCCGACCGGACTCTGAGCAGACGATGATAACAGGTAGTTGAATGAGTGCCTTAGTATGCCACTGGATTTTTGTGGAGAAATGTGTTTACGATATCCGTGGGATTGACAAGAATAGAACTTGGAGATTTAAAAAATTGAATTCTAATAAGGAGGTTGTGTCCATGAATACCCGTGCTATCGGATCGTTCGTCTCAGGCTGTGTCCTTCTATTGGTTATTTCTGTGACCATGCCGAGTTTCGGTGCGGACACTGTTATCCGGCTCAAATATGCGGATCATGCCCCACCGGCGCATGCCATTTCCATCGTCACCCAGCAGTGGTGCAAAGAATTGGAAAAGAGGACGAACGGCCGAATCACCGTCGCCTATTTTCCGGCGGGAACGCTCGTCCCCCTGGCCCAGACCTACGATGGCGTTGTGAAGGGCATCATCGATATCGGATCGAGCATGATTGCGTACACACCCGGTAGGATGACGCTGGCGGAAGTGCTGACCTTACCGCTCGGCGTCCAAAACGGGCTTCAAGCATCGCGATTGGCAAATGCCTTCTTCAAAAAATTCAACCCAAAAGAGCTTAATGACACGAAGATCTTCTATCTCACTGCATATAGAGGCGGCTGGTTCCACACCAAAACGCCCGTGAACAAGGTTGAGGACTTAAAAGGCCTCCGGATCAAGGGTGATGGCTATACGTCTAAAGTCATCGCCGCTTTAGGCGGCGTCCCCACCACAATACCGATGCTCGAGACGTATGACGCCCTGAAGCGCGGACTTGCCGAGGGAGCGCTCACACCCCTTGAGACACTGACCAACTGGAAATTTGGCGAGGTCTGCAAATACACGTATCGCAATGACGGCGCCGCTTATGCCAACGGTATTTTCACTGCCATGAACAAAGATCGGTGGAACTCACTGCCCGCAGACCTTCAGCAGATCATCGACAAGCTCAATGAAGAGTGGTTTGAGAAACAGGCGAATGTGTGGAAACAGGTCGATGACGAAGCAATGGCGGCCATGCTCAAGCAGGGGCATAAATTTGCCTACGCGACGGCGGGCGATGTAGCCAAGACCAAAGAGATGGTTAAGCCGATCTTTGATGGGTACCTGAAGATCACGAAAGAAAAGGGGCTTCCGGGTGAAGAAGCACTCAGGTTCTGTCAGGAATACCTCAAAACGGCGCCGCTGAACTGAGATTCGGCACGAAGAAGGGGACGGTAAAAACGCCCCCTCTGTTGCAATCGTCGAAGAGGGAAAGAATGAGCGGATGGGCTGTGTTCGAACGTAAGATGTGTCGATTCCTTCTGCTGATCGCAGGGGTGACCCTTGCGTTCATGCTGGTGTTTACCGTGTTCAACGTCGTGCTGCGGGCTTTCCGCAGGCCGATCATGGGAGACTATGAAATCATCTCGTTTTTGGGCGCGGTGGTGGTCGCTTTTTCCCTCCCTTACACGGCACGGGTCAAAGGACACGTGACGGTTGACTTCGTATTGGAAAAGATTTCCAAGCGTGCGTCAGCGACCGTCCAGGTCGTCACAAGAATCCTGAGTGCCGCCCTGTTTTTGTGGATTGCTTGGAACTTCGTTCTGTTGAGTCTGGACCTGATCCGGACAAAAGAGGTTACCCAGCTCCTGAAGGTTCCTTATTATCCGATTTCTTTCGGGATTGCATTTTGCTGTTTGATGTTGAGCGTGACCCTGCTTTCCCAGGTGAAGACTTTAATGGAAGGAGATTCATGAGCGATACCCTGATCGGCATCATCGGTATCCTTGCTCTGCTTTTCTTTTTTGTTACCGGCATCGAATTGGCTTACGGAATGACCATCGTCGGTTTCATCGGTCTCGGTATCCTCGGAAAATGGAGCGCCGCCTCTAACCAGGTCGTCAAAGATTTCTTGGATTCCTTCACGTCGTATGGAATGACGGTTATCCCCCTGTTTGTCTTAATGGGCCAGGTGGCGTCGAACTCCAATGTCGCTAAAAAGCTGTACAACTCGGCGGGGAAATTCGTGGGCCATATTCCAGGAGGGCTTGCGATGACCACGGTCATCGGTGCGACCCTTTTCAAAGCCATGTGCGGTTCAACCCTGGCCACCTGCGCCACGTTCGCGGGAATTGCGGTTCCTGAAATGACCCGTATGGGCTACAACAAAAAGCTCTCCACGGGCGTGGTCGCATCGGTGGGAACGCTGGGGATGCTCATTCCTCCAAGCGTTCCACTAATGATTTACGGCTTGATCACGGAACAGTCGATCGGGAGGCTTTTTCTCGCGGGGTTGATCCCCGGGTTTCTCATTGCGGTATTCTTCATGTTGGTCATCTTCGGATGGGTCAAGATCAATCCGAACATTGCCCAGCTTGCGCCGAAATCGTCCTGGCACGAGCGGTGGAAGTCGAGTCCCGAGTTTATCTGGGTTGCAGTAATCTTCTTCGTGGTCATCGGAGGACTGATGCAGGGGTGGTTCTCACCCACCGAAGCGGGAAGCATCGGGGCAGCCACCGTCCTCATCATGGCCTGCGTCAGGACGAAATTCACGGGCAACCAGCTTGTCAAATCGTTCGAAGAATCTTTACGGACCGCGTGCATGACGCTCGTTCTTCTGGCCGGGTCGGTTGTCTTCGGCCATTTCCTCGCCATTACCGGTATCCCCTTTATTGCGGCGGACTGGATCGCGGGCCTTTCCCTGGATCGCAATTTGGTCATGGTATTGATTATCCTGATCTATCTTCTCGGCGGCTCCATCATCGACGACCTTGCCTTCATGATCCTTGCCACGCCGATCTTTTACCCCGCGGTCATCAAGCTTGGATTCGATCCGATCTGGTTCGGGATCATGATTGGCATTACGCTGATGATCGGCGTTATCATTCCGCCTGTGGCCATCTCGGTCTTTGTCGTCAAGAATATCACGGGAGAGTCCTTCGGCGTTATCTATACGGGGGTTTTGCCGTTTCTCCTGAGCTTAATTGCCTGCGCGGCCCTTCTTTTCTTCTTTCCGCAGATCGCCACTTACCTGCCCGGTGCTTTTTTTTGATTGGCGCTTCTCAGAGGAAGAAAAAGGAACATCTTATCTTCCGTCTTGTCGACAACGGCGGAATGGACAATACAGCAACCAAGGACCCAAAATGAGGAGGGAAGGGTATTAGAATCCTGCCCGGTATTGTTTTGGAACAAGACATCACCAAGGAGGAAGAGATGAAGAACAAAGAGGAAGAACGAATCCTTAGGAGAATATCCACGGCAGAGCTCGAGAGGAGGTGGAAGGCAGTTCGTCTGGCCATGGCCGAAAAGAAGCTCGATTTCCTGCTGATACAGAACAGCACGGATTATTTCGGGGGGTATGTGAAGTGGTTCACCGACGTATCCCCGGTGCACCAGTACCCTGTCACCGTTCTCTTTTCCAAGGACAACGGGATGACCACGATCTGGCATGGGACCCAGGCCCCGGCTGAGCCTTCACCACCTGCCTGGCTTCTACGGGGAGTCAGGAAAAGGATCAGCATGCCCTTCCTGCCGCCGCTCGAGTACACCTCCCACTACGAGGCTGAGAAGATCGTGGAGGAACTCCGGCCTTTGGGGAAATGCCGCATTGGATTCGTAAACATGGGCTCCATGTCCGCCGCCTTCTACAAGTATGTCACCGAGCACCTCACCGCCGCGCACTTTGAGAATGCGACGGATCTGGTGGACGAGATCAAAGCCATCAAGAGTCCGGAAGAGATCGAGTTGATCCGGGAGGTCTGTCGGATCCAGGATACCGCTTTCGAATGCACCCTTCCGAAGATACAGGCCGGCCGCCGGGACTATGAGATCTATGCAGAGGTGAAGGCCAAATGCGCGGAGATGGGAAGTACCCAACAGTTGGTGATCGGGGGTTCGTTCCCTTATGGAACGAGGGGTCGGCTCCTCGACAGCTTCGTTGGCAACCGCGTGCTCGAGGAAGGGGATCAGTTCAACCTCCTTATCGAAAACAACGGTCCGAGCGGCATGTACGCTCATCTCTTCTGCATCGTCTGCCTCGGGAAAGCACCACAGGCGCTTCTGGAGCAGTTTGAAATCGCCACGGAGGCGCAGAAGCATATCCTCAATCTTCTAAGACCCGGGGCGGATTCAGTCGAGCTCTGGGATGCAAACAATGAATTCCTGACCAGCCGGGGATTCGAAAAGGAAGGCCGGATTTTCGCTCACGGGCAGGGCTATGATCTCGTGGAGCGGCCCTCCTTCAACCCGGGGGAAACCATGAAGGTAAAAGCCAACATGAATATCGCTGTCCACCCTTGTGTGATATCGAAAAACACTTATGCCGAGGTCTGCCAGAATTTTCTGGTGCCTGAGAGCGGCCCTCCTGAGCGCTTGCACAAAACGCCGCAGAGGGTTTTCATCAACGACTAGTTAAAGCAACATGCCAGGTAAAGCAATGAAGATCGTTATCATGGGAACAGGCGGTTTAGGCGGTTATTATGGGGCTCTTCTCGCCCGGTCGGGGCACGAGGTTCACTTCGTCGCTCGGGGCCATCATCTCCAAGCCATATGTGAAAAAGGGTTGCAGGTCAGGAGCGTGCACGGCGGCTTCCTCGTCCGGCCAGCCCGGGCAACGGACAACCCCGCTGGTGTCGGGGAGGCCGATCTCGTCCTGTTCACGACCAAGGCCTACCAGACCGAAGAGGCGGTGGAACTGGTCAAACCCGTCCTGGGCCCCGAAACCGTCATCGTCCCGCTCCAGAACGGGGTGGACGCGGCCGACCGGATCGGCTCCTTGCTCGGGATGGAGCGGCTGCTCGGGGGTATGACCTGGATCTCGGCCGCAGTCGAAGCCCCTGGCGTCATCGGACAGTACAGCTCCTTCCGTCGGATCGTGATCGGCGAGCTGGACGGACGCAGCACACGCCGGATCGAGAGGGTTCGCGACGTGCTTGCGGGAACCGGTGTGAACGTAGAGGTCTCCCGGAACATCTCCGAGGTCCTCTGGACAAAGTTCGCTTTCATCTCCTCGGTGAGCGCTATGGGCTGTTTGACGCGAGTTTCCCTCAGGGACTACCGCACCATCGAAGAATCCTATGAGGTCCTGAAGGAGGTGATCGGAGAGATCGTTGCGGTAGCGAAGGCGAAAGGGGTGGGGGTGGGGCTGGCGCCGGATATCTTGCAGAACACCCTTGCTACCATTGGAGCGAGCGACGGGAAGATCAAACCCTCCATGCAACGCGACGCCGAAGCCGGGCGGGTTTCGGAGCTGGAATCCATGATCGGCATCGTTGTGAGGCTCGGCCGAGAGATGGGCGTCCCCACCCCCGTGATGCGTTTTGCCTATGCGGTCCTCAAACCGGGGCAATTGCTGGCGGGCAAGAGATAGAAATCTGAGCACCCTTCGAAGCACGTGCTTGCTGCTTCAGCCTAAAGCGCTCGCTTGGGCAGTTTCTCTTTAACATCCAACATTGGTTAGAACCCTTTATTTTTTGGTCTTTTTGTTGTAAGAGATGAATAACAACCTAAAAAATTATACTAACCATTTGAAAATTCAGAAAAGGAGGCATTACGATGCGAATGATTGACACTCATTTCCATATTGGCGTCATCCCTCATGAATGGCAGCACATCCTCGGGCTGTGTGAACTGGATACGGTTATCGTCCCCTCGGACCAGATGATCCCCGACTATTCTTCTTTGGAGGCGGTGAAGGATCATTATGACCGAATCCTGACAGAAAAAACCGAAAATGCACATGACTTTGGAATTTTCAACGTCTTTTTAGCTGTCACGTTCCCTATGTGGGGGCTTCCCCTATCCCTGCTGGATAAAGGGATCGAGCTCATGGAACAGTACATTAGAAAACCTCGCGTGGTGGGAGTCGGCGAGGCGGGAATGGATACGATAACCGTTGAGCATGAGGAAATCGTCTTTAAGACGATGGTCGCTTTTGCTAAAAAACATCATGTCCCTATCATCGTCCACACCCCACCTCCTCGCCATTCGCCCTATCTCGGCCGCGAGAAAAGCGACTACGACAAACGAAAGGTGATGGAACGGATTATCAAGATTCTGGTTGATTCGGGGATTGATCCGAAAAAGGTAATCCTCGACCATATCAATCGGGAAACTTTCAAGATGGCTTGGGACTACGGCTCCTGGGTCGGTCTGAGCTGCTGTCTGGATAAATTGAGCGGCCCTGAGATCGTCTCTTTCTATAAGGAATATGGACCGGATCGCATAATCGTAAACAGTGAGTGGGGGTTTTCCGGAGGGGGGAACCGGTCCGTTCCCAAGGTGGTTGTCGATATGAAGGCCGCCAATGCACCTCTTGAGGATATCCGAAAGATTGTTTTTGACAATGCAAAAACTTTCTTTGACCTTCAGGTCTGATTTTTCTTGATAAGGAACCACCCTTTTATCGGGAGTGTTTCGGTTTATATGAGGGGATAACCAAAATGGTTATCCCCTCAATTTTTTAGAGCTGACGAACTGTGCCCAGAGAGAGAATGAAGTACATTTGTTCCTCGGCGATTCGCTCAATCAGCACGGAGATAGTTTCCTAGGTCGTGGAAATTTAGTTTCATTCAGAGCCTCTGTGCCTCTCTATCTACTGCAAGGGAGGACTTCAATTCTAGTTTCAGGTCGGTCATTTAGGACAAAATTGGCCACTTTTTTGTAAATATTTCCACCAAGGTGGAGAGTAGAAGCTTATGCAGTTTTATTAAGTGGCTGGAATCATATGCGAATGTTCACATGAGCTCTTTGGCTTAATTTTTGCTTAATAATTTGAAGTCGGGGTAAAGGAATGATTCAAGGGGGTTTCTTTATGAATACTGGAAGAAATAGAAGACGGGCTGTTTCTTTCGCAATTCTGTTCATCCTGGTGTGTGTTGGCGGAAGTGTTTCGGCCGCCTTTGCCTCACCCACGGTTGCGACTGTTCAGAAAGTGAGTGGAGCAGCGTCGATTGTCAGGCAAGGACAAGCCATGTCCGCAACCATTGGTCTGGAAATATTAGAAAGCGATACACTTCGAACTGGTCCCAATGGATCCATTGGGGTGAAATTTCTTGACGACACTCTATTGTCGTTGGGACCGGAGAGTACTTTAGTTATTGATAAGTTTCTATTCGCCCCAAGAGAAGGAAAATTCTCGATCGCTCTTAGAATGATCAAAGGAACCGCAGCCTATCTTTCTGGGCTCATCTCTAAGCTGGCACCTGACTCGGCACATTTTGAAACGCCCACTGCTTCCATTGGCATCCGAGGGACAAAATTCCTCGTCAGGGTTGATGGGTAGTAGAAAAGGGGCAGGCTGAGATAAAGAAAATGGAATAACCGGATGAAGCAAGGTAGAAATGTTCTTTTTGCATGGATTGTTTTGTGTCTTCTAAGCGGGTGTGGCGCACACCGGGCAAGGCGAGATCTGATTGTCCTTCTCCCTGATTCGGACGGCAAGACGGGTGTCATCACGGTGACGACCAAGGGAGGTTCTCAAACACTCTACAAGCCCGGATACTCGGTCGAGATCGGGGACCTTGATGAGTCGCCGGTCGCTTCCAAGCCCGCAGACGAAAAAGAAATCGCGGATCTCTTTACATCGGCCCTCTCGGCACTGCCGAATCCGGCAAGTCGATTAACCCTATTCATTCTCTACTTTGAGCGTGATACAACGAGGCTCACGCGTGAATCCTCCGACGTCGTGGTGGAAGTGGAGAAGACTATCAAAAATCTTAAACCAAACGAAGTCTACATCGTGGGTCATACCGATCTCGTGGGAACAGAGGCCCACAATGACAGACTTTCCTCAAGAAGGGCAGTCTATGTCCGGGATCTTCTCGTTGCGAGCGGCATCAAACCGAATTCTCTTTTCGTCTCATTTTATGGCAAAGCAAGGCCCTTGGTGCCCACCAAAGACGAAGTCCCTGAACCGCGTAACAGGAGAGTCGAAGTCATCGTCAGATGACTTACTACGCTCTGTTTGCCGCCCGGCCAAAGTGCGTAGCGGCCCAGGAGAAAAGGAAAAGGATCATCACAAGAGACCGGAAAGACAATCGACCCATCCTTTTCTACGGCCTTGTTCTCTCGGTTCTTCTTTTTTCTTTAAATCTTGTCAAGCCCTCCCTTCTTGACTTCCTTCATCATCGAGTTTACGACTCCTTTCTGTCCTCCAGCACGTCAGAACCTTCCCCTGTTCCGGTCATCGTGGATATAGACGAGAGGAGCCTCAGGCAATACGGGCAATGGCCTTGGCCGCGCTATCGGATTGCAACTCTGGCCGATAAACTTAGAAACCTCGGGGCCTTGAGTATTGGCCTCGACATGCTCTTCGCAGAAGAAGACAGGACCTCGATCCTTTCAATAAAAAAGGAGATTCTGCGGGACTTCGGCGTCGATCTCGGATTCAGAGAGGTTCCCCCGGGACTCAGGGACAATGACCAGACCTTTGCGAACGTTCTTTCAAAAGGCCCTTTTTTGCTAGGTTATCAATTCCTCTTTGAAGAAGATTCTGATTCGGGGGACCGCCTTTTGCATCCATTGACCGTTTACAAGCTAACGAACGACAGGACAAACCAGGGTTCGCCAACGTTTATCCATGCCCGAGGCGTATCCTCCAGTCTGAAGGCGTTTTCCCAAGCTGCGGCCGGATCCGGGTTTTTCAATGTTTCACCCGACGGAGACGGCATCCTGCGACGGGTACCTTTGATCATCGAATACAAAGAAAAATTGTATCCAAGCCTCGCGCTGGCAACGCTGATGAAGGCCCTGGGGGTCTGTGACGTCTTTCTGAAGGTGGATGCCGGCGGCGGGAAGGCGTTGTATCTAAACCGAACGGCCATCCCTCTTAGCTCCAACGGGAGCATGCTCATCCGTTTTCGAGGGAAAGACAAAGGTTTCAATTACGTCTCAGCGGCAGACATTCTGTCTGACCGTGTCTTGAAGGGGAGAATAGACGGGAAAGTCGTGTTCATCGGAACCTCTGCTTCGGGATTGAAAGAGCTTAAGGCCACCCCCCTCGATCCTCTCTTTCCGGGGGTGGAGGTTCATGCAACCGTTGTTGACAACATTTTGAAAAAAGATTTCCTTTCTAGACCGGAATGGGCCGCCGGCCTAGAGTCTGCGGGAATGCTGGCATTAGGCTTGCTTTCCGCAGTCATCCTAGCCTGGACCGGAGCGGGGTGGAGTTTGGTCTTCCATGGGGCCCTTGCAGCCGGAGTATGGCAGGCTTCGGTGTGGATGTTTCGAAATGAAGGCATCTTCCTTTCGCCGGTTTTGTCCCTGATCGCCCTGGGGTTTAATTTTTCCATCATTACTCTTTTCAGGTACTGGAAGGAGGAGCAGAGGGTTAAAGCACGAACTCGCGAGCTAGCAATCGTTCAGGAGGCGACCATTGAAAGCATGTCTTCGCTGACAGAAACACGGGATCCGGATACAGGAGGGCATATCAAGCGTACCCAGAACTATATTCGGCTTCTCGCCGAGTACCTGAAGAATCAGCCCGGATTCACTCCATTCCTGGATGATGAAGCCATCGACCTGTTGTATAAGTCCGCCCCGCTTCACGATATCGGCAAGGTGGGGGTTTCAGATAGGATCTTACTGAAGCCGGACAGATTGACCGACCAAGAATTCGAAGAAATGAAACAACATACGGTCTACGGCCGCGATACTATCCTCGTTGCGGAAAGAAAGCTCGGGAATACTTCCTTTCTACGGGTGGCTCGAGAAATTGCTTATACGCACCATGAGCGATGGGACGGATCTGGGTATCCGGAGGGCCTCAAAGGCGGACAGATTCCCGTTCCGGGTAGGCTCATGGCTTTAGCCGATACCTATGATGCGTTGACGAGTAAACGGGTCTACAAATCGCCCCTCCCTCATGAGGAAGCAGTCCAAATCATCGTCGAAGCAAAAGGGGGACAATTCGACCCGGCAGTCGTAGACGCGTTCCTCCAGATCAAGGAGGATTTTCGCCGGATCGCCCTGAGATACGCCGACACCTAGAATCTGACTTCATTCGCCACCTAACAACAACAGGTTGAGTCACTGCAACAAAAATCGCTAAACGGGTCCCAGCAACAATCGTACGAATCAAGGGCCTGAGCGGAGACGGTTTTTGACTCACCTTTATCGAAATCATTATTGCCCATCATCATGACTGCCTCTCCTTTTCAGTTCAAATTTAACAATAAACTTTGGAAATTCAAGGCAGAGCCTAAGATCCAAACAGGATTCTATATTTGCACCGGCGAGAGTCGCAGACAAGCAAAAGCATCTTTTCATCTCTCTTCGAAGGATCCCGTCTCGGACTCAACACGGAAAGAAAAAGGAAGGCAGGGCGAGAAAAATCAGTAAATATACTGTATTCTCCAATTCGAAATACAGGATTCATCCCATTTACTTATTCGGCTGGCGAGAATAAACTGAAAATCTTGAGGCAGCAATTCGGGCTTCACAAATTCAATCGTGTTGAGCTGTATGGCAGTGGTTTTCTCCGCAGCACTTCTGTCTGTTGTCTGGAAGGGATTTTGTCCCGATGAGTTCTTGGACCTTGCGCTATCTTGGCTACATCTGACTCCTCACCTTCGTTGGGCTCATCCGAACCTCCATTTTCTCCCAATCCGCTCTTCAAAATATTCTTTCCAGGAGATATCAAACTCTTCACGATTTCACCCGAGGCCATTTTGGCTGCCGAGTTTGTCAACTGGTTTGGAACACTCGGAAGCGAGGAGTGAGCAAGCAAGTGAGGCCGGGCAATACTTGTCCGCTCCTAGTTTGAGAGTTTGGTGATCCGTTAGTGAGATTGTCCTAATCCCAGATTGGATTCGAAGGGAAAA
>Ga0335081_10017490_pt1 | contig 11605 bp, 11 predicted proteins | sample Lox_Sample_35_FD_206713 | JGI IMG/M metagenome (GOLD analysis project Ga0335081, IMG submission 206713) | Soil microbial communities from Loxahatchee National Wildlife Refuge, Florida, United States - Lox_Sample_3.5 | ecosystem: Environmental > Terrestrial > Soil > Wetlands | place: USA... | reverse complement strand
CGGCGGTGCCCAGCGACCCGGCGTCACAGCCCGCCAGGTAACCCAGCCCGGCCCGGACCATCGCCAGCGCCTGCCCGGTGCTGGCGGGCAGGGCGGGCTCAGCGGTGGTGCACATTGGCCAGGTCACCTCCCCGGGGCCAGGAAGCTGTTCGTTAATCGATTTCTAGTTCGATACTAACCACAGGGTCCGACAATCCCGGGGCCAGCACGACCCGGGCCAGAAAAAACCGGGAAAAAATGCGTAAGGGGGCGCGCGACGAGGACACGCTCAGGTCCGGCACGTGAGGCCCGTCCGCGAATCTGTCATTCTGGGAGGCATGTCATCCGTCCCTGGACCACCGCGCCCGCCGGCCGCCGCGGCACCGGCCTCTGCCGGGCGTCGTCGGCAGGATGCAGCCGCGGGCTGGCACCCCTACGGGGGTGCAGGGAGCGTGCGGCAGACCGGCCAGGTCGCAGAGCGTGGCCGGCACCCTGGCAGGGATGCGGCGGGTAGCCGAGGCTGACGTGATGAACAGGATCCGGCAAGGCCCGCCGCGGCTGAGCTGAGAGCTCGCGTGGATAGGTGAGGGATTATGGTCGCCTGACTGGACGGCTATCCCATCGGTAAGCCGTCCAGGCTTGGCGGATCAGGTTACGCAAGCCCTAAGGGAGCGGTCAGCCTTCCAGGGACTGGCGCATGGGCAGGAACTTGACCTCGGTCTCGGCGACTTCGGCCGCCGGATCGGAGCCGGCCACGATGCCGCAGCCGGCGAACAGCCGGGCGCGGCACCCGTCCAGCTCGGCGCAGCGCAGCGCGATCCCGAACTCGCCGTTGCCGTTCGCGTCCACCCAGCCGACCGGGCCGGCGTAGCGGCCGCGTTCCATGTGCTCCAGTTCGCGGATCAGTTCCAGCGCCGCCTCGGCCGGGGTCCCGCACACGGCGGCCGGCGGGTGGAGCGCACCGGCCAGCGACAGCACCGAACGGTCCGCGGCGAGGGTGCCGCTTACGGCGGTGCCGAGATGGTGCACGTTCGCCAGCTTCAGCAGTGACGGGCGGGACGGGATGTCGAGGTCAGCACACAGCGGGGCGAGCGCGTCCCTTACCGACGCGACCGCGTAGGCGTGCTCTTCGGTGTTCTTGGCCGAGGCCAGCAGGGCCGCGCCGAGTTCGGCATCCTCGGCCGGTGTGGCCCCGCGGGGCGAGGTACCGCCCAGGATGAGCGCGGTGACCTCGCCGCCCACGCGCCGGACCAGCAATTCGGGGGTAGCGCCGACCAGGTTCGCGCAGGCGAACGTGTAACAGTCGGGGTACCTTGCGGCCAGGCGGCGCAGCAGGACGCGGGCGTCGATGGGGCCGCTCGCGGTGGCGAACACGTCGCGGGCGAGAACGACCTTCCGGAGGGCGCCGGAGGTGATGCGGCCGACGGCGGCAGCGACCGCGTCCGCCCACTCCGGCGCGGTCAGGCGGCCGTCGTGCCACTGCAAGCCTTGAGGGGCGGCCGGGCCCTGTGCGTCCGATGGGACGGGAGGGGTGCCGGAGACAGAGGCGGCGGAGGCGGCGGCCGGGGCGGAGGCAGCCGAGGCGAAGGCGGAGGCGGCGGAGGCGGCGGCCGGGGCGGAGGCAGCCGAGGCGAAGGCGGAGGCGGCGGAGACGGTGGTGAGCCAGGCCTGGCCCGACGGGGCACGGCCGAGAATGGTCCGCGGCACGATCAGCACGGAACCGTCGGACGCCGGGTCGAAGGTGAAGCTGCCGAACGCTACCGGCCCGGTGCCGGGCAGCCCGACCTCATTATCGGACACGGTGCGCTCGAATAGGTCGCGCAACCATTTCTCCCCGGCGGTGAAACGGTCCTCACCGGCGGGCAGCGTGATCCGGGCGGCCTCACCCCAGCCCGCTAGCCCACAGCCCCGGCGTACCCACGCCAGGGGTGACGTCGGTGGCACGTGGGCCAGCAGGTCACCGGGGTCGTCGATGGGCACGGTGCGCGCCACTAGGTTCCCGGGTTCCGGCGCGCCCTGCCCCGGAACCGGGGCAGGGCGGGGCTCGCCGGGCGCCACATCATTCCCGTCGGCTCTCATCGCGACCGATTTTACTGGCAGTCAATGCAACTCAACGGATGCCCCGCTCGTCTCTAGAGTGTGCCGTTTGTCTCCCTGATGGCCGTCTGGAGCCTGGCCCATCCGCGCCGGCCGGGGGCCCGGCGGGGCGAGCGGTGCCGGTTGTTGATCCGGACCAGGCCGGCGGCGCGGGGGGAGCGTGACCAGGGGGTGATTTTTCCGCTCGCGCGAGGTTGACTGTATGGCTACGAGCGTTACGCTTAGTACCTAATAGCGATTAATCCGACTAATAAACTAGACTTTAGGGAGACGGGATCCCCGATGCTGCGCAGTCCAGGCGGCCACGTTGACGTCCCGGCACCGGCCAGCGGTCTCCGGATGCGGCTGATCGCCCGCGACGTCGCCTCGCGCCCTGCTGCCTGGCAGCACCTCGTGCACATGGATCCCGTCGCGCGCTGGCACCTGCGGCTGTGCGGCGCCGCCGATTACGACGTGTGGCTCGAATCCTGGCTGCCCGGCCAGGGCACCGGCTGGCACGACCACGGTGGCTCGGCCGGGGTCATGGTGGTCGCGCGCGGTGAACTGGAGGAGCGCGTCCCCGTGCTGGGCGGGGTCGTGACGCAGATCAGGCACATTCCCGAGGGTCTCGCCCGGCTGCTGCGCCGCCGTCAGGTGCACGAGCTGGCCAACGTCTCGCTCGTGCCCGCGCTCAGCGTGCACGTCTACTCGCCGCCCCTGGAGGCGACGCGGGGCTACGTGATCAGCCCGCGCGGCCTGCGCCGCGACGGCCGTCCTGAGGATGGGCCGCTCACAGCAGGCTGAGCTGCATCGGCACCGGCCGGGTGGCCTCCCGCGCCGCGCCGGGCGGCGGCTCCCCGGCCGCCCGCCCCCCGCGGGCGGCATCACGGGCCGGGCCCATGCCCAGGTTCGCGCCGACCGAACGGCCCGCCGCGGGGGTGGCGGCGCCGACCCCGTACCGCCGGGCGAGCTCGCGGACCTGGCCGCTGATCTCCGCCTGATAGTCCTTCGGCGCGTAGGCGCTGTGCCGGTACAGGCGGCGGTAACGGGGGAGCAGCGCGGGATGGTGCTCGCTCAGCCAGCGCATGTACCACTCGCGCGTGCCCGGACGCAGGTGCAGGACGATCGGCGTGACGTGCCCGGCGCCGGACACGGCGATGCGCCGCACCGCCGCGTCCAGCTGGGCGGGCGAATCGGACAGGAACGGCACGATCGGTCCCATCAGCACTCCGCAGCGCAGCCCGGCGCCGGTCAGTGTGGCGCAGACGTCCAGCCGCCGCTCCGGGCTCGGCGTGCCCGGCTCCAGGGATCGCCAAAGCTCTTTATCGACAAAGCCGGCCGAGACGTTCAGGCCGACGTCGGTGACCTCCGCCGCCTGGGTGAGCAGGTCCAGATCGCGGAGGATGAGCGTGCCCTTGGTCAGGATCGAGAAGGGATTCGCGTGATCGCGGAGCGCGGCGATGATGCCGCGCATCAGCTCATACCGGCCCTCGGCGCGCTGGTAGCAGTCGACGTTGGTGCCCATCGCGATGTGCTCGCCCGCCCAGCGCGGCGACGCCAGCGTTGCGCGCAGCAACTCCGGCGCGTTGACCTTCACGACGACCTTGGAGTTGAAGTCCTGGCCCGCGTCCAGGTCGAGGTAGGTATGGGTGTTGCGCGCGAAGCAGTAGGCACAGGCGTGCTGGCAGCCCCGGTACGGGTTGATCGTCCAGCCGAACGCCATCCGCGAGGTGGCCGGCACGCGGTTGACGATGGACTTGGCCTGTATCTCGTAGAAGGTCATGCCACGGAAACCAGGGGTGTCGAAGGTGCGCGTGATCGCGCCCCGCTCGAACAGCGCACGGGCCGGTCCCGGGCCGCAGGCCTCCGCCGGACCGTTCCCAAGCGCACCGTCCCCGGGCGCACTGCCCTCGGGCGCACCGTCGAGCCGCAGGTGATCCCATCGCATAGGTGCGAGGGTAGAACGCTTATTCGACAATGGCAAACATATGTTCGTATGATGTCCGGGCGCCGGAGCCCGGAAGAGAGCGCGCGGGCGATACGGAAAACGAGTGACTACGAAGCCGGAACAATTGGATAAAGATCTTGCGGTGGGGGATAGTTATGAGGGTATCCACCAGCGCGCGACGCGGAGGTAGCGCTATGGCGCTGTCTATGGACGAGCAGCGTATGCTCGCTGAAATTGAACGGCGGCTCGCCGCCGAGGATCCCCGGCTGGCCGCGCGCCTGTCGACGTTCCGCAGGCAGGCCCGGATCAACGTGTTCCGGTCAACGAGAGCGCGTGTCATCGGGTCGCTGTTCACCGTCGCCGTCGTGGCGATGGTCTCTCTCATGGTCTACGCGATCGTGCCCTTTCGGTCCGGTTCGCGTACCTCTGGCCATCATCCGGTGACGACGGTCTCCCATACCGGTCAGGCCAAGCTCAGCGCGGGGCCCGGCCAGCACCCAGCCAGCGGTTCCGCCTCCGCCCCGTCGATCAAGGCCAAGGCCTCCGCCAGCGCGGTGGCGGCGGCCCCAGCGGCCAAGACGGCTAATGCGGGCACGGCCTCCGGCACCCACGCGGCCTCAGGGACGGGCACTCATCCGGCTGCCCAGAGCGCCACCGGCCCCTAGCTGTCAGGGCGCGCCGCCGGTCAGCGCGAGGGTCGCCGGGGCGAAGGAATTCGCGGGCGCTGAGGCCCTGGCGTCCTGTGCCTGTGCCCCCGCGGCACGGCCGGCCGGGGCGGCGCGGCCGTCCGGGGCGATAAGTACTCGCGCCACAGCTGGATGAGGTACCGCTCGAGTCCTTCGAGCTGCTTCTTGGCCTGCTGGAACTCGTCCGCGAGCGGGTTGCGGTACGCGTCGTACAGTTCGGCGTAACGGCGCGCGGCTTCCTCGCGGTTGTTCGCGTAGACCCGGACGGCGTAGTTGCCGACCCCGCTGGCCAGGCGCAGGCCGTGAATGGCCTTGCCCGCCGAGCCCTCATCGATGCTCAGGTAGCCACGCAGGTACAGGCGGCACTTGGCCTCTTCCTGCCAGGTGTCACCGAAGGGCGGGGGAGCCCCGTCCCATTCCTCGATGACCAGCCGTACGTCCAGTTGCTCCTGCAGGCTGCCCACCCAGAGTTGCTCCCGGTTAACGCTGATCAGCGTTCCGACCGGGGGAAGTGGCGCTCCGGGGGCGTTCGGGTCGACGGCCGCGTCGTGGAGGCGGAACATGCGCCGGTCCGGGAACACCGGCATCACCAGCTGGAGAAGCCTCCTGCTCATCGTCCTCCCCACCGAACCCAGAGCCCGCGGCCCTCTGCTCTCGGACCAGGAGTCCCGGGCGACTCTGCAGGTGGCACAAATGTAGAGCTTCGGTACGTCTCGCCGCAGGCAAACGGGACCTAGCGCTCAATTCCGGCCACCGTGCGGGGCCGGTCCGGCCGGCCGGCGGCACGACCGCCCGCCCGCCGGTGCCGGCGTCCTGACCTGTGCCGATGAGGCTCTTCCGGACCGGGGGTCTCCCTTTCTCCGGCGCTACGTGCGGGGCATCGCCGCGGGGGATTACTTGTAGGCAAACAATCGTTATAGTCGTATAAATGTCGCGCACGCGTCCCGGAACGCCCGGGGCACCGGACCGAGGTGAACCGTCCTGCCCGGACTTAGCCGCCAGCGCCGCCTGCTCGTGCTGGCCATCTGCTGCATGAGCCTGTTCATCGTGGGGCTGGACAGCACGATCGTGAACGTCGCGCTGCCCTCAATCGGGCGTGAGCTGCACGCGTCCGTGTCCGGCCTGCAATGGACGATCGCCGCGTACACGCTGGTGCTGGCGAGCCTGCTGATGCTATCGGGATCGACCGCGGACCGCATCGGGCGCCGCCGGACCTTCCAGGCCGGCCTCGCGGTGTTCACCGCCGGCTCGCTGCTGTGCAGCCTGGCACCCGGCCTGGGGTGGCTGGTCGCGTTCCGGATGGTGCAGGCGGTCGGCGGGTCGATGCTCAACCCGGTGGCCATGTCCATCATCACCAACACGTTCACCGACCGCCGTGAGCGGGCCCAGGCCATCGGCGTGTGGGGCGGCGTCTTCGGGCTGAGCGTGGCGCTCGGGCCGGTCGCCGGCGGCGCGCTCGTCGACTCGGTCGGGTGGCGCGGCATCTTCTGGGTCAACATCCCGGTCGGCATCGCGGCCATCGCGGCCTGCGCGCTGTTCGTGCCTGAGTCGAAGGCGGACCGCGCCCGCCGCCCGGATCCGGTCGGGCAGACGCTGCTCATCGTGCTGCTGGCCGCGCTGACGTACGGCATCATCGAGGGCCCCGGCGCCGGGTGGGGATCCCCGCGCATCCTGGGGCTGTTCGCCCTGGCGGCCGTGGCGCTGGCCGTCTTCGTCTGGTACGAGCGCCGTCGCGAGGATCCGCTGCTCAACCCGCGGTTCTTCGGCAGTGCCCCGTTCACCGGGGCGACGATCACCGCGGTGGCCGCCATGGCCGCACTCGGCGGGTTCCTGTTCCTGAACACGCTGTATCTGCAGGATGTGCGGGCCTTCCCGGCCTTGGCCGCCGGGCTCTACCTGCTGCCGATGGCGGGGGCGATGGCCATCTGCTCGCCGCTGTCCGGGCGGATCGTCGCCGCCCGCGGCGCCCGCATTCCGCTCGTCTGCGCGGGCATCGCGCTCATCGCGGCCGGGATCCTGCTGACCATGATCACCGACCACTCCAGCGCCGCCTTCCTTTTCCCCAGCTACGTGATCTTCGGTATCGGGATTGGCCTGGTTAACGCGCCGATTACGAACTCCGCGGTGTCCGGCATGCCGCGGCAGCAGGCGGGCGTCGCCGCCGGCGTCGCCTCCACCAGCCGTTCGATCGGCCAGTCACTAGGCGTCGCGGTGATGGGCTCGGTGCTGAGCGGTAACCTGCACGGAGGGATGCGCGCCGGATTCGTGGCCGCCAGCCGCCCCGGCTGGTGGATCGTGGCCGCCTGCGGGGCGGTGACGCTCATCCTCGCCCTGGTCACGACCGGACCGTGGGCGCTGCGGACGGCGAAGAGGACCGCCGAGCTCCTGTCACCCGCGGACGAAAGGTCACCGGTGAGCGTGCCATGACAGTTTCCCCGGCCACGGCCCCGGCGGAGGACGCCGACGAGGTGGCGGCGCGCGCCTGGCAGGCCATGCGGGCCCTCGTCCTGGACCACTACGACCGCCGCAAGAAGGTGTGCGACGCGCTCGGCATGAGCTTCATCCGCGCCAAGGCGCTTCGCTTCATCGCCGGCGGCCCGATGACGATGCGCGAACTCGCCGCGGCGCTGGGCACCGATCCGCCGTACACCACCGTGGTGGTCGACGATCTGGAGCGCCGGGGGCTGGTGACGCGGACCGTCCGGGCCGGTGACCGGCGGTCGAAGATCGTCTCGATCACGGCCAGCGGCTCGGGGCAGGCCCACGTGGCCGAGCGGATCCTGAACGACGCCCCCCGGCCCTTGCGCGAGCTGCCCGCGGACGATCTGCACGCCCTCGATCGCATCCTCGGCGGCCTGCTCGGCCCGGACTCCTGAGGCCGGCGCCGCTTGCCCCGGGGCCTGGCTAACGTCCGGGCGGCGCGGCGATCCGCCGCAGCGCGGGGACGTCGATGATCGTGACGTGCCGCTGGCTCGTCTCGACCAGGCGCCGGCGCCGCCAGTCGCTGAACGCGCGCGTGACCGTAGCCCGGGAGACGGACACCAGGCTGGCGAGTTCCGTCTGGGATAGCGGCAGGTCGATGACCACGCGGTGCCCGTCACCGACGCCGTGCCGCCGCGCCAGTTCGAGCAGCAGCCCCGCCAGCCGCTGGGCCCCCGTGCAGGTGGCCCGGGCGCGCAGGCTTTCGGCGGTGTCGCTCCACCGCTGGATGATCATCTGCCGGTAGGCGCGCCCCGCGGAGGGGTACTCGTCGAGGAAGGCATTGAACCGGTCGTGCTGGACCATGACCGACTCCACCCGGTCGATCGCGTAAATGGTCGCGGTCCGGTATCCGGTCACCTCCCCGGCCAGCTCGCCGACGACATCGCCGTTACCGCGCAGCGCGAGCACGGCCTGCTGGCCGTCGCGGGTCACCGACACCACCTTGACCCAGCCGCTGACCAGGACGAAAAGGTGCGTCGCCGGGTCGCCCTGTACGCAGAGCGGGGCGCCGGGAAGGAAGACGCTGTCCCGCCCGGCGCGGGCGAGCAGCGCTCGTTCGGGCCCGCTGAGCAGGCCCCAGAAGCCCCCGGCTGGTGCTATGTCGCGCATGTTCCCGTTAACGGTGACGTGTCAGTCTCCCCGCGTCGCGGCCCCTGATGTCCACGATGGACGACCGGGCAGCTTCGCACAACGGGGCCGGGCGCGGTTCAGCGGATGAAAATCAGCGCCCCGGTGAAGGCCAGGAATGCGCCGGTCGTGACGAGGGCCCAGTTCATCGCGGCCTGGATCCGCCCGGCCCGGAAGCGGGCCTGGCTGAGCAGGAGGTAGGCACGGTCCCAGCCCCACGGGAGGCCCGGCACGTCGCCCGGTGCCGGAATCGTGGCCCACCGCGCCCGCGGGTCCAGCGGCGCGCCGGTCCGTACCCGCTGCTCGTCGAGCAGGCGGCCCAGCGGCAGCCCGGACATCACGAGCAGGGTCACCGTGCGCAGCAGGCACAGCACCAGGATCAGGAACAGGATCCCGACGACCGCGACGCCGGGTCCGGTCCGCGAGATCAGCGGGAGGGCCGCGGCCTCGATGGCCGTCCCGATCGCGATCGCGCCGGTGGCGGCGCCGCCGGCCAGGACGCCGGGCCTGCAGTCGTGCAGCAGTGCCGCCATCTCACCCAGGACGTGCTGGGCCTCGTCCTCGCGGTAACCGGGCGCGGGCACGTCACGCGGGGCCGCCGGCTCCGGGGGCTTCGGCCATCGTTCGGTCAGCAGGATCGCCATAATGAAATTCCTCCGCTCCGCCCGTTTCTGCCTGCCTTCCAGGCAACGGGATGGGCGGCGGTCACGCTGGCGCACGAGAGACGGGCACGCTGTCTCATCTGACGCATACCGGGGCCCTAGGCCAGCCGGGTGACCTCGACGGTTACCGTCATCGCGACGCTAGGTGCGCCGCTGTAGATGCCCTTGAGCGGGGACACGTCCGCGTAGTCACGGCCGCGCCCGAGGACCACGTGCCGCTCGCCGACCGGCGCCAGGCTGGTCGGATCGCACGGCACCCACTCGCCGGTCCAGTATTCGGCCCAGGCGTGGCTCTGCCCGGCGACCGCGTGCCCCGGCTCCGCCTTGGGGTCGGGGTGCAGGTAGCCGGAGACGTAACGGGCCGGCAGCCCGGCCGCCCGCAGCAGCGCGACGCTGATGTGCGCGATGTCCTGGCAGACACCCGACCGGGCGTCCCACGCCTCCTGCGCGCTGGTCTGCACCCCGGTCGAGCCGGGCCGGTAGGTGACCCGGTTGTTGACCAGCTTGATGATCTCCTGCGCGGTCTCGTCCGGTTCGGCGCCGACCACCCAGGCGGTGACCTCCCCTTCCACCTCCGGGCTCATCGTGGTGCGGGACGTCCCGCCCAGGAATTCCAGTACGTAGCTGGTCGCGGCGCGCTCCTGCAGCTCCGGCCACGGCAGCGGCGGCCTGATGGCCTCGGCCACGCTCGTCTGCACGGTGGCGCTGGCCTGCACGAGCAGTTCGTGATGCGGTTCCTGGACGTCGAAGGTGCTGACGGTCGTGCCCCAGTAGTCACGGTAGGTCGAGATCGGCGCGTTGGAGCCGGTCCGGACCGTGCTGGCCAGCACGGTCTGCCGGGCCGTGTTCGGCGGGGTCATCCGGGCCTCGTTGTAGGACGCGCGCGCGGAGCCGCTGTAACGGACCCGGGTGGTGTGCACGATCCCGATCCGCCACCCGGTCATCAGCCCTCCTGCGCCCACGCGACCGGCGCCGCGCAGGAGAAGTAGCGCTCGGCGATCGCCTCGTTCGCCTGCTTGCACGCGGCCTGCAGCGAGCTGACCAGCTCCGGCAGCTCGGCTTCGATCTGGCCGGGGTCCGCGTACTCCAGCCGCGTCCGCAGCTGCCCGACCGGCCGCCGCGCCGGGTCGCCGATGCCGGCCCGCAGCGCGTCCTCCGGATCCAGCGCCAGCAGGCACTGCTCGGCGGTGGACAGGGCGTGCAGCACCGACCGGGGGAACAGCCGGTCCAGCATCAGGAACTCCGCGACGTTGGCCGGCTCGCTGGCCCATCCGTGGGTCCTGATGAACGACTCGTGCGCCCCGCAGGCGTGCAGCACGGTGAGCCAGCCGAGCTGGTGCCGGGATCCGGACATGCGCGCCAGCAGCAGGCGGGCGGTCATGTCGACCCGCTCCAGGCTGCGGCCAAGGATCAGGAACCGCCACGCGTCGTCGTGGCTCATCGTCGACTCGGCCAGGCCGAAGAACAGCGCCGCGCGCTCGCGGACGAACCGGAAGTACACGTGCGGGCCGAGCCGGTCGGCGGACCGCCGGTGCGAGGTCAGCCCCAGGCCGGTCACGTTCAGGCATTCCCACATCTCGCTCGAGACGACGTCGCGCACGCTGCGCACCCCCGCCCGCGCGGCCAGGATCGCGCCGGCGATCGCGCTGGGGTTCTTCGGGTCGTACGCCAGCCGGGACAGCGCCATGCCGATGTCCATCGCGCCGTCCTCGGGCGCGGGCACGCCGAGGATGGCCAGGATGGCGCGGCAGTCGGCGTCCTCGTCCACCTCGGGGTCTTCGAGCATGTGGTGCACGTACACGTCCAGGGTGCGCGCCATGTCGTCGGCCCGCTCGACGTACCGGCCGGTCCAGTACAGCGTCTCCGCGATCCTGCTCAGCAGCCCGTCATCGGTCATTGGTCCTGGCCTTGGAAGGGGTCGCTCTGGCGGTCGGTGAGCATGGCGCTGGGGGCGATCGCGGAGGGGGTGAACGCCGGCCCGTCGTCGGCCCCCTCGGCCAGCAGGCCTTCGGCGGACATCACCCAGGTGTCCTTGGAACCGCCGCCCTGGCTGGAGTTGACCACCAGCGCGCCCCTCGGCAGCGCCACCCGGGTCAGGCCGCCGGGCAGCAGCCAGACGTCGTTGCCGTCGTTGACGGCGAACGGCCGCAGGTCGATGTGCCGGGGCTCGAGCCGTTCGCCGATCAGTACCGGCGACGTGGACAGGCTCACCGGCCGCTGCGCCATCCAGCCGCGCGGATCGGCGGCCACCGTGTCGTGCAGCTCGGCCAGCGTCTCCTCGCTGGCGTGCGGCCCGATGACGATGCCCTTGCCGCCGGCCCCGTCCACCGGCTTGAGCACCAGCCGGGGCAGGTTGCCCAGCACCCAGGCGCGCACGTCCGGGTCATCCAGCCGGTAGGACTCCACGTTGGGGAGCACCGGATCCTCGTTAAAATAGTAACGAATGAGGTCGGGTACGTAGGTATAGATAAGCTTGTCATCGGCCACGCCGTTGCCGATCGCGTTGGAGATCGTCACGGTCCCCGCGCGCGCCGCGTTGATCAGGCCGGCGCAGCCGATCACCGAGTCCGGCCGGAACAGCACCGGGTCAAGGAACTCGTCGTCGATGCGGCGGTAGATCACGTCCACCTGGCGCCGGCCGTGCG
>Ga0335081_10017489_pt1 | contig 11605 bp, 11 predicted proteins | sample Lox_Sample_35_FD_206713 | JGI IMG/M metagenome (GOLD analysis project Ga0335081, IMG submission 206713) | Soil microbial communities from Loxahatchee National Wildlife Refuge, Florida, United States - Lox_Sample_3.5 | ecosystem: Environmental > Terrestrial > Soil > Wetlands | place: USA... | reverse complement strand
TGGCCGAGGCGCAAGACGGACGTAGACCCAAAGAGAAATTACGATTCCGATGTGCAGCCCGACCGACCACGCTAACGCGCGTCCCCACTGGTCGTGTTCGAAGTAGATTTCAGTGCTTGCTGCCATTGCTATCGATGGGCTGCGTCACGATGCTGACATTCGCGAATCCCGCCTGCTTCACCGCGTCCATGACGGTCGCAAAGGCGCCGAAGGGAACATTTTCGTCCGCGCGCACAAAAACGGATTGATTGCGAGGGTCGCGAATCTTCTGGCGCAGCTTGCTTCCAATCTCATTGATGTTGACCGGATCGTTGCCTAAGAAAACCCGCTGATCCTTGTTGATCGTAATCACCGTGCGCTCTTGCGTGATCTCCTTCACCGTGCGCGTTTTCGGTACGCTCACATCGATTCCGGACTGAATGACGGGCGCGGTCACCATGAAGATAATGAGTAGAACAAGAATCACGTCGACCAGCGGCGTGATGTTGATATCGGCCAGCGCGCTCTGGGTGCGTCCGTTGGAAGTGGTGAAGGCCATTTAGCGCCTCATCTCAGCCGGCACCTGCACCTGGCTGTGCTCAACCGCGTTGAGCACTTCGAGGGCGAAGTCGTCGCTCCGGGCTGCGAATTCGCGGATCGACGCGCCAATCAGGTTGTACGCGATCACAGCCGGAATTGCAGCGGCAAGGCCAGCGGCGGTTGTGATCAGAGCTTCCGAAATGCCGGGAGCCACCGCGCGCAAGGTTGCCGCGCCCGCGGTTCCCAGCCCATGGAAGGCATCAATGATGCCCCAGACGGTTCCGAACAAGCCTACAAATGGCGTCACCGCGGCGGTGATGGCGAGCCATGGCATATTCCGCTCGAGGCGAGTGATCTCTTCCGATGCACCGATCTGCATCCCGCGCTGCACAGCCACTAAGTTCCGCAGCGTGCCCGTGGTGGAGGCCTGACGGCGATACTCCTCGTAGCCGCCTTCAAATACCCCGACGAGAGGGCTGGGCTTGAACTGGTCCGCGACTGCAGCAATATCCTGCAGGCGCTGCGCTTTGCGAAACGCGCGCACGAAACGGCCGCTTTGGGACCGGGCTCGCCGCAGCAGGCTCCATTTGGTCAGGATGATCGCCCAAGAGATCAGGCTGAAAGCCAGCAGCATGAGCAGGATCAGCTTTGCCACTGGGCCGGTGTTGGAGATCAAGTCGACGATGTCGCTGCCGACGAATACTGCCAGCAAGGGAAACAAGTGCATCGGGTTAGGGAGAACGCCTGTTTTGATTATAGATGATGGCGACGGCGCAATTTACCCACATGTACCCAATCTGCCAACCGTGCGGTTATCATTTCTGAATGAAACCGAAAAACATAATCTGCCTTTGGTTCGACAAGGACGCACTTGAGGCCGCGCGCTTCTACGCCGCCACCTTTCCGAACAGCGAAGTGACCGCCGTCCACAAAGCACCAGCCGATTACCCGAGCGGCAAGGCGGGCGACGTCTTGACGGTGGAGTTCACCATTGTGGGCATTCCCTGCCTTGGTCTCAACGGAGGCCCTGCGTTCAAGCACAGCGAGGCGTTCTCTTTCCAGATCGCAACGGACGACCAGGCCGAAACCGACCGCTACTGGAATGCCATTATCGGCAATGGCGGCCAGGAAAGCATGTGCGGTTGGTGCAAGGACCGCTGGGGCCTCTCCTGGCAGATCACTCCACGTGCGCTGGTGGATGCGCTTGCCGCTGGCGGCGCCGAGGCGAAACGTGCCTTTCAGGCGATGATGTCGATGAAGAAGATCGACGTTGCGAAGATCGAGGCGGCGCGACGCGGCTGATGACGGGAGGAGGTGCTGCGGGGCTGCTCACTGGTCGCTAATGACGAGCGGAAATTGGTCTCCCTAGGCCTGCCTGCCGGAACCGGTCACAATCTTCCGCAGTTCCTCACACAAGGCCTGGGTCGCGCAGCGGCTGTTTCGCGCGAGTCGCATGACTTTGGGCCAGAGCCACGGGCGCAGTGCCGTAAACATGGCAAAGCGAATTTCTGAGAATCGGCCCTCCGAATCCACAAATCGACCGGTCGCCGGGAAATCGAAATCGTATTCGTCGGAAATGATCTTCAGCACAGCGAATTCGATGCCGCGGGCCTGAGCGGCACGCGCCACGGATGCAGCTTCCATGTCGACCGCCTGCGCGCCGTAGGATTTCTGCAGTTTGCGCTTCTGCTCAGGACTGGCGACGGACGCATAGCTGACCAGCACGCCCTGCCCTCCGGCAATCTCGGCCCTGCTGCCGTCGCGAACGTCGATCAGTCGGGACGGACGGATCAGTCCGCCGACCTTCAGTCCCTGCTCCAGCGCTCCCGCATATCCAACCGAGTAGAGCATGGTGGGCCGGTAGAGAACAATGATTGCCTCGGCCGCACGCCGCGCTGCCTCCGCTCCGATTCCGCCGCAGATAAGAACCACATCATCCTCGGCGAAAAATCGGAATCGGCGTCCCTCATGTTCCTTTTCGCTGACATGCCAAACCCTAATCAGAGGACGCACTTCCCTTTCGAGCGCCGCTACGATCGCGATCCTAGACATAGCTGTTAGCCCGGAACCAGTCAACTGCCCGCCGCAACGCGTCATCCACCGGAATAACCTTCCATCCCAGTTCGCGTTCCGCTTTTGCCGAACTGGCGAACATTTTCTTTTTGCCCATCCGGACCGTGTCGACTGTGGCGCGCGGCTCGCGCTTCAAAAGTCTTCCGGTGATCGCCTCGTCGACTACGCCCGTGGCAAATGCGAAAAAATATGGCAGCTTAATCGTGGGAGATGGCAGCCCCGTGATCTGGCCGAGCTTGTCCAGAATCTGCTTCAGCGTCAGATTTTCCCCACCGAGAATGTAGCGCTCGCCCGTTCTGCCTCTCTCGAACGCCGCCAGATGGCCGCGAGCACATTCGCGCACATCGACCAGATTCAGACCGGTCTCAACATACGCGGGAAATTTGCGCTTGAGAAAATCGAGGACAATGCGCCCCGTTGGAGTTGGCTTCACATCCTGCTCGCCGACTGGAGTCGTGGGATTCACAGTGACAACCTGCATGCCGCTGCGGCCCACCTCGAGCGCAAGCTGTTCAGCCATAAATTTCGATCGCTTGTAGTAGCCGATCATGTCGGCAAGCGAAACCGGAGAGTCTTCGTCAGCAGATCGGCCGTCACTCGAAAATCCGATTGTCGCCACGCTCGAGGTGTACACTACCCGCCGGACATCACTCTTCCGCGCGGCATCCAGAATCGCGCGCGTCCCTTCGACGTTCGAGCGATACATCTCCTCCGGATCGCGCACCCAGAGCCGATAGTCGGCCGCGACATGGAACACGGCATCGCATCCGGCAATCGCTTTCTCAAAAGATGCCGGATCGCGCAGATCGCCGGTCGCTGTTTCCGCGTTGAGTCCTTCCAGATTTTTCAGATTGCTGCTGGGACGCACGAGGAGTCGCAGCTTCGCACCCTGTTCGGAGAGAACACGCGCGACGTGGGATCCAAGGAATCCGGTGGCGCCGGTAACGAAGGCGAGCATTCAGCACTCAGCATTCAGCAGTCAGCCGGGATTGTCAATGTGCGGTTGGCAGGTGTAGCCCCGGAGCCATTGCTCCGGGGTTGCGCGGGCTGCGCGCAACGAGTAAAGGCCCGGAAGGCGATGCTCGCTTCGCTCAGGGCGGACGAATGCGTCCGGCTAATACAAGACTAACTGCTACTTTTCTCCATCACCTTGGCATAGGTGGTCAGCGCCAGCAGCGGGAAATACTGCCGGTAGAGGTGGTACATCAGGTAGAAGACGCGCGGGAAGCCGGTTCCGGTGAAGAATTCTTCGTCCCACGATCCGTCTTTCTTCTGGGTGCGCATCAGGTGCGCAACTCCGCGGGCCACCGAATCGCTGCGCGTATCACCCGCGGCGAGCAGACCCATGATGGCCCACGCAGTTTGAGAAGGCGTGCTATCGCCCTGGCCGCGCAGCGTCGGATCATCGTACGAGCCGACTGTCTCGCCCCAGCCGCCGTCTGGATTCTGCACCATGCGTAGCCACTCGGCACCTTGCTGAATGCAGGGCTCGTGCAGATTAAGGCCCATCGCTTCGAGACCGCGCAGCACCAGAGCCGTGCCGTAGATGTAGTTCACGCCCCAGCGACCGAACCAACTGCCGTCGGGTTCCTGCTCTTTCAAGATGAACTGAATCGCGCGTTTCACGGCCGGATGATTCTTGTCGTATCCGTAGGTCGCGAGCATTTCGAGAATACGGCCCGTGATGTCGACGGTCGGCGGATCGAGCATGGCGTTGTGGTCGGCGAACGGAATGTGCTCGAAGATCATTCGATCGTTGTCTTTGTCGAATGATGCCCAACCCCCGTTCTTGCACTGCATGGAGAAGATCCAGTCAATGGCGCGCTGCACCGATTCGCGCTGATAACGACCGTTGGGATGCTCGACGCGGCTTAACGCCAGACAAACCATCGCGCTGTCATCGACATCCGGATAAAACTCATTGTTGAACTCGAAGTACCAGCCGCCCGGCTGGCCCTTCTTGTTCTTGACCTTCCAGTCGCCGACGGTGCGCACTTGCTTCTGCAAAATCCAGTCGGCGCTTTTCACCATGCGCGGATCGTTTGCCGGAACGCCAGCCTCTCCCAGCGTAAATAGTGCGTAGGCGGTGTCCCACACCGGAGACATGCAGGGCTGCATGCGGAAGGTATCTTCTTCCTCGATGCCGAGCTTCTCGAACTCGTCCATCGCGCGAATCACCTGCGGATCGTCGAGCGAGTAACCAAGGCAACGGAGCGCGATGATCGCGTTCATCATCGAAGGATAGATGGCGCCCAGACCATCGCTCATTTCGAAGCGCTCGAGCATCCATTTTTCGGCCGACTTCAGCGCGATCGAGCGCAGCGGCCGCACGTGCACCCGCTCCAACCAGTGCGTGATGCGATCGAGCACCAGAAAGAAATTCCGCCACGAGACGATTTTCTTCGCCCAGTGCAGGTGCATGCGTGACTTCTGCATCCCGCCGACGAAAAGTTCCTCCACACCCATTTCCCGTGGAATTTTCTTGAACGGCTTCTTGGCGTAGCAGATCGAGAGCGGCACCAGAATGGCGCGCGACCACGAAGAAATCTCGTAGATGTTGAACCAGAACCAGGTGGGAAACAGCACAATCTCCGGCGGAATAGCCGGGACCGCGTCGTAGTCGTACTGTCCGAAGAAGCAGAGATAGATCTTGGTGAAGGTATTGACTTCGGTGACGCCGCCCAGCTCCAGAATCTTCTTTCGCGCCTTTTCGAGAGCCGGATGATCGGATGTATAACCGGCCAGCTTCAGGCCGAAATAGGCCTTTACGGATGCGCTGATGTTGGATGGACCGGAGGCGTAGATGCTCCATCCGCCGTCCTCGTTCTGATGGCGGAGAATCCAGTTGGCAGCCTTTTGAAACCTCTCCTGATTGCCCGTCCCGAGCAATGTGTGCAGCAAGATGTAATCCGATTCGAGAGTGGTGTCGGCCTCGAGCTCGCCGCACCAGAAGCCTTCTTCCTTCTGCTCAGAGAAGAGATATTTGCGCGCGGCAGCAATCGCGGCACTGACGCGGTTGCCCAGTTCTTCAATTTTGCCAAAGCGAAGCTGCGGATTCGAGCTCAGGGGCTCGGCGGCTATCTCAGACTCGGGGGAGTTGTTATCCATTCCCTTCTTCCCTTCAATTCGCCGGGGCTGCGGCGATCGCTTCCACAATCTCCGGAGGCAGGCCAAAGCGCACATTTTCCGGCATCACTTCCAGTTCCTGCACGTTGTTGAAGCCCTTATTGCGCAGGAACTCGACGGTCTCTTCAACCAGATGCTCCGGTGCAGACGCGCCCGCGGTCAGCGCAATCGTGCTGACGTCTTTCAGCCATTCCGGCTCGATGTCGTTGCAGCTATCAATCAGGTGGGCATTCGTGCCCAGGTTGCGTGCCACCTCGACTAACCGGTTCGAGTTGGAACTGTTCTCCGAACCCACCACAAGCAGCAAATCCGCTTCCGAGGCCACTTGCCGCACCGCGACTTGCCGGTTCTCGGTGGCGTAGCAGATATCCTGTGCCGCCGGACCCTTGATATTCGGAAACTTCCGCTTGAGCGTCGCAATGATGTCTTTGGTTTCGTCGAGGCTCAGCGTGGTCTGCGTGAGATAAGCCACGCGATTCGGATCCGGGACGCTGAGGTCTTTGACCTGCTCCGGCGTCCCGACAACCTGAGTCACCAGTGGGGCCTCACCAAGAGTACCCACGACTTCGTCGTGATCTTTATGGCCGATTAGGATCAGTGAGTAGCCCTCCTTCGCGAACTTCACCGCCTCCACGTGGACCTTGGTCACCAGCGGGCAGGTCGCATCGATGACGCGCAGACCACGCTTGGCGCTATGCTCACGAACTTCAGGCGAGACGCCATGCGCGCTGTAAATTATGCGCTCGCCGTTGGGCACTTCGTCTTCGCTGTCGACGAAGATCGCGCCCTTGCCACGCAACTCTTCCACCACGAAGCTGTTATGGACGATCTCTTTGCGGACATAAATTGGCGGCCCAAAAGCCTCCAGCGCGATGCGCACAACGTCGATCGCCCGTACCACCCCGGCGCAAAAGCCTCGCGGCTTCAGCAGCAGAACCGTCTTTTCGGTTTTTCCGTGACTGGCCGACACGATGTGAAGTTTCTCCTCTGTCCCCCAGCGGCTCGAATCCTGTTATTCCGAGCGCAGCGAGAAAATCTGCTCTTCGATGCGAAAATGCCACAAACCCCTTGCCTCTAGGGTACACGAACCCCATTGTGGCGGTAGTACTAAACTATCGGAAAGTACCCGGGTGGTCAATGTAAGACAAAGAAAGTGCTGGAATTAGCAGCGGATGGGGAATTCCCAAGGGTCACCGGAAGTGGCGATCGCAATTAGGGATCCTAGGTGTCTCGCCGGTTCTCTTCGGCCCTCCACAGCCGCTGGGCAAAACCGGAGAGTCTTCTGTCATCGAGTTGCGGAACGGTGCGGTCGTAAATCTGATCCGGGGTACCCGAAGCATCCACGCGCAGCAATAGGCCTTGCTTGCGGTAGAAGTCGATTAGCGGGGCGGTGCTACGGTTATAAGCCTCAAGTCGAACTTGAATCGATTCCGGTCGGTCATCCTCCCGCTGGAACAGCTTGCCCTCGCAGCGGTCGCATTGGCCGTCCACTTTCGGCGGACGTTCCGTTACGTGATAGACGGCTTTGCATTTTTCGCAGGTTCTACGCCCGCCCAGGCGCGCCACGATCTCGCTGGCGGGTAGCTCGTAGTTCACCACGGCGGTCAGCTCCAGGCCTTCGACCAGCATGAGACGTTGCAGAGACTCCGCCTGGCCCACCGTTCTTGGGAATCCATCCAAAATGAAACCACCCTGGCAGTGCAGGCAGGCCTTGCGCTCACGAACCATGTCCCACACAGTTGAATCCGGTACCAGTTCTCCACGGCGCATATAGGAGACCGCGTCTTTCATAGCCAGACTCTGCTCGCATCCCTGGCCGCCGGCAGCAGCGCGGAACACATCGCCCGTGGAGAGGTGACAGGCGCCGAGGCGCTGGCATATCAGGTCAGCCTGCGTCCCCTTGCCCACGCCGGGGGCTCCCAACAGGACGAGCCTCCAGGGCGCCGAACCCCCGTCCGGCACTTGCTCACATCGGGCGGCCGGTCCCTGAAGCCAGGCAGCGCGGTTATTCTTGGATGGAGACGTCATAGGCCGACTCTAGGCTGGCTTTGACGCCCAGGCTGTGACCGAAATCACAGGCTAAAGCGCCTCCGGACACAAGAACTTGTGGTTTTTCGAGGGATAGCACCCTGGTGCCACTCCCTTAGCCGCGGTGGGCCATTGTGGTTGCACGCAATTCGTTGCACACTGTCGGCGTTTTCCAACGGACTCCCAGGTCATGACGGAATTCAGCCAAAGACGACCGATACTTCCAGCGCAGCGGCGAAACTCCGCCCAGGGGCAGCAACCGCGCAAGCTCCTGGCGGCTCTGGCGCTCCTGCTCGTCGCATTGGCTGTCCTCCTGATTAAAGATCGAGACTTCTGGTTCGGAACCGAGCAGGCCACGATTGAGTCCGATATGCCGGCGACACAAGCTGCTTCACAGCCGACTCCGGCAGCCAGCCTGCAGGCGCATGCTGCGGCCAAGAAGCAGCTTCCGGCGCTGAAGATTCAGGAGCCAGCTAAGCCCGCTGACAACTCGTCCACCATCAGCCGGACAATGCTACCTCCTCTGGATGTGGAAGTTGTCGCCGGCCAGACTCACAAACGCGTTCGCCCGGGCAACGGCGTAAAGATCCAGGTAGCAGCTCCAGCGACAGAACCTGCCCCAGCGGAAGATCTCCGCGCTACCACGAGTGCTGCCGAGCGCGAACCGGTTACCTCTTCCGCTCCGGAAGAAAAGCCATATCCCGCACTGGCGCAGCACATGAACGTGCAGGGATCGGTGGTGCTCCAGGCGATCATCAGCGCCGCCGGCCAGATCGAAGATTTGAAGGTTTTGAGCGGCCCCGGCATCTTGGCTTCGGCCGCGCGTCAGGCTGTGATGGAATGGCGCTTCAAGCCGATGTTCCAGAACGGGCAGGCGGTCGAGAGCAAGGCGAAAATCACGGTGAATTTCTCGATTCGCGTCGCAGATGGCTCCGAGAAGATGACCCTGGCCGAGAGCCGCAGCACCGACAGCCTGATCATCACGCGCTAAAAATCCACTTTCTCACCCATTCGCTTTGATCATCTGCTCGGCGTGTTTGCGCGAGGTTTCCGTCAACTTCGCGCCGCTCAACATGCGCGCCACTTCCTCGGTTCGTTCCTCGCCTTCGACGCCACGGATGCTCGTGCGCGTGCGCCCGGCGGATTCCTTCTTCTCGATCACGTAATGATGGTCCGCGAAAGTCGCAATCTGGGGAAGGTGCGTGACGCACAACACTTGATTCGATCGCGCCAACTGCTTGAGCTTCTTCCCCACCGCTTCCGCCGCGCGGCCGCCGATCCCGGTGTCGATTTCGTCGAAGACTAATGTCTTCGGGTTGCCCCACCCTTGTCGCGTTTTGTGCGACAGGGTAGAGGTTTTGATTTCTTTTCCGCCTTCCACGCTGGCCTTCAATGCCAACATCACTCGCGACAACTCTCCGCCCGAGGCGATGTGCTCCAGTTGCCGCAAAGGCTCGCCGGGATTGGTCGAGATCATGTACACGACCTGGTCGATCCCGGATGGGGTCCAGTCCCCGGATTCCTCAGACCGTGTCATCTCGATGCGGAAGGTCGCCTTCATTGCGAGATCGTTGATTTCGGCCTCGACCAGCTTTTCGAGTCTCCGCGCGGCTTCCGTGCGTCTTTTGGACAACGCTTTCGCCGCCTGCAGATAACCTTCTGCCGCTTTCGCAAGCTCGCCGCGCAACTGCTTCAGGATTTCATCCTTGTTCTCGACCTCCGCCAATTTGCGCGAAACGTCAGCGGCGAACTGGACGACTTCATCGAGCGTCGGCCCGTATTTCCGCTTCAGGCGGTCGAGCAACGCGAGCCGGTCTTCGACATGCGCCAGATGCTCGGGCGAAGCCTGGATGCCTCCCGCGTAGTCACGCACGCTAGCCCCGACATCTTCCACGCTGATGCGGGCGCTCTCGAGGGCTGCGAGCGCCTCCTGAAATTTCGGTTCATATTTCGCGAGTTCTTCAACCTGCTTTTGCGCGGCGCGCAATGACGAAGCAGTCGACCCGCTCCCCTCGTACAGCAGATCGAACGCGTTCATGGCAGCGTTGTAGATTTTCTCCGAGTTGGCGAGGACACGTTTTTCCGCTTCTAGGCGCTCGTCTTCGCCGGACTGCAACCGCGCGTCTTCGATCTCGCGTTTCTGGAAAATCCAGAGATCGACCAAACGCAGCCGGTCCTGCTCGCCGCGCTCGAGTTCGTCGATGCGCGAACGGATCTGCATCCACTCCGCAAAAGAGTTCGCCACGGCATCGAGCTGGCTTCCAGCAAATGTGTCCAGCAACTCCAGACGAGCCGGACCATCGAAAGCAAGAATGGTCTCATTTTGTGCGTGAATGATGGCCAGATGCGGCGCCAGCAGCCGCAGTACCGTTACCGTCGCCGGCTGATTGTTGATGAAGACGCGTCCCTTGCCGCCCGCGGCGATCTCGCGCCGAAGAATCAGCGACGAATCCTCGGCTTCGTCCAACCCGTTCGCTTCGAGGGCTTCTTCCAGCGCTTTCCCTGCCGCACCCTCAACTTCAAAAACGGCCGAGATGACCGCCCGCTCCGCTCCTCCCCGGATCACGTCGCTCGACGCCTTGTCTCCGAGCAGCAAAGCCAGGGCATCGATCAGGATCGACTTCCCCGCCCCGGTCTCGCCCGTGAGCAGGTTCAATCCGCCGGCAAACTCGACGACCAGGTTGTCGATGACCGCATAGTTTTCGAGGCGAAGTTCAGTGAGCACACGCCAATCCTGGGACGAAGTTTTGCGAAGCATAGCATGAAAGGGTGTAAAGCGAAGTCAGGACCGGTGCACATAGGCCAATGATTGCAACTACGATTTATCGCCAACTAAAGAAGCATGAGCAATGGCCTGGATACAAAATGCACCAATTCCGAGAACTAACGCGCGCTAGAATGCGTACCGTTGCGTAGTAGAAAAGGGGATCGCTTCATCATTTTCCCTAAGTTTTGCCAAATTTTCCGGGGAGTGAATATGCATACGATCGTCAAGGCTGTTCTCTTAGGAATCATTCTTGTGGCATCGGCCATCGGAAGTCGAGCGCAGGCCGCATCGAGAGATGTGCACGGGTCGCTAATAGTGGTGATGAAGGACGGTCGCCGGGAGACGATCCCCGTGGCTGAAATCAGCAAGATCGAGTTCAAAGACGCGGATATCGTGGTCTTCAGAGACGGAGGGAAGAAGAGTTTTCGCCTATCCGAGACCCAGAGCCTCGAATTCGATACCTCTGCCTCCACAGCATTTGCGCCCGGACGGAAGCATTTTGTAGGCAGATGGAGGGTAGGCCAGGGTCCCGGGGCCGGAGTTTTCTACATTACGCTGGAAGCTAGTGGCGAGGCGCACAAAACCCTCGGCGCCGACCATGGAACCTGGACGGTGGTGGACGGAGAGGCTCGCATCGCATGGGACGACGGCTGGCACGACATCATCCGCAAGGTTGGTACGAAGCACGAGAAAGTCGCGTTCGAGCCGGGCAAGTCTTTCTCCGACCCCCCAAACAATGTCACAGCGGCCTTGAATACCGCAGCGGAACCGATCTAACGGTGAAAAAGATGTCAAGTGGCAAAATCACGCTGGAAATCAAATTTGCCCTGAAATAGCCGGACACTGACGTAGACCCAAATTGACCCAGTCGCCCCAAACAGGGCGCTATCGAAGGCCCTTGAGCCGAGCACAGAAACTACTCATCCCCGCACCGCTGATCCAGAACTTCTTCCGCGCCGCCACCCCCTTGCGCGCTATAGGTCGTGCTCAGGACGTAGAACTCTCCCGGCTTATTGGAAGGAATCACAGCAATGCCTTGATCCTGCATGTCCTCGGGTCGGCTCAGAAACTTTCTGACGACTTTGAACGGGC
>Ga0335081_10017488_pt1 | contig 11605 bp, 12 predicted proteins | sample Lox_Sample_35_FD_206713 | JGI IMG/M metagenome (GOLD analysis project Ga0335081, IMG submission 206713) | Soil microbial communities from Loxahatchee National Wildlife Refuge, Florida, United States - Lox_Sample_3.5 | ecosystem: Environmental > Terrestrial > Soil > Wetlands | place: USA... | reverse complement strand
GCCCGCGGGCTTCGGCGGCGCAGGATTGCCGATGGGCCTGCAGCTCATCGGGCGGCCGCGCGACGACGCGGGCGTGCTCGGGCTCGCGCGCGTCTACGAGCAGGCGGCACAGGATGTGTTGAAGATCAAGCCGCGATCCATTACAGATTTGTGACAACGCGGCGAGCACTGGTCTTGCGCGAGGATGCTGACGAAGCCGCGCAATAGTTGCCTCTAAACCCTTAACGCGGCGTCGATAATTTTCCTAGAGCGCTCGACTTTTGTGCATCGTGTCGAAACATTTTTTTCACGCGCCTTGCGCCATCGACCGCCGCGCGTTGCATAATGTTCGTGGGCTGTGCCCGATGTGGGCGCAAAACCGCGACGCGTTTCCCGCCGCGTCCGATCTTCCGAGGTCCGTACCTGGGGGTTCCGATGTCCGAGCGACGCAGCTTAACTGGCGACGTCGATCATGAAGCCATCATCAGCAGCATTGCGCAGGAGATGCACTATCCGATCCCGATCGTGAAGCGCATCTACGAGGACGAATTCGCGCGCCTAAGGGCGCTTGCGCGAGTCAGCGACTATCTCGTGCTGTTCGCCTCGCGGCGCACGCGCAACCTGCTGCACGCCGCACGCCGGCAGGGCTCGACCGCCAGCGGTTGAGCGAACGCAAAACCCGCCCGAGTCACTTGCGCCCCGCCTTCCAGTCGCGCTCGCGCAGCCTCGCCTCGTCGATCTGGTCGCGGTTCATCCTGCTGGCCACGTCCTGGATCGCGTGCGCGACGTCCATCGCCGGCCCACCCGCGGGCAGGCCCTGAAAGGCGATCTCGAGCCACTTGAGCGCCTCGATGTTGTCCTGAGGAACGCCGTTGCCCGCGGCGTAGAGCAGGCCCAGGTTGAGCTGCGCGAAGGCCATGCCCTGATCGGCGGCGCGACGGAACCATTTCGCAGCGTCGGCGTAGCTCTGAGCGACGCCGGTGCCCGAAGCGTAGCTCGAGCCGACGTTGTATTGCGCGACGGCGTTGCCCTGCTCCGCGGCCTTCTGGAACCAGCCGAACGCGGTCGCGTCGTTCTGGGCGACGCCCTTGCCCTCGGCGTACAAGGTGCCGAGAGAATACTGCGCGGTCGCATTACCGGATTCCGCGAGCGGGCGCCACAGCTCGGCGGCCTTGGCGAATTCCTGGTCGTGATAAGCGGCCATGCCGTCTTCCAGCGGACCCGCTGCGGCCGCACCGGAGGCAAGAGCGACGGCGCACGCCGCCATCCACAGGATCAACGACTTCATCCACGCTCCTCGCTGTTCCAGGCGATGCGACCTTCGAGCGGTCGAGCGGCCGCCGTGTTCCCCGATCATCGCCGATCCTGATCGGCCACCCACTCGTTGAGCAGCGTGTAGGTGACCGCCAGCACGACGGGGCCGACGAAGAGTCCGATGATGCCGAAGGCGATCAGGCCGCCGATCACGCCGCCGAAAATGAGCAGCAGCGGAAGGTCGGCACCCTTGCGGATGAGCATCGGGCGCAGGATGTTGTCGAGCATGCCCACGACGACGCTCCAAACGAGCAGCGCCACGCCCCAGCCGGTGTGGCCTTGCCAGAACAGCCAGATCGTCGCGGGGAGCAGCACGATCAGCGGGCCGATCTGGGCGATGCAAAGGATGAGGATCACCGCGGTGAGAACCGCGGCGAATGGGATGCCCGCCAGCGCGAGTCCGATGCCGGCAAGAATGGTCTGCACGAGCGCGGTGACCACCACGCCGAGCGCCACCGCCCGGATCGCCTGCCCGGCGAGCAGCACGACCTCGCGGCCGCGATCTCCCGCGAGGCGGCGGCCGAAACGGATCATCGCTTCGCGTGCGGTTTCGCCCTTTGCGAACATGATGCCGGCGATCAGCACGGTGAGCAGGAATTCGATGCCCAGCAGGCCCACGCTCCCGAAGGCTCCGGGCAGCCATTTCGCGGCCTCGCGCATGAACGGATCGAGCCGCGCAAGCAGTTCGGCGATGCCGGCCGCCGCGATCGCCGTCCACGTTTCAGCGAGCCTCGCGCCGAACAGGGGGATCTTGCCGACCCACTCCGGCGGCAGGGGAATGGTGGCATTGGGAAGATCGCGCACCCATTGCGTGATCGTATCCATGTTGTCGACCAGCGCCTGGATCGCGAGCACCAGCGGCACGACGAAGACGAGCAGCATCGCGGCGGTCATCACGATCACCGCCAGCGCCCGCCGCTGCACCGCGGCCTGGACCCTGAGCATGAGGGGCCAAGTCGCGACGACGATCATCGACGCCCAGACGATCGGCAGCAGGAACGGGCGCAAGACCCAGAACGACGCGCCGATGAGCATCGCGATCAGCAGCACCGCGAGCACGGTGCGCGTGAGCTCGCCGCGCATGGGCGCGGCCGTGGGTTCGTTGGTCATGCGGACGTGCGGTGCGAAATGGCAGTCGCCCCCTGTGCCGGCGCCGGGGCCGCCGGCCGGGGCGGCGCCAACACTACCCTTTCCCGGCGGACGTGTCCAAGGCGACGTGCGGTCGCCGACGCTTGACGCGAAGGGCCGGGCGCCGCGAGCATGGAGGCATGGACTTCCATACCTGGCTCATCTATCTCGTGGCGGCGAGCGGCTTGTCGCTCTCGCCGGGACCGAACGGACTGCTCGCTCTGACCCACGGCGCGCTGCACGGCCGGCGCAAGGCCCTGTACACCATCTTCGGAGGCGCGTTCGGTTTCGTGGCGCTGATCGCGGCGTCGATGTTCGGGATCGGCGCGCTGCTCAAGGCATCGCTCGGCTGGCTCACCGTGCTCAAATGGGCGGGTGGCGCCTATCTCGTCTGGCTCGGCGTCGTCGTCTGGCGCTCCCCGCCGATCGGCGTCGACCTTCCCCGTTCCGCGCCGGCGCGACGCGGCGGCTCGCTGTTCCGGCAGGGCGCGCTCTCGGCGCTCACCAATCCCAAAGGCCTCCTATTCTTTGCCGCCTTTCTGCCCCAGTTCATCGATCCGGCGCGAAGTCTCCTGCCCCAGTTCGCCATCATGGCCGGGACGTTCGCCGCGACCGAGATCGCGACCGAGGTCTTCATCGCCAGCATGGCGCATCGCATCAGTCCGTGGCTCAGGCGCGTCGGGCGACGCTTCAATCAGGCCTGCGGTGGGCTGTTCGCGGCGATCGGGATCGCGCTGCCGCTGCGCAGCTGATGCGGCGAGCGGCTGGTTCAGCCCCGCTGCCGTTAGACCGCTGCCGCAGCGGAAACGGCGGCTCGATGGATGGCCGCGTATTTCGCGGGCGCCTGCCGGAAGGCGGCGAGGCAGCCGTCGCAGCAGAAATAGTATGCAACCCCTTCGAAGTGCTCGACGTGCTTCGGTGCCTTCGTATCGACGGCCATTCCGCAAACCGGATTCACGAATTTGGTCGGCGCGGCCACGGAGGCGGAGTGCGGCGCCGCCGAATGCTGGAGCGCCGCAGCGTGCAGCCCCTCCGCCGGGTGCGACGTGACGCCTTGGCGGCCACGCAGCAGGGCCAGAGCGCCCGCGACGGCCACGAACGCGATCTCGCCGGGGGTCTTGGCGCCCGCATCGGGCCCCGCGGGAGCAACGAGCCGCGCGATCCTGGCTTCGTCCACACCCCGTACCCGCATCCGCTCGCGCAGTCGCTCCGCCTTGCGGCGGCTGGCGATCATCAACACGTGCGTCGCGCCGCTCCGCAAGGCGCGCTCCAGCGCGTCTTCGTCGCCTTGCCCTTGCGTGGCCACCAGGACGATAGGCGCCTCGTCGGGCTCATCGGCGAGCCGAATCCTCAGTCGATCCGCGAGGAAGCGGGCTTCGGCGGCGGCCGGCGTATCGCCCATGACGCACAGCGCGCTGCGCGAGCTGTAGGGCTGGACGAAGATCTCGATCGTGCCGTTGCTCGCGCAGGACATCGCGTACTGATCGACGTCGTCTTCCGGCTGGATCCTGTCGTTGGAGATGCGGACGAGCTTGGGCTCTCCACTCGCGATCGCGCCGCGCGCGGCGTCGATCACCCGATCCTTCGCGCAGCCGCCGCCGATCCACCCGTGCAGCGTGCCGTCCGCCAGCACGATCGCCTGCGCGCCCAGATACGCCGAGGTAGGCGCGATGGCGCGCACAACCGTGACGAGCGCATAAGGCTCGCGGCGGCGGTTGAGCTCGCGCGCCATCTCGAGAATGTCGTCGTTGGTCATCGCAGCGCCTCGATGAGAGAAGGTAGCACACGCTCGACGCTCGCGAGGTCGGCGCCCGGCGCGAACAGGTCGAGGTGAGGCAGCGCCGCCTGCATGCCGCGGCTCTCCGGAGTGAAATCGGGCCGGCCCAGCAAGGGGTTGAGCCAGACGATGCGTCGCGCCCGGCGCTCGAGCTCGCCCAGCGCCGCACCCAGCGCAGCGGGCTCGCCCGTATCGTAGCCGTCGCTCACCACGATGATGGCCGTGCGCGAATGCACCAGCCGCGGCGCGTGCCGGCGATTGAACGCCTGCAGGCATTCGCCGATTCGGGTGCCGCCGCCCCAACCCGATGCGAGGAGGTGAAGACGCTCCTGCGAGCGGAACGGGTCGGCATCGCGCAGCGCTTCGTCGATCGCGGTCAGACGCGTGTGAAAGATGAAGCAATGGATGTCGGCGAGCTCCAAGCACAGCGCACGGGCCAGGCGCAGATAGAAGAAGCTGTACGGGCTCATCGACCGGCTCGCGTCGAGCAGCAGTACAAGGCGCGGCCGAACGCGTCGGCGATCCTTCCAGGCCACCCGGAACGGCGTACCGCCGCTCGCGACGCTCCTGCGGATGGTTCCTTGCAGATCCATGCGTCGCCCCCGATGGAAGCGTGCTTCGCGGCGCAGTCGGAGGTGCTTCATCCGCCGCGCGAAGCGGCGCGTCAGCGCCTCGATCCGGCGAAGCTCCTCGGAGCGATGAAGATCGCGGAAATCCGTGGACGCGAGCGACTCCTCGAGGCTCGCGCCGTGCCGCTCCCCAGGGCCATCGTCCTCGGCGCCTGCGTGCTCGGCGGCCGAGGCGACGTGCAGCTCCAGAGCGGCGTCCTCCGGCGATCCGGCGCCGTGCGACGCTCCCGGCCCGGCATCGCGGTGGCGAACGAACGCGCTGCGGTTCGGCGGCAGGAAATAGGCGTCGAACAGCGCGTCGAAGCGCCGCCATTCGTCGCCGCGCGCGCACAGGAGCGCCTTGAGGCTCCAGCGCAGGATGTCGCCATCGAACACGCCGATCCCGGCCGCCGTCTCGACCACGCCGGCCGAGTCGTCGGCGCCCACGCCGAACCCGTTGGCCCGCAAAAAGCCCGCGAAGCCCGCCAGGCGTGCGTGCAAGGCGGCCGCCGGCGCCGCCGAAGAGGCGAGCGTCAGCATGCCGCAGCGATGCGCGCGACGACTTCCCGCGTAAAGCCGGCCCGATCGTCGCGGGTCTTGATGAGCGCGGCGAGCGTCTCGACGATGCGCTCGGCCCCGCCCTCGTCGAGCGCCGCAATGCCGAGCCGCAGCAGCGCCGCGGCCCAGTCGAGCGTCTCCGCGATGCCGGGCTTCTTCTTGAGATCCATGCGCCGCACGCTCTGCACGAACTCGACGAGCTGGCGGGCGAGCTTTCCTGTGGCCTCCGGCGTGCGGATCTCGACGATCGCGAGCTCTTTTTCGAGGGTCGGGTAGTCGATGTACTGATACAGACAGCGGCGGCGCAGCGCGTCGGAGAGCTCGCGCGTGCCGTTGGAGGTGATGACCACCAGCGGACGCGACACCGCCCGCACCGTACCGAGCTCGGGGATCGACATCTGGAAGTCCGACAGCAGCTCCAGCAGGTACGCCTCGAACGCCTCGTCGGCGCGGTCGATCTCGTCGATCAGGAGCACCGGCGGATCGGCGCAACTGATCGCTTCCAGCAGCGGGCGCTTCAGCAGATAGCGCTCGGAGAAGATGTCCTGCTCCTTCTGCGCGATCGGACGCTCGTCGTGCTCGAGCAGCTTGATGGCCAGCAGCTGCCGCTGGTAGTTCCACTCGTACATCGCCGCGTGGACGTCGAGGCCTTCGTAACACTGCAGCCGGATGAGCCTGGCGCCGCGCGCCGTGGCCAGCGCCTTCGCGACCTCGGTCTTGCCCACGCCCGCTTCGCCCTCCAGAAGCAGCGGCCGCCGCAGATCGAGCATCAGCAGCAGCGCCGCCGCGAGAGGACGCTCGGCGATGTAGCCGGCGTCCTGCAGCTGCCGCTGCAGCTCCACGACCGCACTCATCCGTTGCGCCGCCGCGCTCATGCCGTCTTCCTGGAAAAGAGGCTTCGCAACCAGTCCCTGAACACGGCCCAAAGCAGTGCGAGACCGTTCAGCTCCTGCGCGGATGACGCTCGGGACGACGGTGGCACGGTGGAGGCTGCACCCTCGCCGGGAGGCGGCCCCGGTGCAGCCTCCGGCGCCGGCTGCGCCACGACTCGCGCGGCGAATTTCTCGGCGAACTGCTTGAGGATCTGATCGGCGACCGAAGTCATCATGCGCCCGCCGAACGTCGCGGCCTTGCCGCTCATGGTGACTTCACTCTTGCCGACGAGCCGACTGGCACCGTCGCCCGCCGACTCGATGCGCGCCGCCAGATCCATGGAAGCGCCGGAAGTCCCCGTGCTGTCCGTGCCTTTGCCGAGCAAACGCAGCGAATGCGCGGCCGCATCGACGTCGCGCACCTGAAGCTGGCCGCGGAAGGTCATCGTCGCGGGACCGACCCGCACCGTGACCGTCCCTTTGTAGCTGCCGTCGGCGAGGCGCTCCGTGATGGTCGCACCGGGCATGCAGCCGGCCACCGCTTCGACGTCCTGCAACAACGCCCAGGCGACTTCGGCGGGGCCGGGTACGGCAAACGTCTTCTCCAGCTCGACCTTCATGTGGAGAGCGCGATCCTCGCCGCTACCTCTTGTTAAGCCCCAGCGCCTTGCACTGCTGCCAAACGCGGTAGGCGGTATGCGGCATGTCCATATGCGTCACGCCGAGATGCGCGAACGCGTCGACCACCGCGTTGCTGAAGCACGGGATGCCGCCCACGTGCGGCGACTCCGCTACGCCCTTCGCGCCGATCGGGTGGTGCGGCGACGGCGTAACCGTGTGGTCGGTTTCCCAATGCGGCGTCTCGACGGCGGTCGGCAGGAAATAGTCCATCAGGCTGTTGCCGAGGTGGTTGCCGTTCTCGTCGAACGGAATCGCCTGGCCGAACGCGACCGCGAAAGCCTCGGTGAGGCCGCCGTGGATCTGGCCTTCGATGATCATCGGGTTGATGCGCGTGCCGCAATCGTCCAGCGCGTAGAAGCGCCGCACCTTGGTCTCGCCGGTGAAGCGATCGACGTCGACCACGCACACGTAGGCGCCGAACGGGAACGTCATGTTGGGCGGATCGTAGTAGGCGCTGGCGTCGAGCCCCTGCTCCATGCCTTCGGGGAGGTTGCTGGTGTGGGCGGCGAGAGCGATCTCCTTCATCGTCTTGGTCTGGCTCGGATTGCCCCTGACCTTGAACCGGTCGATCTCCCATTCCAGATCGGCCTCGCCGACTTCGAGCAGGTGCGCCGCGATCTTCTGCGCCTTCGCCCGGATCTTGCGCGCGGCGACCGCGGCGGCAGCGCCGCCCACCGGCGTCGAGCGCGAGCCCCAGGTGCCGGCGCCGTACGGCGCCTTGTCGGTATCGCCTTCCTCGATCTGGATCTCGTCCGACGAAAGCCCCAGCTCGGTGGCGATGATCTGGGCGTAAGTGGTCGCGTGCCCCTGCCCCTGGCTCATCGTCCCCAGCCGGGCGATCGCGCTCCCCGTGGGATTGACGCGGATGTCGCAGCTGTCGAACAGCCCGATCCCCAGGATGTCGCAGACCTTGGTGGGCCCCGCGCCGACGATCTCGGTGAAGGTCGAGATGCCGATCCCCATGAGCTCGCCCTTCGCCCGCTTGTCCGCCTGCTCCTTGCGCAAGCCCTCGTAGTCGACCGCCTCGAGGACCTTTTCCAGCGCGGCGTGATAGTTGCCGCTGTCGAGCGTCCAGCCGAACGCGGTCTTGTACGGAAACTGCTCGGCTTTCACGAAATTGCGCCGCCGGATCTCGGCCTTGTCGATCCCGAGCTTCTGCGCGAGCACGTCCATCATGCGCTCGATGAGGTAGACCGCCTCGGTGACCCGCAGCGAGCAGCGATAGGCCACGCCGCCCGGCGCCTTGTTGGTGTAGACCGCGTCGACCCGGCAATACGCTTTGGGGATGGCGTAGGAGCCGGTGCAGATGTTGAACAGGCCCGCCGGAAAGAGCGTCGCCGAAACGTGCGAATTGAACGCGCCATGATCGGCGAGCGCGCTGAAGCGCAGCGCCTTGATCCGGCCATCCTTGTCTGCCGCCAGCTCGCCCGTGCCGTGATAGTCGCGGGCGAAGCCGGTGGTCGAGATGTTGTCGATCCGCGACTCGATCCACTTGATCGGCACACCGGTGACGATCGAGGCCACGATGGCGATGACGTAGCCGGGGTAGACCGGCACCTTGTTGCCGAATCCGCCGCCGATGTCGCCGCCGACGAGCCGGATCTTGCTTTCCGGGATGCCGGAGAGCATGGCGACCACGGTGCGGACCAGGTGCGGCGCCTGCGAAGTGAGATACACGGTGAGCTGGCCGGTGGCCTTGTCGAACGAAGCCACGCAGCCGCAGGTCTCGAGCGGACACGGATGCACGCGCGGATTCAGGATCTGCTCCTTCACCGTCACTTCGGCGGCGGCGAACGCGGCGTCGGTCTCGGCCTTGTCGCCCGACTCCCAGGTGAAGATGTGATTGGGATGCGTGCGCTTGCCGTGGCCGACGTTGTCCTTGTCGGCGATGTCTTCGCGGATGATCGGCGCATCGGGCGCCATCGCCTTGTGCGGGTCGACGATCGCGGGCAGCTCCTCGTAGTCGACCTCCACCATGTCGGCACCGTCGGCGGCGGCGTAGCGATCGTTGGCGATCACCATCGCGACTTCCTGGTACTGGAAGCAGACCTTCTTGTCGGCTAGCACGGCCTGGACGTCACCGCCCAGCGTGGGCATCCAGTGCAGCTTCACCGGCTTCAGATCGTCCGCGGTCAGCACCGCGACGACGCCGGGCACCGCCAGCGCCTTGGCCTTGTCGATCGACTTGATCCGGGCGTGCGCGTAGGGACTGCGTACGATCGCCCCGAACAGCATGCCGGGCAGCTTGATGTCGTCGACGTAGGTGCCGCGGCCGCGGATGAAGCGGGCATCCTCTTTGCGCAAGCGGGAACTGCCCAGTCCCTTAAGGTTCGTCTGGCGCTCGATCGTCTCGGGTGAAGCAGCCATGTCCAGTTCTCCGGTTGAGGCGCTGATTCAGGCGGTGGGGGCAAGTTTCTTCGCCGCGTGCTGCACCGCCTTGACGATGTTCTGGTAGCCCGTGCACCGGCAGAGGTTGCCGGACATCCAGTAGCGGATGTCGTCCTCCGACGGGTTGGGGTTCTCCTTGAGGAGCCGGTAGGCGCGGGTGATCATGCCGGGCGTGCAGTAGCCGCACTGCAGCCCGTGCTGCTCGCTGAAGCTCTCCTGCAGCGCGTGGAGCGCCCCGCCCTGCTCGAAGCCTTCGATGGTCAACACCTCCGAGCCCTGGCACTGCACCGTCAGCACGGTGCACGACTTGACCGACATGCCGTCGAGATCGACCGTGCACGCGCCGCAGTGGCTCGTCTCGCAGCCGATGTGGGGGCCGGTGTGCGCGAGCTTTTCGCGCAGCGTGTGGATCAAAAGCTCCCGCGGCTCGACGACCACGTCGACCGGCTTGCCGTTGAGCTTGAAAGACACCCCTTGCTTCTTGACCATCTCGCGTCTCCTCGAAGTCGGTTCAACGGCCCGCGCGGGAGCGCGCCGTGCGCAATGCCCGCTGCGTCATCTCGCCCGCCATCGCGCGCTTGTACTCGGCGTCGCCGCGCTGGTCCGGCACCGGATCGCAGATGCTCATGGCGAGCTCGGCGGCCTGCGCGATCGCCGCGTCGGTGAGCGCCTTGCCGCGAAGCGCATCTTCGGCGGCGCGCGCCTTGAGCGGCGTGGCCGCGACGTTGGTGAGCGCGATGGCCACATCGCGCACCGTCTCGCCGCTCATGCCCAGCGTGACGGCGGCCGCCGCGGTGGCGAAGTCGCCGATCTTGCGCTTGAGCTTGGCGTAGCAGTATCCGGTGCCCGGGGCCGGGGCCGGGATGCGGATCTCAGTGAGGATTTCGTCGGGGTTCATCTGCGTGGCGTAGGTTCCGACGAAAAAGCCGTCCGCCGCGACGACGCGCTCGCTCGCCGGCGAGCGCAGCACGAAGGAAGCGCCCAGCGCGAGCATCAGCGCGGGGTGGTCGTTGCCCGGATCGCCGTGCGCGATGTCGCCGCCGATCGTGCCCTTGTAGCGCACCTGCGGATCGGAGATGAGGCGCGCGCCCTCGACCAGCAACGGGCACTTGTCCTGAAGCAGCCTCGACCAGATGAGCTCGTTTTCGGTCGTCATGGCGCCGATGCGGATCGTGCCCCCTTCCTCGCGGATCCCCTTGAGCTCGGCGATCTTTCCGAGGTCGATCAGATGCGCGGGCTGGGCGAAGCGCATCTTCATCATCGGCAGCAGGCTGTGACCGCCGGCGAGCAGCTTGGCCTCGTCGCCGAGCTGCTTGAGCAGGCCCAGCGCGTCGGGGATCGATCTCGGCGCGTGATATTCGAAATCGCGGGGAATCATCGGTGGCTCCTCCAGCGCTCTTGTCCGAGCGTTAACAAATGTAAATCGCACCGCAGCGACGCGAGCGCCTCGCGTCGCGCGGGATACGGCGGTTAGTGAACCGGTTCCGGGACGGGAAGCTCGAAGCGCCAGCCGGTGCGTCCGGCGAGCGCCTGCATGTCCTCGACCGTGTCGAGATCCGTGACGAAGCGGGTGTTGTCGGTGTGGTGCGCGTGCACGAGCTGCGGCTCGCGCTCGATCAGGTGGCGGCAGCCGAGGTTCACGTCGCTCGCTAGGATCCGCGCCAGCGCCTGCTCGCTCAACACGATCGGGTTGCCGCGTTGGCCGTCCACCACGGGCACCACCACGTGGCCCGCCGGGCGTTTCTTGAAGGCGCCGATCAGCTCGGTGAGATCCGCAGCGCCGATCAGCGGCATGTCGCCCGGCAGGACGATCACGGCATCGAAGGCGCCGCCGAGCGCCGTCAGCCCCACGCGCACGGAGCCTTGCTGGCCCTCGGCATGCGCGTCGTTGTGCGCGAGCGTCACCACGAAGCCGCGCACGTGCTCCTCGATGGCATGGCGGGCATGGCCGGTGACGACCACCACTTCGTCGACGCCGGCGCCGCTCAAGGCCACCAGCTGCCGACTGATGAGCGGCACCCCCTGGAGCCGGATCAGCGGCTTCGCCAGGCCACCCATGCGGCTGCCTTGTCCAGCCGCCAGCAGGACCGCACCGATGCGCAGCCTCGGGTGGAGCCCCCCTCCTTGTTTGAGCAGGCATCCCATGAGTCGACCTTCGGTGAACAGGCTACGTCGGGAGAAATGCCGAAACCCATTATAGGGCAGGCTTCGCCGCCCATGCGACCCCTGCTCCGGGAGGCGAAGAGCGCTACCATCGCCCCTGGCGGCCGGCACGCGGGAGGACGCTCGATTGGCTCTCG
>Ga0335081_10017487_pt1 | contig 11606 bp, 6 predicted proteins | sample Lox_Sample_35_FD_206713 | JGI IMG/M metagenome (GOLD analysis project Ga0335081, IMG submission 206713) | Soil microbial communities from Loxahatchee National Wildlife Refuge, Florida, United States - Lox_Sample_3.5 | ecosystem: Environmental > Terrestrial > Soil > Wetlands | place: USA: Florida... | reverse complement strand
GGCTGTTCTACGCGCTCAACGCCGGCTCGGTCCTGCTGCTGCGCCGGCGCCGGCCCGACGCGACGCGGCCGTTTCGCGTGCCGGGGTTCCCGGTGGTGCCGCTCGTGTTCGTCGCCGTCGCGGCGCTGCTGCTCGGCAACGCGCTGTGGGCGCTGCCGAAGGAGAGCCTGTTCGGCCTCGGCGTCATGGCGATCGGCGGCGTGGTGTACCTGGTGTTCCTGCGCCGGCGCTCGCACCGGTCATGCTAGGTTGCGCGCCTCGAGGAGGGGGCACGTGAAGTCGCCAGTCAGCCGGCCCGCAACGGCGCCGCAGCCAGTTCGCCCGAGCAGCACGATGACCCCCGAGCCATCTCGCAGCGAGCGCGCTGGCGGCGAGCGCGCGGCGGATGCGCCGGCCGAGGCAATGCTGCTTGCTGGCGATGCTCCGTGGCCCTCGCGCGGCGGCGCGACCGGCTCGCTCGAGCACGTGCGCGTGCTCGACGAGGCACAGGCGACACGCTTCATGCGGCAGAGCTCGAGCGCGGTGCTCGCGACCGGCGGGCAGCGCATCTGCTCCCCGCAGCGCCTCGCCGGCACACCGCTGCCCGTGCAGCTGCGCGCCCGCATGGAGGACGGGTTGGGGCTGGGACTGGGTGCCGTCCGCGTGCACGAGACGCCGCTCGTGCGCGATCTCGGAGCGCGCGCGTTCACGCGCGGCACCGACCTGTTCTTCGCGCCCGGCGCCTACGATCCGACGTCGACCGCTGGGCTCGAGCTGCTGGGCCACGAGCTCGCCCACGTACGCCAGCAGGCGCTGGGGCGGGTGCCGGCGACCGTGCAGTTCTACGGGGTCGCGGGGAACGACGACCCGGCGCTCGAGCGCGAGGCGGACGAGCTCGGAGCGCGTGCGGCTCGAGGTCTGCCGCAGCCAGGCGCACGGACGCGCGCGCTCGCGGGGTCGGCTGCGAGCACGGCGCCGATCCAGCGGCAGCCGCTGGCGAAGCCAAAGCCGACGTACATCCCGTTCCAGATCATCGTCAAGCAGGACATGAACGCCGAGGAGTTCGAGGCCGCGACGATCCTCCAGGTGTTCGGCCACGCGGGGGTGAGCATCAAGTGGACGAACGTCAAGGCGAGCTACACGCCGGCAGACAGCCCCGTCCCGGTGCTGCTCGAGGCCTCGCTGGTGCAAAAAGCCCGCGGCGAGGCAGATGCCGCGAAGGGGATGCAGGTCGACGCCGCCGGCAAGATCGCCGGCGCCGATGATCGCGCTCACGTGTTCATGACCATGCCGTCGACCGACAAGGCGGGGATCATGGCCGAGATCGATCGTCGCTACTACGAGGCCAGCGGCACGAGCACGCCGATCAAGCCGAAGGAGGCAGGGAAGATCGAGCTGTGGAACCAGATCCGGGACGAGGTCCTGTACCAGCAGGCATATCTCGCGAACCTTCCGGACAGCGTGAAGCTGCTGATCAAGCGCTCCACCGGCGGGCGCAAGCTCACGCCCGCCGACTACGAGCAGCTGTTCCGGATCGCGAAGAAGATCGAGGCGCTTCCGCCGGGGGCGGCGTCCGACTACGCGAGCAAGATCACGGACTCGACGACCGATCTCACGACGTTCGAGAACGCGATCGACGCGTACCAGGCCGATCTCGAGGTGCGCCAGCAAGAGGACATCGACCGCACCGAAGTGACCGACAAGCTCGTCGGGCTCGAAGCTGTCTACAAGCTCTACCGTCGCTACGTGACGGAGGCGATCCTGGAGACATCGCCTTACTACGCGGCAACCAGGGCGGCGCTCAACGCGGCGACCAAAGCGGCCGGCGGCTCCCCGGTCGAGACCGCCGACGACATGCGCAAGCAGCTCGAACACCAGCTGCCGCAGTACGGCTTCCAGACGATCGCCGAGTTCGCTCACTACATCGATCGCTACGTGCAGGTGTTCGAGGTCGGCGCCGTACGCATGACCGAGGACCTGCTCGACAAGTACTCCGGCAAGCTCCACCAGGAGGCGGAGCGCTACAAGGACCCGGCGGTGATCAAGGCGCTGTACGTCCAGCTCGCGCCGTTCCGCTCGGACTACCAGACGTTCGAGAAGAACGCGCAGATCTGGAACAGCTTCGCGCAGAAGCACAATGACGACGCCGAACGCGAGGGGCTTCCCGGCAACGGTGAGATTCACGCCGCCCCTCCGACCGAGGAGCAATCGGCGGCGCTCGAGAACGCGAAGACAGCCAAGGCGGCGGCGCAGTCGAAGATCGAGGCGATGTCGAAGGACTACCCGATCTTCGCCGAGAACGACCTACCGGTCGACAAGCGCCTCGACAAGGCGAAGCTGGCGCAGGCAAGCGAGACTCAGCTCGCGGGCGTGTTGCAGGCGCACATCGCAGACCGCCAGAAGGTCGTCGACGATGCCAAGGCCGAGCTCGAGGACAACCACGACATCGTGTTCAAGCTCGACAAGCTGATGCCCGTGTTCTACGCGAGCATGGATGTGGAGCCGGGCTCGATTCACGACCTGATCATCCAGGACAAGCTGCAGGACGACGCGATCAAGAACCTCGTCGTGGGCATCTTGCTCGCGATCGCGGCGATCGCGCTCGCCGTGGTCTCCGGCGGAACCGCGACCCCCGCGCTGGTCGCCGCGGGCGCCTCGATCGGCGTGGCCGGCATCGACGCGTACATGGTGTACGACGCCTACAAGGAGTACACGAGCCAGCACGCGATGGCGGAGGCCGGGTTCGCCGACGATCCGTCGACGATCTGGCTCGTGCTTGCCGTCGTCGGGGCGGCGGTGGACATGGCGGCAGCGGCGAAGGCGGTCGGCAAGCTCGCGCCCGCGGCGAAGACGCTGGATTCGGGCGGCGAGCTGGCCGACTTCGTCAAGGTCGTCAAACAGCTGCAGGAGCAGAAGCAGATCGACGAGAAGATCGCCGAGGCAGCCGAGCGCGCGGGCGCGGCTCGCAAGGCCTACAACGCGGCCAAGAACGAGCTCGCCTCGGCGCTGAGCAAGGCGTACTCGTTCCCGGGGCCGCTGCTCGATCCCGACGTCTACTTCGCGCTCGTCAAGATGGCGGCGGCCAAGCTGCGCGAGGGTGGCGCGTCGTTCGTGAAGTGGGTGGCCGAGATCAAGCAGGCGCGTGCCGCGGCAAAGCTCGGCGAGCTCTCGCCCGAGGAGCTCCAGAAGCTCCACGAGGCGTGGGGCGACGCGGAGGCCCTGCTTGCCTCGTCCAAGAACCCCGTCGATATCACGAGCTCGGCAGGCAAGGTCATCGGCCGCTATCAGCACGGCGAGGCGCTGGAGATCGTCTCGAAGAAGGTCCTGCACGGCGGGAACACGATCCGGCTCGATCCCGAGGCGACGACGACGGTCGCGGGGACGCTCACCGATACCAACCGCGTGGCCGAGCGCGGCGCTCGGATGCGCGGGATCACCCAGATGGGTGAGAACCCCGGCGGGATCAACCTGCTCCGCTCGCCGCGCTGGACCGAGATCCAGAACAAGTTCAAGCCGCTGCTCGACGCGGGAGACACGACCGGCTACTGGCGGGCGGTCAGCGACGAATTCTGGAGCACGGTCAACAAGCCCTGGCTCGACGACGCGATCGCGCGCGGCGACAGGTTTCGCCTGATCTCGAACCCTGCCGACGAGCGGGTGCTCTACGTGACCAGTCCGGACGGCAGCAGCTTCATCCTCGACGGCGGTCAGAAGATCCGGTCGATCTTCGGACGCGAGGTCGATTACCTCACCGCGAACGGCTACAAGATCCTTCCCGACGGCACGGCCGTCAAAGGACCGTGATGTACGACCCACCCCATTTCCTGACGCCGGAAGTGCTCGCGGACGTGCTCGCCGAGCGCACGTGGCCGGCAGCGTACGTGCTCGAGGACGATCGCCCCGACGGGATCGACATCCTGCTGCCGCGCTGCCACCTCTACGTGAGCGAGGGCTTCGAGAGCGAGATGACCCTGGATTTCGGCTCCGACAGCACCGGCTTGAGCCGATACGTCTCGGTCGGCGAGGCGTTGCTTGCACTGCGCGAAGATCCCGGGCGCACGCTGCCGCCGCCGCCCGTGCTCGCGAACTACTTCTCGCCGGCAGCATCGCTCGCGAAGGTGCAGCACCAGCTGCGCGACCAGCTCGCGCTGCTGTTCACGTACTTCCAGCCGTCGCTGGTCGGTGACTTCGACTGGGTTCCTGCATACCGTGCGTACCTGGCAAGGCACGGAATCTCGTAGCCCGGGGCGTCACAGCTTCGTCCTGCACTCCTCGACGATCCGGATCGAGTAGATCTTGTCCAGCATGTCCACCGCCGCGGCGACGTCGGGCGGTGGCTTCGCGCAGCCCTCGCACGGCGGACCGACCACGAACGAGTCGTGACCGCGGGTCAGCACGAACCCGTCCTTGCCCGCGTCGCCGTAGTGCGCGTGCTTCGCGAGCGCGTCCGCGATGCCCGGCTTGCCGAGCACCGCGATCACGTCGTCCGCGGTCCACGTGTTGTCCTTGCCGCACGCCGACAGCTCGATCTCGCAGTGCCCGCCGCCGCGCCGGTCGATCCGGATCGTGTAGGGCGGCACGACCGTCATCGCGTCGTCGCGGTGGTGCGGTCCGACGTCGGCGCGAAACGAGAAGCCGCCGGGCAGCTCGGGGCAGCTCGCCGGCGCGGGCGAGGCGAGGATGGCGACGACGGCGAGCGAGCGCAGCATCGCGCAAGCGTGGCACGGCGATCGCGACCGTTCCAAGATCAGCTCGGCGCCACCGTGACCGGGGTGCATCGCGCAGCTGCCTGGCCGGTGGCGAGGTGATACGGTAGCGCGCGATGACCCCGGCCCGGCGCCCGCTCGCGTTCGAGCTCGCGATCGTCGTGGTGGTGTCGGCGGCGGTGCTGGTGCCGGGGATCTGGAGCTACTCGCTGGTCGATCCGTGGGAGACCCACTACGGCGAGGTGTCGCGCATGATGCTCGAGGATCACGACCTCGTGCACTTGCAATGGCCGGGCACGTCGAACGGCGATCACGGCGACAACGAAGGCTTCCGCAGCAAGCCGGTCTTGCAGTTCTGGATGATGGCGGCCGGGATGCGCGCGGTCGGGCTCGCGGCCGACGGCGGCTACTCGGGCGAGATGGTGCACGACGCGCGCACGATGGTCGCGGTGCGCCTGCCGTTCGTGCTCTCGGCGATCTTCGGGCTGGCGATCATGTGGTGGATGCTGGCGCGGCTGGTCAACCGCCGCGTCGCGTGGCTCGCGCTGCTCGTGGTCGGATCGTGCCCGTTCTACTGCCTGGTGTCGCGCCAGGCCATGCCCGACATGCCGCTGGTCGCGTGCACGGTCGGTGCGCTCGCGCTGTTCGCGATGGCGATCGAGGACGGCGACGCGCCGATCCGCCCGCTCGGCGCGCTGCGCGTCGGCCGCCACCTGCTCGCGTACGACGCGCGCCACCTCGTGGTCGGCGTGACCGGCGGGTTCGTGGTGTGGCAGGCGCTGTACGACGCGATCTACTTCACGGTGTCGCCCGGGCTCGCGGTGCCGGCGCGGATCCCGCCCGCGATCTGGCTGCCGCTGTTCATGGTGTTGCTGCTGTTCGGCACGTGGTCGGGTGCGTGGGGATGGGCGCGCTCGCTCGGCCGGGTCGGCGAGCGGCTGCTCGGCATGGCGCCGATCCGCACGATGCGCCAGCTCTACCTGCTCGGCTGCTACTCGCTGCTCGGCGTGTCGATCCTCGCGAAGGGGCCGCCGGGGCTCGCGGTGGTCGGCCTGGTCGGCATCTTCCACGTCGTGCTGCGCAACCGCTGGCGCGCGCTGTACCGCGGCGAGTTCGAGCTCAAGCGCGGCCTCCTGCTCATGATCGCGACGTTCCTGCCGTGGCACCTCGCGATGTTCCTGAAGGACGGCGTCGAGTTCGTCGATCAATACCTGTTCACGCACATCCTCGATCGCGCGGCGGTCGGCGTCGACAACTCGCCGGGCACGTTCGAGGCCTACACCTCGCAGCTCGGCCACGGCATGTGGCTGTGGGCCGCGCTCGTGCCGGCCGCGCTCGCGGCCGCGATGCTGCGCGCGCGCGACGATACGCGCGAGGGCCGCGTGCGCTTCCTGGTCGTGCTGTGGGCGATCGCGGGGATGTTCTTCTTCTCGATCGTGCAGACCAAGTTCCACCACTACATCCTGCCGATCGTGCCCGCGCTCGGCATCCTGGTCGCGTTCTTCCTCGACGACGTGCTCGCCAGGCGCGATCGCCTGCACCCGCTCTACGCCGCGCTCGGCATCGCGATCGTCTTGCTGGTCGCGCGCGACCTGATGTGGTCGCCGCAGCGCTGGATCGAGATGTTCGTGTATCGCTACGATCGGCCGTGGCCGTCGGCCGAGCCGTATTCGATCGATCCGAGCGACGGCTTCCTCGTGCTCGCGATCATCGCGTCGGTCGCGCTCGCGCTCGCGGCCACGCCGTGGCGCCGGATCGGGGTCGCCGCGCTCGGCGCCGCCGGGCTGGCGATCTGCGTGTGGTGCCTGCAAGTCTACATGCCGATCGCCGGCACGCACTGGGGCATGCGCGAGGCGATGCGCGCGTACTACCAGCAGCGCACGATCTACGGCGAGAAGCTGGTCTACTTCGGCGGCCGCGAGCTGTACGACGACTGGCACGGCGTCGCCACGCGCTGGACGTTCGAGACCTTCGTCCCCGATAACCTCCAGGTCGGCCAGCCGATGACGCTGACGATCGAGCTGCGCAAGCCGAGCGACAACCGGATCGTCGACCAGACGCTCGAGCTGCACGGTGCGGTGAGCGCGATCGGCGAGCACGCGGTGACGGTCGCGCTGCCCGCCGCCGAGCGCGCCAGGCTCGATCCGCTGATCGCGCGCGGCGCCAGCGCCCCGATCGCGCGCAGCGCGCTGCACGTGGTCGACGCCGACCGGCTGATCGCGTGGCAGCTGTACTGGCGCGGCGAGCAGTTCTGGTCGGGCGGCGAGATCTGGGGCTACCTGCCCGAGATGAAGACGTCGTTCCCGCAGACCGTCAACAACGCCGAGTTCACGAAGTACCTCGCCGATCGCACGCGGGCACCGCTCGGCCGGCGCTACTTCATCGTCAGCGAGGCCGGCCACATCGCCGGAGCGCGCGCGCTGCTGCCGACCGAACGCGCGCGATCGACGTACGAAGTGCTCGACACGACCAGCAACAAGTTCGCGCTCGCGGCATTCTACATGTAGATGCGCCCCGCCCTGCTCGCCCTGTGCGCCGCGTGCGGCGCCGCCGCCCCCGCGCCCGCCACGCCAGCCGCCGGCCGCGACGTGAAGTTCGCGATCATCACGGTCGACCGGCCGTCGGGCAGCGCCGAGCTGCGCGTCGATCCCGACGGCACGTGGCACTCGCACCTGACGTTCAACGACCGCGGCCGCGGCCCGGACGTCACCGCGAGCGGGACGTTCGACGAGAGCGGCGCGCTGCGCACGCTGACCACGACCGGCCACGCCTACGACGGGCAGGACGTCGACGAGACGCTGGTCGATCAGGCCGGCATGCTGCGCTGGTGCTCGCACGGCGAGCATGGCGAGGCCCGGGACGGCGCGGGCTACTACGTGCCGCTCCAGGAGGGCATCGCGAGCTACGCCGCGCTGGTGCGCGCGTGCCGGCACGCCGCCGGCAGGCGGGTGAAGCTCCTGCCGGCGGGCGAGGCGTGGATCGAGGACGATCGCGCGATCGAGGTCGACCTCGCGGGCCGCAAGCGCACGCTGCACCAGGTCGCGCTGTCCGGGTTCGGCTTCGCGCCCCAGCTGGTGTGGCTCGACGAGCACGACCAGCTGTTCGCCAACGTGTCGGCGTGGCTGTCGATGATCCAGGTCGGCGCCGAGCCGCTGATCCCGAAGTTGGTCGCTGCGGACAACGAGTGGCTCGCCGAGCGCAACGCGCGGCTCGCGCGCACGCTCGCGCACCGGCCGCCCGCGGCAGGGCTCGCGATCACCCACGCCGCGCTGTTCGACGCCGAGCGCAAGCTGATCGTGCCCGATCAGACGGTCGTGGTCGTCGGCGATCGCATCGCGGCGGTCGGCGACGCGCACACCGCGATCCCGCCGGGCGCGCAGGTGATCGACGCGCACGGCCGCACGCTCGTGCCCGGGCTGTGGGACATGCACGTCCACATCGGCGACGGCGACGGCATCCTGTACCTCGCATCGGGCGTGACCACGATCCGCGACCTCGGCAACGACATCGCCGACCTGGTCGCGCGCGCCAGGCGGTTCGACGACGGCAGCGAGCTCGGGCCGCACGTCCTGCGCGCCGGGCTGATCGACGGGCCCGGCAAGTTCGCCGCCCCGACCGGCGTGCTCGCGGCGACGCCCGAGCAGGCGCGCGCCGCGGTCGATCGCTACGTCGGCCTGGGCTACGTCCAGATCAAGATCTACAGCTCGGTCGATCCCGCGCTGGTCCCGGTGATCGCCAAGGCGGCGCACGAGCACGGCCTGCGGGTCAGCGGCCACATCCCGTTCAAGATGAAGGCATCGGAGGCCGTGCTCGCCGGCTACGACGAGATCCAGCACGTCAACTTCCTGTTCCTGCAGTTCCTGGCCGGCCCCGACGACGACACCCGCACGCCGCTGCGCTACAAGCTGGTGGCAGCGCGCGGCGCCGAGCTCGATCTCGACGGCAAGGACGTCCAGGCGTTCCTCGATCTGCTGCGCGACCACCACACCGTGCTCGATCCGACGGTGTCGACCTTCGAGAACCAGTTCACCGCCGATCCGGGGGACTTCGATCCGACGCTCCGGCCCTACGCCGGTCGGTTGCCGGCGCAGGTCGAGCGCGGCGCGCACGCCGGCGGGCTCGAGGCCGACGCGGCGCAGCGCGCGACGTTCCGCGCGTCGTACGCCAAGCTGCTCGACATGGTCGCGCGCGCGTGGAAGCGCGGCATCCCGATCGTCGCGGGCACCGACGGCACCGCCGGGCTCCAGCTGTCGCGCGAGCTCGAGCTCTACGTCGAGGCCGGGATCCCCGCGCCCGAGGTACTCGCGCTCGACACGCTCGGCGCCGCGCGGGTCATGCGCGTCGACAAGGACACCGGATCGATCGCGGCCGGCAAGCGCGCCGACCTCGTGCTGGTCGACGGCGATCCGACGCGCGACATCGCCGCCGTGCGCGACGCCGACGTCGTGGTGTGCCGCGGCGTGGTCTACGATCCCGCCGAGCTGTTCTCGGCGATCGGCATGCGGCCGCGGCCATGACCACCTCAGGGTAGGCAGCCGCCGAGCGCGTCGTACGCGCTCGTGGTCTCGCCGGGCAGCGCGCGCTGGATCGGATCGTCGGTGCCGGTCGCGGTGATCGTCGCGATCAGCTGGGCGAGCGTCGACTTCATCGCGATCGCGCAGTGGAACGTGCGCGACGTGACGTCGAGCGCGCCGCTTCCGCCGACGACCGCGTAGCTGCCGCCGAACAGCCACTGGCACGCCTTGACGTTGCCGGTCGAGCGGGTCACCGCGCACTCGAGATCGAGCGACTGCAGGTCGCCGAAGTCGCTGCCGCAGAACGTGTCGCCGCACAGGTTGTCGAAGCCGCTGACCAGCGCGCTCTGGGTGGCGCGCCACTTCGCGAGGTTCGCCGCGGTGACGTAGTAGTCGCTCGCCGCGACGTAGGTCGCGCCGACCGGCGCGCCGCCGAGCGGGGTGGCGCCGATCGGATTCGCGAAGCAAGCGCCGAGCGTGCCGGCGATGCCAGCGTCGAGCCCGGGCAGCGCGACGTGCAGCGGGTCGGCCTGGCCGGCCAGCGCGGCGACGAGCTTCGGCGCGGTGGTCCTCGGCGCGAAGTGGCACTGGAAGGTCGGCGCGTCGATCGCGATCGCCGCGCTCGTCGGATCGACCGCGACCGCGGACCCGGCAAACGTCCACACGCAATCGTGGACGTCGCCGCGCTTGGACGTGACCGAACAGTGGATCGACAGCGGCGTCAGGTTCGCGTAGCTGCCGGTGCAGAACGTGGCCGGACACTGCGCCGAGAACGCCTGGCCGAGCGCACCCACCAGATCGAACCACGCGCCCTGGTCGGTGCCGGAGAAGTCCGCGATCTCGGTGTACTGCGTCGCGCCGACCGGCTGCTGGTCGGTGCTCGAGGCGGCGTCGACGCAGCCGGCGAGGATCACGATCGCGACGAGCTTCATGGGGCGGCCGTTGTACTCGATCGACCCTGCGAAACAAGCCCAAACTGCCCCCGAGCCGTGCGATCCTGGACGTGATGTACCGGGCCTTGCTCGTGCTGGCCGTCGCGGGGTGCTACCACCCGAGCCTGCCGGCCGGCTCGCCGTGCATCTCGAACGACCAGTGCCCGGCGCCGCTCGCCTGCAACGCGGGGTACTGCACCAGCGGCGACGCCGGCGACATCGTCCGCGACGCGCCGCCGGTCGACGCGGCCCCCGACGCCGACCTCGCGTGCAGCTGCCAGGGCGAGACGCTGGCCTGCCCGAGCGGCAACACGACCTGCTCGATCTCGTGCTCGACCACCGGCGGACCGCACTGCACCGCGCTCGTACCGAGCAACGGCGTGAGCACCGACCTCGTGTCCGGCACCGGCACGGTGACGATCACCGGCCTCACCACGCTCGACACCGACACCGGCCAGATCACCGGCGTGCTCCAGCGTGCCGCCGGCCAAGGGCTCGACGCCGGCATCGCGTACGCGCAGCAGACCACGCAAGGCAAGCCGATCGGCGTGTTCGCGTTCCATCGCCTGAGCGTCACCGCGGCCGGCATCGTGCACTTCACCGGCAGCCGCGCCGCGGTGATCCTGGTCGGTACGGACGCGACGGTCGCCGGCACGATCGATCTGTCGGGCGGCTGCTACGGCAACGAGATCCAGTGCCCGGGCCCCGGCGGCGGAAGCGGCGCGCTCTACACCGCGACCGCGGGAGGCTGCGGCCCGGGCGGCGCGGGCACGACCGACGCGGCCACCGGCGCCGACAGCGGCGGCGGCGGCGGTGGCGCCGGCAGCAACGGCGCGATCGGTGGCACCGAGACCGCCTCCGGCGATCTGTTCAAGGGCGGCACCGCGGGCCAGGCGTGCCTCGCGAGCGACCTCGAGCCGCTGGTCGGCGGCAGCGGCGGCGGTGGCGGCGGTCCGGGCAACGGCACCGCGACCTACGGCGGCGGCGGCGGCGGCGCGCTGCAGCTCAGCGCGCTATCGTCGATCACGATCTCGGGCGTGCTCGACGCCGGCGGCGCGGGCGGCGACACCGGCCCGACCGACGCCAGCAACGGCGGCGCGCCCGGCGGCGGCGGCGCCGGCGGTGCGATCCTGCTCGAGGCGCCGCAGGTCACGATCACCGCGGCCGGCATCGTCGCGGCCAACGGCGGTGGCGGCGGCGGCGCGAGCGATCACCTGCACGCCGGCACCGCGGGGCAGAATGGCCAGGCGAGCGCGCAACCCGCGCTCGGCGGCATCGCCGGAAACAACGGCACCGGCAGCGGCGGCAACGGCGGCGCGGGCTCGACCGCCGCGACCAAGGGTGGCGACGCCACCGACGTGAACTCCGGCGCGGGTGGCGGCGGCGTCGGGCGCATCTTCGTTCGCTCGGCCGGTGGGCCGGCGCTGGCGGGCACCGTGAGCCCGAGCGCCGGCACCGCGCTGGTGCGCTCGCAG
>Ga0335081_10017486_pt1 | contig 11606 bp, 9 predicted proteins | sample Lox_Sample_35_FD_206713 | JGI IMG/M metagenome (GOLD analysis project Ga0335081, IMG submission 206713) | Soil microbial communities from Loxahatchee National Wildlife Refuge, Florida, United States - Lox_Sample_3.5 | ecosystem: Environmental > Terrestrial > Soil > Wetlands | place: USA: Florida... | reverse complement strand
TGGCCCAGCTTCTGGGCGCCCGTCGACAAACAGAACGTGGAGGAGCACACCGACCAGAGTTATGGCATGACCCGCGTGGAGGCGCGCTGCAGCCGCTGTGGTGCGCACCTGGGGCACGTCTTTCCCGACGGTCCCCGCCCGACCGGGCAGCGCTACTGCATGAACTCAGCGTCGCTGGAGCTGAAGCCGGGGGACGGAAGCAAGTAATAAGGAAGCGAGCCAAGCGCGTGATTCTTGCGTCGCCAAGACCGCGACGCATCCGCGCGACTCGCCCGGGTCCCTCGCGGCGCAAAGAACGCTAGCTCGGGATGACAAGAAACAAGAAGGGCACGCCTTTCGACGTGCCCTTTATTCTGTCGACGACGGACCGGACGGAAACTTAGGCGCCTGCCGTAGCCGCCATGGATTTCTGCTGCTCAAACTTCACCGGCTCCGCCGGCTTCGACTGAGCCTGGTGCTTGTCATTCTTGCCATCCGCCGACTTCACCTGGACGCTGCCCTTCAGCACCGCGCCGTCTTCGACGCTGATGCGGGGCGTGACCACGTCGCCGGTGACGGTTCCTTCACTGCGGATGTCCAGACGGTCACTGCACTGGATGTTCCCCTGAACCTTGCCCATGATGACAACCTCACGGGCTGCGATGTTGGCGGCGACGTGTCCGTTGCGGCCGATCGTCACCCGGTTCTCGCCGAGGTTGATCGAGCCCTCGATCTTGCCATCGATGTAAAGTGATTCCGACCCACTGATTTCGCCCTTGATCACGAGCGAACGGCCAATGGTGGCCTGTTCGACCGGGGCGCTGACGGTTTTCGCTGCGCTGAAATTGCTCGTGCTGGTAGCAGATTGCGATTGATTCTTGGAGTTATCTGGAGGCTGCAACATTTTCGTTTTGACCTTCCTTGGGTTCCCGCGCGAGCACGTCGGGGAGCGCTGTCGCCTGCGGTGCGTCTGGCCTGTGGCCATCTTGAATATCGCACGGGACCCAATGTTCAAGCAGATTACGGAAGATCGTGTCCGCATACCAAGGTCCGTCGGCACTGACGGGAAAGCCTCTTCAGTCCGCCTGCAGCACCTGCGAGAGCCCCTCCCATTCGGCCAGCAGTCCGCTTAATTTCAGTCGGTTAGCCTGCAACTCATGGGTCAGCCGCTGGCTCTCTTCCGCGCTCACAAACGTCAGGAGCGAGGTTTCCGCCTGGGCGATGACCGATTCGGCTTCCTCGATCTCCTGTTCCAGATCGCCGATCCGCTCCTGCATCTGCTTGCGCTTGATCGGATTGAGCCGTCTCTTGGGCTCGGCAGGCGATGCCGCGGTACCGGCCTGTCGCCCATTTGAGTTCTGGGCCGGCACTCCGGCTGCGGTGTCCCCGGCACTGCGATGGACGGCCTCGGTCAGGGCTTCCGCCCCGCCTTCCTTTCGCCACCGATAATCTTCGTAATTTCCCGGGTAGACCTCTACCCGCCCGTCGCCGATCTCAAACACGCGCGTCGCCAGCTTGTCGATGAAGTAGCGATCGTGGGAGACGAATACGACCGTGCCCGTGTACTTTTCCAGGGCTTCGAGTAGAACATCCTTGGCGCGCATGTCGAGGTGATTGGTAGGCTCGTCGAGCAGCAGAAAATTCGCCGGCTGCAGCAGCATCCGCAGCAGGGCGTAGCGGCTGCGCTCGCCGCCGGAGAGCACACCGATGCGCTTGAAGACGTCATCCTCCGAGAAAAGAAAGCAGCCCAGCAGATTGCGCAACTCGGTTTGGCTGGAACGGGGAGACATGTCGCCCAGGTCGTCAAGAATGCGCGCGTCGGCATCGAGTTCCTTGTACTGATCCTGCGCGAAGTAATCGCTCAGGACGTTATGCCCGGTGCGATATTCCCCTCGCGTTAGGGGCTCTCTGCCGGCCAGCAGCTTGAGCAGCGTGGACTTGCCCGCTCCGTTTACGCCCACCAGAGCGATGCGGTCGCCGCGCTCGATCATGAAATTCACGCCTTGAAAAACTTCCTTCTCACCGTAGCTCTTGGCCACGCCTTCGAACTCCGCAACAATTCGCCCGCTCGCCTTGGGCTGCGGAAAAGAGAAATGAATAGTCTTTTCTTCCGGCGGCAGCTCGATGCGCTCGATCTTTTCCAGTTCCTTGATCCGGCTCTGCACCTGCTTGGCCTTCGTCGCCTGATAGCGAAAGCGGTTGATGAAAACTTCCAGCTGCTCAATTCTTTCGCGCTGGTTGCGGTACGCTGCCTGAAGCTGTTCGCGCCGCGCCGTCTTCTGCTCCAGGTACTTGTCGTAGTTACCCGGATAAGTAAAGAGCTGCCTGTTCCATATCTCGACGATCTTGTTGACCGTCACATCCAGAAAATAGCGATCGTGAGAGATCACCACGAAAGCATGCGGATACTTACCCAGATACTCTTCCAGCCAGTTGCGGGCTTCGAGATCGAGGTGGTTGGTTGGCTCATCGAGCAGCAGCAGGTTCGGCTGCTGCAGCAGCAACTTGGCGAGCGCGATGCGCATCTGCCAGCCGCCGGAAAAGTCCTCTGTGTGCTTGTTCCAGTCTTCTTTGGGGAAGCCCAGGCCGCAAAGAACCGTGCCCACCTCGGCTTCGATCGCATATCCGTCGCGAGTCACAAATTCGTGCTCGATCCGGTGGAAGCGGTCAGCGACCTGGGCGTACTCGGCGCCCGCGTGGTCGAGTTCCGACATGCGCCGTGTCAGGTCTTCCATTTCCTTTTCCATGGAGCGCAGGTCGGCAAAGACCTCGATGCACTCCCCGAAGACCGAGCGGCCGGAGAGGGCGAGTCCATCCTGAGGAAGGTACCCGGCGGAAATTCCCTTGGCGGTTGTGGTGTCGCCGTAGTCGAGGGTCTCAAGGCTGCAAAGGATTTTCATCATGGTGGATTTGCCTGTGCCGTTCGCGCCGACCAGACCGATGCGGTCGTGCGGCGTAATCAGCCAGTCCACGTTTTCAAACAGCAGCTTGTGACCGAAGCGCTTTCCCGCGCCTGCCAACTGAATCATGGGTGTTATTTATCGTCTCACGGAAGCGAGCATTTGAGGAATCGAGAGCGAACTTGGGGCAGCAGACTCAATTTAAGGCTATTACCGAAAACCAATCAACCACGAAGGACAAGAAGTTCACAAAGCTTCCAGGCTAGGGACTTCCATGGTGTTCCTTCGTGTCCTTTGTGGTTTAGGCTCGAAAGACTGGCGTGGTAAGCGACTCAGAAGGACGCAGCAACTAGGAAGGAATGACCGCCCGGCCATTTCGCGGTTCGCTGTATCCGCGAAGAAATGTCTGAGCGCGGAGCTTTTCCAGCGCCCGATCGATCACGCCCTGCAGCTCCTCGGCATATTTCACCTCGCGGCCTTTGGCCAGAATGCGGCGCGCTTCTTCCGCGCTGAACCAGGTGGGATTGCGCATCGGCTCGCACTCGTTACGAATCTGGTGAACCTCCAGCAGGAAGGCTTTCACCACATATTCCTGCACTCCGTTGGGCTGCCAAAAAATTCCCTTGGAATGAAGGTAAAGATGAAAGTGCCGCGGCTCGATCTGGCCGATCGCCCCGGCCTCCTCCAGCGCTTCGCGCTCGGCGGCCTGACTGTGCGAGAGCCGAGCCTCAGGCGCGCCTTTGGGAAACGTCCACTTGCTGCCCCCGTTGGTGTTGACCAACAGAAATTCAATGTCTCCGCTGCGGCCGCGACGGTAACACACCGCCGCCACCTGAAGAGGAAGCGTGGATCGAGAAGCGCGCAGCGAAGCCATGGCTCGGGCCTCCGGCCCATCCCAATGATGATAGGTCGAACATATTTCAACAGTGTTAATGTGCAACAAAAAATGTGCAGTGCGAGGGTTACGAAAGTGGGTACTAAGCCCTTTATTGGCACGCGTTCCGTGGATCAGTTAGCCGGCTGAACCTGCTGTTTTTGTTGTGTTTCGGCGGGTGGTTCAAGGGAACCGCTTGCTGCTCGGCCGGGTGGAGAAAATTGTCGGAAACATTGGGAGGGGGGCCGCATCTAACCTACAAGCAGGCAACCGATGTCGCCGGTAGAGAAATTCGACCACGAACTGGAGACCGTGATTCTGGAGCTGATCACCCGCATCGTGGTCCCCAAGATGAGCGACTTCGACGACGTCTGGGACATCGCCAACCGCGTCTGCGACAACTACGAAATAGCCAAAGCCGCGTAAGCCCGAAGCGGCCCCCACCAAGGCATTTTCCCCCACCATTGTAGGTTCAGTCTTGCGGTCGCATTCGTATTCCTCAGATAACTTGTAGCGAGAAGCGCCTGCCTGAAGTGGGCAGGGTTAACGCTCAATGAGTGAAATAGCGGTGTTACGACAATCGTGAGGCCGGATGTAAACTTCAGGGTCGGAGGTCTCTTCATGAATCGCAAACTAGTCGTTGGCGCCCTTAAATCGATCTTCATTATTGCAATGGTCCAGTCTTGCGCGGCACAGAGCACCTGTCCACAACCGCGACTCATTTCCGTAGTGGGCACAGCGGAAATCATGGCCACACCTGATGAGGCGGTCGTGAGTTTCGGTGTTGAATCCCGTGACAAAGTACTAACCGTCGCTAAGTCCCAAAATGATGCACGCGTTAAGAAAGTCATGACACTGACCCGTGCGAGTGGTGTGGAGCAGAAGGACATCAAGACCAGCACCCTCCGAATGGGTCCTGAATATTCCGATGAGAAGATTCCGCGCTTGCTAGGGTACGATGTGTCGCAAACCATTGCCATCACTCTCAAGGACCTGTCAAAGTACGAAGGCCTCATGACGCAACTCTTGGAGGCTGGTGTAAACCGGGTGGATGGCCTTAACTTTCGCCTCAGCGAGCTGCGCAAATACAGGGACGACGCACGCTCGAAAGCAATAGCTGCCGCCAAGGAAAAAGCGACGGCAATGGCAACGGACCTCGGGCAAACAATTGGCAAACCTTGGGCGATCACGGAAGAAGGTGGCGAAGCGGAGGTCGCCAATTTTGTGGAAGCGTTCTGGCAAAGGAGGAGCAATGCGGAACTTGGAGGATCTACGGTCGCACCGGGCCAAGTGACGGTCCGCAGTTCTGTGAGAGTCAGTTTCCAGTTGGAATAGTGATTGACGTAAAACGGGCGATAGCACTCTAAAAGCCCGGTTCAATGATTTCGGCAAGCCCAAAACAGCTGGCGACTGGATAGTGCACATTGCGGGAGCCATCGTCGCGATATTCCTTGTTTGGTGGATGCTTCGGATGTACATACTGTGAATGCACTCAACCCTTCCGGCGTGGTCAATGAGTGCTATCGCGATTTTTCGCCAACTGCGAAGCCCCATCTGGATTCAAGCGATTCGCGCTTACTCCTGGTTGACGGGCAAACCGGAAGTCAATTGCTTTAATCAGGCGTTTACACTCAGCACGCAGTGCCTGGGCCTGCTCCAAATCCTAGCTGTTGAACAGAATCGGGGCCTTCGCGCAGACCCGCCGGAATACTGATCGGACCTACTTTTCCGTTCCAGGTTGCGTAATCTTGAAGTTCTCTTTCTCTTTGGCCTTCTGCACCATGGCTCTCACGTCCGCTAGTAGCTTGGGAGCGTCGTAGACGATGCCATCCTTTATGGTGTAGCGCACTCCGCCGACCCGCACGACTTCATTCTTCTCATTCAGCTTCAGCGCTCCAGTGCCGTACAGTGCCGCAATGTTTTCCAGCGGGTTCACCGGAACCACGATCAAGTCTGCCAACTTGCCCACCTCCACCGTGCCGAGCTGATTCGCGACTCCCAACAATTGCGCTCCGTTCAGAGTCGCCGAGCGAAAGACTTCCAGAGGATGGAAGCCCGCTTCGCGGAACAGTTCGAGCTCCCGGATGTATCCAAAGCCGTACAGGCTGTAGATGAAGCCGGCGTCTTCACCCGTGGTCACCCGCCCGCCATGATTCTTGTAGTCGTTGATGAACTCCATCCAGCGCTGGTAGTTGTGCTTCCACGCCACTTCCTCTTCCGTGGTCCAGTAGAACCAGTAAGAGCCATGGTCGGTGCGGTTCGGCGCATAGTGCCGCCACATGACCGGCAGCGTGTACTCCTCGTGCCATTCCGCGCGACGCGCGCGCATCAGGTCGCGGTTGGCTTCGTAAATGGTGAAGGTCGGGTCGATGGTGAAATCGAGTTTGATCAGCTCATCGCGAACGGCTTCCCACTTCTTGCTGCCGGGCTCGGCCGCCTGGAGCCACAGCCGGCCCGCGTTGCCAAAGCGGTCCTGCTCGTTGGCATAGTTGTAGTTCAGGGGGAAGTCCTGCACCGTGCGATTGTCGAAGAGCGCCTCAGGCAAGCCGTACCAGTGCTCCATGGAATTCAGTCCCCAGCGGGCGGTATCGAGCGCGTTGGCGCGGGCGACAAAGTCCTGCGCGAGGTGGGCCGCTGTGCCCAGGTGGCGCTTTTTCGCTTCATCCAGCGCAGCCTGAAACACATCGGGAGGTGCGCCGATAAACTTGATGCCGTCGGCGCCGCGGTCCGCCAGGCTGTCCACCCACTTGCGTGCGGCCTCGGGCGTGGTCGGCGGATGCAGTTCGCCGGTTTTCAGGTCCATGCCGAACGCAATGTACGCCTTGATGCGAGGCGCGGTGATCTCGCTGCGCTCGCTCTTGTCCCGTTGGTCGAGAGTCCAATCGACGCCGTTCTCGCCCCAGACCTCGCGAATCGTCGTGATCCCATGGCCCAGCCACAGCTTGTAAATGTACTCCGCCCCGGTGGCGTGCACCGGCCCGATGTGCGTGTGCGCGTTGATCAGTCCAGGCAGTATGTACATGCCCGTGACGTCGAGTTCCTTGTCGCCCGGTTCGGCCTTGGGGCGGTAGCTCTTCGATGCGGGGATCTTGTCCGTTAAAGGAACACCGGGAAATCCCACGTTCACGATTTTCGCGATGCGGTTCTTTTCGATGACGATGTCAACTGGGCCCACGGCAGGCGCTCCCGTGCCGTTGATCAGAATTGCGCCACGCAGAATCAGGTGAGGAAACGGGCCCTCGCCCTCGGCGCGGGGCGGCGCCTTCGCCATAACATCCGATTCCGGCTTGGCGGCGTTCTTGTCGATCTGGGCTGGGGCGGCAAACGAGAGCGCGACCACGAGTCCGAAAACGATCCATACCGCGCCTGCGAACTTGAGGACTACCCGGAGTGATGTGCTCACGTGATCTCCTTGTTGAAATCACTGCGACGGTCGAATGGCATAAGAATCTGCTACTGGCTGGAACCGCGAGCCCGCGCGGATCGCGGTGATGAGCTTACAGGAAAAAGGGAGAATGCGGGAATGCTAGGGGAGACAATGCGGCGCCGTTATCCAGTCCTGACGAAGAAATCCTCCGCGCGCCATCCGCTGTTACTTCTTTGCGAACGAACGCACGTAGTTCACCAGGTTCCACAGGTCTTCAGCCTTGGCGCGATCGCCCTCGGGCGGCATCTCGCCCTTGCCCTTCTGCGTGATGTAGAAAAGTTCCCCGTCGGTGCGGTCTTTCAACGTGGCGGGATCGGTGAAGTCCGGGATCCCTTTCATGTCCGTCATGTCGCCCTTGCCGTCGCCGTCCTTGCCGTGACACACGGCGCAGTCGTAGGTGTAGATCTTCTTGCCCTTGGCGAGAGACTCGGCCGTCGGTTTCACGGGATTCACCCGGTTCACGGCTTCGGGAGGGATCTTGGTTTCGGCGGGCGGTGTTTTGGGAGGCGCCTGGCCCTGCCAACTCCATGCCGCGAGCGGCACGATCAGGAGCGTGGAGACCATCAGTAAGCACTTGCGCATGACAACCTCCTGGCCAACGATGCAGATCACATACTACGCCGATATCGGCCCGTGGCGCAGTGACGCACAAGGGACCGCTGCTTTCGACTGGCTAACCGGGCCCGACATCGGTTATCCATTGCCGGCTATCCCTGCTCCACCCGCTCTCCTGTTCCAGACCTGCCACTCCATTCGGGGTAAACAGGGGCGCATAGTGAACCGCTGGCGAGGCTTCCTGAATCGGGAAGCTGGACCATTCCGATACAGGGTTTTCCTCCTCTCGTCACTGCCCATTTCTTCCCCGACTCCGATAATCGTCTCGTTCAGACTTGCCTGCACGCATTTCCCCCGTGCCACGCGGGAGATCGAGTCATGACAGGGCCCCCGGCTCGGACTCGGTGCGCATTCCTCTTGGAACTCACCTAGCCACTTCGTCAGGCGAGACCACGCTGCGGTGCCTGCCGCTTTCCCAGCCAGAAAGGGAGTTTCTGATGAATATCATGAAGTTCGCAACCAGCGGCACCTTCGCGCGCAAATGGATGTGGTTGATGGCGCTCTTACTTCTGGCCTGCGCCGCAGCGAGTGCTCATCCACCGGTTTGGAGCGCCGTAGGCAGCTTTGGCGGCAGCGGCGATGACGGACTGGGCGCCGCCAAAACCGACGCCCTTGGGAATCTCTATGTGACCGGGTTCTTCTCGGCCACAGCAACCTTCCAGAACAAAGTGCTCATCTCGTACGGCGATGCCGACATGTTTCTGGCAAAGTTCGGCCCTCGGGGCCGCCTGCTCTGGATCGTGCAAGCCGGTGGGGTCGGACTGGATGAAGGCACTGACCTTGCATTCGACGCCGATGGCAATGTCTACGTAACCGGCTGGTTCTCCGACAGCGCCACCTTCCACTCCGCGAACGGCGAAAGCAAGATCGTGAACGGCTACGTGCACGAAAATGTTTTCCTGGCGAAGTACTCACCTGGCGGGCAGCTGGTCTGGCTGCGAACCGGGGGAAGCCTGGATTTTGATACCGGCAACAACCGGGATTGGGGCGTCGCCGTCAACCCGAAAACCGGAACCATCTACATGACCGGCTTTGCCGAGGGAACCACGAACTTTTCGACCACGACCGGGCCGGTGCACCCGGTCACCGGCACCTTCGGCTGGCACATGTACCTGGTGAAGTACGACACGCAAGGGAACTTTCGTTGGGGTGTCGCTAATGTAGACGGCGGAAACACCATCGCCTACAAGGTTGCTTTCGACAAATATGACGCTGCCTATGTAGTCGGTTGGTTCGAAGGTGGCATCACCTTTGCCAGCCGGGACGGCAAGAACCAGACCTTCGGAGCTTTCAGCCAGCCCGGAGGTCCCGACTACGCCGACGACGCCTTCCTTGCAAAGTACGACTGCCAAGGCAATCTGAAATGGGTGAACCACGCCGGCGGCTACAAGGCCATCGCCAACAACCTCGCGGTGAATGACGACGGTAGAATCACGATCACCGGCTTAGTTGGAAACATCAGCGATGGCTCCGCCTCGCAGGCCCAGACCATCATCACCTCGGAACCGGCAGGAGCAACCGTCAGCCTCGGAAGCGGCCAGCTCACTAATCCCTACAACTGGGACATCCTGCTCGCTACCTACGACTGCTCTGGACTGCTGAAGCGCGCCACCCGGATTGGAGGCACAAGCCGCGATTTTGGCACCGGAATTACCTACGACCGCGACGGCAACTTGTATGTCACAGGATTTTTCAGTGGCACCGTCGACTTCGGCGGCCAAACTCTAAACGGCTCTGCACCCAACAACGTCTTCGTCGTGAAGTACCGGCATCTCGACGGTAAGCTGGCTTGGGCCAGGTTGGCTCCAGGCGCAGGCTTTCCGGATTCCTATCAGGAGACAGGTCCTCGCGTGTGGGTGGAAGAATGCCTTCACCCCGCGGACCCGCAGGGCCACCGGAAACACATCGTCGTGGGCGGCCCCTATCCGGGTACGGCCACCTTCGGCAGTTTCCAGTTCAACAGCGCCGGGGCGGACGATATCTATGTCATGAAAATCAACGTGGATGAGAATGTCGAGTAGCACAACTTCTCGGGATATGCCTTTTGGCAGCTTCTCGGGGAGCAGGAAGAAGACGGTTCGAGTGGGCGCATCAAGTGGGTGCGCCCCTCTAGCCTGATACCGCTTATCTAGCTGCGAATGTGACTAAGGGCCGGAAGATGGGAGTTGGTCGGGGCGATTGGATTTGAACCAACGACCCCCTGCGCCCAAGGCAGGTGCGCTACCAGGCTGCGCTACGCCCCGACATGACTAGCAGAATTGATTCTAAAGTACTTCCGAACTTTCTCGCTACCCCGCACCCATGATTTTTGACCGAAACCGTGCCAAAACCGTGCCAATTGCGCGCTCATTGCACGGTCACCGTGCCCGAATGCGCACCTGCTTTTGCTAGCTCCCCTGCTTTTTGAGCAGGCATTTCGTTAGCGTGCCGATTGAGTTTCTCCAGAGCCTCGCGCTTCATCTGCAACTTCATCTGCGAGTACTTCTTGAAGACTTGCGCGTCTCCCTGGCGAAGCATTTGCGTGACCCACTCGTCCGCGACGCCGCCGGCGCTGAGCCGTGTGGCGTAAGTCGAGCGAAGATCGTAAATCCGAAAGTACGGAACTTTGGCTCGCCGTAATGCGGCTTGCCAAGTCGTTTTCAGAGTCTTTATGTGTCCGCTCGGGTTCTGATCACTCGGAAACAGATACGGACTACAAGGCGACAATCGCATCTGATTTCGGAACGCTTCGAGAGCGAAAGGTGTCAGCGGCACCTCTGCCACTCCGTTCGGGGTCTTCGAATCGGGAATCCAAACTGTGGCGTTTGCGAGATCAAGCTGTTCTTTCTTCATGGGAATCAGCTCCTTATAAATGCGCAGCCCTGTCTCGGTAATGATCTTGACAATGTTGCGCAAATATTCGGGAGCATGTGCCTCGATGGTTCGCTGCTCCGACCAAGTAACGTAGTGCGGCCGAAACAACCCCTTAACTGCCACCGGAAATTCCACGCTTGCACAAGGATTTACCGGGAGCAATTTCTTCCGGACTGCAACATTTAACATCCGACGGAGCACCCGGAACTCTTGGTGCACCGTGCTCGACTTTAGGATTCCGTGTTCTCGGTATCCTTCAGTCAGTTTTCTGCGAACCCGCTGGCGAAGACGGCGGCGAAGGTAATCTTCGATTGCGTCGGCTGTGATCTCCACCAGTTTTTTGCCCGAAAATGCAGCCTTCAGGTGCGTGGCACAGCGCTGGTTCGCTTCATGAGTTTTCTGGGCTCGAATCGGTGGCTTCGAATAGTTCTCAAGAAATGAATCCACCCACTCTTGAAAGCCCAGTGACTCGCCTTTGCGAATTGCTTCTAAGAGGTTGCCATCTAACACAGTCATTACCGACTATGACGGTAAGCCGGTCACAAGGATTTCGATCACAGCGATTCCGCTGGATCGTCCGCCATTTCCGCTGCCGTTTGTAAAGGTTCCAATCTACTTTACGATCCAGCCAGGAGGCGCCTACATCGACGTGCGGGGTGCCGGTATACACAAAGGCGCGCAGCTCTTTTACCCGAATCCTTACCATGCAAAGGCTGGTGTGCCCTATGCCTTCTGGAACTACAGTGCTGTCCATAACGACTGGTACGTTTATGGCAACGGTCACGTCAGCAAAAATGGTCTGAGCATAATTCCCGACCCGGGAGTCGTGATCTATCAATTCACAGGAGCGATGGTAGGTGGGAGTGGCGCAGGAGCCGATTCAGGCAATCCCGCGGGAGACCCTTCAGGGTCGGACGGGGACCCGGTGCAGCTCTCTACCGGACTTTTCGTTTACCAA
>Ga0335081_10017483_pt1 | contig 11607 bp, 6 predicted proteins | sample Lox_Sample_35_FD_206713 | JGI IMG/M metagenome (GOLD analysis project Ga0335081, IMG submission 206713) | Soil microbial communities from Loxahatchee National Wildlife Refuge, Florida, United States - Lox_Sample_3.5 | ecosystem: Environmental > Terrestrial > Soil > Wetlands | place: USA: Florida... | reverse complement strand
GGCGGTAGTGGTTTCGGCGCGGGGAGCGGCTTTCGGAGACCTGTTCAATGACGGCCACATTGACGTCGTACTCAATGTGATGGACTCCACTCCTGTACTTTTGCGAAATGTCGTCAAGAACTCGAATCATTGGCTGACGCTGAAGTTGATCGGCAGTGGGAAGAGTCCGCGGGATGCGATCGGAGCGAAGGTATTCGCCACAGCCGGAGCGATGCGGCAGCGCCGCGATGTGTTCAGCGGCGGCAGTTACGCTTCCAGCTCCGATCCGCGCGTGCATTTCGGTCTTGGTTCGGCCACGAAGGTAGACAAGATCGAAATCTTCTGGCCGGACGGGGCAAAAGAAGACTTAAAGCCGAGCGCAGTGGACCGGATCATTACCGTGATGGAAGGCAAAGGAATTGTTGAGCCGTGAAGGCGGCGCGATTCAAGGGAAATCGGCGGGTGATACTGCTGGCGCTGCTGGCCTGCCTCTTGGAGGCGGTTCCAACGGCGCGCGTGGCAGGCCAGCAAAGTACGCCTCCAGCATCTGTACGTGACGCTTTCGTTGATGTCACTCAGCAGCTCGGCATCAACTTTCAATACCAGGCTTCTCATACGTCGAAGAAATATCTTTTGGAGACGATGGGGCCGGGTGTTGCGCTGTTCGATTATGACAATGACGGGCGGCTCGATATTTATGTGGTCAACGGCGCTCCCCTCGGCGACCCGACTCCGAAAGGGACGATTCCGCGGAAGACCGGTCCGCAGTATTGGAACCGCCTGTACCACCAGAAGCCCGACGGAACATTCCAAGACGTCACCGAAAAAGCGGGGCTGCAGGGAATAGGATATGGCATGGGAGTGGCTGTCGGCGATTACGACAATGACGGATTCGAAGACCTTTACGTAGCAGCCTACGGCGGGAACAGGCTCTACCACAACAATGGTAACGGCACATTCACCGACGTGACCCAGAAGGCCGGCGTTGCAGCGAGCGGCTGGTCAACGAGCGCCGCCTGGGTTGACCTTGACGGCGATGGATTTCTGGATCTTGTCGTCCTGCGTTACCTCAATTGGGATTTCGATGATGTCTGGTGCGGCGAGCACAAGGCAGGATACCGGGCATATTGCCATCCCGATTACTTCAAGCCTATTTCTCCGGTCGTCTATCACAATAACAAAGATGGGACATTCACCGAGGTGACCGAGAAGCTGGGTCTCGCCAAACCCGGCAAAGGACTCGGCATAGCGATTGTCGACTATGACCGCGACGGTCATATTGATTTTTTCGTCGCTAATGATTCGATGGTTGAGTTCCTTTACCACAACAAGGGAGACGGCACGTTCGAAGATGTGGCCCTCGTCTCTGGGGTAGCTGTGGACATTGATGGGCGCACCTTCGCCGGTATGGGAGTGGATTTTGCCGATTACAATAATGATGGCTGGCCGGACATCGTGGTGACGGACCTGGCGAACCAGCGCTACGCACTCTATCAGAACGATGGCGATGGCCTGTTCACCTATGCCAGCCCCGTGGTGGGCATCGGCGCGATGACGCTCTCTCACTCGGGCTGGGGCGTTCGGTTCTTCGACTATGACAACGATGGGTGGAAGGACCTGTTGATCGCCCAGGGCCACGATCTCGATACTATCGAATTGAACTACCCGAATCTGCACTACCGCGAGCCGATGCTGCTCGCGCGCAATACCAGCCGTGGATTTGTTGATGTTTCGTCGCAGTCGGGCAGCGTCTTCCGCCAGGCGTGGGTTTCCCGTGGACTGGCCATCGGCGACCTGGATAACGACGGACGACTCGATGCCGTGGTCACGACCAATGACGGCCCGGTCCATGTTCTGCACAACGAAACCTCAACGCGAAATCACTGGCTTCTTCTGAAGTTGGTTGGACACAAAAGCAATCGCGACGCGATTGGGGCGGAGGTAACCCTCAAGACGAACTCCGGCCAACAGTATGCAACCGTTTCAACGGCTGCAAGCTATCTTTCCGCCAGCGACAAGCGCGTGCATTTTGGGTTGGGAGAGGAAAAGGCCGCGAAGGAAATCGAGATTCGCTGGCCGAGCGGAACCAGGCAGACACTGAAAGATGTTCCGGCCGATCAGATTCTTCAGATTGACGAGCCGGCTTCGCCGCTCACTTCGAAACCATGAGCTTGTCGCGAGTCAAGCTGCGTTGTTTACTGTTTTCGCTCGCCATCTGCTGTTCCTGGATTCGGATTTTCGCGCAGTCGAGCAGTGACTTTGATCGCGGCATTGCTGAATTCCGCGCGGGAAACTATTCCTCGGCGGCCAGGTTGTTTGCCAGCGCGGAAACGGCCGCTCCCGGCGAAACCGATGCGCTGCTGCATGAGGCAAAGTCGCTCATTCATTTGCAGGATTACGCTGGGTCGGAGCGTGCGCTGCGCAGTTACATCCGGTCGCATTCTGAATCTTCGGACGCGCTCTTCATGCTGGGCTTTGTTTTGAATCGCCAGAACCAGCCCGCCGATTCACTTGCGGTTTACACCAGGGCGGCGGCCATCACTCCTCCTACTGCGGATGATCTGAAGATTGTTGGTCTTGATTATGTTCTTCTCGATGACTACGCCGATGCCATCAAGTGGCTCGAGAAAGCAGTGGCCCTGGATCGCACTGACAAAGATGCGTGGTACTACCTGGGCCGCGCGTACTACACAAAAGCCCGCTTGGAGGAGGCCCGGAAAGCATTTCTGAAAGTCCTGAACCTCGATCCTCACGACGCTCGAGCCGAGGATAATCTGGGTCTCGTTTTCGAGTCTTCCGGCCAGGCGCAGGCTGCGATCGAGGCTTATCGCAAGGCGATTGCGTGGCAGGAACAGAGCGCCCATCCTAGCGAACAACCATACGTGAATCTGGGAAATCTTCTGATGGAGCAAGGCCGGGCCACGGAAGCGAAAGAACCGCTCGAGAAGGCGGTGGCGCTTACGCCCGAAAATGCTTTCTGCCGGTTGACGCTGGGTATCTATTACCGCAAGATGGGCGAACTCGATCGCGCTCGCCGAGAGTTGGAGCGCGCGGTGCAGCTTGATCCGGAAAGCGCGGTCGCCCACTATCAGTTAGGCCGCTTGTACACGGACATTCACGCGACCGACCTGGCGAAGGCAGAATTCGCGCGCACGGCCGAGCTCAAGAGCCGCGCGGCGAGTTCAAAGCCGGTTTCCTCCAACCCTTAGCTGAAGATTGTTCTATTGCGGCTCGGTTATTGTGGATCCTGCGATTCCGGGGGAGGCGTCGGCGTGTTCGCGTCGCCCTGCAGGACGAACTTCTTCATCCGCCGTTGTGACTTGTCGGCTTCTTCATCTTTGAGCTTCTGGAATGTGGCCATGGCATTGCGGGCCTCATCCATGCGGTGCTGGCGGCGATAGATCGTTCCCAGCTGGTACCAGGCCTGCTCGACGACCTCGGGATTCGTATCGGTTTTCACCGTATTTTCAAAGTGACTGGCCGCGGCGGCATCATTGCCCAGGAGCATCTCTGCGCGCCCCAGGTTGTAGTCCATGTGCACGAGCCCGGGCTTCACCCGTTGCGCCGCTTCCATCAGTTCCTTTCCTTTCGCCCCATCACCTTTTTCCACGGCGATCGCGCCCAGCTTATACATCGCCAGAACGTTGTGCGGATCAATCTCCAATTCACGCCGGAAGGCTGCCTCCGCCTCCGGAATTTTATTCGCGTTGCGATACTCCGAGCCTAGCTCCTCGTGCAGCCCCGGTTGTGTGGGGGCAAGCTTGATGGCGGCTTCGTACTCGGCGATGGCGTCCACGTGGCGGTCGGCTTCTGCGTTGGCCTGCGCCATCACCCGATGCACGCGCCAGGAGTTCGGATCGAGCTTGAACATCGCGGCATAGCTGTCCTTTGAGACCAGCAGGTGCGCGCGTCCGCGGTGATACAGAATGTCCTGATCATCCGGCTTAAGCTTGGCGGCCCTATCAAGCGCATCCGCGGCGTCTTCGGCGCGGTCTTGCGCCAAATGCACTACTCCGAGCCACATCCACGCGTTCGCGTCCTTGGGATAGGCAACGGTTTCTTTCTGCACCGCCTTTGTGGCCTCGTCTAGGTGATTGAGGCGGAATTCCGTGATTCCAAGAAAAAGATTGGCTCCGTGCAGTCGCGGCCGCAGCTTCAGCGCGCTTTGAAAGCTGGCTATCGCCTCGTCGTAGCGGCCCTGCGCCTGGCGGACCAGCCCAAGATTGAAGTGCGCCTCGGCAAACGTGGGTTCCAGCTTGACCACGGCAGCGAAACCCGCGCCGGCTGCTTCGAGGTTGCCCTCGCGCATGGCCTGCGTGGCCTTCGAGAAGTCGGCATTGATCTCGGGAGTCTGGGCCTGGATAGGGAGCAAACCGCAGAGCAGAATGCAGATTGTAGAACAAATCTTCATTGCCACCACGACATTTTATACCTCGCCAAAAACGCGGTACCGGTCAAGACATGAAGTGCGGCAGGCAAAGACAAAGGCCGGACCAATCGTCCGGCCTTCAAAGGCAAAATCCAGTTTCGACTAATCAGAATTCGTACCGCAATGTTGCCTGCATCGTTCTAGGCGCATTGATCACACTGTGACCACCGCCGCCAGCAACGCCGAAAAAGGAATCGTATGGATTCCCATCAATGGCGCCGAAAACGTGGCGGTTGAAGGCATTGGGAATATCCAGCTTGAACACGATCATCTTATTCTCACGAATGGCCGTTCGCTTGATAACAGAAAAGTCCTCATTCTTGTAATCCGGACTTCGCCACCAACCGACAACGCTCGGCAGATTTCCAAACACGTACCCGCCGCCGTTGGCAAGCGAGGCATCACTCGGATCCATGAATGCCGCGCAGTTCACCGGGGTCGGGCCGCCGGGGTTGTTGGGCTCGAAAATTCCTTGCCCATTCAAGCTGCAGCCGCTGTTCCAACCAGCATCAAGCGCCGGTGTCCAAGCCACTGGGTGCGTGGGAAACGCCGACTGCCCCGAAACCAGACTGAAACGATAGTTCCCTGGGCTCAGAACGCCGGGAGGTGTCGTTGCGTATTCGTTGATCACGGCGGGGGAACCAGTCTGATAGCGCTGGATCCCACTTACCTGCCAGCCGCCCAGCACTTTGCTGGCGGCGCCGTGATTCAGATATTTCTTGCCCGGGCCAACAGGCAGTTCGTATAGGTAGCTGAGCACGAACGTCTGTGGGACATCCTGGTAACTCAGGGCTTTTTCGCCGTTCAGGTTGTATGGATTCTGGGCGCCGAAGACGTTCGAGTTGAATCCGGTTTCGGTCGGGAAGGAGGAATCGGCATCGGTCAATGTCTTCGAGAAAGTATAGGCGGCCAGCAGGTTCAGGCCATTCCGGAAGCGCCGCTCTACTTTCGCTTCCAGTGCGTGGTAGGTGGATTGGCCCAGATTCTCCAGGCAACAGTTGGTCGTAATGTTTCCGTATTGGGGAAAGGGCCGCAGTAACTGTCCCACAATGTCGTTTCCGCTCGGCGCCCAGCCCGGCACGAACCAGGAAGGCACGGTGACGCCAAGCTGCGACAGGATCGCTTCGCCAGCGGCGCTGGTGACGGTATCTGACAGGCCCGCACCCAGCGCGTTATATATAGGATTGAGAGTATTGATTTGAGCCAAGTTGGAACGCAGGCGGGTGGCATGCTGTCCCACATAGCCGATGCTCAGAATCAGGTCCTGGGTGATTTGGTGCTGGACCTCAAGGTCCCAGTTCTGGACCATTCCTGGACGCCCGTAATCCGCCGCCACGTAATCGGGCGAAGTAGTAGTGAAGGTATTGAGAGAGGGATCCTGCACCGGCGGTGCATAGTGCGGGAAAGCATCCAGCGTGCCGGCTGGAGTGAAGCTGTCTGCACTGATGAAGTCCGGGTTCACCGAATATCCGCTGGTGAGCGCTCCGCCGAAATCGGGATAGCTGAGTTGCGCATAATAAATGCTGTAGCCGCCACGAATAACCGTATTTCTCAACTGGTCCGGCGCCCACGCGAATCCAATGCGCGGCCCAAAGTCTTTGTAGTAAGTTTTGGCTCCGGTTGCATCCTTCCCGTAAATCTGCGCGCCGGGTTGGCCTGGCGTCAGGGGGTTCGTCGCGGTCAGCGACAACACCGACTGGGCTCCGTCCGCTTCGTGCCGTGGCGTATCTACATCCCAGCGCAGGCCTAGATTCAGGGTCAGATCGCGACGGAATTTGAAGTCATCCTGCACGTAAGCGCCGTAGTAGTTCTGGTCCCAGCGCGGGTAGTGCGAGAAAACTGTCACCTGTTGCTGGTTCGGTGCGCCGGCAAGAAAACTGGCGATGGGATCGCCAGTCGAAACCGCGCTGGGCTGTTCATTGGTGGGGGCAAACGCCGTCTCGTTGTTCTCGAAGATGTATTGGGGCGAGGTTCCCGATTGAGAAAGAACGGAATATTGATACGAGCGCCAGTCAAAGCCAAATCGCAGAGAATGCCGCCCTCTCGTCCAGGACACGCTGTCGCCGACAACCAGTGCGTTGGGAATCTGAATTCCGAGGTTTCCATCTCCAAATTGCGGGTAGCTGATGCCATATTGCGAACCGTTGAACTCAAACTGCGGAAATAGTTCGCCGCTCGCCCCGGAAATGCCAAGCACCTGCTCCCAGTCTGATCCATTCACGCTGAGCGCCCGGCCGGCCGTGTAGATTCGGTTTAACCCGACGGTAAAGTGATTGAGCACGGTCGGGCTGGCGAGATAATCCCATCCGTAACGGAGATAGTGGGTAAAGTAATAGTTGTAATAGTTTCCCGGTGTGAGCGGCGCCGGAAGGTCAAGGCCGCCGCCATTGAGATAATTCTGCTCGCGGCTGCTGTAGGAGAAGAACATCTTGTTCTTGTTGGTCAGGTCTTCGTCAATGCGAAAACTGGTTTCCGTCGTTACGACATGATCGAGGGAAGCTGGATTTTGAAAGTTCTGCCGAAGGCCATTGACGCCGTTCACTGGCAGTCCCGTGAGGTTAGTCGCGGGCAGATAACTCAAGATCTTCTGCGCCACGGGATCAACGTCGGTGATCTTATTGCCGGGAAACGGCAGGCGGCAGGTCTGACCGTTGACGACTCGCGTCGTCGAAGGGTCAAAGATTTGCCCCTGCAGCACTTGCTGTCCATTGCACGGGTTAATGATGGGTTGGGGATTGGTTCCTCCCGTGGTCAATCCAGGTCCCAGCAGGGCGGAAAAGTCTCCGCCGCGCTCGGCGGCCGTCGGCAAATCCAGAATGTCATTCGTCAGGCCGCGCCGGTTGCGGTATTGCTCCCAGGCGAAAAAGAAAAACGTTTTGTCACGGCCGTCGTAAAGATGTGGGATTCGGATCGGCCCGCCCAGCGAACCGCCGAAATCGTTCTGTCGGTCCCTGGGCTTCTTGTTCAGCGGCGTGCAGGGAACGCTGGTGTTATTGCATCCGGCGTTGCTCTCGACAATTTTCGCGTTGGCGAAGTCCGTGTTCCAGGGAAACGCGTCCAGCGCCTCGTTGCGGAATAGTTCGAAAATTGAACCGTGATAGGTGTTGGTGCCGGACTTGGTGGTAAAGCTTTCAATGCCGCCGGAAGTGTGTCCGTACTCCGCCGATGGCGTCGAGGTTGTGACCTTGAATTCGGTGAGCGCTTCCACGGTGGGCGCCGTCTGGTCGAATGCGGTACCGGAATCAGAGCGCTGCACGCTGACGCCGTCCAGCAGAATCTCTGCGCCGAAATTCTGGCCGCCGCTTAATTTCGATTCATAGATTCCCGCGGCCGCATGGTCGCTGTTGGTGCCCGGCCCAGTCGTTCCGGGAGTGAGGAACACAAAGGTTTCGGGAGAGCGAACAAAACTTTGTCCGGTGGAATTGAGGGCCAGGGGCAAATCCTCGATCTGCTTCTGGCTGACGACAGTGCCAATGTCGGAGCTCTCCGTCTGCAACGTCGGAGCATCCGAGATCACGGTGACTTCTTCCTTCACGTCGCCGGTCTGGAGAGTGATATTGAGGGCCGTGACAGTGCTGATCTGCACCAGCACGCCATTCTCCTGTGATGTCTTGAATCCGGGAGATTGCACGGTGATGTTGTACCGGCCGATCTCAATGTCACCGACGCGATAGAGGCCATCCGCCGTCGAGACCGTGCGATAAGTGTTGCCAGTAGCAACTCCAATCAGTGTGATTGATGCTCCGCTGATGGCGGCGCCCGTGCTGTCCAGAATGGAGCCGGCAATGGTACCACGGTCTGATTGTCCCATGGCCGTGCCAAGCATCAGCAGGCACAGAATTCCGACCAGCAACTCCCTCAGCCGATTGCACCTCATTTGAACGCCCCTTGGAGCTCTCGATATTCCTAATTTGTTCTGGCAAAACTGGCCGTTGCGACCCGTCATGCGACGCGCGAAGCTATCGAACACGCACTAATAGAAAACTATTACGACCGTTGTCAATACTATACTTTCGTACAGTCGGAAGGTCGCAAGCCGGAAAACGCGCGTCTTACTTGCTTATTCCCAAAGAGAGGACGTTTCCGAAAGGGAAACACGCTGCTGGGAATATCTTAGATTCGATTCGGCGAGTATGCCGTTTACACGGCATGAACGCGCGCAGTCAATCGAGTGAGATGATTCCTCGTTGCAGCGCAGCGGTAGCGGCTTCCGTGCGGTCTTTGACGTTGAGTTTCTCGAGCACATGACTCATGTGCAACTTGACGGTCACTTCGGCGATATTCAGCGCGCCGGCAATTTCCTTGTTGCCTAAGCCTTTCGCTACCATGCGAAGCACTTCCACCTCGCGGCTGCTCAGCGAGCGATGAGACCGGCGCTCGGCGAGGTGCGAGGCCACGATAGGATCGAGATACTGCCTCCCCTGATGCACTTCCCGGATGGCCCGCAGAAGTTCTTCGCGAATGATGCTTTTGACGATGTAACCACGCGCGCCTGCCTGGATCGCGCGATAGATTTCTTCCTCGCCTGAATGGGTCGAGAGCATGAGAATGGCGGCGTCCGGAAATTCCTGCAGGATGGCTGCCGTGCATTCGGTGCCGCTCATTCCCGGGAGCCGCAGGTCCATCATGACCAGACCGGGGCGATGTTTGCGGTAGGCTTCCAGCGCCGTCTCGCCGCTGCCGGCTTCGGCGACCACTTCCATGTCCGGCTCAACGTTCAGAGAAGCCGATAAACCCATTCGGACCATGAAGTGATCGTCAACCACCAGAATACGTATTGACTTTAAGTGCTTCATCAATCGCCTGGCTCGGCCGCAGAGGAACTTCGACTGAAACGAGAGCGCCACATCCTTGCCCGCTCTCGATTTTCAATTCACTGCCCATGGACTGCGCGCGTTCGCGCATATCGAGAAGCCCAAAATGTCCCGTGGGCGATGCTTGCTGGGGATCAAATCCCTCGCCGTCGTCTTTCACCGTCAGGCACACCGCTGCAGGTTGGTAACGCAGTTCGATCGAAACCTGGCGCGCGTGGCCGTGCTTTACCGCGTTGGCCACAGCCTCCTGCCCAATGCGCAGCAGGTTCATTTCAATCGGCCGCGGCAGTCGCGCCGGTTCGCCGTGGATCTTCGCCTCTACCTTTACGTGCTCGCGCGGGGCCAGTGGCTCCACAATTTGCGACAGCGCAGATACGAGGTCGCCATCCTCCAGCAGTTGGCAGCGCAAATCCCACACCGAGCGGCGCGCTTCGATCATGCTGTGCCGGCTCATGTCGCGTGCGGTTTGCAAGGCCTGCTGGGCCACGCGCGGCGCTTGCTGAAAGCAATCAACCGCTAGGTCGAGTTGCATCGTAATTCCGGCGAGTTCCTGCTCCAGCGTATCGTGCAGCTCCCGGGCAATCCGGTTGCGCTCTTCGAGCACGGCGCCGCTTCGCAGCTTCTGCCGGATGATCGCCATCTGCTCGCGCAGCCTCCGTCCCAGCACCACCACCCAGGCCGCGACAATCAGCAGCGCACCTACGGTAATTGCCAATAGCCAGAGCGTGTGACGCAGATTCCACCATGAGGGTGTGCTAAGGACGGCAACATCGGCGGGCAGGCGCAACAAGAGCCGAAATGACTGCGGCACTCTCCACAAGCCTCCGCTGCGAACCAGGCATATACCCGTGACGCGCACTTCGCTACTCAGCGGGATGGATAGCAAATGATCCACTCGGACATTCGCTGGCAGCGTGGCTTCGAAGAATATGTCGCCGTGTTGCAGTAAAAGCCTTAACCCCTCAGGCTTGCTCTGCCGGTCCAACAACTTCGCTTCAGTCGTTACCAGCGCGCCGTCAAATTGTTCCCAGGGTTTCTCCAGGTTCAGATCTACGGGCCCCGGTGGGTTCGCGTGTCCCAGCCGGTGAAAGACTGCGTCCACCAGCATGGGCGCCGAATCTCCCATGGAGGGGAAGCCCAGCACTTCTACAACGTCGCCGACTTCGAGCGGCGTGGCCTGCTGCGTGAGGACGCGCAGCCCCTTGTCCTGGTTTTCCAGAAATAGGGCGTTGCCCGGTTGTTGATAACCGACCACGCCGCGCACCCGAACCCGGTGATGAATTCCCGCTCCCGGCGAGAATCGCAGTAAGTCCGATAGTGACGCTTCCCGCGCAGGTGCTTCCACCTTGATGAAACTCAGGCGGGGCACATAGAACAGGATTCCGGTAAGTTGCCGGTTCGCGTTGTACAGGCTGCCGCAAACTCCCTCGATTAGAACTTCGCTGTCAACCCAGGACGAAAAATCCATTTCCCGCGCAATCGGAACACGGACATTGAATTCACCCCCAACCGCCGCCACATGCATGGCAAGCGTCATCTCCCGCCACGAATTCCGATCAATGGCCACAGAGCGCACGATGCCACGCACGCCAGTCCACTGGCTGTCCTGCTGCCCATCGGCGAGTTGCGAGAAAGGCAACACTTCGGCCTTCGGCAGAGCACCCTTGCCGAGAACGCGCAGTTTTTGCTCACGAATCACTGGAGCAAACTTGCCCGGTCCAGTGACTCCTTCAACCTCCACTAACTGGCCAAGCACGTGCTGATATGCAAGCGAGGAGCTTCCCTCGGTGTAAATTCCCGCGGTCGCGTCTTCGACGAAAAAGTCTGGCGCGGGAGCATCCATTGTGATTACGCCGCGAATCCTAACTGGGTAGGCCCGCGCGGCCTCCTCCGGACTCAAACCGCGAATCTGCTCTGCGTGTATCAGGGTGGGAAGCGATTTCGCAGAGACTTGGGATCCGGAAGACTGAGCGAGAACGTTGGGGCCTGAAGCCTGCAAGAACAGAACAGACGCGACAGAAAGCGCGAGTTTCGGCATTCCGCGCTCAGCTAAGCTCCAAAGTCGCATCTTTTTGCGCTTCAACATGGGAACGGCAGGCCAGAATCGGGCCGATGTACACCGCCAAGGGGCACTTTAGGGTAGCCGAAACCTGGAATGGAGGGAAGCGTCCGTTTCGGCGATTCGGCCTGAGTTAAGGTGATAACAACGCGTTCTTGAGGCGATCATCGGATATCGGAAATTAGGAACTCGGGTAAGTAGTGCGAGTAATTGCCCTCGACTTCCGCAACCCTTAGCGATTCTGAGAGAGAATTGATTTGACAGGTATGAGATTCTTGTTCGCAATATCAAGCTGGTTGTTGTGAGGAAAAATGAGCAGTAGCCGT
>Ga0335081_10017482_pt1 | contig 11607 bp, 11 predicted proteins | sample Lox_Sample_35_FD_206713 | JGI IMG/M metagenome (GOLD analysis project Ga0335081, IMG submission 206713) | Soil microbial communities from Loxahatchee National Wildlife Refuge, Florida, United States - Lox_Sample_3.5 | ecosystem: Environmental > Terrestrial > Soil > Wetlands | place: USA... | reverse complement strand
GCCTTTCTGAGTCCCCGGAGAACCTTATCGGACGCGCTCTCCACGGTCATGCCTATGCCCGCAAAACCCGCATACTCCATGACGGAGAGCAGTTCGTCGTCTACAAAAAGCGGGGTCACATTCATGCTTTGGAATCGAGCGGGAAGTCGAACGCGGGCAAGGGCCTCGCAAACGGCCATAGCATGGTCGTAGGGAGCATTGAAGACACTGTCAACAAACTCGATGTCGCGTAGTCCCGATGTCACAATCCGTTCGACAGCTTTCACTACTCGTTGAGGGTCTGACAAACGGTAAGAACTTCCCTCTATATTGCGATACGTGCAGTAACTGCACTGAAACTGGCAGCCGACTTTGGTCTGGAGCGGTACCGTCGACAACCGCGAACGGTATGAGTCCACGTCGATCCAGAGGTGATACCTGGGCACCATGAACTCGTCGGAGAATTCCGTTGACGTAGAAAGATTTTTCCTGAACACGCCATTTTCGACATACGCAACGCCCGGCAGATTTCCGAGAGTTTCACCGTTCGAGAATTTTTCCAACACAAGGGGGAACACGACTTCCCCATTATTGAGCACCGTGCACGAAGCGCCGGTAACACGCAGGATCTCTTCAGGCATGACCATGAGAGAGGCCCCGCCCAGAATTATGGGTGCCCTTGTCAATCTGCGAACGGCCTCGATAAGAGGAAGCAAATCAGCAATATAAAATGCGGGTTCTCGCATGTCGTTATTGTCGATATTCCGCACCGACAGCCCGATGATGTCCCATGACGTCTTTCGGAGTGCCGATTCCATCGAGCGCAGAGGATTAGATGCGAACATGAGGTCCAGCACTCTGACCGTGTGGCCTGCACGGTCCGCAGCTTCAGCGACCATACATGCGCCGATGGGCACCACGGGCTCAGGAAAGGCACTTCTATTTGTCGCAATAATAAGGACTTTCATGGGCCTTAGCGTCTACGGGAAAGGGCTGACAAATACGGGTGAGGCTATAATTAAATATTACAGGATACGTTCGTCGTGTCAAGAACAGTTTTATTGGACTCCTGTTGAGCTATTTCGGTTTGACTTTTAGGAGGTTTTTGTGTAGTGTTTTAACTTCATACGGGGTCTGGCACTACCTTCCATTTCAAGTTCGGACCGCGCAACGCGGGGGAAGAGCCCTAAGGCCACGTTCCAGAGAATCAAAAAAATTGTTCTTGAAAAAATCGACATACAGCTGGATATGCTGACCCCCTATGCAACGCTGGAAGGTCGCGGCCTTGACTCCCTCGACAAAATTGAATTGATGTTCTCACTCGAGGAAGAATTCAAGATAAAAATACCTGACCGTCAAGTGACTACTGTAACCATCCAGGACGTGATGAACGTCATCGATAAACTGGCGGTAGAACAGCACGAAGCGGGCTGAACGTGAGGAGTGATCGTTGAAACGAGTGGCTATTACAGGCTTGGGAGTCATTTCTCCCGTCGGCAACAGAACTACCGTCTTCTTCTCAAATCTTATGGCTGGAATATCGGGCGTCCGGAGAATGACGTCTGATTTTTCATCGCAACTCTCCGTAAAGATCGCTGCCGAGGCGGACTTTTATCCTGCCGATTTTTTTTCAAAAAAACAGATCAGGGTGCTCGACCGGGTTACCCTGATGGCACTCGCAGCTGCGTCGCAAGCGTGGGATGATTCGGGAATCACTCTGACCGAGGAGGAGAAAAACCGCGCGGGGGTCTACCTCGGTACGGGTATGGGAGGGTCCCCGTCACTCGATGAGCTATTCGTCCAACTCTATAGGAAGTCGGCTTCGCGGGTAAACCCTTTATTTGTCACAAAAATTATGAGCAATGCTCCAGCTTCCCACATCTCAATCCAGTATGGGCTTTCGGGGCCCTGCCTCACTTTTTCCACGGCCTGTTCTTCTTCCGCTGTAGCAATCGGCGAGTCCTTTCGTCAGATTAAGGCAGGATATTGCGACGTCATGCTTGCCGGAGGAACGGAATGTCTCCTCACCTATGGCTCCTTTAAGTCCTGGGAGTCCCTCGGTGTACTGGCTACCGAAGATCCCGAGGACCCATCCGCTTCATGCAAACCCTTTGCGAAGGACAGAAGCGGGTTTGTTCTCGGAGAAGGCGCCGCGCTCCTCGTACTGGAGGAAATGGAGCACGCACAAAAAAGGGGGGCCAAAATGTTCGGAGAGATTATCGGCTATGGCTCGTCCTCGGATGCCAGCCATATTGTCAGACCGTCCGCAGTCGGCCAGGTGCGGGCTATCCGGCTAGCACTCGATGAAGCCCGGATCGGACCTGATGCAATCGATTACATCAATGCCCACGGCACAGCTACCGCTGCAAACGATATTGCAGAAACGCAGGCCCTGAAAGAGGTATTCGGTAAGAAGGCCTATGCTATCCCCGTCAGTTCTACAAAATCAATGCACGGACACCTGCTCGGTGCAACGGGTGCCGTGGAATTCGTGGCTGCAGTCCTTGCCATGAAGAACCGAGCGATTCCTCCGACTGCCAATCTCAGGGTGCCTGATCCTGACTGCGATCTTGATTACGTACCAAACAGTGGCAGATCCGGCGTGGATATCGAGACGGTCATGTCCAACTCCTTTGCCTTCGGGGGGACGAATGCAGTGTTGATCGCACGGGCGCTTTGATTGTTTGCTGGAGGGTGTCCGGCAGCCGAGAACCCTCAGATCATTCCCTATCGGCTTGACTTTTTTAGTTTTTACGCTATCCTTATAGGGTAGTCTTTGACTGTATCAATCTGGTGCAACAAAATCCCTCCAAACAAAATTCTCGTCTCAGGAGTTGGGAGTGAGAAAGTCTTACTTTTTTTTACTTACCAGTATGCTCTTGGCGAACGTTGCCTTCGGTCACGAGATCACGGCTACCAAGGCAGATATTGCGCTCGATGAAAAACTGGGGGACTACGTGTCTGCGGACTCCGTATTCAGCGATGAGCGTGGCAAAAAAATAGACCTGAAAACCTATATCGATAAGCCCACAATCATCGCTCCCGTCTATCTAAGTTGTACGCACGAGTGCCCCTTGCTCCTCACCGGTCTGGCACAGGTGCTGGGAAAACTCGAACTCCTAAAACCCGGCATAGATTTCCAGGTGATAACGATCAGCTTCGATGATAAAGATACGCCGAAGATAGCGGCTGAAAAAAAAATAAACTATCTCAAGGCCATCGGCAAACCCTTCCCTGGAGACTCCTGGAAATTTCTTACCGGTGATGCCGATAATATAAAGAAATTTACTGATTCCATCGGTTTTAGGTTCCAGCGGGATGGAAAGCATGATTTCTCCCACCCCGTTACGATCGTAATTGTCGCGCCCGGCGGCAAGATCGTGCGCTACCTTGAGGGCATAAACTTTTTGCCCTTTCAAGTGACCATGGCGCTGACCGAGGCCGCAGAAGGCAAAGTGGGATCGCCTACGCACAGGGCTCTCATGTATTGCTTCAGCTACGATCCGCTCAAAAAGTCTTACGTGTTCAATATCTTGAAAGTAACGGCGACCGTCATGGTCCTGTTCGTTGCATCGTTTTTTGCGTATCTCATGATCTCAACTAAAAAGAAGCACGGAACACCATAAGGGGACATGAATGGGAAGATAAAAGAAAAATTATTCTTCTCCCTTTCTCCTTTTAGTATCCCATAATTTGAGGCGGTCTGCATAGTATGGAAACGAGTTTCTACAACACTCCGGGCAGGTTCCCAGGCATCTTCGGATGGATCTTCACGACCGACCATAAGCGAATCGGCCTCCTGTACCTCGTTTCGACGCTCTCCTTCTTCTTTGTGGGTGTCTCGCTCGGGCTCACCATGCGACTCGAACTCATTCGTTCTGGCATGCACTTCTACAGCGCCCAGACCTACAACGCCATCTTCACGCTCCACGGTGTCATCATGATCTTCCTCTTCATCATCCCCGGCATCCCGTCGTCCCTTGGGAATTTCATCATGCCGCTCCAGATCGGGGCGCGCGATGTTGCTTTCCCCAGGATCAACATCCTCTCATGGTGGCTGTTCATCCTGGGTGGGGCGATTGCCGTCACGTCCCTCTTTACCGGCGGCGGCCCTCCGGACACGGGTTGGACCTTCTATGTTCCCTACAGCATCCGCACGGGCACGAACGTTTCGCTCGCAGTCTTCGGTGTGTTCCTGATCGGGCTCTCGTCTACGTTGACGGGGATGAATTTTCTCACTACGATCCACCGCCTCCGTGCTGAGGGCATGACCTGGAAGCGCATGTCGCTCTTTACTTGGGCAATCTATGCCACGTCGTGGGTCCAACTTCTGGCCACGCCGGTCATCGCGATCACACTCTTGTTGGTCATCATCGAGCGTTTCTTCGGCGTGGGCTTCTTCGATCCGGCGAAGGGAGGCGACCCCATTCTTTTCGAACACATGTTCTGGATTTACTCGCACCCGGCGGTCTACATTATGATCCTTCCGGCCATGGGAGTGGTCACAGACATCATCCCGGTGTTCGCACGCAAGAACATATTCGGGTACACGGCCATAGCCGCGTCGAGTCTCGCCATCGCCTTCTTGGGTTACCTCGTCTGGGGCCACCACATGTTCACGAGCGGCATGAGCGATACGGCGAGGGTCATCTTTTCCTTCTTTACGTTCCTCGTCGCTGTCCCGAGCGGCATTAAGGTCTTCAACTGGATCGCGAGCCTCTACAAGGGTTCAATCACCATGGCCGCCCCGCTCCTGTATACAATCGGCTTCATTTTTCTCTTTTCCATCGGTGGCCTGACCGGGCTCGTGCAGGGCGCTCTGGCGACGAACGTCCATGTTCATGGCACGTACTTCATCGTGGCCCACTTTCACTACGTGATGTTTGGTGGCGCAGCCATGGGATTCTTCGCCGGTCTCCATTACTGGTTCCCCAAGATGTTCGGTAAAATGTACGAAGAGCACTTGGCAAAGCTAGCGTGGGTCTTCCTTTTCGTCGGGTTCAACATGCTCTACTTCTCCATGTTCGTTCTAGGATGGGAAGGAATGCCCAGGCGGTATTACGACTATCTCCCCAAGTTTAACGCCCCAAACCTGGTCTCGACCATCGGGTCTTGGATACTCGCTATGGGCCTGTTCATCATGTTCTACAACCTGATCCACTCGCTTTTCAGGGGCGAAAAGTCCGGGGACAATCCCTGGGGAGGTGCGACGCTAGAATGGCGGACATCGTCCCCCCCGCCTGCGGAGAACTTCGTGGAAGCCCCGGTAGTCACGAAGGGACCGTATTCGTACAGGTGAAGCAGGATGAAGTTCACGCGCGAAATCCTAAACACGAATTCAGCTCTAATAAAATAATTTTGATTTTCGACTATTTGGCATTATTGAGAATTTCATAATTCGTATTTAGGATTGACATTCTTATGGCTGAACTTTCTCACACAGAACACCGCGACTATACCGGTGCCAAGCTCGGCATGTGGCTTTTTCTGTTCACGGAGATCCTGCTCTTTGGCGGCATGTTCCTGATCTACTCCATTTACCGCACCGTCCATACGCAGGAATTTCACGAGGCTGCGAAAGAAATGAATCTTGTGCTCGGAGCCGTCAACACCGTTATCCTGCTGACGAGCAGCATGACCATGGCGCTTTCAATATCGGCGATCAAGCAGAGCTTCAGAACCCGCTCCCTGGCCTACCAAGCAGCGACGGTCATCCTCGGTCTGGTCTTCCTGGGGAACAAGTTCTTCGAATGGCGCAGCCATATCCAGCACGGTTATTACCCGAACGCTCCCGAACTGCTCGCCATGAGCCACGGGAAGATCCTCTATTTCGGGCTCTACTACGTCATGACGGGCATTCATGGCCTCCACGTGTTGATCGGGATCGGGATCATCAGCTTCATCTTCATCCTGACGCTTCGGGGCGTAATATCGAGCGCGGACTTTATAAAGCTGGAGAATACGGGATTATTCTGGCACCTGGTGGACGTCATCTGGATTTATCTGTTCCCGCTGTTCTATTTGATCACCTGAGGGCCGTTATTGTTATTGTGAATCGAAGAACAAAATGCAAGATTGTCGTTATGGCCTGGCTGCTCCTGTTCTTTCTCCTGGGGTTCGGGGTCTGGAGATTCCAGGGCGGCCACCTGATGATCGTGGCGTACTTTATCCTGAGTTTTTTTCTGTACGTTTTCTACGCTTTTCTGGCCCGGTGTCCCCGGTGCAGGATGCCGGTATTGCTCAGGCCGGTGAAGCTGTTCGGGATGGAACTGTACCGATGGTCGCTCCTCGCGCCTGAGCGCTGCAGCCATTGCGGCAAATCGCTGCCATAGACCCCCGGGGTGCCCTTTTCATGAAGGAACAGGAAAAACACATTGTTGTCGGTACGAAGACCTTCGTCCTGATCTGGCTTGCCCTGCTCGTTCTCACCGGCTTGACAATCAAGGCCGCCCAGATGCGCATGGGCGAATGGAGCATGATCGCCAACCTTCTGATCGCCTCCACAAAGGCGAGCCTCGTGCTCTGGTTCTTCATGCACCTGAAATATGAAAAGTTGTTCTTCAAATTGCTGTTTTTCGTCCCCATTGCGACGATAACGATCATTATAATGCTTACATTTTTTGATATCTGGTACCGGTAGCCAGGTATGTGTACTCGGTACTTTGAACTCTGTTCTTCACCAAAGGTGGAATTATGGTAACCGGCTGGCCGAACCTAGCAAGTCCCGCTGATAGTGTCTTCTACTTCATCCTTGGTATTGCGCTTACCTTTCTCTTTCTAAATACGGCGGTTATGATCTACTTCTTGATCAGGTACAGCCGCAGGAGGAATCCCAAGCCCGAAGACGTAAAAGAGAATCTCACGATCGAGATTCTATGGACCGTGATTCCCACCATCCTCGTGCTGCTCATTTTCTTCGCGGGCTGGAAAGGCTTTCAGTACATGCGCACGGTTCCGCCTGATGCGATGCCCGTGAAGGTCACGGCCCGCCAGTGGTCGTGGCTGTTTACCTACGAGAATGGAAAACAGGACAGTGTACTCAGAGTGCCGCTGGGAAAACCGGTGAAGCTTTTAATAACGTCTGCTGATGTGCTCCACAGCCTGTATATACCCGCGTATCGCATTAAAGAAGATTGCGTGCCCGGCATGGAGACACACCTCTGGTTCCTGCCGGACGAGATCGGGTCTTATGACCTCTTCTGCACTGAATACTGTGGCGTCGGACATTCGGCCATGATCACGAAGGTTGAGGTCGTCTCTCAGAAAGATTTCAATGATTGGTATGAAGGTGAGAAGAAGGCCACCCTGGCAACGGCTGCAAAAAAAGAAGCTCCCGGACAGAAGGGAGCCGAACTCATCCAGGTAAAAGGCTGTGTCGCGTGTCATACGACGGACGGAACACCGAAGATCGGACCCACGTTCAAGGGTGTCTTTGGAAAGGAGGAGATCGTGATCCGTGATGGGAAAGAGCGGGAGATCGTGGTTGATGAGGAATTCATCAAACAGACCTTGCTCCAGCCTGAACTCGACCGGGTCAAAGGATTTCCGCCGATCATGCCGTCACAGCGGGGACAGCTGACGGACAAGGAAATGGATGAAATCATCGAGTACATAAAGAGTTTGAAGTAGCAACCCCATACTAATGCATAAACAGACGTTGCAGCATCATTACGAGCAACCGTGGGGAGCACGGCAATTTCGTGGTTACCGCGGAGTGCATTGGATTCTTTGTCAACAAATGAACCCAAGAGGCTTGTTTCGCACTAAGACAACGGGTCGCAAAATTCTAATCGTGAATTGTGGACTATGAATCTTAAATGGCCTGCAATCGCTGCGGGCTCTGCGAGAATAGAAGTGGGATATCATGTTTGAGATAAAACCATATGTCACGCTCTGCCGGACAAATATCTCCCTCTTCACCGCTTGTTCTGCGGCAACAGGCTTTTTTCTCGCGCCCTATCACCGGATTACCGGCGTACTGCTTCCCGCTGCAGCGGCCTTTCTGCTGACATGTGGAGCATCTGCCTTGAACCAGTACCAGGAGAAGGATATCGACGCTAAGATGGAAAGAACGCGTCAACGGCCACTTCCCTCCGGTATCATCACTTCTGCACAGGCCCTATCTCTCGCCCTTGTTCTGATGATATCGGGGCTGCTCCTGCTCGTGATTTCGGGAAAGGTGATAGCAACGGTGCTGGGTCTTTTCGCTTTTCTCTGGTATAACGGCATATATACTCATCTCAAGAGGATCACGGCCTTTGCATCCGTGCCCGGGGCGTTAGTCGGTGCGGTCCCTCCCGCCATTGGTTGGTCCACCGCGGGGGGCACTCTCGTTGATGTTCGTCTCTTTGCCCTCTGTTTTGTATTTATTATGTGGCAGATTCCGCACTTCTGGCTCCTGATCATCCGCCGCGGCGAGGAATATCAAAAGGCGGGCCTTCCATCTCTTACCGCCGTCATGAGCACCGCGCAGATATCCCGCGTGACGTTCGTCTGGATATTTTCCGCTAGCGTCGCCTGCCTGCTACTTCCTCTCTACGGGACGATCAGATCTCCACTGGTGTATTATTCTCTCATCCCCCCGGCCGCGTGGCTCGTTTGGAACGGGAGGGCCTTAGCGCAAAGGCAGCCTGCGGCTACGCTGTCTTCCGGCCTATTCAAAAAGATCAACATATACCTGTTCCTCATCATGTCCCTTCTGTCGCTTGAGAACATTTTCTTTCACGTGCCATGACGGAGACCCGCGTTGTTATCGCAGAAAAGCTCAGGCATCTCCTGATCGAGTCCTCGTCGCTCATCGAGAAATATACAAGGGAGGTTTGCCCGGACTGCATCAATGTCTGCTGCAGGCAGAAACATGGAATGTATCAGGAGAGGGACATTCTTTATCTGCATGCGCTGGGTGTCGAGGTCCCGCGGCATGATGAGACGAGGCCGCCGGACGGCCCCTGCCAGTTCATGGGGCCTTGGGGCTGTAATAAGCCGCGGTGGCTCCGGCCGTTCAAGTGCACGTGGTATTTCTGCGAACCGATCCTTGCGGCGCTAAACGAAGGACCGCAGAAGAAGACACGCCAACTTTCTGCCGTACTGCAGGAGATGATCAACCTGTATGACATGCTTTTAGCCGAATGATGCACTATCCCAGAACGTAAATATGATGGGCCCATCTGCAAACCATCCTCGTCGTTTATGATAGAATCAGCACATGGCGAGATACGGGGATGACAACCGCGCTTTTTTGAGGTTTATATTCAATGCCTCGTTCGCAAGCCTCTCCTACGAAATAGCGCTCATGCGGGCTTTTTCCATCTCCCTCTGGTATCACTTCGCTTTCATGGTGATCAGTATCGCCATGCTGGGCATCGGCGCCAGCGGCACCGTGCTCTCGGTTTTCCCAATCCTAAAAGACATCCGCAAGGTTCCACGATATGCACTCATGCTCGCTATAAGCGTCCCCGCCTCCTATCTTCTTGCCAACGTCGTACCCTTTGACCCGGCAAGGCTTTCCTGGGATAGGATACAGGTACTCTTCATCAGCCTCTACTATGTCATCCTCTGCATTCCGTTCTTCTGCTTCGGACTGATCGTCTCGACTGCCTATTCCACGATGTCCCGTGAAGCAACGGCTATCTACGCCTCGGACCTTCTGGGGGCCGGCGCCGGCGCGGTTGCCATGGTCTGGCTTCTCTTCCTCGGTGGACCCGAGACGAGCGTGTTCATCATCTCTTCCCTCCTTGCCACAGGGCTCCTGTACCAGGTCGACAGGAAGACACGGACTATTTCAGTGCTGCTCCTCTCATTAAATATGGCGGTACTTTTCATGCATCCGGTGTTCATCCAGCCCAGAATATCGCCATACAAGCCGTTCGCGCTCGCCTTGCAATTTCCTGGCGCGGAACGCCTCGGCACTGCATACAGCCCATATTCACGCGTCGACTTGTTCAAAAGCCCCGCCGTCAGGTTCGCACCGGGTCTGAGCTTTGCGTACCTCGAGCCGCTGCCTGAGCAGACCGGTGTTGCGGTTGATGCAGGTGACATTTACGCAATGACCGACGATGCACACGGCAGCAGGCTCGCCTTCATCCGCTCCCTCCCCTCGAGCCTCGCCTACCTTCTCGGCAGCAACAATGACGTGCTCATCATCGAACCACGGGCTGGTCTCGCCCTCCTCACGGCCCGACAGTTCGGAGCACGGATCATCTCTGCCGTTGACTCGAATCCCCTTTTGATACGCGCTGTGCGGGAATATGGCAGAAAGCATGCATCAAGCATCTATGAGGAAAATACTTGGAGCGGACTTGGACGGACGTGGCTTGCGGCTACGGACAGAGAGTTCGACCTTATCGACCTCTCGTTCATGGGATCATTACCTTCTGCGACCTTCGGTTTCGCCGAGGATTACCGTTTCACCGTGGAGGCCTTCGAACAGTATCTTGGCCACCTGAGGCGAGAGGGGTTCCTGTCTCTTAATCTCTATATCATTCCGCCGCCAAGATCGGAACTGCGCCTGCTTACGACCCTGGCCCAGGCCGCTGACGTGTCCGGCATCCGTGACATTTCCATGCATATAGCCGCCATACGGAGCTGGGACACCATGACCATGGTCATAAAAAAATCAGCCCTGATCCCGGAGGACATCCGACGGATCAAAACGTTTGCGCGAGAGAAAAAGTTTGACCTGGTGTACTACCCGGGCATCAGGCCGGACGAGAGCAATGTCCACATAAAAATGCCGGGGAACGAATATGCGGAAGCCTTCCGGCGCCTGATAAGCAAGGAAACGCGGGACCGGTTCATGGCTGATTACCTCTTCGACATACAACCGGTCTCTGATGAAAGGCCCTTCTTCCATTATTACTTGAAGGCGAAGAACATCGAAGCGATCTACCGAGTAATGGGTGATAAATGGCAGTATTTCATCGAAGAGGGCTACCTCCTTCCGGTCCTCTTTGTTCAGGTCCTCGTCGTGAGCTTGGTCCTGATCCTCCTGCCACTCCTGACGCTCAAGAGAACCGCCACCGGTAATTACGGGAAGAACTCTTTCCGCAACCTCTCATATTTCGCCCTGCTTGGCATTGGGTACCTTTTCTTCGAAATAGCATTTATCCAGAAAATGATTCTCAGCCTCGAGAACCCGGCATATGCGGCCAGTACTGTAATAGCCTCGGTCCTGATCAGCTCAGGCATCGGCAGCCTGATAAGCCGGCGCAGCAGGACCCTCAATAATCCCCGCGTCCTCCTCATACTTGCGGCTCTCGCCATGGTCTACAGTATCATGCTGCCCGGAACCATAGTATCTATGAGCCGTCATCCTCTGCTGGTAAAGATCATCCTCGCCTTTGTCATCCTCATGCCCGGTGGTCTCCTCATGGGTATTCCCTTCCCTCTCGGGATCTCGGTCCTCGGCTCAACTGCTCCCCGGCTTATTCCCTGGGCATGGGCAGTGAACGGCTGCTTCTCGGTGGTTTCTCCGGTCCTCGCGGTCATGATTGCCCTGTCCGCAGGATATCAAACAGTACTTCTCTCCGGCGCGGCTATGTACCTCTTGGCTTTTTGGGTAATTCGGCGTGGATGGAATGTCGCCGCAGAGAAATAAAAAAATCTACCCTAACAACAGATGAAGCTCGA
>Ga0335081_10017480_pt1 | contig 11608 bp, 8 predicted proteins | sample Lox_Sample_35_FD_206713 | JGI IMG/M metagenome (GOLD analysis project Ga0335081, IMG submission 206713) | Soil microbial communities from Loxahatchee National Wildlife Refuge, Florida, United States - Lox_Sample_3.5 | ecosystem: Environmental > Terrestrial > Soil > Wetlands | place: USA: Florida... | reverse complement strand
TGGATCCCCTGGACGGCACCAAGGAATTCCTCAAGCGGAATGGCGAGTTCACCGTCAACATCGCGCTTGTCCAGCGCGGGGCGCCGGTCCTCGGCGTGGTGCACGCTCCGGCACTCGGCGTGCTCTACTATGGGGGTGATGGCCTCGGGAGCTGGAAACGGGTTGGAGACGGGCCTGCCGAGCGCCTCACGTCACAACCTCCGGCGCCGGGACAGCCACTCCGCGTGGTGGAGAGCCGCTCCCATCCCTCACCGGAGTTGGATCGCTTTCTCGCCTCTCATCCGGTGAGCGAGCGCCTCCAGGTGGGCAGTTCCCTCAAGTTCTGCTGGGTAGCCGAGGGCCGGGCTGACATCTATCCCCGCTTCGGACCGACCATGGAGTGGGATGTCGCGGCCGGAGACTGCATCTTCCGGAACTCCGGGGCAGGTCGTCCGCGTGCATCGCCCCTGCGCTACAATCACCCCGATCTCAGAAACCCGGGCTTCGTGATCGGCCTGGACGATCCGCCGCCGTCGGGTGGGAGTGCCCAGGCCGCCGTCGTCTGGCTCACGGGACTCTCCGGCGCGGGCAAGAGCACGATAGCCCAGGCGGTGGTTCAGGCCCTCGAGACACGGGGCCGGCCGGTCGAATACCTCGACGGCGATGTGATTCGGGAGGCCTTTCCGACCACGGGATTCACCCGCGCTGAGCGGGACGCGCACGTCCGTCGGGTCGGCTGGGTGGCGAGCCGGCTGGAGCGCCATGGGGTGACGGTTGTCGCCTCGCTGATCTCTCCCTACGCCGAGTCCCGCGCCTTCGTCCGAGGCCTGTGCCGCCGGTTCATCGAAATATGGGTCTCGACTCCGCTCGAGGAGTGCGCGCGCCGGGACGTGAAGGGCCTGTACGCGAAAGCCCGGGCGGGCAAGCTGCCCCACTTCACCGGCCTCGACGACCCCTACGAGCCGCCCTGCGACCCGGCCCTCACCCTCGACACCACTTCTCTGTCGGTGGATCAGGCGGTGGAGCGGGTCCTGGGGGTATTGCTGCCCGACCAGCCGGACCGGCGGAAGCGGTGACCCGCCATCCCCTTGTGTTCGGTCCCGACGTTCGGCAACCTTCGGCCCCATTCCTGCAGAGCCCAGGGGCATGAGCGAGACGGCTGTCGACCACCTCGACGAGCTCGAGGACCGGAGCATCCACATCCTCCGGGAGGCCTATGCCAACTTCAAGAGCCTCTGCATGCTCTGGTCGATCGGCAAGGACAGCACGGTCCTGCTCTGGCTTGCCCGTCGCGCCTTCTTCGGCCACGTGCCCTTTCCGCTCGTGCACATCGATACCGGGTTCAAGATCCCCGAGATGATCCGTTACCGGGATCGCCTGGCCGGCGAATGGGGGCTGACCCTCATCTACGGACAGAACGAGGAGGCCCTGCGGGCGCGGCGGACTTTCCCTGATGGGGCGGTCGACCGTCTCACCTGCTGCAGTCTGCTCAAGACCGAGGCGCTGAAGAAGACGCTCTCCGGAGAGTGGCCGCGCTATCGCTTCAATCCGGCCCGGAAGGGATACGAGCGCGATCCGAACACCGAGCCCTATACCGGGGTGATCGTGGGTGCCCGCGCCGACGAGGAAGGCAGTCGGTCAAAGGAACGCTACTTCTCTCCCCGAACCCAGCAGTCGGCGTGGGACGTGGGAGACCAGCCTCCGGAGTTCTGGGACCAATACAAGACCGACTTCGCGCCCGGAACGCACGTCCGCATCCATCCCCTGCTCGACTGGACCGAGCTCAACATCTGGGAGTACATCGAACGGGAAGCGATCCCGACGGTGTCCCTCTACTACGATCAGGGGACCGGGAGTCGCTACCGGTCCCTGGGGTGCGGTCCCTGCACTCGGCCGGTGGAGTCCACGGCGCGGAGCGTGCCGGAGATCATCGCCGAGCTGAAGACGGGAAAATTCGCGAATATCGCGGAACGCTCGGGCCGGGCTCAGGACAAGGACGATGGTGGTGGGCTCGAGACTCTGCGCCGTGACGGGTACATGTGAACCTCCTGGCCCCGTGGGGTGGAGAGCCTTGATGCTCATCGACGCTGCGCTGCTGGTGCTGCTCTTGCCGGTCGCACTGTTCACCTACGCCTATCTGCTCTACCCGGTGCTGCTCAAAGGCGTCGGTCTCCTCCGGTCCTGGCACGTACCTGTGGGAGACCCCGAGGTCTGGCCGTCGATCTCAATCGTGGTGCCTGCCTACAATGAGGAGCACGCCATCCGGCGGACGCTCGACTCGGTGTTGGCCCTCGACTATCCGGCCGACCGGCGCCAGATCCTCGTGCTGTCGGATGCCTCGACGGACGGCACCGACGCCGCGGTCGAGAGCTACGCCTCACGTGGCGTCGAGCTGTTCCGGCTGCCCGTGCGAAGCGGCAAGACCGCGGCGGAGAACGCGGCGTTGCCGCGCATTCGGGGGGAGATCGTGGTCAACACCGACGCCACCATCCGCATTCTCCCGGGCAGCCTCAAGCCGCTGATCCGCATGTTTCAGGATCCGTCCATCGGCGTGGCGTCGGGGCGGGACGTGAGCGTGGGCGACATCACCGTCGAGGCGAGCGGCGGCGAGTCGGGCTACGTCGGCTATGAGATGTGGGTTCGATCCCTGGAGACGCGGGTCGGCTCGATCGTAGGCGCCAGCGGGTGCTTCTACGCGATCCGGCGGCCGCTACATCTCATCGAAGTGCCGCCCGCGCTCTCCCGCGACTTCGCGTCCGCGCTGACCGCCCGGGAGGCCGGCCAGCGCGCAGTCTCGGTCGACGCGGCGGTCTGCCTGGTGCCGCGCACCGCCTCACTCATGCGGGAATTCCGCCGGAAGATACGCACCATGGCCCGAGGCCTGGCGACCCTCTGGTACAAGCGGCGGTTGCTCGATCCTTTCCGGTATGGGCTCTTCGCGTGGATGCTCTGGTCGCACAAGTTGGTGCGCTGGCTCGTATTCCTGGTCGCCCCCCTGGCGCTCATTGCCCTCATCATTCTGAGCGCGCGATTCCCCGCGGCGCGACTGCTGCTCACCGCGAGTGTCCTGGGCGTGGTGCTGGGAGCCGTCGCCATGCGGGCGCCGGAAGGAAAGAAGCTGCCGAGGCTGGTCGCACTGTGCGGCTTTGCGCTGGCGAGCCACGTGGCGGGCCTGCTGGCGTGGAAGCGACTGTTCCGTGGCGAGCTCAACGTGATCTGGGAACCGACGCGACGGCCGCTCTAGGCCCCGTGTCACTCAACGTCGATGCGCCGCTCACGTGCCAGTTCTTCCTTGAGGATCACGCTGTCCGGCACAGCTACCACCACCTGGCGCGTTTGAGAGCCGCGCTGGCGGCTCCGCGGGTTCGGCTGGCCGTCTAGGGGCCGTGACTTGTGCGGGGGCCGGGCCGCCTCGGCCCTCCAGGAGGCTCATGGGCATGAATGCCAACGCTCGGCTCATCGAGACACTCTACGAGGCCTTGTCCCGCCGGGACGCCTCTCGCATGGCCGCGTGCTACCACCCCGAGGTCGAGTTCTCGGACCAGGTCTTTCCGCGGCTTCGGGGCGCCGAGGTCCCGGCGATGTGGAAGATGCTGTGCGAGCGAGGGACGGACCTGAGAATCGAGTGGAACGGGGTCGAGGCGGACGCCGAATCCGGGCGCGCCCACCTGGAGGCGTGGTACACCTTCGGAGCGTCCGGGCGGAAGGTGCACAATCGAATTGACGCCGAGTTCCGGTTTCAGGACGGCCGGATCATCCGTCAGCGTGACCAGTTCAGCTTCTGGCGCTGGTCCCGACAGGCGCTGGGCCCGCCCGGCTGGCTCCTGGGGTGGTCGCCGGCCCTGAGGCGTCGGGTTCGGGCCCAGGCGGCAGTAGGTCTTGCCCGGTTCCTGAGGACGGGGGCTGGCTGAGGGGGCGCGAGGCGGGCGGGGGAGAGGGAGTGCCCCCCCGCCCCCGGAAATGCGATCGGCCGGGTCCTAGGGGCCCGGCCGACGCAGGTCGAGGGGTGCGGAGGCCTGCTTACCAGCCGCCCTTCTTGAAGAGGATCACCGGGACCGTCTTGAGCATGATCCGGATGTCCTCCCAGAAACCCTGCCGGCGCAGGTACTCGAGGTCGAACTGCACCTTGCGTCGCACGTCCTCGAGGGAGGTATCGTATTGCTGACTCACCTGGGCCAGGCCGGTGATGCCCGGCTTGACCTGTTGGCGGTACTCGTAGGCCGGAATCGACTTCCGGAGGTCGGCGAAGATGCTCGGGCGCTCGGGTCGGGGGCCCACGATGTTCATCGATCCGTCGAGCACGTTGAAGAGCTGCGGCAGTTCGTCCAGTCGGTACTTCCGCAGATGGCGTCCAATCGAGGTGACCCGCGGATCCTCCTTGGCTGCCCACACGGCCCCGGTGAGGTGCTCCGCGTTCACACACATTGTGCGGAACTTGAAGATCGTGAAGACGCGACCACCGAGGTCGTCCCGCCGGCGATGCACCATGTCCAGCGGTACGGGGCGGCCGCGGCGCCGATCCAGCCCAACGCGGGTCTGGGTGTAGAACACGGGTCCCGGTGAGGTGATCTTGACCAGCAGGGCGATAACGGCCATCAGCGGGCTCAGCGCGACGAGCGCGGCCATCGCCAGGCTGATATTCAGGGTCCGCGCCAGCCATTCCAGGCGCTCGCGCGGGGCCGCAACCGCTACCGAGTCGAGGGCGGTCGGGGTACGGCGTCCCGACGCAGTGGCCTGCGCCGGGGACCACGATTCGCTGGGGTGAACTATTTCTCCAATTTGGCTCACCAAGCCCCCGCCAGTTTTCCGATTCCGTAGATGCCGAGGATCAGTCCCGGAATGACCGCGACGGTCTGCACGGTCTGCCACGTATTGTGGACCGGCTTCACCCCGACATCAATGACATCGCCCGCTCGCAGGTTGAGCTGGTCAAGCGACCGTCCTTCCTGCAAGGCCTTCGCGAAGTCCTCTCCTTCGAGGATCTTCTCATCGCCCCGGCGCACCACAGACCGCTTGAACTCCGTGCCCGCCTGGAGCCCTCCGGCACTCATCACCGCGTCACTCAGCATCATTGCGGCGTCGATCTGATAAAACCCCGGCTTGACCACGCCATCGATGATCGAGATCCGGATCATCGGTGTTGCGTGGACCTTCACGTCCCTGATGTACTTCCCCATCTCCTGGGTCAGGTACCCTTCAATCTCGGAGCGGAGCACCCCGCGGAGCGGGATGTCCGGCAGTCCGGGGAGAGAGAGCACCCGGCCGCCGCCTACTGTCTGGAGTCCTGAAGTCTTGTCGTCCCCGAAGACGTTGACCTGGATCTGGTCCCCGACCTGGAAATCCCCTTCCTGGAGGCGCTCTCGAATCAGCGCGGCCTCCTGCTGCTTCGCGTCGCGGAAGGCCCTGCTGTAGCTGCCGCTTCCTGCGATCCGGTCATCTTCCGCCAAGGCGGCCTGAAGCTCTGCCCTCGTCGCCACTGCCCGGCGACCGTTCGGGCTCTCCTCCTGTGCCCGAACCGCGGCGGGGGCTCCAACGGCCATGGCGAGGAGCAAGCTCCATACCAGTCTGGTCGTGGAAAAGGCAGGGATATCGAGACTTAGGCCGCTTCTCATGATCCAGACTCCATGAATGATTGTAAGCCCTTGTGGGTTGCGCCTGAGGCCAATTCGGACGGAGCCCCCGGGCTGGAAAATCCCCATCTCACTGCTCGGCAAAACTTGCCACCGGCACCGCGGCCCCTCCCCTGGTTGCAGCACCCGCGCCACGACGCTGTGGCCCCCGGCGGTCAGCCGCGAAGGGCTTCGCAGGGCCCCTTCCAGCGCGGTGTTGCGAGCTAGTTCCCGTCACCTTAATGTGCTACGTTCTCCGCGCCATCCACGCTATCGGTTGGGACCCTGATTTGCGGGTCTCGGTCAGAGTCAGATCCTGCGTTCGGCATCCGACTCCTCCTGGCCCCGACGACTCATATCCATGATTGAGCGTGATCGTTTTCCCCGACCACCGCTAGTGCTCGTCGCGAACGATCAGGAGTGGTCGGCCAGATCGCTCGAGAGCATTCTGGCCCCCAACGGCTACGCCGTGCTGCGCGCCTACACCGGTCGTCAGGCCCTGGAGCGGGCCCGGGCGGCGCATCCCGACCTCATCATCCTCGATGCGCAGATGCCCGACCTTCACGGAGTCGAGGTCTGCCGCCAGCTCCGCAGCGACCCGCGCTTTCCCGCCACCGTGCCGATCATCATTACCACGGCGGGCCCCTCCGGTCGCGCGCAGCGCCTCGAGGCCTACCAGGCCGGTGCATGGGAATTTTTGGGCCAGCCGCTCGACGGGGAGAGCCTGCTCTGCCGGCTCCAGACGTTTCTGGTTGCGAAGTTCGAGGCCGACGGGCTCCTGGAGGAGAGTCTGGTTGACCCCGTCACCGGCCTCTACAATATGCGCGGTCTCTCCCGCCGCGCCCGCGAGGTGGGGGCGGATATCGCGCGCCGGCATGCGCCGCTGGCGTGTGTCGTGTTTTCGGCGGAGCCTTCCGGCGCTGGGAGCGGCGGAGAGGTGGATGTTACCGAATCGGTGGGGGCGGTCCTCAGGCGGCACGGGCGCGCCTCGGACGTGATCGGTCGGGTGGGGGAGTCGGAATACGCTGTCATCGCTCCGTCGACTCCGGCCAGGGGCGCGGTCCAGCTGGTCGAGCGGATCGAGGGCCTGCTCAAGGCGACCGAGGGGGGCGAGGTAAAGCCGGTCCGGCTCCGCGCCGGCTACAGCGCCATCCCGGATCTCTCCGCGGCTCGGCTCGACGTCCTTCAAGTCCTCACGCAGGCCACCAGCGCCCTGCGGAGTCTGATGGCGGAGTCGGGGGGAGCCGACGCTCCGCGGATGCGCGCGTTCGAAGAAGTCCCGCCAGCGAGCTCGTGAGTCCTCAAGAGGATTCACTCTCGCCGCTCCCCCCCGCTCCCGCCGTCAACTGGCCCGCCGTCGGCTCCTCATCGGACGTGTAGCCGTAGATGTAGTTGTAGTAGCGATAGACGCCGCCCGCCTCAACCTCATTCAGCACCGCCCCCAGCACACGCACCGGCAGCCGCTCGAACAGGGGAAGCTTGGCCTGAGCCATCTGGCGGTCGGTCTCGCCCGCGCGGAACACCAGGATCAGGTGGCCGGTCATCGTACCGAGCACGAACGGGTCGATGCCAGCCCCGAGGGGCGGGCTATCAAGGATGATGACGTTGAACCGGCTCTTGAACCAGGCCATCAGGCTCGACATGGCGGCGGATCCGAGCAGCTCGGGTCCGTGATGGCGCCGGCTCCCGCAGGGAACGATCCACAGGCCGCTCTGGTTGGTCGGCCGGACGATGTCTTCGTGGCTGGCGGACCCGGTGAGATAGTCGAGCACGCCGGGACGGCGGTCGACGCCGAACATGCGGTGCAGCTCGCCGCGGCGGATGTCGCCGTCGATGAGCAGCGTACGATAGCCGGCCTGCGCGAAGGATACCGCCAGGTTCGAGGAGACGAACGACTTGCCATCGCCCGCACCCGGGCTCGAGACGGTGAGGGTGACCGGCCCCGCCACGCCGTAGGAGTGCGCGAGGTTGAGCCGGATGGTGCGGAAGGCCTCCAGGACCTGCTGGGCCTCCTCGGGGGCGATTTCCCCCGCCCGGTTCTTCCGACACGCCGGCACCGCGCCGAGGATGGCGAGGCCCAGTTCGTTGGTGACCTGCTCCGGGTAGCGGAACCGGTGGTCGAGGTGATCCAGCGCCAGTGCCAGGGCCATGGCCAGGCCGATGCTCGCGACCAGCGCGACCAGGATGATGCGCGGCGCGCTGTTGCGGCTGGGGCGCGTCGGGGCCACCGCGGATTCGAGGATCCGGATGTCGGGCACCGCGCCCAGCTCGGCGAGACGCGCTTCCTCGAGCCGGCCGGCGAGCATCTTGTACAGGTCGTTGGCCGCGTCGTACTCGCGCTGCAGCCGCATCTCGGTGATGGTGGTGGTCGGCACTTCCTTGAGCTCGTTGCCCGCCGTCTGGATGCGCCCGGCGAGTTCCTTCTCCTGCGACTTGAGCTGATCGATCAGCCCCTGCGCCAGCGCCGGGATCTGGACCTTCCGGAGCTGGTCGATCTGGCCCTTGAGCGTGACCATGAGCGGGTGCTCGGGGGTGTAGCGGCGCAGGTCCGCCGCGTACTCGTTCTCGGCCTTGGTCAGGTCACTCAGCGCGGCGGACAACTGCGGGGCTGCCTTCACCGCCGCGATCGTCAGGAACGCGTCGGTGGTGTAGGATCCTCCCTGGCGCGTGCGAGCGAGAACCGACTCGAGCTGCTCGCGGTCGGACCGAATCGCTTCGAGATTCCCCTTCTGGGTGAAGTACTGTTGGGTGGCGGCCGGCTGAGTCGCCACCAGGCCGGGCTGGATCAGCACCTGGTTGTTCCGGGGCTGGGTGATCGTCTGCACCTGGAAGGTCCGCAGCCTGGACTCGGCCTGACGGAGACTGTTCTGGGCCTGCGACACCTGCGAGTCGAGGGCCACCCGGTATTCCGTCACCTTGCGACGCTTGAACTCCGCGGCGACCGTGACGAACTGGTGGCAGATGTCGTTGAGGACCGGTGCCAGGTTGGACGGGTTGGTCCCGTCCAGGCTGATCCGAATGAAGTTCCCGTTCTCGGGAAGAGTCGCCACCAGGTTGCCGTTGATCTGGTTGGTGACGTCGCGCGCCTGGTGGACCGAGAACTGTATCGCGCGCCCCTTGCCCAGCAGAGTGCGCGAGGGGACCCAGGTCCAGCCCAGGTTGGCCCCGATCGGCGCGCCGGCGGCCCCGTGGGCCACCTCCATCTTGCCCTGCCTGAGACTCCAGCTCTCCCCATCGGCCGACACCACCAACGTGAAACTGCCGAACACGTAGCGGTCGCCGACCGCGAAATCGGCAAACAGGGCGGAGTCGGCCGCCTGGGCCGGAGACAGGAAGAGGCGCTGCTGCACCACCACCGAGTCCAGCACCGCGCCCGAACGCAGCAGGTCGATCCAGTTATCCGCGCTCAGCAACTCCGCGGGGCGGAGCGGCCCGCCAGTGGCCGCCTCCCCGTGCTCCACCCAGACTGTGGCGTTGACGGTGTAGGTCGGCTGCATGAAGCGGGTGGCCACGATCCCGCCCGCCGTCCCCAGAAAGACGACCAGCGCCATCAGCCAGCCGTAGCGCCGGAAGGCGGAGAGGTATCGGCTCCAGTTGATCGCTTCGTCTTCGGGCTCCCCCGGCGGGGCCGCCATGGGCGGGGGCGCGGCATTGAAACGCTGGAGGAAGTTCCGGTCAGGATCGCCGGGTCCCCCCACCGTCGAGACTACCATGTCGTTGCTAGCCATGAGCTGGGTACTCTCCGCCTGAGCGAGTCTGGGCCAGACCGGTCGAACTCCCACAGCAAGGGCGGTACCGTGCTGGAGAGCCCCTATCTCCTGATCCGGTTTGGGGTCCCGGTCCTACCCCCGAACTGCACGTATTCCTGTATGTTGCACTGCAGTTACAGTGTTGCGGACGAGCAGCAGCCCGGGTTGTGATGAGGCCTCAGCACTGTATGACGGTCGCCATAGAACTGTGGTATCAAAGATGCTATTCTACGCGCCGAATCGGTCTAAATACTCCCTTCCCCGGCCCGTCGCGGGGGTACATCTCGAGGAAGAAGGCTCGCATGGGCTCATCGTTGGCACACTCCGGACGCCGCCCTGAGGGCGGGCAGGGGGATGGCGGCGGTCGGGATCCGCTCTCGATACCCGCCGAAGTCAAGGCAAGCATCCGGATCCTGATCATCGACGACGAGCGGACGCTTCGCGAGAGCTGCGCCAGCGTGCTCCAGATGGACGGGTACAATGTCACCCTGATCGGCCGAGGAGAAGAGGCTCTCGAAACGGTCAAGCGGCGGAAGTTCGACGTCGTCCTGGTCGATCTGTACATGTCCCAGACCTCGGGCATGGACATCCTCCGGGCCACGCTGGAGTTCAACCGGGACGCCATCGTGGTGGTGATGACCGGCAACCCCAGCGTGACCAGCAGCATCGAGGCGCTCCGCGCCGGCGCCTGGGATTACCTGCCCAAGCCGTTCTCGGCGACTCACCTGCAGGTCCTGATCGGCCGGGCCTCGCATGCCGTGATGGTAGCCCGCGAAACGCGCGATCTCAAGCAGCAACTGGCCAACCAGGGCGGGCACAGCGACAAGATCTCGCTGATCGGCATCTCGCCGACTTTCCGCAAGGCGGTCGACCTGGCCCGGAAGGTGGCGGCCACTGACGCCTCCGTGTTCATCTCGGGCGAGAGCGGCACCGGGAAGGAAGTGATCGCCCAGTTCATCCACCAGCACAGCCGGCGGGCCAGTCGGGTCATGGTGGCCATCAACTGCGCGGCCCTGCCGGAGCCGCTGCTCGAATCCGAGATGTTCGGGCACCGGAAGGGGGCCTTTACCGGCGCCGACCGCGACAAGCCGGGCCTGCTGGAGACCGCCAACGGTGGCACCCTGTTCCTGGACGAGCTCACCGAAATGTCGATGCCATTGCAGGCGAAGCTTCTCCGCGTGATCCAGGACGGGGTGGTGCGCCGGGTCGGCAGCGAGACCCAGGATGCGGTCGTCGACGTGCGCTACATCGCGGCGACCAATCGCGACCCGCAGGAAGCGGTCAACCAGGGCCTGCTGCGGGGCGACCTGTTCTACCGCCTGCGGGTGGTGCCGATCAAGCTGCCGCCGCTCCGCAAGCGGCCCGAGGACATTCCGCTCCTCGCGAATCATTTCCTGACCTACTACTGGCAGCGTCACCGGCAGATGGGAGACCGGGTGCCCAAGCTGTCCGACGCTGGCATCGCGTTCCTCCGCTCCCGGCCCTGGCGCGGCAACGTGCGCGAGCTGCAGAACGTGATCGAGCACGTGGCGGTGCTGGCCGAGCCCGACCAGATGATCCAGCCGAACGACATTCCGATCTACGAGGACACCCCGGAATTCTCCTCGGAAACCAGTATCTCCACCCCGGTCCTCGAGGAGGCCTATCATGTCGGAAAGGACCGGGTCGTCGCGCAATTCGAGAAGGAGTATCTGACCCGTCTCATCGGGCGGGCCGGCGGCAACATGTCGAAGGCGGCCCGCCTGGCCAACATCGACCGTACGACGCTCTACCGGCTCATGGACAAGCACAACTTCCAGCGCGAAGAGCTCTCGGGGCCGACGGAGTGACCGGCACCCTTGAGGAAAATGCCGGAGCCCCGGTGGCGCCCCAAGCCGTTCCCGAGTCCCTCTGGGCGGCCTTCGACCTCGCGGTGTCGGATGTCGACGCCGACTGGCAGCGGGTGGCCGGGGACAGCCCGTCCCAGGACGAGGTCCGCGGGCACCTGAAGCAGCTGGCCGACGCGGTGCGGGTCGCCGCCGGGCAGGGGGCGTCGTCGGGCGAGCTGCCGCGATCCATCCTCGCGCGGCGCCTGGTGGAATTGCTCCGGCGTCACTTGCTCGCGCGGGTTCCGCCCCTCACGGCCCCGGCGGACGCCGGCGGCCTGCTGGCGCTGCTCAGGGCGCTGGAGGAAGTCCACCGGTCCCTCGAACCGGATTGGGCCCAGCACTTTGCCGACCGCCTCTCCGGCCCTGACGGCATGGAGCTGGTGGTGGAGGTTGCGCATGACCT
>Ga0335081_10017478_pt1 | contig 11609 bp, 14 predicted proteins | sample Lox_Sample_35_FD_206713 | JGI IMG/M metagenome (GOLD analysis project Ga0335081, IMG submission 206713) | Soil microbial communities from Loxahatchee National Wildlife Refuge, Florida, United States - Lox_Sample_3.5 | ecosystem: Environmental > Terrestrial > Soil > Wetlands | place: USA... | reverse complement strand
AGGGTGTATCTTCTGAGATCACTTGGCTCGCGTTATTATGCAAACAAAATTACGAGTGAAGGCGAGGAAAATCGGTCCTCAACGGGACAATAATGCATTGCTACTGCTGCCTCAACAACTCCCGCTTTTACTCTCAAAACGGCTAATTCGCCCCACGCATACGTTTTTGCGTGGAGTGTTTGCTTTTTGGTGGCTTCTTTGCTGATACCCGCCCTTTGGGGCCCGAAGGAGAGCTATACGCGTGACGACCTTCTTTGGTTAGTCAGATGTGCAGAAGCGACACGCCGGGCTAGGGTGGAGAACTGACAATCTCTTCTTCTTCATGGTTAGTGATCATTGCCATAATTTTTCTTGCGTTTTGGATGGTCTTGCTGTTTTGCTTTTGAGTGTACATTGTGCAGACTGTCAATGGGGGGATGCTTTGGTTGTGCCTTTGGAAGGATGCGTTGGCTGTTGCAATGGAATGATACTTTCATCTTTGCTTCTATTTAAATCCTCATTGGCCAGGGTCTCAAGGATTTTACTCTGCCAAAATTGCGCAGCACCTCCATTACACTCAAACCGGCCGATTTCAACTTGATTAGATCACCGATGACGAGGACCAAAGTAATGGAAATTCCCAACGACCTGGCAGCTGCGGTCGGATTATTTAAGAATAGACTCGGGCCATAATATTGAATATAATCGAGAAGTCCGTTGTGCAGACCTCTACGGAAGTATTTGATCTCTGGTCACTTGGTTTGTCCATAGTGGCGAATTTAAAGGTACTCGAGGTTTCCTTCTCTGCAATTGTCGGAACTTCCGAGATATTCAAATTAACAGGCTTAGAGAATGTCACGGGGTTACCTGCACTGGCCGTTAATTTGAATGTGCAAAATTTTGCAAGAGATGTCGACGGATATCTTTCGCGGCATGACTTAGTATGCTGAGATTTCGGACTTTGTCAATTGCCAGGAATTTACTCAGCGAAGAGGAGATGTATGTGCTAGGCGGTTCCTTCGATATCAAAGCCTCAAGGACAAGTTTCACATCGAGTCCGTAAAGAATTTCGGGACGGTTTTGTCAAAGTTGGGCAATTCACAGCTTACAGAACGTAGTCCATTGAAGCTACGTCGCTTGGTCCTGACTCTTTTGCCGTTGTCAGGAATGAACACGGAACGAAGGCTACGGAACTAGAAGTCGAAGACGAGATATCACAGTAAGACGCGACGGATCTCAGGAAGGTAGAGATTTTCATGCGATAACCGTCTGAGAACGTGGTCGGTCGGTCGGCTCGACTGGCGAACTTTTACAGCTTTCGGAGGTCATAGACGGCCCAGCCCGCCGTGTTTTCGCGACGATTAGGATAAAGTTGACGTTCGTTGCGGAAATCATAAAAGAGATGTGTTCAGTTGCATGTATTAGTCATGGAGGTATGCGACCATTGCATTGGCGTCAATCAAATGATGACGAGATCCCGTTGAATTAACTTTTGACTATAAAAGGGATCAGGATGTCAAAACCACATTCCCCGGGAATTGGCAATGTTCTTGATCGCATGCGCAGTAAAAGAGATGTACTGCGACACATCCCCCGTTAGCCTGCCGAGAGAATGAACATCCCCCAACCGCCGATCCAAGAATTCTACGATTAGCTTTTATTCAAATGACGAAAGTACCAAATGTATCCTTGAAATCTGCGGATTTATCCGTCGTCATGAAAACTTCTACCAATCAGCAGAGAACTGGGATAGGTCGTGACCTGTTGAAGCATATACAGCAGACAGAGTGCCCCGTTTGGTGTACCACGAGAAATCGACGGATCGATCGCCAGCAAGGAACCACATTTCATCCGACAACTTGGCCAACTCCCTCAACGAGTCCGATATATTCTCTGGTAACGCCATCAAGGCCAGTGCCTGAAGTTAACTATACCCAACGATTCGTCGCGGTACATCCTGCCATTGTCCAATGATCTCTGTATTCCCTTTTAATCGCTCCACACAAAGTTTTCGAATGGTTCGTCCGACTCCGAGACCTTCTTCCAGTGGCACGGACGACAGCGCCTCCCGCTGTCTGACGAGATGGTATTCGACAAGGGACCACGGTCCACGAGGGAAGAGATTGTGGGTTATTTCGAGGTAGCCGGCGTGTTTTGCGCCTTCCGTCAGCGTTTCTGGGGTGAAACCTTTTGAGGGGACGAGGGCGAGAGCTTTGCTGAGGATTTGATGTTGCAGAGGGGTGTATATGGGTGAAGGCGGGTGATTGGCGGAATGGTATTGTCGAAGAGACGGAGGCATTGTCCGTCGCAGAATGGCGGCATTTCGCATTGAAGGAATCAACATACCAAGAATTCGACAAGCCAGGCAGTGCCGCGGCGTGGGTGGGGGGATTTTAGGGATGGTACTGTAGATATACCTCTCGTTTTCCCCGTGTACGATGATTGCGTTGTCGGTGAGAGCAAAGTTTCGCCGATCGCCAAGGGTCACCGCATCAACACCCACCGGGTCCGCAAGAATAAACCATCATCAGCGACCCATCGCTCGGCTGTCAGAATGCCTCTCGAGGGGACAAACTCGTCCTCGACCATCTCACAGCAGCCAGAGGACTCGTTCCTTGTCGACTTTCGCCATGCTCTGCGCCAGCTTGAACACCTTGCAACGAATGGCATCCACCTCCCACGGTGCTGCCGAGTGAGCTGACCAGTGCAGAGCCTTCCGACGAATTTGAATATACCCCCGATGTATTTCCTTCGCAAAGACAAGAGGACGTCATCAGGAAGTTCAGATTCGACGAACTGGGGAAACCGAGTCGAAAACGGAAACGAGGAGGATCTCCGACGGCCATTGACGCATTTGAAATTGAACAAATCGATCACGTCCCTGGGCCTTCTGGACAAGCAGATGGATATACAGCACAGTGGTTGCAGCAGTATACAACCCTGTAAAGTTTCTATTAAGAATACAGCAAATGCGACGAATTTGTTGCTAAATTCCGTACGTTCAACGAGGCCCATGACCTCTGGGAACAATTGCAGATAATTCTTTCGTCCCAAGCTTCAGGTAGATCTCAGAGACTAATTATAGAGAACTGACATTAAGCGGATGACGTACAAGAATCGCTCCTTGCAATCCTTGGCTTCGATGATATGGACTTTGTCCATGATCTTTTAACTCACCGCGATGAAATCGTTCATTCCCTGGTAACAATCACGACTCCCTCCCCGCGCCGGGCTGACTGCACAGACCCGCCCCGACACCCCTGCTGCAGAGCCGCCGGTCAAGTCCAAATCTGAAAGGCAAACAGATGGTCTATTTCAAGGGAACAAACTCATGGACAGCATCATGGACAGAGAAACGAGACATCAACGACTGATGGCACAAGCAAATCGCCACAGGGAACTTGATAAGGCGAAACCTGAGGCCGTTGAATATCCACATATTTATGGTGCGCCGTCAGGGGGAAACATTCTTAATGCGTTCGGAAAGAAGTATAGCCTCCCGTTTGGAACAGAGAGACTACACGAAGAGGTAAATCATTGGAGGTTCCCAGCAATCTTACACATAATAGTACTATGAAGAGATTATTGTGCCTCCAGCTGGTCAAAGTGCGCGTCATAAAGAGACACCCCTCGTTCCAATTGATCAACTCGACAATCTCTGCAAAGCAACATTCCGAGGATACAACACTCTGAATCGGATACAATCTCTCGTTTATCCCGTGGCCTACAACACCAATGAAAATATGCTTATCTGCGCCCCCACCGGAGCCGTACCCCCCCGTTCCTTAATACCCCCGCCCTAACCTCTCAGGGTAAAACGGACGTAGCCCTTCTAACAATGCTCAATCTCATCGGGCAATACGCGGACCCATCCCCGCTCGACATGCCCAACGCTCCTAAATACGACATTGACAAATCCGACTTTAAAATTGTGTACGTCGCGCCAATGAAAGCCCTCGCCGCGGAGATCGTGCAAAAAATGGGAAGGAGGCTACAATGGTTAGGGATCTCCGTGCGTGAATTGACGGGGGATATGCAATTGACACGCGAGGAAATCCAACGAACTCAAATCATCGTGACGACGCCGGAAAAGTGGGATGTGGTTACAAGAAAAAGTACCGGGGATACCGAGTTGGCGCAAAAAGTGCGATTGTTGATCGTTGATGAGGTGCATATATTACATGAAGAGCGTGGTGCTGTGATCGAGAGCATTATCGCGAGGACGTTACGGCAGGTCGAGACAACGCAATCGTTGATTCGGATTGTGGGCTTATCTGCCACGCTTCCCAATTACCTCGACGTCGCCGATTTCCTCAGGTTCCCCACCAGTCGACGTTTGTGAAGTTGCGATTCTGATAGTAGAGTAAATCGAATGATGGGTCTCTTCTATTTCGGCGAAATTTTCCGTCCGGTCCCATTGCAAAAACACTTTATCGGCGTCAAGGGAAAACCAGGCACCGTCACCTCCAAAACAAATCTTGACAAAGTCGCCTATGAAAAAGCCGTCGATCTCGTCCGTCTTGGCCATCAGGTAATGGTCTTCGTCCACGCCCGAAGAGATACCATCGCCACGGCCCGTAAATTCCGCGAACTCGCCATGGCGGAAGGCCAAGCCGACCTTTTCGATTGCTCAACCGAACACGGGTGGGAAACTGCGCAAATCGATGTCGGGAGATCCAAAAATAAAGAGGTCAGGGAATTCTTTGATCACGGATTCAGTGTACATCATGCGGGGATGTTGCGGTCTGATCGGAATCTGGCAGAACGGTTGTTCGCGGGTGGATTGATCAAGGTTCTTTTTTGTACGGCGACGTTGGCTTGGGGCGTTAATTTACCGGCTTACGCAGTCGTGATTAAGGGAACAGAATTATACGACCAGGCACAGGGTAAATTCGTGGATCTCGGTGTTTTGGATGTATTGCAGGTACCTTCCCCTCTCCTCCGAACCGCCGCGTCGTCCGGAATGAGATCTGATAAGGCAGATCTTTGGAAGGGCTGGCAGACCACAGTATGAAAATGAAGGCGTCGGGATGATTTGCACCACGTCAGATAAGCTACAACACTACGTGGCCTCCCTAACCGAACAACACGCCATCGAGTCCCAAATGGAAAAACGCCTCATCGATAACCTCAACGCCGAAATCTCCCTCGGCACCGTCACCACGATCGACGATGCTGTCCAATGGTTGGGCTACACATACCTCTACGTGCGAATGCGCAAGGAGCCGCATATCTACGGCGTCGACAGAAAGACCGTGGCGGATGATCCCTTTCTAGGGCAAAAACGACGAGAACTAGTCTCCACTGCGGCAAAGAAATTGCATGATTTGCAAATGATTGTATTTGATCCGCGGACGGGGAATTTAATGTCCAAGGATTTGGGGAGGATTGCAAGCAATTATTACATTTATCATACTTCCATTGAGATGATTAACCGACTTATGACGGAGACGATGGAGATTCACAATGTTCTGCACATGTTGAGCGAATGCTCCGAATTCAGTAACATTAAATCAAGAGGTCCCCTGCTTCCCCTGGTGTTTGAACTGACTTGGAACAGAGAGCGAAGTACCCACATTGAAAGAATTCAGTGAAAAATTCCGGTATCGAGTCTTCGGGGGCAGCGCTACGACCCCCGGAAAAGTCAACTTGTTAATGCAAGCGCATTTCCAGAACATTCATATTAATGACACGAGTCTTGCCATGGACATGCGCTTCGTAGCTGAAAACGCCCAACGACTCGCCGCAGCCTTATTCCAAATCGCCCTTTCGCGTGAATTCAGCCCCACCGCTTTGACTGTCCTTCGCGTCCGCATCGCCCTCGAGCGCCAACTCGATCCGGAAGCTCATCCGCTCACAGACCCACGCTTAGGTCTCCCCCGAGACATTGCGTATAAAATCGACTATCTCGGAGATCGGGCCGATTTAAATGAGATGATGGATATGGATAGTAAGGAACTCGGCGAATTGGTTCATCATCATCGGATGGGAGAACGGATATCCCGGGCGCTCGATAATATACCGCAAGTTACGTTGGATGTGGTAACTGCTCCTCTCACGCGCAAGGTTTTGCAAGTGAGCATCACAGTTCACCCGGCTTTCACTTGGTATGATCGAATTCATGACGCGATTGAACCTTTCTGGATCTGGGTCGAAGACTCGGATTCAATACGAATTCAATATTATCAATATATCATCCTCACAAAGAAAAAGATGAATGAACCGATTGAAATCAATTGTACGATTCCGTTGAGCGAACCATTACCATCACAAATCTTTGTGAGGGCCGTATCCGATCGTTGGTTGGGCGTCGATAACGTCGTGCCTGTCTCGTTTCAACATCTCATCTTGCCCGATATGAATACCCCCGAGACTCGCCTTTTGAATCTGCGGCCCTTGTCGGTGAGTGCATTGCAGAATGATGTTCTGGAGGCTGTTTATAGCGAGAGGTTTGCGTATTTCAATTCACTTCAGACGCAGGTGTTTCATGTTATGTATCATACCAGCCAAAATGTCCTTCTTGGAGCGCCAACGGGGAGTGGAAAGACTGTTGCAGCTGAGTTAGCTATGTGGTAGTTTCCTTCTTGTCGACATCTGATGGCAGGGGATTGTTCAAGTCGCGCCCGGACGCCAAGGTGGTATACATTGCTCCAATGAAAGCTTTGGTTCGAGAACGCGTGGATGACTGGACTCAACGTCTCATGAAACCAACCGGCCGTTCACTCGCCGAGTTAACTGGGGATACAATGCCCGACTCGGCAGCAGTGCGCTCGGCGAATGTCATCATTACCACACCGGAGAAGTGGGACAGTATTTCGCGAAGTTGGAAATATCGAAAGTACGTACAGCAAGTGGGGTTAATCATCATGGATGAAATCCACTTGCTTGGCGGTGATCGAGGACCAATCCTTGAAGTCATTGTGTCACGAATGAATTTTATTGCCGCATCGAAGCAGGAAGATGTCAGGATCGTCGGGATGTCGACCGCGATCGCGAATGCACAAGACCTCGCAGGATGGCTTGGCGTCACCGAAACCGGTCTTTACAACTTCAAGTACATCCGCTCGTAACTTATATCTCACTCTAGTTCTGCGGTGCGCCCCGTACAACTCGAGGCGTATATAGATGGCTTTCCTAGTCGCGGTGGCTTCTGCGAGCGTATGGCAATCCGTAATCGACCTGCCTTCATGGCAATTAAAGCCCATTCTCCCAACAAACCAGCGCTCATCTTCGTGTCCTCACGTCGACAAACCCGTCTCACAGCCCAAGACCTCATAAACTACTGTGGAATGGAGGAAAACCCGAAGCGATTCTTGCACATGGACGAAGCTGTTCTTGAGGAGAAACTGCACGGTGTCCGAGACCAGAGTTTACGACAAGCGTTAAGCTTTGGGATTGGTCTCCATCATGCTGGGTTGACGGAAACAGATCGTAAACTTGTCGAAGAATTATTTGTTACAAATCAGATCCAAGTTTTGGTCGCGACGAGTACGCTTGCTTGGGGAGTTAATTTCCCGGCACATTTGGTCGTTGTGAAGGCTACGGAATATTTCGATGCGAAGACACATGCTTACAAGGACATGGATCTCACGGATGTTCTTCAAATGATGGGTATCGCCCCGAACCTTTTCCGACACTGATCATAGGTCGTGCCGGTCGCCCGGGGTTTGACACCAGTGGGGTTGCTCGGATATTCACGTCAGATTCGAAAAAGTCGTTTTACAAGCACTTTTTGCATACGGGAATGCCGGTAGAAAGTGCCCTTCACAGGGTCTTGGACGACCATATTTGTGCGGAAGTTTCTGCCGAGACAATCAAGTCGAAGCAAGAAGTCATGTATTACTTGGCATGGACATTCCTCTACCGTCGTCTTCACCGAAATCCCTCCTACTACGGGCTCGAAGACGGGTCGCAATCGACAATCGACAAGTACCTTTCCACCCTCGTTTCCAAAAGCCTCGAAGAACTCGACATATCCCACTGTATCGAAGTCATGAAGAATAAATTGTTCCCGACCCCGCTGGGGAAAATTTCGAGTTATTACTACCTTTCGCATAAGACAGTCAGAAACTTTTGTGCCAAGATCACGGCTTCCTCAGATAATCACGCTCTGATGCGCTTACTTGCAGAAGCAACAGAATATGACGAACTTCCTGTGCGTCATAACGAGGATAAAATCAACTATGAATTGTCGATGTCGACACGCTATAACGTTGATGACTGGGCAGTGAATTTGGGTGATGCGCATGTTAAGGCTTTCTTACTTGTGCAAGGACATTTGAGTCATTTGAAAATGCCAATCACCGATTATGTCAATGATACCATTACGGTTCTCGATTCGAGCATTCGTATTGTTCAGGTACAAGATGTTTGCTTTTGTTGTTGACTCTAGGCGTACATTGATATCCTGTCTCATCTCGGCTACGCAAAAGCGTGCCTTGCGATTATCTCATTGTTGCAATGTATTAAACAAGCGCAATGGCCGGAAGAATCCCCGGTGCTCGCATATCCGGGAATGATCCGTCGAGACGGCAGTCAACACGAATACACAAAACTCGCCGTTGAGAATCTCCTTGCCATCCCACGAAACAAATTGGATAGAGGACTCCCGAAGGAGGTCATTCCGACTTCTTGTTATGGGCCTGACAGTAGTTCTTCCCGATCTGGGACGCAATCCCGCGGCTCGTTGTCGAAGAATCTAGAAGTTCGTCCTCGAATAAAATTCGCATCCATGTGCGCCGACTCAATCGTGGATGGGGAGATGGATGCTTCATTTATGCCCCTAAGTTCCCTAAACTGCAGCAGGAAGGGTGGTTCGTAATTGCTGTTGATTCGGCGGGAGAAACGGTCTTGAATTTGCAACGACTTACGCTTTCTGGCCGTGGTGCAGGCAATGGAAGTGTTGAATTGGAAATTCCAGATGGATATGCTGCGGCTGCCTTGAAAATCATTGTTGTCAGCGATGGATGGAGGAATATCAAAGTTGTGAAGACCATTCATTGGACGGTGGCGGGCATTTAATTGTGGATGTCCATCTTTCCGCAGTATTTTAAAAACATGAAGAGACCGAAGTTGTCGTGCCTTTTTTACATCAAACTCCGACGTCATTTCTTTGTAATCGTGCGATCTTTGAAATAAATCCGGTTCAAAAATATAAACACGAAAACTGGTTAATGACAGACTGTACCAGGCAGCTCGGCAAAAATGCCCATCTTCAGGTCCACTGCCAGGTTTCCCCTTCCATCTCAAAGGAAATCCAACCATCTATCTTACCCAACCAACTAGGACGCGATTATAGAACGCCGTTGTTCAATCTGCGACCTTCTCTGCGCCCGCAGTGCCATCTCAAACTCCCTCATCCGTCGATTCTCTTCAAACACCTGCTTCATCACATCCTCGTCGTTCTCCCCCGAAATTTCCTCTAATGTCCTGCCCTTGGTCTCCGGGATGAGCCACGAGAGACAGAATCCACAGATCATGAACACAGCAAAAATCTGCAGCAGATGATTCATAAACTGATACTCTCCCCCGACATACTTGAGAGGGGAAAAAACGATTTGAGCGATGACGGCGCCGAGTTTGCCGCTTGCCGCAGAGATACCGTAGGCTGTAGACCGATAGCGTGTTGGGAATGCTTCCCCTGGAACAATAAACTAAGGGCGATGAGAAACGTGCCCTAAGCGGAGCATACCGTGGTGGTATTGGCGCCGAAATTCATGAAGAATTGTAACATAACGAACAAGGTGATAAAGCCGCCCTTACTTGGTTGCTCGTACAAAGGCCAATAAGCAAATCCAATGATGGCAAATAAAGCCGTTAGGATGGCAAATGAACACAGCTGTAGCGTCTTCCGTCCGATAATATCAATAAAGGCAATGCTAAACCAGTATCCTGGCAACGTCCCGGCGAACTGGATAATGATGTTTCCAACAGCGATGCTATGGAGTTGATCATACACGGACTCTGTCAGAGCAAAGCCAATTGCCTGGAGGATAACGCTACTGTTCAACCCGAGGCCGTAAAAAGCAAAGTCGAGAAAGAACCAACAACCCGCTGTACCGAGGAGAACTTTGCCGTATCGCCATTGGCGGAAGTGCATGATGAAATCACGACCACTGGATGTCGGGATGATTTCGAGTTCTGGATGTGGGACAGATTTGTCTTTTCCACGGGGACATTCGAGATTGAGGAAGCCGTCGACATCATCTTCCCCTTGAACAATGTCACGTTCAATGTCGATTGTGTAGCGTGGTGTTTCGGGGATAGTGAGCCGATAATAGAGTGAGATGACAGCAGGGATGCATCCGAATCCGACTACAAGACGCCATACTCTGTCCACGGCAGCAAGACCGGCCGACCCATCGGCCGGATCGGTGGGAATAGGGATCGTACTATCCTCAAGGATAATTGATTTTCGGGCCGACAATAGGGAGAAATAGAAGACGAGGGCAGCAGTGATAATGCCAAGCTTCAAAGTCAGCCACTGTAGTAAGACCGGAACATTTACCCCCTGCATGGAAAATACAGCTGCCATCATCCTTCCACGATGTCGAGTGGATGCAAATTCCGAAGTGATGACAGCGGCCATGGGGTAATCACCGCCTATACCAATGCCAAGAATCGCACGCCAAAAGATGATGGTACCGATCGCTGATAACCCGGGCCCTTCGCCCGAAAGGGCCGTTGCCAGGGTTCCAAGTGTCATGATGAGAATGGATACCCCATACATCCGCTTTCGGCCGAGTTTGTCGCAGAGCCAACCAAAGGCTAATTGTCCTATGACGGCGCCAGCACCGGTGGAGATCTTGAGAGCTTCATCAAACTTTGATGGGAGCACGCCCTTATTTTCGGAATCCCGATAGTAGACATATCCCAGCATAGTGCTCACTTCCAATTAATCAGAATGAATTAGGGGTCTACCCAAGCTGATGGAAAAGAAGTCGTAAGCATCTGTGAAGAAACCTGAGCCAGCTACGGCGATTGCCCTGTAACACAGATGAGCTCAGATCTCAGGAGGGACGCTACCGAATATGATACCACCCGAACTGTGCTCGATCAATTTCTTCGAGAGCACGTTGCCTGGCAGCAATCTGTTGGCCCAAGGTGCGTGGAATTCCAGTGCTCTTCGTCTCTGAATCTGGCAGCGAAAACGCATCGGTCGTGGCATTCTGTACAACCGGCATTTCTCCTCAACCAACGACCCGGCAAACCTGTCTTTCTGAAAGAGACGCCAACGGCGGAGGCAATTGGCGATATATAACACTGAGTTGGTGGATGATCCGGAGGAAACAAATGTTTCCCGCACGTCCGAACCCAATCTTTGATTCTGACACGGATTCCCTCCCGCCCGAAGATGCAAGCAATCGTGACGTTTTCCGTTCAACCGCAAGGCAAATGAAAGCCGGAAAGAGTTATTTGGCCCTGACCCCCGCATATTAAAATGATCTTAATTTTTTTGTCTCGTTTTCTGCAACTGCGTGTATGGTTGTCAGATAGCAGGGCCACGACAACTGCGTGTAATTCGCTGCGGCAAAGACCGCAAATTTCCACAAATGGTAAGCAGCGCTAAATTAACCTCAGGGGTCCTCCGGTGCCCACGGACCGTCATGGCTCCAAGTGGTGCGCTGGTC
>Ga0335081_10017477_pt1 | contig 11609 bp, 11 predicted proteins | sample Lox_Sample_35_FD_206713 | JGI IMG/M metagenome (GOLD analysis project Ga0335081, IMG submission 206713) | Soil microbial communities from Loxahatchee National Wildlife Refuge, Florida, United States - Lox_Sample_3.5 | ecosystem: Environmental > Terrestrial > Soil > Wetlands | place: USA... | reverse complement strand
CGATCATGACGAAGACGGAGCTGCTGCTGCTCTTGATCGGCGGCATCTTCGTGATCGAGGCGCTCTCCGTGATGATCCAGGTGTTCACGTTCCGCTACCTGGGGCGACGCGTGTTCTTGATGGCGCCGATCCATCACCACTTCGAGATGAAGGCGTGGTCGGAGACGAAGATCATGGTTCGCTTCTGGATCGTCGCGGGAATCCTCTGCGCCGCCGGTTTCGCCCTCTACTACCGCTACTACTTCTCGCAAGTACGGTGACGGGCACTGCCGCCGTGCTCGGCGTGGCAGCCGCGCGAGCGGCACTTGCGCGCCTCGATGGCTTCGACGAGATCGTCGTGCTCGAGCCGTCGGTGCCGGAGCTCGAGCGCCTGATCGCGGAGCTGGCCGACCCACGGCTCGACTACCTGCTCGGCGCCCTGCCGGTGCTGCCGCTGCCCGACGCCTCGATCGACCTGCTCGTGGGCGCCGACCCTGCCGACGCCGAGGTGGTGCGCGTGCTGCGCGCCGGCGGCCGGGTCGAGCCGGCCGTGTAGGACGGCTACGACCCGGCGACGTGCGGTCGCCCGGCGCGTCGGCGCACGAAGGGACTGCCGCGGCGAGTCACGAATGAATACGGGGTTCCACACGGAACCCGGCACCCAGATGCCACACGCGCGCGCGTACGCTGATCGCAGGGGCCCTCGCGCCCCCCGAGGGGGGGTGCGTGGCTCGTGATGGAGACACGCCCGCAGGAGGCGTGGCTGCCGCGAAGGGCGCTCGTGCTCGGGCTCGCGCGCTCGGGCCGTGCGGCCGCGCTCGCGCTCGCCCGGCGCGGCGTCGCCGTCGTCGCCGCCGACCGCTCCCCCGACATCGACGGCGGCAGGCTTGCCGCCGCCGGTGTCGAAATCCGCCTCGGGACCGAGGAGGAGTCACTGTTGGAGGGTGTCCAGGTCGTGATCAAGAGCCCGGGCGTGCCGGCCGAGTCGCCGCTCGCCGTGGCAGCGCGCGCCCGCGGGATCCCGATCTGGAGCGAGGTCGAGCTCGGCTATCGCCTGCTGCCCGGCAACCCGCTGATCGGCGTGACCGGCACGAACGGCAAGACGACGACGACCGAGCTGCTCGGCGCGATACTCCGTGCGGCCGGCCGGCCGGTCGAGGTCGCAGGCAACGTCGGCCGCGCCCTCACGGACGCCGCGGTGGGCATCGACCCCGAGGCATGGGTCGTCTGCGAGCTCTCGAGCTTCCAGCTCGAGGACGTGCACACGCTCGCCTGCGACATCGCCGTGCTGCTCAACCTCGAGCCCGACCATCTCGACCGCCACGGCACGTTCGAGGCGTACCGCGACGCGAAGCTGCGCATCTTCGAACGAGCTCGCACGAAGATCGTCCCGCGCGGTCTCGGCCTCGAGGGGATCGAGTTCGCTGCCGAGGACCCGTTGCCGGCAGAGCCGCTCATCCCCGGTGCGCACAACCGTGAGAACGCCGCCGCCGCCACGTCGGCCGCCCGCGCCGCCGGCGTGGGCGACGACGCGATCGCCCAGGCGCTGCGCACCTTCCCGGGCGTGCCGCACCGGCTCGAGCTCGTGCGCGAGCTTCGCGGCGTCCGCTACGTCAACGACTCGAAGGCGACGAACACCGCCGCCGCCCGCCGCGGCGTCGCCGCCTACGAAGCCCCGCTCCGTGTGATCCTCGGCGGCTCGCTCAAGGGCGAGGACTTCGGCGCGTTCGTGCGCGACCTGCCGGCATCCGTTCGCTCCGTCTACCTGATCGGCGAGGCGACGGAGGAGCTGGCGCACGCGCTCGACGAGAGCGGGCGTGCATATACGCGTGACGGCGATCTCGCGCACGCGGTGGTGCACGCAGCGGCCGACGCCGAGCCCGGGGACGTCGTCCTGCTCTCTCCGGCCTGCGCGAGCTTCGACCAGTTCGACGACTTCGAGCAGCGCGGGGACACGTTCCGCCGTCTCGTCGAGGAGCTGCCATGAGCCGTCGTGCGAAGCAGCGCCCGTTCGAATGGCAGCTGCTCGTGCTCGTCACGCTCGCGCTCACCTCGTTCGGCCTTGTGATGGTCTACAGCGCGACCTCCGCGTCTGCCGCGCTCGGCCACGGCAACCCCACCGGCTATCTCGAGCGGCAGGCGACGTACGCGCTCGTCGGCGTCGCGCTGCTCGTGGTCGCGGCGCGCACCGACTTCCGCAAGCTACGCCCGCTCGCGCCGATGCTCGTGCTCTCGGCGCTCGGACTCTGCCTCGCGGTGCTCGTGATCGGCACACGCGTGAACGGCGCCCGTCGCTGGATCGGCTTCGGCCCTGCGACGTTCCAACCGTCCGAGCTCGCGAAGCTCGCACTCGTCGTCTGGTGCGCTGCGTACCTCGCCAGGACTCCGGCACCGCGTACGCCGAAGGATCTCGCGCGTCCGATCGGGCTGCTCGTCGGTCTCTTCTGCGTGCTCGTGCTCGTCGAGCCCGACCTCGGCACCGTCATCACGATCGTCGTCATGGTCGGCGCGATGCTGCTCGTCGCCGGCACCCCGCTGCCGACGCTCGCCCTCGCGTTCACCACGGTCGCCGGCCTCGGCGCGATCGCCGCCTGGTCGTCGCCTTACCGGCGCGCGCGCCTCTTCACCTTCCTCGACCCGTGGAAAGACCCGCTCGGCGCGGGCCTCCAGAACGTGCAGGCGCAGATAAGTCTCGGCTCGGGCGGCGTCTTCGGGCGGGGGCTGGGGCAGGGGATCGAGAAGATCCACTATCTGCCGGAGGCGCACACGGACATGATCTTCGCCGTCATCGGCGAGGAGCTCGGGCTCGTCGGCGCCGCCGTGCTCATGCTCGGCTACTGCGCCTTCGCCTACGCGGGCCTGCGGCTCGCCATTTGCTGCAAGGATCCGTTCGGAAAGCGGCTCGCAGCCGGGATCACGGCGCTCGTCTGCGGGCAGGCGGCGATCAACCTCGCGGCCGTGCTCGGGCTCGCGCCGCTGACCGGAATCCCGCTCCCGTTCGTGTCATACGGCGGCTCGAGCCTCGTGGTGGCGCTCCTGTCGGTCGGCATCCTCCTTAACATCGCCCGTGCCCATGGCGGAATCCAGACAGCTTCGGTGCCTGATCGCGGCCGGCGGAACGGTGGGGCACGTCGCCCCGTCGCTCGCAGTGGCGGAAGCGCTGCGGAGGCGCGGCGTGACCGTGACGTTCGCCGGGTCGCCGGATCGCGTCGAGGCGCAGCTCGTTCCTGAGCGCGGCTACGAGTTCGACGCCTTCCGCGTCGCGGGCTTCCCGCGCCGGCCGGGGGTCGAGCTGCTCCGCGCCCTCGGCCTCGCAGCGGCCTCGCCGGCCGCGTGCGGGCGGATCCTCGCGCGGCGCCGGCCCGACGTCGTGCTCGGCGGCGGCGGCTACGTCGCCGGGCCGATGGTGCTCGCCGCATGGCTGCGCCGGATCCCGGCGGCACTGAGCGAGGCCGACGCGCACCTGGGGCTCGCGAACCGGCTCGCGGCGCCGTTCGCGCGGCGTGTCTTCCTCGCGCTGCCCGTCGACGGGCGGGCGGCGGGAAAGTACGAGGCGGTCGGCCGGCCGATCCCGGAGCGGTCGTGCGCGGTGGAGCGGGGGAAGGCGCGCGCGGCGCTCGGCCTGCCTGCCGACGAGCAGGTCGTGCTCGTGTTCGGCGGCTCGCTCGGCGCGCGCCTGCTCAACGAGCTCGCGGTCGGCGCGTGGGGCGAGGGCGGGCCGGCGGTGCTCCATCTCTGCGGCGAGCGCGACTACGACGCGCTGCGCGGCCGCGTCTCTCGCCGCGAGTACGTCCTGCTCCCCTTCCTCGACGAGATCGGGCTCGCCTACGGCGCCGCGGACGTCGCCGTCGCGCGCGCCGGCGGCTCCGTCTGGGAGCTCGCGGCCGCCGGGCTGCCCGCCGTGCTCGTCCCAGGCGCGTTCGCCACCGGCGGCCACCAGGAGAAGAACGCGCGCTGGTTCGAGCGCGCGGGCGGGGCCGTCGTCGTGCTCGAGGCCGAGGCGGCCGGCGTTCCCGAGGTCGTCGCCGGCCTGCTCGCGGACCCGGCGCGACTCGCCGCGATGTCCGACGCAATGCGCGCCGCCGCCAAACCCGACGCGGCAGAGAGGATCGCCGATGAGCTCGTCTCCCTCGCGGCCGCTCGCCGGTAGGCGCATCTGGATCGTCGGCATCGGCGGTGCGGGCATGAGCGCGTACGCCTTGCTCGCCCACGCGTGGGGGGCGGAGGTCGCGGGCTGGGACCGCGTCGCCACGCCGTACCTCCATCACCTAGACGGCATCGACGTCACGATCGCAGCCGAGCCGCCGCAGGCGCCGCCCGGCTGGGAGGTGTACGTGTCGACCGCGTTTGCGGGACGCGTCGACGGTCGGCCACGGGCGGAGCTGCTCGCCGAGCTCGTCTCACTCCGACGCTCGATCGTCGTCGCGGGAGCGCACGGCAAGACGACGACGAGCGCGATGATCGCGTTCTGCCTCGACCGGCTCGGGCTCGACCCGGCCTTTGTGATCGGAGGCGACGTGCCGCAGCTCGGCGGCAACGCGCGCGGCGGCGAGGGCTGGCTCGTCGTCGAGGGCGACGAGTCCGACCGTTCCGTCGCCGGGCTCCGCCCGCAGATCGCGGTCCTGCTCAACGTCGACCTCGACCATCACACGACGTTCGGGTCGCGCGCCGAGGTCGAGGCGCTCTTCGAGGAGTGGCTCGAACACGTGCCGCTGGTCGTGCGAGCCGCGCAGCTGCCGCCGGCCGAGCTCGAGCTCGCCGTCCCGGGCGAGCACAACCGCTGCAACGCCGCCGCCGCGCTCGCCGCACTCGAGCTCGCCGGAGTCGCGCGGACCGACGCCGAGGGCGTGCTCGTCGAGTTCACCGGGGTCGGCCGCCGACTCGAGCGGAAGGGCGAGGCGGGCGGTGTCGGCGTGCTCGACAGCTATGCACACCATCCTGCGGAGCTCGCCGCCGACATCCGCGCAGCCAGCGGCGGAGGGCGTGTGCTCGTTCTCTTCCAGCCGCACCTCTACTCGAGGACGCTCCACCTCGCGCACGAGTTCGCGGTGGCTCTCGCAGCCGCGGACGCCGTATGCGTGACCGACGTGTACCCGGCGCGTGAGGAGCCGCTACCGGGTGTGAGCGGCCGCCTGGTCGTCGAGGAGCTCGCCTCCGTGCGCCCGGGGATGCGAATCGGCTGGGCGCCCGCGCTCGACGCCGCCGTGGGACTCGTGGCCGCATGGGTCCGGCCCGGCGACACCGTCCTGACGCTCGGCGCGGGTGATGTCGACCGCGCCGCGCTGCTCCTGCTCGAGGCGCTCACATGAAGGTCGAGCGGGATGTGGAGCTTGCGCGCTACACGACGCTCGGGACCGGCGGGCCGGCGCGCGCGTTCGCGCGGCCGGAGTCCGTGGCCGAGGTGGAGGGGCTGCTCCGCTGGGCGGCGGCCGAAGGTGTCGCGGTTGCGACGGTCGGGCTCGGCTCCAACGTGCTCGTGGCGGACGACGGCGTCGATGCACTCGTCCTCCGGCTCACGGGCGAGCTCGCCGCGGTCGAGGTCGACGGCAGCGTGCTGCGTGCCGGCGGCGGCGCGGCGAACGCCGTCTGCCTCCATCGCGCGCGCGGGGCGGGGCTCGGCGGCTTCGAGTTCGCGTGCGCGATCCCGGGCACGATCGGCGGCGGCGTTTGGATGAACGCCGGTGCGTACGGAGGGGACTTCTCGCACGTGCTCGAGCGGGCGCTCGTCGCCACCGCGGACGGGACGGGCTGGCTGACGCCGGCCGAGCTCGGGCTCTCGTACCGGCACTCGAGCCTGACCCACGGCCAGGTCGTCGTGACGGCGGAGCTGCGCCTGCGCCCGCGGCCGGCGGCGGAGATCAAGGCCGAGGTGTCCGCGCTGAACGCGGAGCGCAAGGCGGCGCAGCCGACGAACCGGCGGACGTTCGGCAGCGTCTTCAAGAACCCCGAGCACGAGCTGAGCGCGGGGCGGATGCTCGAGGCGTGCGGGCTCAAGGGGTTCCGCATCGGCGGCGCGCAGATCTCGGGAAAGCACGCGAACTTCATCGAGAACGCCGGCGGCGCCCGAAGCGCCGACGCGATCGCGCTGATGACGGAGGCCCGCCGCCGCGCCCACGAGCGCTACGGCGTCGCGCTCCGGCACGAGGTCGAGTTCCTCGGCGTGCTCTCCCTGCCGCCGCTCGGTGCGTGAGGCGGCCGGTAGGAGCGCTCCCGCCTGCGGCGAACGTGGCCGGGTGGCCGCTAAGCGTTCAGGGGCGACGCGCGCCGACGCGGCGTCGGTCGCCGTCTCGAATCCGCCGCGCGACATGCGGCTCCCGACGAGGTTCCTGCCCTCGCGGCGCTCGCTCGCGATCGGCCTCGGATTGCTCGCACTCGCCGGGGCCGCGTATGTGGGAGCCCGCGAGAGCTCACTCTTTGCCGTCGGCCGGATCGAGGTGCGCGGGGGAACACCGGCTGTGCGCGCGCAGGTGCGGCGCGAGCTCGCGCCTCTGCTCGGCTCGAGCCTCGTCAGGCTCGACGGCTCCGCACTCGAGCGACATGTCGAGTCGCTGCCGACGGTCCTCTCCGTCACGTACGACAGGGCGTTCCCGCACACGCTGCGCGTGACCGTCGTCCCGGAGACCTCGGTCGCGGTGCTCCACCGCGGCAAGCAGACCTGGCTCGTCTCGGCCCGGGGGAGGGTCGTCGCGCACGTTCCGCGGGGCACCTACCCGCTGCTGCCGCGCATCTGGGTGCCGTGGCGGACACCGGTCGCTGCAGGTGCGTTTCTCGGCACGGACCAGGGAGGGGCGGCTGCACGCGCCCTCGCGCTCGTCCGCCGCTTCCCGGCCCGGATCGCCACGGCGACGCTGAGCCACGGCGAGCTCGTGTTCCGGCTCCACTCCGGAGTCGAGGTGCAGTTCGGCGATCCCACCGACATTCGCCTCAAGCTCGCGATCGCACGCCGGGCGCTCTACCTCCTGCCGGCCGGCACGACGTATCTCGACGTGAGCGTTCCCGAGCGGCCGGTCACGGGCAGTGACCCTCAACTCTCAGGTTTAGGCTGAGGGTATGAAGCCTCGATCTCTGATTGACAGCGAGATAGGGCACATCTACGCTGCAACGCGGAACCGCTTTTTCAGCCCCTACGCTCTACTAAAGGTTCAGGTGTCGGCACCATGAGCATGCGCGACCAGTCGGGGAACTACCTCGCTGTGATCAAGGTCGTCGGCGTCGGCGGCGGCGGCACGAATGCCGTCAACCGGATGGTCGACGCAGGTCTCACCGGCGTCGAGTTCATCGCGGTCAATACCGACGCACAGGCGTTGATGATGTGCGACGCGGACGTGAAGATCCACATCGGCTCGAAGGCGACCCGCGGCCTCGGTGCCGGCGCCGACCCGGCGGTCGGCCTCGCGGCCGCGCAGGAGAGCCGGGACGAGCTGAAGGAGGCGCTCAAGGGCGCCGACATGGTCTTCGTCACCGCCGGCGAGGGCGGCGGCACCGGCACCGGCGGCGCTCCGGTCGTCGCCGAGCTTGCGCGCGAGCTCGAGGCTCTCACGGTCGGCGTCGTCACCCGGCCCTTCGTCTTCGAGGGGCGCAAGCGCGCGCAGCAGGCGGAGATGGGAATCGAGAGCCTTCGCGAACGCGTCGACACGCTGATCGTGATCGAGAACGACCGGCTGCTCCAGGTGGTCGAGAAGCGGACATCGGTCGTCGAGGCGTTCCGGATGGCCGACGACATCCTCCGCCAGGGCGTCCAGGGGATCACCGACCTGATCACCGTGCCGGGGCTCGTCAACCTCGACTTCGCCGACGTGCGGACGATCATGCGCGACGCCGGCTCGGCGCTGATGGGGATCGGCACCGCCTCCGGCGAGAACCGCGCCGCCGAGGCGGCGCGGGCGGCGGTCTCCTCGCCGCTCCTCGAGACCTCGATCGAGGGCGCCACCGGCATCCTGCTCAACATCACCGGCGGCCCGGAGATCGGCCTCTTCGAGGTGAACGAGGCGGCCGAGGTCGTCACGAGCGCCGCCGACCAGAACGCGAACGTCATCTTCGGCGCCGTCATCGACGACTCCGTGGGGGGAGAGGTGCGCGTGACCGTGATCGCGACCGGCTTCGGCGGGCATCGCCGCCGCCGCCGCCGCGACGGCAGCGAGGCGCCGATCCCGACGGCGCCTGCGCACGGCGGCTTCGAGATGTCCGACGAGACGCTCGACGTGCCGTCGTTCCTGCGCGACAGCTGAGACCGTGCCGGGGCCGTCCGGGTCCGCCCGGTCGGCCTGCGGAGGTTCACCGATTCGCCGCTCCTGCGCGAGGCACTAGGATCGCGCCTGTATGGCCCAGACCCTCCTGCGCACGCCGCTCTACGAGCGGCACGTCGCGCTCGGTGCGCGCATGGTCCCTTTCGCCGGCTGGGAGATGCCGGTGCAGTACGAGGGCGTCATCGAGGAGCATCGGACGGTGCGGACGGACGCCGGCGTCTTCGACGTCTCCCACATGGGCGAGTTCGAGGTCGAGGGGCCGCGCGCGCACGAGCTGCTGCAGCGGCTGCTTTCGAACGACCTCGACCGGATCGGGCGCGGGCAGGCGCAGTACACGCTGCTCACGAACGAGCAGGGCGGGATCATCGACGATCTGATCGCCTACCGGCTCGACGAGTTCCGCACGATGCTCGTCGTCAACGCCTCGAACCGCGACGGCGACTTCCGCTGGCTCAAGGAGCACGAGGTCAGCGGCTCGGATGTGCGCGACGTCTCGGACGAGTACGCGCTGCTCGCCGTGCAGGGGCCGCGCGCGATCGAGAAGCTCGGCCTGCCGCCGGCGGCGCCCTTCACCTTCGCCGAGGCGACGATCGACGGGGTCCAGGTGATGGTGAACCGCACCGGGTACACCGGAGAGGACGGCTGCGAGCTCCTCTGCATGGCGGAGGACGCGGTCCCGCTCTGGGACGCGGTCCTCGCCCGCGGCGTCGTCCCCTGCGGGCTCGGCGCGCGCGACACGCTGCGCCTCGAGGTCTGCTATCCGCTGCACGGCAACGACATCGGCCCGGACACCGACGCGATCTCGGCCGGTCTCGCCTGGACGTGCGCGCTCGACAAGGAGTTCACGGGCGTCGACGTCCTCCGCCGCGTTCGCGCCGAAGGGCCGGCGCAGAAGCTCGTCGCCTTCGTGATGGAGGAGCGCGCGATCCCGCGGCACGGCATGCCGATCGAAGGGGGCGGCGTGGTCACCTCGGGCTCGCATTCGCCGATGCTCGACGTCGGCATCGGGATGGGGTACGTGCCGTCGGGGCAGGCGGCGTCCGGCACGGCATTGACGGTCGACGTGCGCGGCAAGCCGCGCGCCGGCCGGATCGTCAGGAAACCGATCTACTCGAGGGAGGGCTGAATGGGCGCTGAGGAGTCGTATCCCGACGACCTCAAGTATCACCGCGACCACGACTGGGCGCGTATCGAAGGCGACGAGGCCGTGCTCGGCATCACGTGGTTCGCTGCCGACTCGCTCGGCGAGCTCGTGCACTACGAGGCCCCCGAGGCCGGCTCGACCGTCACGAAGGACGCGTCGTACGGCGAGGTCGAGTCGGTCAAGGCCGTCTCCGACCTGATCGCGCCGCTCTCGGGCGAGGTCCTCGCAGTCAACCAGAAGGTGGTCGACGCGCCCGAGACCGTGAACGACGACCCCTACGGCGACGGTTGGCTGATCCGGATTCGCGTGTCCCACCCGGCGGAGATCGACGCACTGCTCGACGTCGCCGCGTACCGGCAAGTGCTGGCCGAGCAGTGACGCACCCGTTCCTCGCGCTCACCGACGCCGACGTCGAAGAGATGCTCCACACGATCGGCGTCGCATCGATCGACGAGCTCTTCCGCGACATCCCGCCGGGCGTGCGCCTCGGCCGCGGTCTCGAGCTCGAGCCGGCGCTCTCGGAACAGGAGCTCTCGGCGCATCTGACCGAGCTCGCGTCGCGCAACGTCGACACCACGCGCGAGCTGTCGTTCCTCGGCGCCGGGATCTACGACCACTACGTCCCGGCAGTCGTCGACGCGGTCCTCCAGCGCGGCGAGTTCCTCACCGCGTACACGCCCTACCAGCCGGAGATGAGCCAGGGCGTGCTGCAGTCGATCTTCGAATATCAGACCGCGATCTGCGAGCTCACCGGCATGGACGTCTCGAATGCGTCCGGGTACGACGGCGAGACCGTCACGGCCGACGCGTGCTTCGTCGCGAAGCACGCGACAGGGAGGACGAAGATCGTCGTCACCGAGGCGACGAACCCGCAGGTTCGCCAGGTCGTGAAGACGTACGCTCCCGGCTTCGGGCTCGAGGTCGTCGAGGTGCCGCACCGGGGCGGCGTCACCGACCCGGACGAGCTGCGACAGGCGGCCGAAGGCGCGGCGGCCGTGATCTTCCAGCAGCCGAACTTCTTCGGCTGCCTCGAGCCGGCACCCGACCTTGCGGCGGCCGCGAACGACGCCGAGGCGCTCCCGATCGCACATGTCGCCCCGCTGTCGCTCGGCGTGCTCGAGGCGCCGGGCCGCTACGGCTGCGCGATCGCGCTGGGCGAGGGACAGGCCGCCGGGAACGTCCCCTCGTACGGTGGACCGCACTACGGCTTCCTCGCCTCCCGCCGCGAGTTCATCCGGCGCATGCCGGGGCGGATCGTCGGCGAGACGGTGGACGCCGCGGGCGAGCGCGGCTATGTCCTCACCCTGCAGACCCGCGAGCAGCACATCAGGCGCGAGAAGGCGACGTCGAACATCACGACGAACCAGACGCTGCTCGCGCTCGGCGGGCTCGTCTACCTGACCTGGCTTGGGCCGCAAGGGATCCGCGAGCTGGGGGAGACCTGCCTCTCGCTTGCCGCATACGCGAAGCGCCGCCTCCAGGAGGTGGCAGGGCTCGAGTTGCTGTTTTCAGGAGAGGCAACGTTCCAGGAGTTTGCAGTCCGCGTCGGACGGAACGCGCGCGAGGTGATCCGCGACGCGCGTGCGCTCGGTGTCCATCCCGGCTACGCGCTCGGACGCGACTACGAAGGTCTCGACGACGTCCTGCTCGTCGCGGTCACGGAGAAGCGGACGCCCGCGGAGATCGACCGTCTCGCCGCCGTCCTCGCGGAGGTGGCGCGATGAAGTTGATCTACGAGAAGTCGCAGCCGGGCCGCCGGGCCTCGGCGATCCCGCACCACGAAGGCCTGCCGGCACCCGAGGTGCCCGCCGAGCTGCGCCGCGCGCAGCCGCCACGCCTGCCGGAGGTGCCGGAGTTCGAGCTCGTCCGCCACTTCACCGAGCTGTCGACCCGCAACTTCGGCGTCGACACGGGCTTCTACCCGCTCGGCTCCTGCACGATGAAGTACAACCCACGCGTCAACGAGCGGCTCGTCACGCTCCCGGGCTTCGCACAGCTGCACCCCCACCAGGAGGAGGAGGGCGCACAAGGGGCACTCGAGCTCGAGTGGCGTCTGGAGCAGATCCTCGCCGAGGTCACCGGTCTCGACGCGGTCTCGCTGCAGCCGGCCGCCGGCAGCCAGGGCGAGCTCACGGGCCTGATGCTCGTGCGTGCGTACTTCGAGGATCGGGGCGAGTCGGCGCAGCGGCGCAAGGTCGTCATCCCCGACACGGCGCACGGGACGAATCCCGCCTCGGTGA